>Ga0214917_10003364_pt1 | contig 18537 bp, 15 predicted proteins | sample LL_1208_BB_MetaG_FD_177983 | JGI IMG/M metagenome (GOLD analysis project Ga0214917, IMG submission 177983) | Freshwater microbial communities from Lake Lanier, Atlanta, Georgia, United States - LL_1208_BB | ecosystem: Environmental > Aquatic > Freshwater > Lake | place: USA: Georgia | collected...
GCCGGGTCGCGCGTCGGCAGACCGCCGACCTCGCGAACGTGGAGATCGCCCGCGTGCAGCCGTATCTGCCGGCGGCGGTCTCGATCGCCGCCGACTCGCCGGCGGTCGCCGGCGGCCGTGACCTGCTCGACGCCGGTGGCGAACGGGTCGGCACGATCCTCCGCACGTCGCCGTCCGGAGACGCCGCGATCGGGTTTTCGGGCCCGACCGACCTGCTCGTCGTCTGTGACCGCGACCTCGTCGTCAGCGGTGTGGAGATCCTTTCGAGCGGCGACACGCGGGACCACGTGCTCGCGATCGAGCGCGATCCCGCGTTCCTCTCGTCTCTCGCCGGCCGTTCGCTCGACGAGCTCGCGGCTGGCGGAGCTTCGCGGTCCGACGCCGTCGCCGGCTCCACGCTCACGAGCCTCGCCATCCGGGAGGCACTCGCGCTGCGGCTCGGCGGTTCCGCAGTGACGAGCCGGTTCGACGTCGAGCCGACACTCGATGACCTCCGCAGGGTCTTTCCGGCAGCCACGGCGATCACGCCCGACGCGGGCGAGCCCGCGGTGATCCGCGTGACCGACGGCGAGGGCACGCCACTCGGCTGGGCACTCCGCACGAGCCCCGCGGCCGATCGCGTCGTCGGCTACCAGGGTCCGACCGACGCGGTCGTCGCCTTCGACACGGTGGGCCGCGTGGCCGGCGTGCTCGTGACGGCGAGCTACGACAACGAGCCCTACGTCGGCTACGTGCGCGACGACCGGGCGTTTCGCCGGCTCTGGCGCGGGATGTCGCTCGAGGAAATCGCGGGCATCGACCCGGCGGCGACCGGCGTCGAGGGCGTCAGCGGCGCCACCATGACGAGCCAGGCCGTGGCCGAGGGGATCGTCCGCGCCGCGCGGGCGCACGCGGCCGCGCGGCCACCGCCCGTCGCTCCGGACCGGATGGCGATCGTGGGTACGGTGCTCGACTCCATCGAAGGGCCGCAGTGGGGCGCGATCGCCGTGATCTTCATCGGCATCGTGACGGCGTTCACGCGGCTGCGCGGCACGTGGTTCGGCCGGCTCGCACTGCCGCTCGTGGTGCTCGCCTACCTGGGCTTCGGCGCGGGTGCGCTCGTGTCGCAGGCGCAGGTCTGGGGATGGGCCCAGGCGGGCGTGCCGCGCGGGGCGGTCGTGCTTGCGGTGCTCTTGGCCGCGTCGGTCCTCCTCCCGGCGACCACGCGCCGCAACGTCTACTGCTCCCACCTGTGTGCCCACGGTGCCGCCCAGCAGCTGCTCGCACGCGTGGTCAAGCCCCGGTGGAGCGTGCCGTCGCCGCTACGGCCGCTCTCCACGATCCTGCCATGGGCGCTGCTCGTCCTCGCGATCGTCGTGGCCGTTCTCGACCTGCCCCTCGCGCTCGTCGATCTCGAACCCTTCGATGGATACCTTCCCGCGGTGGCGGGCGTCGCGGCGCTCGTAATCTGCGCGGTGAGCCTCCTCGCGAGCGCCGCCGTGCCGATGGCCTACTGCCGCCACGGCTGCCCGACCGGCGCCCTGCTCGACCACCTGCGGCTCAATCGCCAGAGCGGCACGATCACCTGGCGCGACGGCCTCCTGCTCGCCTGCCTCGTGGTGGCGGGCGCGACCTGGTGGTGGGGGGCGTGACGGTGCTTCCTGCGATGGCCCGCGAGCGAAGGATGATCCAAAGCCGGATTTCATCACGAGTCCGCTGAATCGCTTTCTTCTTCCTGCTCGGGCTTCGTTGCCTTGCCAGGGTCGTCGATCTCAAGTTCACGGCAGATCTTCTTCGCCATGAAATCGTTGATTTCGCGGTGTCGCGGCACCGTGGATACTTTTCGTGCAGTCGGATTGACGTACACCGTGTGCCTACCGCCCTCGCGCAGAAAGGCACAGCCGCAGGCCTCGATGTGACGAATCAAATCGACCCGTTTCATCACGAGGCCAGTTCAAAAGGCTCTCTTTCGACTTTCTGGCCGATCAGAGCCTGCTCTGCGAGTTCCCGATTGGCTTCGAGCACAAGCTGGACGGCCTCGCGAAGATTCTCTCGAACCTGGTCGAGCGTCTCCCCCTGGCTGTTGGCGCCGGGGATCTCCTCGATGAATCCGATATAGCCCTCGGGCACCGGCATGTAGACGGCAGTCAACGTCATCGGAGCACCTCGGGGCGATGGGGCCGCGAACGCACACGCCGAGTGTACCAGAAGACGGAACGTCCGTACAGATGTTCGGTGCGACCAGCGTTCAGCCGCCCCATCGGTGGCGATGACTCCGCGCTGCGGGACACGCCTCACGGGTCGTCGACCAGGTGGGTGACGACGTGCTCGAGTCCGGCGACCACGCGCGCGATGCGCGTGAAGTCGAGCTTGTCGGGCGTGTCCTCCGGGTCGTGGTAGTAGGGATACCGGAAGACGGCCGTGTCGGTGACCATCACGCCCGGGTAGCCCTCCTGCCAGAACGCCCAGTGGTCGCTCCAGCCCACGCCCTCGACCACGTCGGGGATCGCACAGCCGTATGCGGGAAACCGGGTCGTCTCACGAAATGCACCGACTGCTCGCCGCACGAAGGGGCCCGACTCGACGTTGCCGATGAACGCGATGAAGTTGCCCGTATCGGGATAGAGCAGCCGCAGGGGTGGAAAGCTCGCGAACGACTGGCTGTCGGGCTCGTCGTCGTAGTAGCCGATCGTTTCGAGGCTGAGCATGACGGTGACATCGTCATCGTTCTTCCGGCACCGTCGGGCGTGGACGAGCGATCCCATCGCGTCGGTCTGGAACCACGGCATCTCCTCGTTTGCGAAGAGCACGAAGCGCAGCGTGCGGGTCGGCTGCCGGTCGGCGAAGGCGCGGGCCAGCGCGAGCGTCGCGGCCACGCCCGTGCCGTTGTCGTTCGCGCCGGGGGTCTCCTCGGCGGAGTCGTAGTGGGCGCCGACGATGACGATCTCCTCGGCCCTGGTCGTGCCGCGGCGTTCCACGACGAGGTTCGCCACCGTGCGGCCCCGCGCCTCGAACGACTCCCGCTCCACCTCGTAGCCGGCCGCCTTCAGCCGCTCGGCGAGGAGGGCCTCGGCTTTCCGCAGGTTGTCGTAGTGAAACCTGCCGGCGTGCCGCTCCCCGATCTCGACGGAGAGCGCCGTCACGTCGGCCTCGAGCGCGGTCGCGAGGGCCCGCTCCGCGTCGGTGAGTTCGGGCAGCGGTCCCACGTGCGGGCGGCCCGGCATCGCGAAGAGCGGCAGCCAGGCCGCCCCACCGGCCGCCGGCTCATCGGCCCGTGAACGTGGCCCGCCGCACGCGAGGCCGAGCATCGCCACCAGCGCGAGACCCACGGCGGCTCGACCGACCTGCGGCAAGCCGGCCGGCGGCCCAAGCACCGCGGCACGTATTGCCGTCAGGCGATCTTGAACGACGCGGGCATCGGCAGCGGGTAGTTGCCCTCCGCGTCGGGCACCACCGGGGGCGTCGACTCCCACGTCATGTTCTCCGGCATCGTGCGATAGGGCAGGGCGAGCGCCTTCTCGAAGTTCTGCACCTTGCCCGAGTAGGTCGCCATCCGGCCGAGTACCGCCGAGAAGCTCGACGTGGTGCCGTAGTAGGCGTTGTTGAGCGGCACGTCGCGGCGGATCGCGTCGTGCAGTTCGTCGTGCTCGACCTGGTAGGCGTTCGGCTTGGGGCCCTCGTACTTCCAGAGCACCTTGCCCGAGTAGTCGGTGATCTCGCCGATCTTCACGAAGCCCTTCGTGCCCTGGAACTCCTCGTTGACCCGGTTGTCGCCGCCGGGGAACTGCTTGCACTGGCTCGCGATGCTCACGCCGTTGGGGTACGTGAAGTTCACCGCGTGATGGTCGTAGATCTCGCTGGGCTGTCCTGGCGTCCGCTGCTGACGCCCGCCGACGCCGTACGCGCTCACCGGCAGCGCGTCCAGGAACCAGTTCGCCACGTCGATGTTGTGGACGTGCTGCTCGCAGATGTGGTCACCGCAGAGCCAGTTGAAGTGGTACCAGTTGTTCACCTGGAACTGCATCTCGTTCTGGCCCTCCTCGCGCTTGCGATACCAGATGCCGGAGCCGTTCCAGTAGACCTGCCCGCCGATGAGGTCGCCCGCGAGCCCCTCGCGCACCTTTTCGAGCGTGGCCCGGTAGACGCTGTCGTAGTGCCGCTGGAGTCCGACGACGACCTTGAGCTTCTTTTCGTCGGCCATCTTCGCCGCCTCGAGGCACAGCCGCGCCCCGAAGCTGTCGACGCACACCGGCTTCTCCATGAAGACGTGCTTGCCGGCCTTGATGGCCGCGTCGAAGTGGAACGGCCGGAAGCCGGGGGGCGTCGCGAGGATGACGAGGTCGCAGTGGTCGAGCACCTTCTGGTAGCCGTCGAGGCCCTTGAACTGACGGTCCTCGGGGACGTCCACCTTGCCTTCCATGCCTTCGACCGCCTTGAGCGCCCCCTTGATGCGGTTCTCGAAGGCATCGGCGACCGCGGTGACCTTCACGTTCGATCCCGGCACGGAGAGGGCCTGCTGGAGGGCACCCGTGCCACGACCGCCGGCACCGATCAGGCCGACGCGGATCAGGTCGGTCGACGGACTCTGGGCGTGGACGGCGGGGACGGCGAGAGCGGCACCCACGGCACCGGCGGCCCGCAGGGCGTCACGGCGATTCAGGATGGTGCGTGGGGCGGTGTCGGTGCGCTGCATCGCGGCGGCTCCTCGGACGTGAAAACGGGGTTGAAGAGGGTGCGAATCGTGGCGGGGATGACGAGCGACTCATATCCCCGGCCGAAAGAATACCGCGGGAAAGGGCTCGGCAACAGCACCCGCGAGCGTTTCGCCGCCTGCCTCCCGTGGCGTGCGCCTCCAGGCGTGCAAATGCACGTCGGCTGCACGCCCGGCTGTCTCTCTGCCCTCGCTGCCCTGTCTCCCCTGTGGCGCACGCCTCCAGGCGTGCGAATGCGGTCTCGGCCTGCACGTGGCGTACGCCTCCAGGCGTGCGAATGCGATCTCGCGGCAGGGTGGGCATGAGCGTTTGCGAACGCGCCCAACGCGCCGGTCGGGGGATCGTGCTCGCCGCCGGCGGATTTCGACGGTGGAGGCCCTGCCGGCATGGCACGCCGTTCGGTGCAGTCGAAGATTCACCGGCGGCTGCGCGCGACCCCCGACCGGCTCCGCGTTTCGAGTTGATCTGTGCTCTCGCCTTCCCTGCCCGCACGTGGCGCACGCCTCCAGGCGTGCGAATGCGGTCTCGCGCTCGCATGGACGTCGTCGTGCTATGTGCCCTCCCCTGTGGCGTACGCCTCCAGGCGTGCGAATGCACTCTCGCGGCAGGGTGGGCATGAGCGTTCGCGAACGCGCCCAACGCGCCGGTCGGGGGATCGTGCTCGCCGCCGGCGGATTTCGACGGTGGAGGCCCTGCCGGCATGGCACGCCGTTCGGTGCAGTCGAAGATTCACCGGCGGCTGCGCGCGACCCCCGACCGGCTCCGCGTTTCGAGTTGATCTGTGCTCTCGCCTTCCCTGCCTGCACGTGGCGCACGCCTCCAGGCGTGCGAATGCGGTCTCGCGCTCGCATGGACGTCGTCGTGCTATGTGCCCTCCCCTGTGGCGTACGCCTCCAGGCGTGCGAATGCACTCGGATGCACGCCCGGCTCCGTCGTTTTCCCGTCGGCATTCCTCGTCACGTGCTCGCGGCAGCTGCCGCGGCGGCGTCGATGAGCCATTCGAGTGTGCCGGCCGGCCGGATGCCGCGGGCCGGGGCGTCGGCCACGTCGCCGCTCGGGGCTCGCACCCGGGCCAGCGCGTTTGCCTTGTCGGCACCCGCCACGAGGAAGAGGATTGCGCGGGCGGCATTCAGCAGGGGATACGTCGCCGTCAGCCGCCGCGTGGCCAGCTGGGGCACGTCGTTGGCCACGAACCAGCGTCGCCGCTCCGCGAGTGCGGCGGTGTGGGGGAAGAGCGACGCGGTGTGGGCGTCGGTGCCGAGTCCGAGCAGCACGAGGTCGAATGCCGGCGGAGGGCTGTCGAGCGGGGTGTCGAACGCCTCCGCGACGACGTGTTCGTAGTCGCGGGCCGCGCCGTCGAGGTCGGCCCGCTCTCCCTCGAGGCGGTGCACCTGCGCGGCAGGCAGCCCGATCGTGTCGAGGAGCGTCTCCCGTGTCATGCGATAGTTCGAGTCGGGGTGGTCGGGGCCGACGCTCCGTTCGTCGCCCCAGAAGAGATGCGTCGCGTCCCACGGCAGGGCGTCGTGCGGCGCGGACGCGAGCAGATGGAAGAGCTTCCGCGGCGTGCTGCCGCCCGAGAGGAGCACGCGGAACGCGCCGCGTGCCTCGACCGCGGCGGTCGCATCCCGCTCCCAGGCGGCGAGGGCCGTGGCGGCGATCGTCTCAGCATCGGGCAGGATCGTGAGGTTCATGCGAGTGTCCCGTGGCGCACGCCTCCAGGCGTGCGAATGGACGCCGTCGGGGGATGAGGCGTCCGATCGTGCTCGTTCGAGCCGTGAGTGCGACGTCCCGGCGTGTGTCACACCTTCCGGCGCAGCTCGAGCCACTCGGTGTGGTGCGAGCCCGGCTTGTCGGTGCGCTCGTAGGTGTGCGCGCCGAAGTAGTCGCGCTGTGCCTGCAGGAGGTTGGCCGGCAGCCGCGCGTGGCGGTAGCCGTCGTAGTAGGCGAGCGACGACATGAAGACGGGCACGGGCACGCCGATCGTGGCGGCGGTCGCCACGACGTGCCGCCAGGCCGGCTGCGCCGCGGCGAGCACCTTCGCGAACGACGGCGCGAGCATGAGGTTTTCGAGCTTCGGATTGGCGGCATAGGCCGCCGCGATGTCGTCGAGGAACCGCGCGCGGATGATGCAGCCGCCCCGCCAGAGCATCGCGATCGAGCGGTAGTCGAGCTCCCAGCCCTGCTCGGCTGCCGCCGCCGCGAGCTGGACGAAGCCCTGGGCGTAGCTCGCGATCTTCGCGGCATAGAGCGCCTGCCGCACCTGGTCGGTGAAGCCGGCTGGGTTGTCGTGGCTGCGCATGTCGGGGCCGGCGAGGATCGTCGACGCCCGCACCCGCTGGTCCCTGAGCGCCGAGAGGCTGCGGGCGAAGACCGCCTCGGTGACCATCGTGCTCGGCGCCCCGAGGTCGAGCGCCAGTTGGCTCATCCACTTGCCCGTGCCCTTCGCCCCGGCACGGTCGAGGATGCGGTCGACGAGGTGGTCGCCCGTGTCGGGGTCGCGAACCGTGAAGATGTCGCGCGTGATCTCGATCAGGTAGCTGTCGAGCTCGCCCCTGTTCCAACCGTCGAACACCCGGGCGAGTTCGTCGTTGGGAAGTCCGGCACCGTGCTTCAGGAGCGCGTAGGCCTCGCAGATCAACTGCATGTCGCCGTACTCGATCCCGTTGTGCACCATCTTCACGTAGTTGCCCGAGCCGCCGGGGCCGACCCAGTCGCAGCAGGGGATGTCGGCCGCCGGCCCGACCTTGGCGGCGATCGCCTGGAAGATCGGCTTGATGAGCGGCCACGCCGCCGCCGAGCCGCCGGGCATGAGGCTCGGACCCTTGAGCGCGCCCTCCTCGCCGCCCGACACGCCCGTGCCGACGTAGAGCATGCCTGCCGTCTCGACCTCGCGGGTCCGCCGGTCGGTGTCGGCCGGGAAGGTGTTGCCGCCGTCGATGATCACGTCGCCGGGAGAGAGCAGCGGCAGGAGCGAGGCGATGAGCTGATCCACCGCCGGCCCCGCCTTCACCATGAGCATCACCTTGCGCGGCTTCGCGAGCGCCGCGACGAGCGCCTCGAGCGTGTGGCACCCGACGACGTTCGGGAGCTTGCCGCGACCCGCCGTGAAGGCGTCGGTCACGCTCGTCGTGCGGTTGAAGACGGCGATGTGGAAGCCGTGATTCGCAATGTTGAGGGCGAGGTTCTCGCCCATGACGGCCAGTCCGACCAGGCCGATGTCGCAGGGCTGCTGGGCCACTGTGAGAACTCCGTGAGGATGAGGGGCAGGACGACGACGGGGTCCACCGAGGTCGCGAGAGCCTGCGGTCGGGAGCGTTATACGGTCGGACACGGGCTCGGAAAATGGCCGTCTGCCACGACGCTCGGGTGCAGGCGTCGTGTGCCGGCGATACATTCACGCACCGGATCGTTTTTCGGCGTCCCCACGAGCGGTGGCGGCGCCGCCACCGCACCGCAGGAGACGGCCCATGCCCGCCCTCACGCTCGCGCTCCACCGCCTCGGCCAGAGCCTCTGGATCGACACGATCACCCGCGCGATGCTCGACGACGGCTCGCTCGCGGGCATGATCGAACGGCTCGGCATCACCGGCCTGACGAGCAACCCCTCGATTTTCAATCAGGCGCTGCACGGCACGGCCGCGTACGACGACGCCGTGGCCGGGAAAGTGCGGCGCGGCCTTTCGGGCGAGTCGCTCTTCTTCGAACTGGCGATCGAGGACCTCGTGCGCGCCGCCGACCTCTTTCGGCCGATCCACGACCGCACGGGCGGCGTGGACGGCTGGGTGTCGCTCGAGGTGTCGCCGACGCTCGCCTACGACGCCCGCCGCACGATCGACTCGGCGTTGGACCTGCACCGCCGCGCCGCCCGGCCGAACCTCTTCATCAAGATTCCGGGAACGGCCGAGGGGCTGCCGGCGATTGAGGAGGCCACGTTCGCGGGCGTGCCGGTGAACGTCACGCTCCTCTTCACCTGCGAGCACTACCTCGCGGCGGCCGAGGCGTGGATGCGGGGCATCGAGCGCCGGATCGAGGCCGGTCTGCCGGCGCGGGTGTGCTCGGTGGCGTCGCTCTTCATCAGCCGCTGGGACGGGGCCACGGCGAGCCTGACGGGCCACCTCGCCAACACGGTCGGCATCGCCGTCGGACGCCAGTGCTACCGCGCCTACCGCGACCTGATCGCGTCCGATCGCTTTCAGCGTCTGGCGAACTTCGGCGCCCTTCCGCAGCGGCTCCTCTTCGCGAGCACGGGAACGAAGGATCCGTCGCTGCCGGCCACGTTCTACGTCGACGCCCTCGCCGCACCCCACACGGTCAACACGCTGCCGGAAAAGACGCTCCTCGCCTTCGCGGATCACGGCGCGGTGACCGGCATCGTTTCGGCGGGCGGCGGCAACGCCGAGGAGACGCTCGCGGCGGTTGAACGAACCGGCGTCGATCTCGACGCGCTCGGGGCGACATTGCAGCGCGACGGCGCGGCGTCGTTCGTGAAGAGCTGGCACGACCTCCTCGCGGTGGTGGAGGAGAAGTCGCGGGCGACGGCCGGCGCCGGGGCGTGAGGCCACGCGGGCAGCGGGAATCACTGGAGGAGTCGTCATGTCAGCAATGCGTCCGGCCACTGCCCGCACCTCGCTGCCCGAGTGGCGGGCGGTCATCGATCACACCCGCACGCTCGCGCCGCGGCACCTGCGCGACCTCTTCGCCGAGGATCCGTCGCGGGCTGACCGGTTCTCGTTCGAGGCCTGTGGCCTGTTCGTCGATCATGCGAAGCAGCGGATCACCGCCGACACGCTCGCGCGGCTGCTCGCGCTCGCCGAGGCGTGTGGCCTCGAGTCGCGCATCGACGCGATGTTCTCGGGTGCGCGGATCAACACCACCGAGCACCGCGCCGTGCTGCACGTGGCCCTGCGGGCTCCGGCCGGGGAGCGGATCATGCTCGACGGCCGCGACGTCGTGCCCGACGTTCACGAGGTGCTCGGCCGGATGGGCGCGTTCGCGGAGCGGGTGCGGGGCGGGGCATGGACCGGCCACACCGGCCGCCGCATCCGCACCGTGGTCAACATCGGCATCGGCGGGTCCGACCTCGGTCCGGTCATGGCCAACGACGCGCTCAAGTCCTACGCCACCCCCGACCTCGCCTTCCGGTTCGTCTCGAACGTCGACGGCACCGACTTCGTCGAGGCGACCGCCGGCCTCGATCCCGCCGAGACGCTCTTCATCGTCGCCTCGAAGACGTTCACCACGCTCGAGACGCTGGCCAACGCCCGCTCGGCTCGCGACTGGCTCGTGGGGGCGCTCGGCACGGAGGCCGCCGTGGCGAAGCACTTCGTCGCCGTCTCGACCGCCGCCGCGGAGGTGTCGGCCTTCGGCATCGACACGGCGAACATGTTCGGCTTCTGGGACTGGGTGGGCGGCCGCTACTCGATGGACTCGGCGATCGGCCTCGCGACGATGCTCGCGATCGGGCCTGAGCGGTTCGGCGAGCTGCTCGCCGGCTTCCACGCGATGGACGTCCACTTCCGCGAGGCGCCCCTCGAACGCAACCTCCCCGTGCTCCAGGGTCTCGTCGACGTCTGGAACACGACGTTCCTCGGGAGCGGGTCGATCGCCGTGCTGCCGTACGACCACGCCCTGCGGCGCTTCGCGGCGTATCTCCAGCAGCTGGCGATGGAGAGCAACGGCAAGCGGGTCACGCTCGACGGCGCCACGATCGACGGCTACGACACCTGTCCGGTCTACTGGGGCGAGCCCGGCACGAACGGCCAGCACTCCTTCTATCAGCTCATTCACCAGGGCACGCGCACGATCCCGTGCGAGTTCATCGGCTTCGCCCGGTCGCGGCGGCCGCTCGGTCGGCACCACGACCTCCTCATGGCCAACGTCTTCGCGCAGGCCGAGGCCCTCGCCTTCGGCCGCTCGGCCGACGAGGTCCGCGCCGAAATGGCGGCGAAGGGGGGCGTCGACGAATCGCTCGTGCCCCACAAGGTGTTTCCGGGGAATCGGCCGAGCACGACGATCCTCGCGGAGGAACTCACGCCCCACGCGCTCGGCGCCCTGGTGGCGTACCACGAGCATGCCGTCTTCACCCAGGGCGTGATCTGGGACGTCAACCCGTTCGACCAGTGGGGCGTGGAACTCGGCAAGGTGCTTGCGATGCGGATCGTGCCGGAACTCGAGGCGGCCGCCGAGCCGCCGCTTTCCGGCCACGACCCCTCGACCGCCGGCCTCATCCGCCGCTACCGCACGCTCCGCGGCCGCGGCTGAGCCCCGACCGGCTCCGCGTTTCGCTTGTGACCTGTGCTCTCGCCTTTCTTGCCGGCACGTGGCGCAATGCCTCCAGGCGTGCGAATGCGGCCCTGTCCCGCGTCAGGCGCGCGGCCCCCTTGTGGCGCACGCCTCCAGGCGTGCGAATGGGCGTCGCGGTCGGTCAGGCGCGTGGCCCGAAGATCGCGCCCAGCGTCCTCGAGAGCAGCCAGAGCGTGGCCAGCGGCAGCACGATCGTGGAGACCGTGAAGTAGATGACGAGGTTCACGATCGATTCGGCCGCGGTGCCGAGGGTGTCGGACAGTTGCTTCGCCTGCTCGCCGATCACCTTCACGGGGTTCAGCCGCTCGTACCACGGTTTGTCCGGTCCTTCCGCCTTCATGTCCTCGAGCCTCTCCGTCGTGCGCTCCACGACGGCGGTGGCCGCGAGGTAGTCGGCCTCCAGGAAGCGGTCGGCCACGATCCCGTCGATCCACGCGGCCGTCGGGATCGCGAGGCGCGCGAACAGCGCGAGCGCGAAGAGTCGGCGACCCCACGTGGCGAGGCCCGTGGCCATGGACCCGCGGGCTGCGGTCGCCGCGGCGAGCGCGACGAGCGACGGCACGAAGAGCCACCAGCCGAGAGACCGGCCCATTCGCAGTCCCACCTGCTGGATGCCCAGGGCCGTCGTGCTCGTCATGAGCAGCGTGCCGTACTGCTCGACCAGGTCGTTGACGGGATCGAGCACCTGCCCGATCCCGATGCTGCCACCGGGGCCGAGGCTGAAGCTCACCTCCGAACTCTGCGCGAGCGAGATCGCCGCGTCGAGCCCGCGCGTGGTCGCGAGCGCCGCGAGCGCCCGCTTGAACGAGCCGTCGAGCGCCTCGCCGCCGACGCGGTCGGCCAGCGGCGCGACCGCGAGCAGCACGACCGCGGCGATTGCCGCATGGATCGCCACCCGGCCGATGCGGGCCTTCACCGCGGGCGACAGGGCCGTGAGCGGGTGCGGCCGTGACGCGGAAGGCTGGGCGGCCAGCTCCGATGAACGGGGATTCGGGCTCGCGTCGCTCATCGTGTCGTCCTCCCGGGAGTCGTGGACGCCAGCGCGTCGGCGAGGGCGGCGGGCTCGAGCGTGTGGGCGCGGGCGAAGCCCGCCACGAGTCGGGCCGACGTCGGCGTGATCGCCACGATCGAAAAGTCACCCAGCGTGAAGAGGTCGGCGGCGTCGGGAAACTTCGCGAGGTACGTCGCCTTCAGCGGTGCGTGGTCGGGATGATGCGGGGCGACGAACGCGGCCACGCCCGGCAGCGACACGCGGGCGAGAGACTGCGGCATCGTCCCGGGGGTTTCCGGCGCGGTGACGAGCAGGCAGACCTCGGGTGACGCGAGCATGTCGCGCGTGTGTGCCGCAAGACTGCTCACGTGGGTGACGAGCACGGGCATGCCGCCCGAGACATGGACGGCGAAGGGGATCATCGAGGCCGCCGGGCGCCCCTCGTGCAGCGTCGCGAGTGTCGCGACCGATCGCTCGGCGAGCAGCGCGCGGAGGACGTCGGTCGTCGAGTCGTGCATGGGCCGCGCTCCGGGTGGCGTGGAGGGGTGTTCCCTGGGTGACGACGCCGCCGCCGCCCTTGGGGCCGCGTGTTCAAGCAGCGTACACTGCCGTGGGAATGCCCGTGCGGACCCGGTTCCATCGGGTGCGGTGCCGTGATCGGCCCCCGCGGGCGTGCGGACGAGGGGCGTGCGGACGAGGAAGGAGAGACGGGATGCACCGGTGCCGCGCGGTCGTCGGCTCTGTCGTCGTCGTTCTTGTCGTGATGACCACCTCGCAGTCCCCGCTCGCGGCGGCCGAAGCGGGGGCCGTCCGGAGCACTCACCGGTCGGCACCGGCCGTGCTTGCGGCGTACCGGTCGCCGTTCGACCTGGCGCTCGTCGGCTCCCGCTGGATCGTGACGGCGAACGCCACCGGCGACTCGGTCTCGCTCATCGACCGCGCGGCGGGCCGTGCCGTCGATGAGCGGCCCGTCGGCGTGCGGCCCACGTCGGTCGCGGCGGTCGGTGCCGACGCGCTGCTCGTCGTGGCGTCGGAGGCCGGAGACGTCGTGCGGCTGGAGGTGCGAGGCGACCGGCTCGTGGAGTCGGGCAGGCTGCACGTCGGGTTCGAGCCGCGGGGCGTCGCGGTCTCGGCCGATGGGTCCGTCGCGTTCGTCACGCTCGCGCTGGGCGAGCGGCTCGTCATGTTCGATCCGGTCTCGCTCGCGCTTCTGGAGACGATCGAGGTGGGCCGGCTCCCGCGGGGCGTGGCCGTGTCGCCTGACGGAAAGACGGTCGCGGTCGCCTGCTCGGCCGGAGCGGAGATCGTCGTCGTCGACGTGGCGGCCCATGCGGTGCGGTCGCGGCACCGCTTCCACGGGATCAACCTCGGCGACGTGCGGTTCTCCGCATCGGGTGGGACGGTGTTCTTCGCATGGACCTACGACGCGGGCAGCCATCCCTCGCCGGGCAACATCCGTCGTGGCTGGGTGACGGGCAGCCGGCTCGGAAGGCTCGACCTTGGTGGCACGGCCGGGGATCAGGGCGCGGGCGATGCTGCGGAAGCGGCCGCAGAGGGCACGCTGCGAGGCCTCACGCTCGACGTGTCGGGTCAGGCCGTCGGCGACGTGGCGGGCCTCGCGCTCGTCGAAGGAGAGGGCGCGACCGCCGACGGCGCCGGCCCGGGTCGGCGGATCCTCGTCACCGCCGGCGGCACGCACGAACTCATCTGGCTGCGGGATGCGGACGCCGTCGGTCCCGACGACGCGCGGCAGTCCACGGACCGGCCGCTTCCCTACACGCAGATCAGCGGCAGCGAAGTCATGGATCGCGGGCTCGCGGTCGACCGCGGCCGCTTCCGGCGGGTGGAGCTCGGGGGCCGCCCGCTCGGCATCCGCGTCGCGGCCGACGCGCGGCGGGCATTCGTCGCGAACTATCTGCTCGATGCGGTGCAGGAGGTCGATCTCGACGCGCTCGAGATCGTGCGCACGATCGAACTCGACGGCGGGCCGAATGGTGGTGCGGCGGGCGACGTGGCGCGCGATCCCCACGCCGCGGCGCTCGTCCGTCGCGGCGAGGCGATCTTCCTCGACGCGCGCCGCAGCCTCGACCAGTGGTATTCGTGCCACACCTGCCACTACGAGGGGGGCGGCAACACGGTCACGATGGACACGCTCAACGACGGGTCGTCGGGCACCCACAAGACGGTGCTGCCGCTCTACCGCCTGGCCGACACGGGCCCCTGGACGTGGCACGGCTGGCAGACCGATCTCAGGGCGTCGCTCGAAAAGTCGCTCGTCGAGACGATGCAGGGGCCCGCCCCGTCCGCGGAGGACGTGGAGGCGATGGCCGCCTACCTCTCGGCGCTCGAACCGCCGCCCAACCCGTTCCGCGAGGCGACGGACGCGGGTTCGGCCGAGGTCACGCGCGGTCGCGATCTCTTCCATTCGGCCCGCGCCGGGTGCAGCGACTGCCACGGCGGCCCGCTCTTTACGAGTGATGCCGTCTACGACGTCGGCCTCGGCAAGCCGGACGACCGCTACCGCGGCCACAGTGCCCCCGCCCTCGCGGGCGTCTCCCGCAAGACGCTCTTTCTTCATCATGGACGTGCGAAGTCGCTCGAGCAGGTGCTCACGGGCCTGCATTCACCCGAGCGGGCCGCCGGTCTCGAGCCGCTCTCCGCCGACGAGGTCCGGGATCTCGTCGCGTATCTCCGGACGCTCTGACGTCGCGTGCTGCACCGAGGCTGCCTCGCCGGCCGACAGCGTCGCGAAGCCGATCGCGAGGAGGCCCACGCCGAGCGACGCCGTGGCGTACGGGTTGAAGAAGCCCATGCCGAAGACGGACATGCAGGCCGCGAGGAAGACGGCGACGTGGTCGGGGCAGCCCTGCGACCGGGCGAGTGCCCGCCGGCAGTGCGCGAGCGGCGCCCAGAACGCGGCGACATAGAAGGCCGCGCCGACGAGCCCGATCTTGCGAAGGAGGTTGAGCAGGTCGAGTTCCACCGAGACGCCACCCGCGGCGATCGGCGTGCCGAATCCGGCCCCGGTGATCGGTCGCACGAGCCAGGATTCGACAAGCGCGGTCACCTGCCGCAGCCGGACGGCGATCGTCCCGTCGCGGTCGTCGAGCCGCAGCCGGCTCAGGGCGTCGGGAGACGCGACCAGGGGCGTCGCGACGGCCGCACCGAGGGCGGGCACGAGCCAGGCGAGCGCCCGGCGACGATGCTCGAGGATGGCCAGGAGCGCGAGCGACAGGCCGGCCATGAGCCAGATCGAGCGGGTGTAGGAGTTCCAGAGGACGAGGCCCGTCAGGCCCAGCGTGACCCAGTCCTCGCGCGCCGCGCGCCGGGCCATCACCCGGTGACCGGCGACGAGCAGGGCGGCGAGCACGAACACGTAGCTCTTGAACCAGAGTCGGTACGGGCGGCCATCGGTGAACTCGTTGAGAAAGCCGAGGTGCTGCGTGCGCAGGGTCTCCTCGATCGTGTGCGAGGCGGTCGGGTCGCTCACGGCGGCGACGTACACGGCGAGGCACACGACACAGAACACGCACACGACGCGGGAGAGCGTGCGCATGAGCCACCCCGCGTCGTCAGGACGCAGCGCGGCGACCATCGGGATCGCGATCAGGTGGAAGACGTGCCCGTTGGCGTCGCCGAAGACGTCGCGCCAGGAGGTGCCGGTCGCCAGGCCGACGAGACCACCCCACATCGGCACGGCGATGCCGAGCAGGCCGACGGTGCGGAGCAGCCAGTGGGAAAGCGAGGCGAACACCTCGCGGCGGCCTGCGGGGGAGAGCAGGGCGGCGCCAGCGACGGTGGTCCCGAGCGTGATGGCGAACAGGGGAATTCGCAGCGACGGCCCGTCCGGCATCGAGACCCGGCCGTGTTGCAGGAAGACGAGCTCGACGAGCACAAGCGCGACGAGCCAACGGATCGCCGTCCGTGCGATGTCCGCGGTCGAGGCGGCAGGATGCGTCGTGCCGGTGTGCGTCATGGACGTCGTGGCCCCCGACAAGTCCTACCTTGCCGAGACGGGGGAATGCCAGTGAGCAGGGTTGGGCCGGGTGGGATGGAGGCCGCATTCGCACGCCTGGAGGCGTGCGCCACAGAGGGCAGAGGGCAGAGGGCAAGGGGAATCAGACGAGCGGAGGCGTGCGTTACAGGGGGTGGCAGTGGGGAGTGTTGGGCCGGGTGGGATGGAGGCCGCATTCGCACGCCTGGAGGCGTGCGCCACAGAGGGCAGAGGGCAGAGGGGCAGAGGGCAAGGGGAATCAGACGAGCGGAGGCGTGCGTTACAGAGGGGCAGAGGGCAAGGGGAATCAGACGAGCGGAGGCGTGCGCCACAGGGGGCTGGAGGTGTTGCTGGCTGCCTTCCTGTCTTTCTGTGGCGCACGCCTCCAGGCGTGCGAACCAGGGTGGAAGAGCCCAATCGGCATCGATCGCCTTCGATACGGATGCACCCCACATCGTGTTGGTGCGCACCCGCCGCGTTCACGTCGCCAGAGGCAAGGCAGCTGATCACTCCCGGGGTGATCGATGCGTCGTCGATCGTCCCATCACGACGTCGCTCTCGAGGCGAATCGCCACTCCTCCGGCCGCCGGCAGAGTCCCGCGACCACAGGATTCCGCGCGACGTACTCGACGGCGCTGCGGATATCGTGCTCGTTTCGCAGCCAATGGTCGTAACACTCGCGCTGCCAGAAAGCTCCCGTCCGACTGAGGACACGGTTGCAGGCACGCGCCGAGTAGCTTCGGATCGAATGCAGGATCCGTTGGCGTGGCGTGACCAGGACGGTGGCCGACTCTCGATGCGACATCGCGGGGCACGCGTCATCGAACGTCCGGAAGACGATGTGCACGTGACTCGGCATCACCACGTGTGCGATCAGGTCGTAGTGCACGCCTGCACCGTGCAGAATCGCCCGATGCACGATGTCCGCCAGGTCGTGTCGTGCCAGCCATCGGGTCAGCGGCTCCGTATCAAGGGCGTGTTCCCACGATGCATGACGTCGGCACATCCATGGCTCGTGCGGGCTGGCGGAGGTCGTGCCATGCATGTGATGCGGCCGATCGGAGGACAGTCCGCGTGCCGGACGGCTGCCGGCGAGGGCCGCGGTGACGAAATAGGTGCCATCTGCGACATCGAGATGGGGCAGGCGGCGACGGCGAAAGAGTCCATCCATAGAAATAGTGTACAGAAATACATAACTTTGTGCGAGAGCCGAGTGTGCGCGATGTGGTGGTGAGGGGTTTGGAGTGCGGGTGGGCCGCATTCGCACGCCTGGAGGCGTGCGCCACAGAGGGCAGAGGGCAGTGGCACGAGTGGAGGCGTGCGCCACAGAGGGCAGCGGGCGAGGCACGAGTGGAGGCGTGCGCCACAGCGGGGCGGGGGGATGGAGCCCGCATTCGCACGAGTGGAGGCGTGCGCCGTAGGGACGCTACAGCGCGTCCTCGGTGCGGAGCGTGACCTCGATGAGCCGCTCCATCACCTCGGCCGGAGATTCGTGCGGGAAGTTCGTGAGCACGACCTCCTTCGCGTAGAGCTTGCCGATGTAGCGGCGGTGCTTCGCAGCCGAGGCACGGCTGGCGAGGAAGTCGCGGTGGGCCGAATTGATCAGGATCTCGTTGGCCAGGGCGTCGTAGCGCGACCGCCACGGCCGGCCGTGCTCGGGTTCGAGCCGATACCCGGGCAGTCCCCGGCCCCCTGCGCCGTTCGCGTCCGCGTCGACGAGGAACTTGAGGTCCACCCGGTCGCTCACCTCGACATCGGCCTGCCGCGCCGTCGCCTCGACGGTCACCACGCCGACGACCGACGAGGCCACGCGGCACGACGGGCCGTCGGTGGCGATCCCTGCCTCGCCGGCGACGATCCGCCATGCGATCACCACACCGGGGACCGGCACGCCCGCCGCGTCGGTCGCCGCGGCCGTGAAGAGGCACGACCCGCCGGGCGGCCTGCGCGGCTGGCGTGGCGTGATCCGCACGGCGGCCAGCGGCCCGGCTTCGGCGGGAAAGAGCACCGGCGGGGATGCCGTCGCGCCCGATGGGCCCGGTCGCGAACCGTCGCGACCGCCGCGCGCGGAGGCCGAGGCACCTGTGCCGGCCCGATCCTGCAGCGACGGCTCGGTCTTCGGGATGTCGAAAAAGAGGTAGTCCTCCTGCGGCAGTTCGGCGAGCGCGGTGGCGAAGGCCTTGTGCACCTGCTTGAGAATCTGCCGGCTCGCCCGTTCGGCCTCCGCCTGCTCGCGGTCGGCGACGGCGGCGGCGATGTCGGCCTCGATCGCGGGCGCGGCCGCTGCGAGCGTGTCGAGGGCCGCATCGGGCACGATTCCCGAGCGGGTGCCCGGCGCGAGTGCGAGCGCCTCGAAATCGACGAGACCCTCGAGGCGACGGTCAGTCCACGGGGCGTGCTGGAAGGGAAGCAGTTCCGCGATGTCGGCGATGACACGCGTGCCGTCCTTGCACAGGGCGATGCCGCCGGCCCCTCCCGCATCGTCACCCCGCAGGTAGAGCTCCACGCCCACGTCGCCGAGGGGCGTGGCGTAGCGGCGCGGGATCTCGAGCCGTTCT
>Ga0214917_10003367_pt1 | contig 18529 bp, 20 predicted proteins | sample LL_1208_BB_MetaG_FD_177983 | JGI IMG/M metagenome (GOLD analysis project Ga0214917, IMG submission 177983) | Freshwater microbial communities from Lake Lanier, Atlanta, Georgia, United States - LL_1208_BB | ecosystem: Environmental > Aquatic > Freshwater > Lake | place: USA: Georgia | collected...
ATAGCTGCCAAAGACAAAAGCTTAGCTTTTGCATTAAAGCGACTTTGCTTCATTTCTCCCCCTACATTGGTTGGTTTTTAAAACATCACGACTAACTCTTGACCGCACCTGCGACCAAGTTAGCTGTGAATTTTCGTTGTAGCACTATGAACAGAAGAAGAGTCGGTATTACTGAGAGCACAGTCGCTGCAGCAAATGGTCCGAATAAACCCAACCCCTCCGTTCCGATAAATCTTGCTAATTGGGTAGTGAGAGTTTGCTTCTCATTTCCTTGCAAGAACACAGTCGCAACCAGGAAGTTATTCCAGGTGTTAATAAAGGCATAAATAAAGACCACAATTGAGCCGGGCAGGATCAACGGCAGGACCACATAACGAAGTACTTTGAGTCCAGATGCGCCATCGATTCTGCCAGCTTCTAGAATTTCGGTTGGAACATTCTTAACAAAGCCGCGCTGTAGCCATAGTGAAAACGGCAAATTGAAAATAACGTAAAGGATGATGGCTCCGGTAAAAGTATTAAATAGGCCAATTTTCACATAGATCAAAAAGAGCGGGAAAACTGTCAAAATTGATGGGAAGACTTGAGAACTCAAAACCCAGCCAGTTGCCACCTTTGAAAACCAGCCTTTTGATTGTGCAACTAAGTAAGCCGCAGGGGCTGTCACAGCGGTGGTAATAAAAGCAGAAACCGTTGAAATCCATAAGCTATTCCAAGCCGCAACCAAGATTCCGCTGCGATTTACCGCTTCGGAGTAATTTGCCCAATCTGGCTTAGTCGGGAACCAGATCAAATCACTACTGCCGATTTGTAATTCTTGTTTAAGAGAGGTGGAAACCAGCCAAAAAAGCGGCAGTCCAAAGAAGATGGTAAAGAATACGGTGCCGATTACTCTTAAAGTTTTCATTGATTGCTCTCTCGCATCTGCTTCCTCAAAATCGCATAGACAAGAACTAGTTCAAATAGCGCAATAGTCACACCTAACGCACTTGCATATCCAAACTGTCCATATTTAAATGCTTGTCTAAATGCGAAAACAATTGGAATTTCCGAATTTGGTGGTGGGAACGAACCCAGAATCACATAAATCAAATCGAATGCGCCAAAGTTCCAAATCAGGTTTAACGCAAATAACGGTACCAATACCGGGCGCAGGTGCGGAAGAATCAAATGTCGTAGTTTTTGAAGCGGAGTAACGCCATCAATATCCATAGCTTCTGAAAGTTCGCGGGAGAGTATTTTTAAAGAGGCTAACGCGGACAAAGTGATCATGGGCATCAAGGCCCACGCGCCAATCACAAGTAAGGTCGGGAAGAAGAGCGTTGGATCTTCCAGAAAACCAATTTTGCCAGCCGGAACATTGAGTTTTCTAAGAATCACATTAAATGGCCCGCTATTAACGTTCATTAAAGTAATCCAGATAACGGCAATTGCTGGTGGCGACATTGCCCAAGGGGAAAGTGCTAACAACTTCAATGGAAACATGTAGCGCTTATTTTGATTCAGCAGCAGTGCGACACACACACCCATAATTGTGGTTAGAACTGTCACCAGAATAGACCAGATCAAACCGAGTTTAAATGAGGCAAAAAACTGCATATCTGTCAGCATGTATTTGAAGTTGGCAAGACCAACAAAATTGATGTCGACATCAATTCCAGCTACCCAGTCAGTGAAGGCGGCTAATACCGAAAGAATAATTGGGACCGTGCTCACCAAAATAATTAAAACGAGCAGTGGAGCAAGCAGAATCTTGACTGATCTGTCTTGATTCTTAATTGTCGAGATTCGCTTTGTCATGCCGATTCCCGTTCCACTAATTCTGGAGCAATACTGATCTTTCGATAAGCCGTAGTCGGATCGTTCAATCGATCTAAAATGAACTTGGCGGCCAGCTCGCCGCGAAACTCAGACTTATAGTCGATCGAAGTTAAGGCTGGGCTGAGAACGCTTGCTAAATCAGTATTATCAATTCCTATAACTGCAATTTTATTTGGAACATCAATTTTCAAAGTCGATAGAAAACGCAAGGCTGCCGCTGCTAACAAGTCGTTAGCGCAGATAATCGAGCGGTATGTGCTGATGTTTTTAACTTTACCCAGAGCTGACAGACCAGCTTCAACGTTAAAACTTTCAGCTTCAACCACATGCTTGGTGCCATCTATCCCACGGCTTTGCATGGCTTCAAGGAAGCCTTTCTTTCTATTTCGTCCAGGAATTGTAGAAGATGGACCATTTAAGAAGAGAACATCTCCGCCATACTTATTGACCAGATAGGCAAGAGCTAGTTCTACTGCGCCTGAGGCAACTTTTATCGTGTCTACTTCTTCATGTACTTCGACGTTACCAATTACTACAGCCGGAATACTTAATTTCATGAAGGCTTTTCTAATTCTTGGATCATCCACTAAAGATAGAAAGATAAAGCCATCGGCATAATTGGAATCGAGTGAATCGATCAAAGCTAGATTTTCTTCTACTGATAAGTTTCGTGGCGCTAACATCAAGCGGTAATCAGTTTTATTCAGAATGTTCTGAACACCTTTAGTAATTGTTTGATAAACCGGGTTAGAAATATCAGGCACCGAAAGGCAGATTTGCTGAGTTTTACTTGCTCGCAAAGCTCTACCTGCTGAATTTGGCTTAAAATTTAGGGCTGATATAGCTTTCGTAATTCTTGGTTCGATCTCTTCTCGAACAGTCTGGCCATTAATAAAGCGTGAAACTGAAGCAATAGAGACATTAGCCTCGCGGGCGACATCATGCATCGTTGCTCTGGTTTTATTGCTTCGAGTCATCGCCCTGCTCCTTCCTACTGTAAACGTTTACAGTAAGTTAGTGCTGGGGTATGCCTAAGTCAAGAGATTTAGAGATTTCGCAACGATATTTTTATAACGATTTGTTTATCCAAAAACGAAGAGAATCTCCTGCTTGGGCAGCCCAGGCAGATTCGGTGTGCGCCGCCCCTTCATAAAGAGTGAAAGCTAAATCGCGATCGAATGAATATCCCTTATCAATTAACAGCTTATGAGCATGATTTTGAAACTCGCCATACTCTGAATCAAATCCTTGAGTGCCATGAGCCATCCAAATTTTATGTTTGCCCGGCTCGGGCAAGCCAGCAACCGTTAATTCAACAAGCGGGTATTTACCAATAGTCCAATGTGTGGAATGGGCCAGCGCAGTATGAAACTTTTCTGAGTGGTCCTTGAGTGCATACAACGTACTGAGCCCGCCTCTGCTGGCACCGATCATTGCTGTTTTCTCAGGTGAATAAGCAGCATTCGTGCGACTTAAAACTTCGGGAAGGTATGAATTAAAAATCTCATTTAAATATATATCGCCCTTTGTTGCGCTGATATCAAATGGACCATTCTTCGGAAAGAGCGGAATGCCTGATTTAAAGTAACTATCTGGTGAAAGATCAAGACCACGAGCAACTGAATCCCCCACTTGCCCTTGATGCCAAATACCAATAATCAAAGGTGGCGTCACATTTAGTTCTGCCGCTACCTTGATCGAGTTTTGAGCTAACTCCCATGTTGTTGATTTCTTAGCTGTTCTGGTATCAAAAATACATTGACCATCGTGGGCGATGAGAATTCGATCTGTGGCTGTCTCAGGTGCCCAGTATTCAATTGTGCGCGCACCAATATTAAGTCGGCGCACGGGGCTGCTTACGCCCTCAATGAAATACTCAATCTCGCTAGCCATCTTGAAATATTAACAGAGTCGTTTTTGGGCAAAGAAAAACCCTCGCGAACCGGATAACCCGCGAAGGTAGTTTCTTTAATATGGGAAAAGTTTAGTGGGTTTTAAACCCTAAACCTTTCATTTAGATCAGCGTGTCTTAGCTGCAGCCTGAGGTGTTGCCGCAGCCTTCGCAGACGTAGCACGCACCTGAGGCACGCATCTTCACACCGCAAGTCATGCATAGCGGAGCATCGGATGCCACACCGGTAATTGCTTCCATTAGTTCAGTTGAAGAGTTGTAAGCACGTGGTGCTTCTTCAATCTTCACATCTTGAACATTGGCAGCTGGTGCTGCTGGGGCAACTGCGGCAGGAGCCGCTGACTGAGACAAGGTCTCGGTCACTGCTGCAACATCTGGGGTGTATTCACCGGTTTCTAGGGCGCGTGTGCGCTCTGCTGATGTGTATAGACCCATTGCACTGCGAGTTTCAAATGGCAGGTAATCAAGTGCTAGACGACGGAAGATGTAATCCATCATTGATTGCGCCATACGAATATCTTGATCATCAGTCATACCAGCTGGCTCGAAGCGCAAGTTAGTGAACTTCTCTACGAAAGTCTCTAGCGGTACGCCGTATTGCAAACCAATTGATACCGCAATTGAGAAGGCATCCATTACGCCGGCAAGTGTTGAACCTTGCTTGCCTAGCTTTAGGAATACTTCGCCAAGAGCGCCATCGGCGTATGCACCTGAAGTCATGTAACCCTCAGCGCCGCCAACAGCAAATGATGTTGTAGTTGATGGACGTGACTTTGGAAGGCGCTTACGTGTTGCAGCGGCAGGTGCCACAGCTTCTACTTCAACTTCCTTCTTCTTTGCCTTGCCATCAGATAACGGTTGACCAACCTTGCAATTGTCGCGGTAAACGGCAAGTGCCTTGATGCCCATCTTCCAGCTCTCGTAGTAAACCTCTTCAACATCTTCAACTGTTGCATCTTCTGGCAGGTTAACGGTCTTTGAGATCGCACCTGATAGGAATGGCTGGCAAGCAGCCATCATGCGAACGTGGCCCATTGGCGCGATTGATCGTGCACCTAGTGCACAATCGAATACGTCGTAGTGCTCTTGCTTTAGGCCAGGCGCGTCAATGACGTGTCCGTTGTTTGCAATGAATTCAACGATTGCTTCGATGGTTTCATCGGCATAGCCAAGCTTCTTTAGCGCAGCTGGAACAGTTTGGTTCACGATCTGCATTGAACCGCCGCCAACTAGCTTCTTGAACTTAACTAGTGAAAAGTCAGGTTCGATACCAGTTGTATCGCAATCCATCATTAGGCCGATGGTGCCAGTTGGGGCAAGCACAGAGATCTGTGCGTTACGCCAGCCGTTTTTATCGCCAGTTGAAAGACAGGCATCCCAAGCCTTGTTTGCTTCGGCCCAAACATCTTTATCAAGCGTTGTCATTGACTTAGCAGATGATGATGCAGCCGCGTGCTTGCGCATTACGCGAGCATGTGGCTTAGCGTTCTGTGCGAAACCATCGTATGCACCAACAATGCCAGCTAGTTCAGCTGAGCGCTTGTAGGTAACACCTGTCATCAATGAAGTAATCGCACCAGCTAGAGCGCGGCCACCTTCTGAGTCATATGCAAGACCTGATGCCATAAGTAGCGCGCCTAGGTTGGCATACCCAATTCCAAGCTGACGGTATGCACGAGTTGTGTCACCGATTGCTTGAGTTGGGAAATCTGCGAAACAGATTGAGATATCCATGGCAGTGATGATTAGTTCAGCTGAGCGAGCAAAGCCCTTTGCATCAAATGAACCATCTTCCTTAAGGAACTTCATCAAGTTAAGGGAAGCCAAGTTACAAGATGAGTTATCTAGTGACATGTACTCAGAACATGGGTTTGATGCATTGATGCGACCGGTCTCAGGATTGGTGTGCCAATCATTGATGGTGTCGTCATATTGAATTCCTGGATCAGCACATGCCCATGCAGCTTCGGCCATCTTGCGGAATAGCGCGCGTGCATCAACTGTTTCAATAACTTCACCAGTTGAACGCGCAGTTAAACCAAAGCCAGTGCCGTTCTCGTATGCGCGCATGAATTCATCGCTAACACGAACTGAGTTATTTGCATTCTGATATTGCACAGAAATAATGTCTTTGCCACCGAGATCCATGTCAAAGCCAGCATCGCGAAGTGCGCGAATCTTGTCTTCTTCAGCAACCTTGGTCTCAATGAATTCTTCGATATCTGGATGATCAACATCTAGAACAACCATCTTGGCCGCACGACGTGTTGCGCCACCTGACTTGATTGTTCCGGCAGATGCATCAGCACCGCGCATGAATGAAACTGGGCCAGAGGCTGTGCCACCTGACTTAAGCAATTCCTTTGACGAGCGAATACGGGAAAGGTTTAGACCAGCACCTGAACCGCCTTTGAAGATCATTCCTTCTTCGCGGTACCAGTTAAGAATTGAATCCATGGTGTCATCAACTGACAAGATGAAACATGCTGATACTTGCTGTGGCGCCTTGGTGCCAACGTTAAACCAGACTGGAGAGTTAAAGCTAAAGATCTGGTGTAGCAACATGTAGGTAAGTTCGTGCTCGAAGATCTGCGCATCTTGTTCAGTGTTGAAATAACCGTTTTCTCTTCCGGCCTTCGTGTAGGTAAGAACGACGCGATCGATTACCTGTTTCAAGGACCATTCACGGTTTTCATGGCCAACTGCGCCACGGAAATACTTTGTTGTAACAATCATTGACGCGTTTACTGACCAGAAGTCAGCGTATTCAACGCCACGTTGTTCAAATACTGTTTCGCCAGTTTTCCAGTTGGTCTGGACCACATCGCGGCGCTCCCAAGTTACTTGGTCATATGGGTGCACACCTTCGGTGGTGTAAATACGTTCGATTGTTAGGCCCTTCCCAGGCTTTACTTTCGCTGCTACTCGGTTGATAACCGTATCTGACATGTGAATCTCCATTTTCTTATATCGCGTCGTTTTTAAATCAGAACTGCTGACTACAAATGAGTGCTGTGAGCCCTGATTTATAATGCTTTTAAAGCTATTAAGTTTTCCTATTAAATTATTCCTAGTGGGGATCGCTAGGTTTTTTCTTCAGTAGGTGCCGTACGGGAAGGTGCAGTTATTTCGCGGAGGAAGTAACTGCAGTTGTGCTTTTTTCTGGGGAATTCTTTGAAGCGGGAGTTGAAGGAGCCGCGCGGAGAAGTGCGATCTCACCTTCAAAATCTTCAAGGGAGGAAAAACTACGGTAAACCGAAGCAAACCGTAAGTAGGCGACCTCATCGAGTTCGCGAAGTGGCGCCAAAATAGCTAAACCAACTTCTTGAGCTTCGATTTCGGCTTGACCGGTAGCACGCAAAGTTTCTTCAACTCGCATTGCCAACAGAGCAAGATCATCATCATTTACTGGGCGGCCTTGGCAGGCCTTTGTTACGCCGGCGATAACTTTTTCGCGGCTAAATGGCTCGGAGGCACCAGATCGCTTAACAATGTTAAGCAAGGTGGTCTCTTGGGTAGTAAAGCGAGCGCCGCATTCGGTGCATTCGCGGCGACGGCGAATTTGTGCGCCATCTTCGGCTGGGCGAGAGTCGACTACGCGGGAATCGTCATGTCGGCAGAATGGGCAGATCATGCGGCGTGTCTCCTTTCGAATGCTGCGGTTTTCTAAATTTAGGTGTAATGGACTTTCCTGAGAAAACCCATAAGTAGGGTTGAAAACCACTACTAATGGAACTATATCTCATGTCGACCACTACATCTAGTGGTAACTATAAGTTAAGACTTGAGGGTTTTGCGGGATGTGCCTTGTGTCGGGGCTAATCCGCGTGTCGCGAAGGCTACGCTCAGGGCTGCCGAGCATGCCTGGGCCCCAGCAAGCGGGGCTAGCCGCAGGCTAAAGACGAATTACTTGATTGGTACTCGAAGCTTTTGACCAGCTTCGACATCGACACCGCTAAGTGAATTAGCGGATGCAATATCTGCAACAAGTGATTGCACATCGCCACCATCTGCCATTTGCGAAGCAAGTGACCAAAGAGTTTCACCGGCAGCAACTGTTACAACAACGTATGACTTTGCCGCATCACTTGCACCATTGTTAGATGCGCTAGAACCATTGATTTTGGCTGCTTTTAGCGATTGCGCACTAGCTGATGAATTTGCATTAACACCAGCAACGTTATTACCTGCTCCGGCCTTCATTGCAAAGCCTGCACCTAGAACTATCGAGAGAGAAAGAACCAAGAGCGTGCGCGCTAAACGACCACGACGGGTGAGGCCCACACCGGCGGACGGACGGTCGAAGTTATATGTGCCAGCGGGGAAGGTTGCTGTGCTCATGGTCTTTCTCCTTCAATATCTAGTTACTGCCTTTATTCGAACACTTGTTCGTATATGTCATAGTAAACACCCCACCACTGACAAAAAGCAAGCCGAAAGCGAACAAATGTTCGACATTTTCGAAAATATGTTCTACTCTTAACCCATGAGCGAAAAATCCAATGTTTCCGAGCTTCCAGATACCCCAGGCCCACACGGCCTAACCGGGCGCCAGCTTAAGATCCTCGAAGCGATCAAGACTGCCGTAGATACCCAGGGCTATCCCCCAACGATGCGCGAACTAGGCGTTGCTGCCGGGTTAACCTCAACAGCCAGTGTTTCCTACCAGCTTGAGTCCCTTGAGAAAAAAGGTTTCATCCGCCGCGATGCCACCCGAGGACGTGCCATTGAAGTTCTGATGCCAGATGAAAAGACGGCCGAGAATTCCACCTCAGTAGATAAGACCAAATACATCCCTCTTGTAGGTCGCATCGCAGCCGGTGGCCCAATTACGGCAGAACAAGAGATCGAAGAGACATTCCCACTGCCTGAATCCTTAGTTGGTAGCGGTGAGCTCTTCATGCTTCGCGTTGTCGGAGAATCAATGATTGATGCCGCAATCTGCGACGGAGACTATGTAGTAATCCGCTCTCAAAAGGATTGCAACAATGGCGAAATCGTCGCTGCCATGATCGATGGCGAAGCAACCGTTAAAACATTCTCACGCAAGAACGGCCAGATCTGGCTACTACCTGCCAATGACAACTTCGCACCTATCGATGGAAATAATTGCGAGATCCTGGGCAAGGTAACAGCGGTGATGCGGAGTGTCCGTTAACTCTTAATCACCAGGTCTGTACTCAACCCCTCAACTACTCCATGTAAATATCTCGCACTTAATCTCTTTGCTATCGAGGGCAGCTACGAATTCTTCTCCTCTGCCGGCATCTGAGATCTGTTGAACTATTGCAAGGATGTCACTGGTTGGGTCTAGGCCGAACTTATTGGCGATTGCTGCGAATTCTTCTGGGGCTACGGTTTGGATTACTTCGTAGTCGACTTCGTTGTCATGGCGTGCGTAGTATTCAAATTGGAGTTTGAGGTTTTGGCCATCGAGGGATGCATAGCGAACTGGCTTGCCATCTGCGCCTCTGACTTTAATCTCTGCCATTTGTTTACCTCCAAGTGCAGGGTACAACGCATTGCTGACAGGGATGTCAGTGGCTATCAATATGGTTTAGATATGCAACCAAAGCCGCCAAGACGTAAGCAACTGCGAACGCTGACTTGTCCTGAATGCCAGCAGAAAGGGCTACTCCGTGAGTTGTTGTGGGGAATGCCCGGTGACGATTTTGATCACGAGAAGTACGCATCTGGTGGGTGTTGCTTGCCTTCGCAGTGGCCGCCTGATGTGGAATGTTCTGGGTGCGGGTTTCAGGGCTATCGCGATGTGATCAGTGGGTTTGAGATGTATCCGCCGATTACTTCTTCTTATAACCCGATGGGCACTTAGGGTTAACTGCGGTAACTTTCTTGGTCAGTTTTCCCTTGATGCAGGTAATCGTGGTCTTCTTAGTAGCAGAGGACTTTGCATCTGCTTCTTGTTTTGCCTTTAGATCTTCGGCGGCCTTTGCGTCTGCATCTTGCTTGGCCTTTAGATCTTCGGCGGCCTTTGCGTCTGCATCTTGCTTGGCCTTTAGATCCGCGGCCGCCTTTGCGTCTGCATCTTGCTTGGCCTTTAGATCCGCGGCCGCCTTTGCATCGGCTTCTTGTTTTGCCTTGAGTTCAGCTGCTGATTTATCGGCGGCGGCCTTTGCTTCCGCATCTTGTTTAGCTTTTAGCTCCGCGGCTGTTTTTTCGGCCAAGGCTTTTGCCTCTGCATCTTGCTGAGCTTTTAGTTCGGCTGCAGCCTTGGCATCTGCTTCTTGCTTAGCTTGGTCTTCTCGTAACTTATCAATTACTGCAACATATTCGCGGTCTGCATTAAATCTCGGTATGGCGTTTGTATTTTTTGTGACAAATGCGTCACGCTCTAACCAACTGCTTGGCCCTAATTTTTCCACTTCAATTTTATTTAGCGCTACTGAGTTTGGGCCGTACCAACGGCTATATGACCAGTCTCCTAAAATTGCCCCACTCGTAGGAGAACTTGAAACCTCAGCTACCTGGAATTCGTAGTTGGATACATAATCAGGCAGAAAATACCAACGCCGTTCTGAAGGGTCTGGGTAAGTCGAGACCGTAAAGCATCGCTTGCCATCCTTTAAAACCTGGTCAGCATTTAGCCAAACTGTGTCACCTTGTTTTCTGAAACGAGTCAGGAAGGCTTTTGTCGCAAGTCTGTCAGATTGACTCTGCGGTGTTTGAGAATTAATGCTGATTACTATGAAGTCGCCGATCCCCATACAAGTATCAAAAGAGCCTGATAGTTCTGGGTATCCTGTAGCGCCCGGGCTGGCATACACACTGACTTTTGGCGATTCAGAATAACCACCATTAGCGCCTAGCGCTAAAACTTTGACGTAATAAAGATGGTTACCCGGCAGTCCCGAGATCGTCGTTCTTGTCTCCGATGCTGGCACAATTTTTTCACCATAATCAAGAACATTCTGCTGTCCAAACCATTGAACTATGTACGAACTGACATTGCTTGCTGCCGACCAAGAAACATTTATTGCACCATTCTTTCTGGACTTGTCTGGCAGATTAAAAGTATTCGCACTTGGATCTAAGTTGGCATCTGGAATTGGCGCGTAGTTGGCTTTTGTCGCAGAAATGGTTGCTATGCAACCAGCATCAGATGCGTAGAATTTCGGAGAGCAAAAACTTGCAGGTTCTGAATCGTGAGCACCATATTCATCGTTAGATTTAACGTTAACTTCATATATTGAACTAGGTCGTAAATCAGTTACGCGCATTTCTGTAACATCAGATGCCACATTGTATTTTTCAATTGACCAAGTGCTACCGTTGTTTGGAATCACTTCTTTGTTGATACTAGTTAACTCGACTGTGTAACCATTCTTAGGAGTGCCCGATTTTGGTTTCGACCAGGCTATATCAACTGATGTAGAACCAGTGGCTCCTGGTACGACCCGCACATCCAATGGTGAAAGACTTGACTCAGGTGGCTTGTAAGAGGGACGCTTGGCTCCCCCGAACGTAATTTTGATCATTATTTTTATGGAAACAGTAATTTTTATTTGAGCAGCTTGAGCTGTTGGCTGTATAGAAAAATAGCCTGCGATCAATGTAAAAACCAACAGAATTCGAAGGAATCTATCTCTCACTAATGAGCTCCAAAACACTGCATGGCTGAATAATATTGTAAATAATTAAAATACCTAGTTAGCTAGCATCAATTCCTAGCAGACCCACATCAGCAAATCCTTTTGAATGGCTATCTTCGGGGTGCGGCTTTCAGGGTTATCGCGATGTGATCAGTGGGTTAGAGATGTATCCGCCGATTTAGTCGCTTATCGCGGCTACTTCTTTAGTTCAGCTAGCTTCTTCTCAACCTCTGGATAATCAGGGTTATCAACCAATATCTTTTCTAAGTCCTTTACGCCCATCGCCTTCTTGCCCATAAGGCCATAGGTAACGCCACGTTCAAAGAGTGCGCGATGAGCCAGAGCTTCGGGCATCTGCTTCTGCTTCAGTGCTCGCTTAAAGCATTCAATGGCAGCTTCGTGCATATCCTTGCCCCGAAATGCCACACCACGTAAGACCATCATCATTGCGGTTGCATCATCGAATACTTCGATATCTTCGGTTGTCTCAATTGCGCCATCAAAATCACCTACTGAGATTTCAATGTCAGCAAGTGAAATACCAACCATTTGATCAGGTTCAATCTGCATCAATACAGCAACTGCTTCGTCATACTTCTTTAGTGACTGCAAAATCTCAGACCAGATAAATCCCAGCGTCTGCACGTTGTAGTGCAGCTGCGTGGTGATGCCAGGTGAAATAGTTACACCTGGCTTAATGCCCTTGAAATACTTGAGTACATACTTATTGCTAAATGCTGCATCGCGTTGTTCCCATAGCGTTGCGCCCCATTTAGCGACGTCGGTTTCCCATTTTTCATCGGTGGCACCATGTAAGAAGGAGATTAAATCCAACGGATACTTCAGCTCTGGGTAGAGCTCTTTAAGCGCATTAGCTTTCTCAATTACCGAGCTCGGATCATCACGATGATCTGAGTTATAAATATCAAGTAAGAACTTATTGAGTTCGCGCTCAGGTTTGCGCGCAAATAATCCTGGTGCAGGTGGGGCTTGCCAAGTTTCGGTTTCTTGCGCAATTGCAGCAGCCGAAGATCTGCGACTACGCGTGCCACTACTGAGTGTTTCCACGTTATAGATACCTGTGCCAGGAATGCCGGTGCTAACTGTCCTTCGACCTTTTGAGTTGATTGTGTAGCGAGCTCCGGGAACACCGAAGGAAAGGCCCACAGTTTCTTTGCTGAAATTCAACCGCACACCGGGCATTAATTTCATTGACCGTCTAAAGCGAAGACTCATGGGACTAACCTACGCCAGCATTGCCCGAAAGACGCTGCTTTCTTCTAAACCATACAATTCACCCATGACTTTTACCCTGTATTCAACATCTTGGTGTGGCCCATGCAAGCGACTAAAGGGACATCTGGCAGAACTCGGAATCAGCTTTACTGAGGTTGATATTGAGCAATCCCCTGAGGCAGCCGCCCTAGTTGAATCGCTAAACAATGGCAATCAGATGGTGCCGACTCTGGTTTTCTCAGATGGAACTTCGCTGACTAATCCATCGGCGATGGCGGTTAAAGAGAAGCTCAGCGCGCTTTAGTCTAAATCGAATCAGCTAAGTACTGCCCGATTTTGCTGTAGTAAGTCTGCTCATCCATTTTTAAAACCATTTGAATAGCTTCTTCCCAAGTTGAGCCTTTGGTGATGGCCTCCAGAAATAAATGCATATCTTCGATTGAATAGTTTTGGTATGTCCATTCAAGTGCGAACCAACCTAGTGAGTAGCCAAGCTCGTTCTTAAAGCAGAAGTCACCATCGGTCTTCAGCTTATTAAGAACGCCAACCCATTCTTCTTTTGTGTAGGAGGAGCCTTTTGGGTAGACCTTTAGCAGACGGCTAATCTCAAAATTTCTATAACCAGATGGATCCCCCTTTGTCGCGATAGATGATCCAAAGAGATTTGCTTGACCCTCCATGAACCAGCAAGCAACCGTGTTTGTTTTTGAAGTTTGGTAATTGTCGGCGATCAACTGAGCTTGATAGTTATGGACAGTCTCGTGGTGAACAGTCATGGACGTGGGAGCTATTTTGTAATTACTTCCGATCATGTTGTATTGAGCGAAGATTCCACCTTCGCGCACGCCGGTGCCATAACCACAGAAAGAAGTTGATGTAACAGTGCAGTGGCCCAAGATGCCAGTGTCTTTATTCCAAGTGTTCCAAGATCTGCTTACCGGATTTGGGCCCTCGAAAATTGCCGTTGTTTCATACCAACAAGTCCAGTCTTTCTCGCTCATCAATAGCCAATTAATTTTTGCCGTGGATTTATAGATCGTCGCCCAGAATGAATAGGCATCTATATAGGCATTTTCGGTGATTGCTGCCATTGCCGGATCTACATTTGGGCAACGAACGTAATTAAAACTTGGACTTATCTTCTTCTCAGCGGCGAGATATCGACTATAGATATCCAGATTCATTTTCTCAAGTGCCGTAAGGACTTTTGAAGGAGTTGGTGTCGGAGTTGTAGTTGGTGAAGGCGTTGGAGTTGGTGAAGGCGTTGGAGTTGGAGTTGGAGTTGGAGTTGGTGAAGGCGTTGGAGTTGGTGAAGGCGTTGGAGTTGGAGTTGGAGTTGGTGAAGGCGTTGGAGTTGGTGAAGGCATTGGAGTTGGTGAAGGCGTTGGAGTTGGAGTTGCCTTTACAACTTTTACACCTTTATTCCAGACAAGTTTCTTGCCACTCTTAATGCAGGTGTACTTATAACCATTAGAGATCGTTGTTGCCTTCAGCTTTGAGCATGCGCCACCGGGTTTAACGGCCGCAGTTGCAACTGAGAGATTTACCGAAAGAGCCAGGCAACCAATCAATATGGTTGCAAGTAATCGCTTCATGTTACAAAGGGTAGCAATCGGGTAGGCAGGCGCATAGTGCTTTGATCAACGCGTTCTACGAACCACCATCATTACTAAACCAATAACTACTAGCAAAAAGCCAACTGGCAGAGTTAAGAACATTAGCCAGATGTATCCCCCGGTTCCGCTGCCCTCATCCCACATGGACCCGCCTTGAAAGAGTGAAGTGATGAAGGCCAGCAGAATTGGTGAGATTGCAAAGATTAAACCCGCTCTAATAAACGGAATGTGCTTCATGGAAAGAGTTTACGGGGCGTTCAGTTAGATTTCTTGAGGTCTCTATAGAAATTCTCGTGCGAGCCAATCAGCAAGAGTTTTAGCTTCTCGGCTGAAACAATTCGATAAGCCAATAGCCACTGTTTATCAACTAACTTAAATTTATAGACATAGATACCTTCTAGGTCTCCGACCTTTGGGTCGCCTAATTCCGGCTTTGAAGCAATCGCTTTGACCGCTTTATCTAGGGATTTCTTTTGATTGGCATGCAGTTTCTTGATGGCTCGTTCAAATGATGAAGTTACCAGAATTTGCATTAGTTAAAGCTGTACTCGGTTGTGGCTTCCTCGGCATCAGCTAGCAATAGGTCACGGATAAGTGAAAAGGGAAGATTAGGGTTTTCCTCTGCGATTTGGGCAAGGCGGTAGTAGTACTCAATTTGTTTTGGAACAGAGCGGTGTTCGGCAGCAGCAGTTCTGCGGGCCATTTCGACTAATTCATCTGCGAGTTTCACATTTGTGGCCATTGGGGGCTCCTGTCCTGTTTCCAGAACTATAACAGATTAGGGTGCTTTAGGTAACCTTTAGGAACCTACGTGGGATAAATATGGTGCTAGCCTATGCAAGTCAGAGCATTGCAATTATTGAGCTACAAGAAAAGACCTCGTCAAAAATGGCGGGGTCTTTTTGTTTAACGAATACGATTCAAAAAAAATTACTGCTGAGAGATGACGCTTAGCGCTACAACTATCGATGAACCAATTGCCACCAATAGAAGTGGCGTCCAACCTAGTAATTGATACGGCGTAATTCTTGCGCGGGGTGGCCTTGATTCTCTGCTCATAGGATTAATTTATCAAGAAGTTGCCAAGTTAGCCTGCTGGGTTTAATTTTGCGAGATGAAAAAACTTGAGATCAAAGGCGATTTAGAAGGCCTGGTTAATCAAGATTTCATGGGTTTACATTCAGGTGGTGGTCGCAGTTCGATTCAAGGCGGACAAAGCGCTGCAGATCAAGCGCTAGCTGAGCTAAATATTTCCGGCTATGCCAAGAATAGATCGCAAGTACTGCCTTATGACGACCGTGGCGCTTCAGTCTTATCTCCATATATTCGCCATAACTTGTTGCCGTTGCAAAGAGTCTGGGATCACGTGGCGAAGGCGCCTTTTGCAGACCGCGAAAAGTATCGCGATGAGTTGTTGTGGCAAGAGTATGCGCGACATCTCTATGCGCGAATTGGCACAAGGCTCTTTAGCAATCTGCGCTTTGAACAAATTTGGGACAAGCCCGGTAATGGTTGGCCAGCCGGTATGGCCTGCGTTGATTTTGCTACCCATGAACTCGCCGAAGATGGTTGGTTGGTAAATCAAAGTCGCATGTGGCTGGCCTCGCATTGGACTGTGCGCAATGAGTTTGGTTGGTTGCATGGTCAAGAAGAGATGTATCGCCACTTGCTTGATGGTTCGCGGGCGGCAAACTTGTTGGGGTGGCAATGGACTGTTGGAACCGGAACCGGCAAGCCTTATGGCTTTGCGCGTTGGCAAGTGCAGAAGCGAGCTCCACAGTTATGTGGAAGTTGCGCGCTGAAAAGCAAGTGTCCGATTCAAGAATTTCCAGAAGAACTTTCTCTAACCGAAGCTCCGGTTGAAGATTTACTTTTAGCCGACCCCGATCTTGCCGCTACAACTGGGCCACTTGTGGTTATAGAAAACAAAGTGCCAACAACTGTTTTACTGACGGTTGATTCTTTAGGAGATGCCGACCCGGCGCTAGTTGCTAATCCTGACCTGCCAGTGGCTTTTGTCTTTAATGAAAAGGCGCTAGCAAAACTGCAGCTTTCAGCAAAGCGAATTTATTTTTATCTGGAAACTCTGCAGGACTTAGCGAGTCGTCGAGATTTAACAGTTTATCTAGGTGATCCATACGAGTTTGCTCAACAAAATTCGGTAGCGATTACCTATGCGCCAGTGCCGAGTTTTGCAAAGTTTAGAGAGCTAGCGCAGATTCATCCATTCCCCTGGTTGAAATCACCGCATCCGCAATCGATTAGATCGTTTAGTGCTTGGCGCGGCAAATTAAAGTTTTAGCCCCATTGTCCATTCATTATCGTTCTTATCAAGAAGAGTGAAACCCAATTTGGTATAGAAAGTGAAAGCTCTGGAATTTTGCGCGCCCATTCCAAGATGCACTCCTTTTGAGCCTTGCTCTCTTAGAGTGTCAAGTAAAAGAAGCATCATTGCTTTACCAATTCCACGTCCTTGGGCTTTTTCAAGTAGGTCTATGTGTAGGTGGCTTGGAAAATCTTTTACAACTTCTTCTGGTCTAAGTGGCGGGTTCTGAATATATTCAAATAGATTCTTTTCTCGTTCATTGAAGTTCTCAGGTGAGCGACCTTGGTATTTTTCTAAAATAGCTGGCCACCAATGTTTGCTTAAAGTATCTTCAAACGATCTGGTATCCAGGGCGGCAAGGGCATAACCAGCTACTCCATCTTTAATTAAAGTTAAAGATAAATCGGGTTGAAAGCTTAAGTATGGGCCCACGTAAATTTCACCAAGCATATCTTTTTCATTGTAGAGATGAAGGGCGCTGGCGCCACTATCTCCGGTTGCTAAACAGACATGATAGAGATGTGATCTGTCGTCCTCATGGAATTTACGAACTGCCTCGCCTGAGTCAAAATTGATGAGGTACATGGCTCAATATTAGTGAAAAACCCTTGTATCCGGGCTGAGATTCTGAAATCCTTGTCCAAATTAAGTGGGGGTTGGAATGCATTCAGAGTTTGTAGATATTCCATCCTTGATGCCCGTGCCGGATATTTTCTCGTGCAAAAGGGTTCTTGCGATTCAAGCGCATTATGACGATATAGATATTGCAGTCGGTGGGTTAGTCGCTCAACTTGTAAAAAATGGGGCTGAAGTTTTATATGTGACAGTCACTGATGACTTGGCTGGTGTAATTGATTTAACGCTTTCAAAAGAGGTCGCGGCTGCCCGTCTTGCGAGTGAAGCTGAGAAAGCGGCCAAAATTCTTGGCGTACTTGGCATTTATTATTTGAATTATCCAGACGCGGGTGACTGGACTGTTTACCAAGCACGACGTGACTTAATTACCGTTGTGCGCCAATTTCAGCCAGATGGGGTTATCTCGTTAGATCCATGGTTAAATAATGAAGCACATGCTGACCACTACAAGTCAGGTTTTGCAGCTGTCGAAGCCACAATTTTGGCCGATGTTTTAGGCGTCGAAGGAAATGAGTTGCAGATTCCGGCAGAGTTTGTCAGTCATGAAAAGCGAGAAATTCAAGCCGTTGCTCTCTTTAACTCAAATCAGGCGAATACTTTTGTAGAGATAGATCAGGTTTTAGAAGCTAAATTAGCCGCGGTCTCACAATACGTCAGTCAATTTACTGATGAATCCATGGCTGGCATGTTAGAGGCTCTACCAATGCGATCTAAGTACTTTGCTGGACTTGGACATGCTGCAAATAAACTGAGCAAAGATGTTACCTATGCTGAACCCATAAAAGTCTTAAGTACAGGCACCCTCCATGCCGCTCGTTAATAATGTCACGGCTTCGCAAAAAGCCCGACTTCATTTACTCAACTTAATTGTCTCGCTACCCCAGGGTTCACGTTTAAAAGGTGAGCGAGAATTAGCCCAAGATTGCAAGGTTGCGAGAATGACCATTCGCCGCGCAATTGATCTTCTGATCGAAGAACAAAAACTCGAGAGAAGGCCAGGCTCGGGTACTTTCATTACTTACACGCCTATCACTCATGAATTCCGATTAAAGTCATTTACTGAAGAAATGACTGATTTAGGCCTAAAGCCAAGTTCAAAAATTCTTGAATTTAAGTATTTAAGTGCCGACCTTTCAAAGTCTTCAATTCTTGGGGTGCCAATAGGTTCAGAACTCCTTAAATTTTCACGGCTACGGCTTGCCGATGGCGTTGCCCTAGGTGTCGAGACTGTTTTCCTACCAACTGCATACTTTCCAGATATAACAGAAACAGACCTAGCTGGCTCGCTTTATCAACTTTTACGCGAAAGATATGGAATCAGAATTATCAATGCCAATACAAGTCTGGCTGCGTCTATTCCAAGTCCAGAAAT
>Ga0214917_10003368_pt1 | contig 18521 bp, 6 predicted proteins | sample LL_1208_BB_MetaG_FD_177983 | JGI IMG/M metagenome (GOLD analysis project Ga0214917, IMG submission 177983) | Freshwater microbial communities from Lake Lanier, Atlanta, Georgia, United States - LL_1208_BB | ecosystem: Environmental > Aquatic > Freshwater > Lake | place: USA: Georgia | collected...
TAATGAGCTTGTTATTTGGCAAGCAGTATTGAAAAATTATTATTCTTAGTGTATAATAATAAGAGCTTTTATCTTGTTATTTTATTGATATGTCTAACGTACACCATGAATATGTTTCTGAAACAGCGGTAACTACTGAAACTAACACTGCACCGCACATCAACCAAGAACTTAAATATACTTTGGTTGATAAAGCTAGATTTCATGAATTAACTAATCTAGACACAAATCATTGGGATAATTTATTCGGGAATAATCGCGAAAATGATAATCCTAATGTGTCCTATCTTACAGAAGACTCTTGCAATAAAATCAACCAGCATATAATGCAATTTTTCAGCGGCATCGATTTCCAACACTTGCCAGCAGGCTTTATGTTAGTAAAAAATCCTAGTAGTGGCGTTTGTGATGTATTGCATTACGATGAGTTTTATGCCCAACTTCAACCTGAAGATGCTAATAATGTTTTGGCAGTAACATTAGTAACAAACGAAGAACTAAGTTCTAACTCTGAAGAATGTATGGTTTTTGACGAACCTCAAAACACCTGGTTTAAATTTCTTCATGAAAAATGCGAATCATTTTGCACACAATCACAATTAGAGGCTGCCTTCATGCGTTTTTCAGAGATCCTTAAAGAAAAACAATTGGCTTTTTTTAAAACAGAATTTGACGAGTGTTTAAAAATCAGTGGCAACCCTATTGTATTGCTGGGAAGATGGGAAACAGTTCTATCAAATCCCCATTTGAAGCTTGATGACTTAGAGGAACAGTGGCATGCTATCCCTAAATTACCTTTAATAAAAAGCTGTGGCGCAATTCGCGCTATCACAGACTATATGCATGATAACAGACCGTGTGGATTTATTATTGCAGAAATGGATGTAGAGAGTTTTTTTGAACGACCTACTTCCATTTCTCGTAACGAACTTTTTCTGGATTCAGATTTTTGGAGAAATATTGCTTATCAACCCAAGCGAAACTCGATTAATTTTTATAAACAATCATTAAAAGAATTAAAAGAAATAGTAATATCGTCATTCGAGGATCCTAATTTCCAGTCAAATCCTGAATATCTTGGCAAGAAAAATTATATAGACACCAGCTTAAAGAGAATATTAATAGCTACCACAGTAGAATATAATCACTGCGCAAAAAACCCCGCAGAGGAACTGGGTAATCTGGATACCTGGAGTAAACTATGCAAAGCGTTAGTGACGCCAGACTCATTAACAACTACTGTTGCAATTATACAAAGAGATTTGTTGATAGAATATACCTGGGATTTAGTAAAAGAATTAGACAATCTTAGTGTTGTGCCGAGCATGGATTTTTTAGACAGCGTACTGTTGTGTCTTATAAATTTAAGAAACGGATATAATATTTTTAAAGCAAAGGTTGTTGTTTCAAAAATTAATCTATTAGTGGCAAATCTAGGACGATCTTTTTATCGTGGAGCAAAATTTTATTTTATCAATAAGCAATGGAATTCAATTGACATTAATCAATATCTTGAATTGCAATATGAGCTTTACACAAGATGCGGAGGAAGACTGAAAGTGTTCTTTGGTTTACTAGTAGGACCAAATAACCAAAAAACGGACCCCAGAAATTACAGAGAATATTTGCCGCTCTTCAGTTTACTTGCGCCACATTTAAGCACCTTTAACATAAAAATTGGTGATATCCCTAGTCTCATAGCAAATAGTTCACAATATAATTTTTATGGTGAAAAATTATATTTCCTAGAATTTTGTTTTGATTTTTTACATGACATCCAAAACAATAATAACTTGAGCACGTCGCATGCTACAGCACTGATAAATCATGTAATGACTTTGAATGGTAATTGGCAATTAAATATTATTGATTACTTGGCTAAAAATTTTGCGCAAAATTTTGCACCGAACTATTTCGAAAACAAACGCAATATCTTACTTAACGGGGAATTAACCTCTGAACAAAAATCCAAGCTAACAAACTGCCATTTTCAATACGATGCATTCATGGCTATATCTTGCCTCGAAGCAGAGATTGCACCACACAAAGGTAGTGATTTAGATACATACTTAGATGATCTACATAATAGCCTGCTAAGTTTAAAACTACTATTCAACCCAAATGATTTTATTTCATTCTGTAAAAAGTTAGCAGCCATGAGTGCTTGTATAGCTCAAAATAGTGATACTTTGCTGGAATTAATTTACCTCATTACCTCAAAAAGAACATTAGAGGGTTTTAATCAAATATTTGTGCGCAATGACATTGAAAAATCTCAACAAAATTTGCTTAAAAAATTTATGCTCTATATTGATAAAATCAAAACACTCGCTGATGACAAGGATATACAATTAAATAAACTGCTACTGCAAGAAACTCTGACAACTCTAGTTTTGAACTTAGAAGAACTGGATGATTTTGAACAAACTGCAAGTAAGTTAATTAAGCAATTGAGCAACGCTGCTAGTGGACACCCGCACATCAAGACTTATCTGCTCGATTGTTTAAATCACCTGCCAGGTAAAGAATCTAAAGAATATTTACAGCACATAATATCTTATGGGGATGCCATAGAAAAACTAACCCATTATTTACCGGCAGATGCGCAAGAAAACATGTTGACCATTTACTCATTACTCGCCCATTTTCATAAGAAACCTACCGAACTGTGCGAGTTAGTTTCTCAAGATATCTGCTCTAACATGTTACAATTTATCAGCCGCTTACTTGATAACCAGCAATCTTACCAGGGATATGCTGAGCTTAGTCAAGATGCTTGCGACATGGTTTTAAGCAAAAAACCTCCATATCCAAATATCGAAACAATTAATCAATGGGTTGCAGACAATTCATTTGAAGAAAATTATGCAGCTTTTGAAATAACACCATATGGTGAGAGACAATTAGGCAATGCGTTCTCTTTAGAGCAATATCATAGTCAAGCTACAAAATTTGATTTAGATGATTTATTTACACAGGCAATTGGCAATCTCTTTAATCAACGATTATCTGCAAATAGAAGCAAGTCGCTGCAGCAACTCCGCGACGATTATAATGAATCTAAGAATAAAGAGGACAAGATAGATTTAATTTGCTTGTGTATAGAAATCTTAGCCCGAACCACCTGGCAACAAAGCTCTCATGGAAAAATTAGTCAGGAATTAAATACTACGCAAGTTATGGCCCTTTATGCCATGATAGCCAACCAAAGCAAGCACATAATCAGTCAAATTGATACCGGCGAAGGTAAATCACGCGTCATGATGGTTATGGCCGCCTGTCAAGCAGCGCAAGGAAAAACCGTCGATTTTTCAACCAGCAATATGTCGCTAACTGAACGAGAATATTTATCTTATCGACAATTTTTTACAGCACTAGATATACCTACTAGCTTGATTTCTTTAGATACCCCATGTCAATTATATCAAAAAAATGGTGTGAATTTTACCGATAATACTCAGCTGTTACTGCTACGCAATAAAAGCGATATTGATGGAACGCCATTTGCTTACCAAAATGAAGATGCCAGCCTCAGGTGTTTGTTAATAGACGAAGTTGACACTTTTATACATGACAAAAGTCAAGATTCCTACAACTACGCGGCTCAATCAGAAAAACTCTCTAGTTTTGTCTGGATATACCCGCATCTTGTTGATTTTGTAGCGCTTTCTCCGCAAAAATCTAATCCAGAAGCTTTTCTAGACTATATAAAGACCAACGTCATAAATCTTAGAGAAAAAGCTTCTTTAGTTAGGTTGAACACAGAAAATCCTGAACAAATCAAAATCTGGTTACGTTCAGCTCTGAAAGCACTAAATATGCGTGAGAATATAGAATACATTAAGACCGCAGCTGATAACTTATATCTGCTTCGTGATAGCGAAGGATCGCGTTACTCCAGAAAAATTATCGTTTTTGAAAATGGTCGCCAAGATCAGGGCAGTTCTTTTTCTGATGGTGTGCACCAATGTCTTTGCGCTAAAGAAAACAAAAAACACCCCAATGAATTTATAATTGTGCCGGAAAATGCAACAATACGTGCTTCATATACGGCTTCTTTTTTGCAAAAGTATAATAAAGGCGCAATTTATGGAGTTAGTGGCACAACCCGCAGTGCTGCACAAAAAAATCCAGCAATTAATCATAAAAAATACACCTATTTAACCGTTCCAAGAGAAAAAACATTAATACGCCAAGATAAACAAACCTGGTTAGCAAAAGATGAGCAACAACAAATAGAGTTTTTAAAACGCAGCATCTTAAAAGCAATCAACGCTGGGCACCCAGTATTATTAGTTTGTAAAGATGATGCACAAAGTGCAAGACTGCATGACGCTTTACAACTTGAATTAAACCATGTTAATTTACAACGCTTACATGGCCTAACCAGCAAAGCAGAAGAGTCAAGTGCTATCCAACAAGCAGGACAAGCAAATTTTGTCACCATATCCACAGCCGGCATGCTGGGTCGTGGCGTTGATATACCCGCCTCACATTTAGTTGTACTAGCCGCATATATACCAACCGCAGAAGATGAAATTCAGATAAAAGGACGCACTGGTCGTATTGGCAAACCAGGCGAATATCGTATGATACCTAATATGTCTGATACCGATTACCCCATAAATGGTTATACCTATAACGTTACAAATGAAGTGCTTAAATCCCAGCAACAACGCGCTAAAGCTTCGGCCTTTCAAGAGGAAATTAGCTCTTTGTATGCGTTTTTTCTTGAACATATCACCGAAAATTTTTTAGCTGATTGGAAAAATTGCGCTGATGAAGATAGAGAAACTGTATTAATAGAATGGCAAGAGTTTTTAAGCGCCATGCAAAAAGATTGGGGTTACTGCCGCCAAGAATTATTAGCAGCCGTTGAGGCAGAAGATAGTGAAGAATTTGCTAACAAATTTACAGCATTTATAGAACGCCATGAAAAAAATGGCCAGAGTTCGGAGATAAAATATACTCCTGATATTGATAACCACTATAAGGCTATAATGGCGTATAAAAGCTTTTTTGCCCCATCATCACAGCCTCTATATGTACAACGTGATTATGACCCGTCTGATGACGGACAAGCACGCATTTACTCAACCCTATTTGCCAAAACTAGAGCCACTTTGCGGGGAGAAAGGCGGCTATTTGCGGACTTTCATGCTTGGCGAGAAGGACGTGGCTGTTTATTTCCTGACTTAATGGCCGTATTAAAAGGTGAACGACAACTATTTGCCAATCTATATGCCACCATTGCGCGCTGGCTTGCCGAATGGAGTGAGTGGTTAAATGCGCGTAACACTCCGGTTGAATTAGCATGCGTTAGTTAAATATTGATATTCAAAGATTAACAATATAGGCTTATGTTACAATTTATTTTTATCTTAAATTTGCACGCATAATGACTGATCTTAGTTCGTACTTTCTCAGCACTAAAAATATTTTTTATAAAATTAAAGTGCTGCAAAAAATAGCAAATGCCGAGTTACAGCTCCAACAAACCTATAACTTTAAAAAGGCACTGCGCTCACTTTACTGTATAGAAAATATACATCAGCTTAATGACGAACGTTTTGATGCATTTCCAATATTAAAGAATTTATTAACTATGATATTTACTGATAGCCTCTCATTACCCGAGCTATCATGCGCAGGAGGAATGCATGCATCGTTTCCACAAATCAATACCAAATACGGTTATTTTGATGACAATATCGCTGCTCATGAACAACTATTTAATGAGCTTGCGCCACGCTGCCGCATAATAACGCAAGTTATTGAAAACCAAGCCTATGATGAAGAAATGCCCTATAAACTAATGGTTATATGCCCTGGCTCGACACTTAAAGACATTGCGCGATTATTTTTAAACATCATAAAAAATCAAGACCAAGCTATTGCCCATCCTTATCATGATGCTTTTGTCACTATTTTACACAACTTTCCACCTAATAGTGTGATTCACAATTTACCTTCTTGGCAAAAATTTATTGCCAAGAATGGTTTCAAAAGCCTGCAGTACTTTGCAGATTTTGCCTCGCTCAGAGAGGGCTTTATCGACATGAGAGCTGCTAAAGAAGCCATTTTAACTAGAACCTATCCGCGCGCTAGTGAAAATCCCAAGCTGGCACTTATTTGTCAGGAAATGCGCTTAAGTAACCACTATTTTGAAGCAGGACTTGCTTATGTGCAATGTGGTTGGCCAAAAAAAACCCGTGACAATCTACCAGAAATCCAGCTACAGCACGAAGAGTACACCTGGGTAAAATTACCACCTCAAGATCTTCGCGCACTTTATCTTGGTCATCCTACTAATTGCTGTCAACTAATCAATGGACACTCGGCGCAATGTGTAAAAGATGGTATTGAGTTAACTGATAATGGCTTCTATGTCTTATTAAAAAGCAAGAAGCAAGCGCCACCTATTATTGATAATGAGCTTAATACCAAAGATTTTAAAATTGTGGCACAAAGCTATGCTTGGTTAAGCAATAATGGTAATCTTTGCCTGGATTCAATTGAGTTTAATAAAACCATAATTGCTGATGAGAATATTGTTGTCTTATTAAGACTTTTTGCCAATAAAATTCTGGCTGATTATGATATAAAACATGTAACCATCGGGCGCGGCGGCCAGACCCCTCAACATAGTTTTGAATTGTGTACCATAAATGAATCCATGACACAAGGCGCCATGTATCGTGACTCTAAACAACAATTTAGAATTAATTCCAAAATTAATCCTGATTTATACCACGAATTAAGTGGTAAATTAGTTACTAATTACCCAAAAAATTTCAAAGAGGCTATCTTATATTTGGCGCCGTACTTTGATAGTCCTTTGGAACTGCCTGAGGCTCTCATCGCGGTAAATAGCGACATTGTTACTAGGTTGCCGAAAAAACTGCGTGAGATTAATCTACCCAGTAAGTTACAACCACATGATTTTAAAAAGTGGACTATCAACGACCCTGAGTGTTCAACAGTATGTAAAATATTTAACATTAATACTGAAGAAGATTTGTTACTATGCTTACCATCTATGCCTAGACGTGATATAGCATGCATCTCCTTAATAGACTCATCATTATCCTTGCCAACAATTGCAAATATTGTTAATTGCCTCCCTGATAACGAGTATAATAGAGTTGTAATGCAGCAAGATGCAAATAAACGTACTATTTTCCATCATGCAATCAAAATTCCTACTTTACTGATAACCCTTTTGTTACGTTTGCCAGATGAAAATTCTCGTTTTCAAGCCTTAATAAAACGCGATATTCATGGCGCAACAGTACTACATCAGTCAATTAACTGCCTGGAATTGTTCCAGGCATTGTGGAGTTATGTGCCGGCAAAAAAAAGACAGGCTACTACGATGTTGAAAGACTTTGATGGCAATAATCTGTTACATAAAGCTGCCAATAATTATTTATTAATAAGTTGTATTTTGGAATCATTCACTAATAAAATCGAGCGCGAACAAATAGTAATGTCCAAAAATCTCATCGGCAATACAGTGCTGCATCTTTCGGTCTTTCAACCAGAAGCAATCAGTTATATTATGCAAAGTATCGATTATGATACTTTTATAGACATAATTAAAGAAAAAAATGTACTAGGAAAAAATGTTCTGCATAATGCCTGTGATTACCCTGAATCTTTGCAACTATTAGTCTATTCATTTGGGAATAGGCAATTACTTGCTAATCTCATTCTTGAGCTAGATGGCAATAATGAAACCTTGGTTCATCAAGCCATATACAACCCCACTTCATTAGGCATTATTCTCAATTATCTTGACAGAGAAACGGTCTTTAAAATTATTACAGAGCCAGTTGATGACGGTAAGAACGCTTTACATTTTGCCGCCGAGGTTCCTGAATCCTTGCATCTGCTCCTAGCATATTTCCCTGATAGAGAATCTGTTTGCAATTACATAACCAAGCAGGATAATGATCATGAGACCGTACTTCACATTGCAGCCGCTAATCCTGAATTGTTACAACTGCTACTGAGCTATTTTCCAGACAATGCCGCACGTTGCCAAGCAGTCATGCTAAAAAATGATTACTTGCAAACAGCGTTACACAAATCTATGCATAATAGTTTGGCGCTTAGCTTGCTTATTGACCTCTTTGAAGATAGTCGCACTCTAAGCGCATTACTCACCAAAAAACATCCTGGTTGCGAAAGTATTTTATATACAGCTCTTAATTACCATGATTCATTTAAATTAATTGTTAATCGCTTAGACAAAGATTCTCTTATTAAAGCGATATTGCAAAAAGACTTCTGTGAGACAAATATTTTACAAAGAGCAGCAAAAAAAGATGAACTGATTGATGTTATTTTTGAGCGCTTAAATCAAAAAGAATGCCTGCAAGTGATAATTTTACAAAACGCTCTCCTTGAGACTAAATGGCATCCAGAATTTTTTCAAGCACTCTTAAAATACCTCCCACCAGAAATAAATGCCGCCTATAAGAGCCTTGAAAATAATGCTTTAGCTATCAATCACACTATGTCACTTATAATCTACATGTTTAATATGCTGGGATTGGCTGATGATGCGCTACATAAGTTTTTACAAGCACTTATCAAACGAAAAAATATTAGCAGTGCTTATGAGCAATTTGCTGCGAAAGTAAATGCTTCTAAACAAATCCATTCATTTTTCTCCAGCGATAATTTTGATATTGGCGAATCTCTGCCAGAATTTTGGCGCTCAAGACTAGAAGCAGAACATTCCGCTCAAGCTAGTTTTTCTAGTTGTTTAAATATGTTCTAGATAATCAATAACCAATCATGCTATAATGTATTTTTTTTAGTCTTAAGGGTTTTAAATAGTGCGAAAATTACTTTACTGGCGTGATATAATCAATGATATGTCGCTTGATGAGCAGTATCAAGTTACCATCGATGCCCTACTCAATGGCGAGTATAAAAGTCTTAATCTCGAACAGTTGAATATTGCAACTATTGCGCCTATTTATAGTATTCGTCATTCGCATGACACCAGAATCTTATTTACCACCTATAATGGAAGTATCTGCATCCTTGAACCTATCTTAAATCATGATTATGCCAAGAGTAGATTTTTGCGTAATCGGCATTGCTTAACCCAATTTCTTGGTAAAATTGATGAAACCATCACCGCTACTCCAGTCGAGGAACTAGATATTCCTGTTTACAATGAACCCGCAGAAAAAAAATATCTGGCTTTTCAACAACAATTTATCGAGTTCTCCGATATACAAGAACAAGCTATGACCACCCAGCTCCCTTTTGTTCTCCATGGCTCAGCTGGCACTGGTAAAACTACCCTCGCCCTGTCGCTAATGCAAAATATTGTCCGCCAGGCAATCGCCCCGGTCATTTATCTGACCGTATCACCAAAATTACGCGACAATATACGCAATCTCTGGCAAGAAATGCACCATGATATCATGGCAGGCGTTAAATTCTTAACCTATCATGATTTTCTCATTGAAGAAGCCGCTATCAACCCAGACAACCTGGTTAGCGACCGTGATTTTAGCACCTGGTATCAAACTTTAAAAAAATGTCCGTTCCCAGAACAAAAACTCTATCAAGAGTTTCGTATTGTTTCTGGATACCAAGAAGAAGCTTATTTAGCTCTTGGCGAAAAACAATCATTATTTGCGGCTGAGCAACGACCAGAAATATTTAACTTGTTCTCCCAATACCTCAGAACAATCAGCCCTGGCTTTTCCCCTGAATTAAGTGCATTCTCCCTTGAAAACCCTAACGTTTATCTGATTATCGATGAAGCACAAGATTTGTCTTGCGGACAATTAAAAAATCTGCTGAGTTACAACAGTAGTAACGCCGTTCTCCTCCTGGGGGACCACCAGGTGCTATTTGACGGCATATCGCGCCACCCGTTTATAAAACAGTTCTACTATGAACACTCTTCTTGTCTACTCAACTTGGTTGAATTAAATACCTCATTTCGCTGCTCCGAACAAGTGACCACCCTGGCTAATAAACTTATAGAACTCAAATATCAAGTCACCGGGGGCGCTAGCGATAAAATTGAGTCCGCACAAATGACTGCTGATATGCATGATATTGGTGTGATAAATTGGTTTGATGCCAGCCCAGAAAATCTGCAAGAAATTAAAGACTTTGTCGCCGATACTAGCTATGCCTTAATCAATTTCACTACCGAGCCTGAGGATAGTTTTAGTAACTTCTTAGTGTTTAGCCCAAGTAATATTAAAGGCTTAGAGTATGATAATATTATTCTGTGGAAACCTTTTCAAGACAATAAAAAACTTAACAAACTTTTAACTACCACCAGCGCGCCAAGCCATAATCGCGCTAAAGCAGGTAAAAGTAACGTTGAATTCCTCAATTATTTCAATGAGCTCATCACCGCCGTCACGCGCGCCAAAAAACGCGTAATTATCGTTAATCCCAAAAATAACTCCGCAAACAAGGAGCTCATTAAGCAAATCAAATCTGTTTGCACAACCATAACTAGTTTAGAAACCATGACTGCTCTTGAATGTGACGACAATGATTGGTTACAACACGCTATCGAGCTTATCAATAGCGGCCACGAACATAATGCATTACTAATCTTTACCAAAAAGCTCCACCGCACCCCAGCAGAATTTGCCAGTTTTAAACAAAGCTTAATTAAAGAACCTCCGGCCAAGAGTACAGATTTAAATACGCTCCTACAAGCTAAATCACCTGATGGATTACACAACATTCAAAGCCTACTGAGATGTGTAAATGATGATGCCACCTTATTGCAAAACTTTATTAGAATAATCTGTGAAAATAGCGATGCTTTCAAAAAAATCTGTGATTTAGCCAGTTTCCTCATAACTACACTTGAAGATGCCTCAGAACAACCACTTTATAAAATATTAAATTTACTTACTACAGTTAATCAAGAACTATTCCAGTATAAATATACGCTCCTCCATATTGCTTGCGAAGAAGGCAATCTGGGTTTAATAGCCTTGTGCTTGCATGCCGGGGCATCACCAAATATTAGGGCGGTTGACGGGGTAAGTCCTGCGCATATAGCTACCTACAAAACAACCAATTCACTGGCAATCCTGCAGCTATTAACAGCGCATGGCGCCGACCTTAACTGCGTAGCATTATTAAATAAAACACCTTTGCATTTTGCGCTAGAACTCGAACTAAATGCTGCCGCAGAATTTATAATTACCCAGCCAGGAGTAAACTTAAATTGTAAAAATAAATATTTTCAAACCCCATTAGCACAAGCAGTTGCAAAAAATAACCTCCATATTTTTTCGCTATTACTCGCTCATGGCGCCGATCCGTTTATGGAACTGTTAGAAAAAAAATGTGTATTAGTACAAACAATCATTGAAGAGAAACTTGCTTTTATACGTATTTTGGCTAATCATGGAATTGATTTAAATGCAAATTTAGCTTGCGGTGTTACGATGGCTCATATCGCAGCACAAACGAATAAAGTTACTATATTAGCTTTTTTACATGAGCGCAAGTTTTCATTAGGTATGAATAGTTCTAATTTTTTATTTGCACCTATTCATATTGCTATCCAATCTGGCCAATATGAAGCTGTAAAATTTATTCTTGAGCATGAAGCAAGTCCAGATTTGAAAAATCTTGACATATTTTATAATACCACAGCTTGCTTTGTTGCTGTTGAATCAGGCAAACTAGCCATACTACAGCTTTTGCATGAATTTGGGGCTAACTTCTTAGCCCGTAATTTCCATGGCGAGTCGCTCATCGAAATAGCTTTCAAAAAAAACAGTTTAGAGTGTTTCAAATTTATTGTTAATACAAATAAACAGGTGTTAATTGAATCGGAAAAAAATCTAACGTTTGCACACCAATTAGCTACTGAACACAACCCAAATGTATTGCCCTTCTTTGAGTTTCTAATTCAGTCTGGCAATATCGATTATAATATAACAGATCAAAAAGGCAACAATGTCATCATGAGGGCCGCCAAGAACCACAATATTCCGGTATTAAGGTTACTATTAAACGATAGTAACCTGGTTATACTTCCAGATAATGAAGGCAATAACCTTGCGCATATTGGCGTAATATATCAGGCACTCAACCATTTGCTACCAGAATTCATTGCCAAAACTGAACATTTAGATATTATTAACAACCATGGCTATACACCTTTGCATGTTGCAATGTATTCAGATAATATCAAAGCTGCTGAGACCTTAATTTTAGCTGGCGCTGATATTTTCATTACCTCCAGAGATGAAAATTGCAATGCTTTTAGAATGGCCAAAGTGAGAAAATGTGCCCATTTACTAAACTTAATGCGCGATATTAAGAGCAAGGGTAATATACAACAATTCCAAGACTCTTTCATAAAAGCCATTACTGATAATGATGAAAATTTAGCCGAGGACTATCTACAATGGGGCATCAATCCTAATGCTCTCAACAAAGATGGCCAAAGCGCTTTACACCTAGCCGTTACAACTAAAAATCTCAAAATGATTAATCTATTACTGAAAAATAATGCTGACATAGATTTATTAAACATTAATGGCGAAACACCGTTAGTTGATGCTTGTAAAGATAAAAAACCACACTTTACAACAATTTTAATCTTGCTCTCTAAGGGAGCTAATTTCAATGCTGTTACTGCAGATAGAAAACAAAATCTACTTTGTCTGCTGGCTACCCACTCAGACAATCTCACCCTCATCGAAAGAATTATACAAACTTACGGTGTTGACATTAATCAACCTGATATTACTGGCCGAAGTCCACTAATTTATGCCTGCATTGCCAATATTATCACTATAGCTGAATTATTAATTAAACACGGCGCTAACGTTAACCAAACAGATCAAAGTGGCAATATAGCTGCCTCTTTTGCACTAAGAAACTGTAATGCAGCTATGCTGAGATTATTAATTGCTAATAATATTGACCTTTCTAGACATAATACTCAGTTAGGGAATATATTACATTTAGCTGCATCACTATCAATCTATGAAAGCAACGATGAGATCATAAATCTTTTACTCAGCACTGGTATGAATATTAATGCCAAAAATAGTCAAGGTACAACGCCTGTCATGATTGTTATGCAAAGTATTAATAACATGGATTGTCTAAACCTCTTCCTTAGACACGGTGCATCATTACAAGAAACCAATAACAAAGGTGAAACCTGTTTGCATATAGCATGTCAATATTCTGATATTGATTTTGTTGAGAAAACCATACATGCTGGGATTAATATCGATGCTGTAACTACCGAAGGCAAAACTCCGCTTTATTATGCTTGTCAGGGGATTAATATCGCAGCCTTTAATTTACTAATAAAGTACGGGGCAAATCCCTTCATTACCACCTATAAACAAAAGACACTATTGCATAAAGCTTGTACAACTGACATGTTACTTTTGATAAAAGCGGTGTTAGATACGCAAATACCTATTAATGCCAAGGACTCAGAAAATGCCACAGCGCTCGATTATGCTATTAAAAAAAATAAGCTTTTAACAGCTAATCACTTATTTTCCAAAGGCGCTGAAACCAGCTTAATGCCTGCATATACCCCCTCTAACCCTTAATTGCAACAGCGGCAATGGCTTTGCAAATTAATTTGTCATATACGCCTGGGATTTCAAGAACTATTATGTTACAGTTTCTTTTAATATGTACTTTGATGAGTTTTTTATGTTTAAATCAAATTTAACTTACCAACCAGAGCAGACATATCTGCAGATAACCCACGATATGAGCATCTGTCAGGCTGATTATCCACTTGATTGGTATCAACAAGAATTTATTCCCTACGCGCAAGAATATCAAGCCCTTCCCGACAGAAAACTATCTACGGTAATCAAATGGATGCAGCCGTACATGCAAAAAGCTCAGCAACATTTTGGTGATGAGTTGTTATTATTGGCGCATTATTACATGGGCGGTGAAATTGTGCAGCTTATCCAAGAGTTTGGTGGTGTACTCGGTGACTCTTATCAATTAGCTTTAATGGCCGCTCGCAACCCACAAAAAAAAGTAATCATTGAATCGGCAGTCCATTTTATGGCCGAGTCCATTAGTATTCTTGCTAATCCCGGTCAGAAAGTCTATATCACTAATCCAAAGTCAGGCTGCACCATGGAGATGTTTGCAAAAGATTTTATGGTTGAACCAGCTATTAACCAACTTAACGAGCGATATGGCGCAGAAAATATTATTCCCATATGCTATATGAACACCTCTGGTCGGGTAAAAGCCCTTACTGGTGCGCAAGGTGGCGCAGTATGTACTAGCTCAAACGTCAAACAAATTTTTCAATGGGCGTTAGCGCAAAACAAAAAAATTCTATTTATCCCCGATAGACACATGGGTGAGAATGTCGCTCAATGGCTTAATATTAAAAAACTAGCCTACTGGCCAAAAGGCACTCAAGGAGCTCTCTACCAGCTCGCAGATAATCCGCAGCCATTTGATGCAGCTGATCTAATCTTATTTGCTAGTGAATGCTCGGTACATACCACTTATCAAGCCGAGCAGTGCGATTACTGGAAACAACTAGATTATCATGTCATTTGTCACCCAGAGTGCACTAATCTCGTGCTAAATGCCAGTGATAGTTTTGGTTCAACGGCGTTTATCTACGATCAAGTACTAAACGATCGCGCTAATACTAAAAAATATGCGGTAGCCACAGAAAATCATATGGTTAGCTATTTAAAACAACAAGCTAAACACAAAGGCATTCAAGTCGTCAATGTCGCCGAAGCAAATCTTGCTAATAGCCCGAAAGTGGGCTGTGGCTGCGCCACCATGTCTCGCAATGATCCGCCTCATTTAGTAGCCATACTTGACTTACTGCGCCAAGGGAAATCCATGCCTTACAACATCGTTCAAGCTGGTGATGTCGTAAATGAATTCTCTGGCATACGTAACCGTCTATCTGATACAGAACAACAGTGGGTCATAGATAATGCCAGAATAGCCCTTGAAAATATGATAAGTATTACCGAAACAAAATAAATACTTGCACTGCATGCAAAGTTTGTTATAATGATGCGACATTGCCGGGGTGGCGGAATTGGTAGACGCGCCGGATTCAAAATCCGGTGGTAGTGATACCGTGTGGGTTCGAGTCCCACCCTCGGTACCATATTAACTTTTATTTCATATTATGTCACAGTTTAAAATACATGCTTTCTATAAATTCATTGCTTTGCCAGATTTTGAAGAACTAAAGCCTAATATTTTAGCGCTCATGAAAAAATGGCAGATTCTTGGCACCATTATACTTGCCAACGAAGGATTAAACGGCACAGTTTGTGCTCTTCCAAGTGATCTAGATAGCTTTTGGACTGAATTTACTGCTGACACACGCTGGAACAATATTCGCTGCAACGTCACACATACTGCACAACAATGTTTTCAGAAAGCAAAAGTAAAACTTCGTAAAGAAATTGTAACAATGGGCATTCCTAACATCCAAGCTAATGAACAAGATGATACACACCTAGATCCAGTTACTTGGAACCAACTCATCTCTAATCCAGAAACCCTAGTAATCGATACCAGAAATGAATATGAATACGAGCTAGGCACTTTTCAAAACGCCATTAATCCTAATACAGACAATTTTAGACAATTTCCAGACTACGTTAAAAATAATTTAATGACACACATTAACAAACCAATTGCTATGTTTTGCACTGGCGGCGTCCGCTGCGAAAAATCCACGCAATACCTTAAAAACCTCGGCTTTGAAAAAGTCTACCAACTAAATGGCGGCATTCTAACCTACCTCCAAACCACACCTCCTGAAGAATCTCTATGGTCTGGTGACTGCTTTGTATTCGATGATAGAATCACTGTTAACCAAACTACTTGCAAGTAAAAACCTCCATACTAAAAATATTATGCTATATTAAATTTAATAAGCAATATTTGTCTAATAGTTAATTGTTTTGACATATTGTTTTTTTTATGCTTTAATAGATATGTAACTTTAAATAATTGGAGAGAGACATGAATCGTTCAGAATCCTTTGAAAAGGCGGTTAAACCATCAGAGAATATTTACGAAACCTCAATAACAACCTATTTCTTAACAGACTTAGAAGGTCAATCAGTTCCAGAAGAATTGGTTGATAAAATGCGTCAAGTGGCTTACGTAGGGGACGCCCCAGGGGCGACATTAGCAAGTAAAAATGAACCACAGAAAGATGTTAACCATACCATTAGAACTATGTATTTGCTTAGGAAAGCCCTAATAAAAATTTTCGGTAACAGAGATTTAAATAAATTTAGAGTGCAAGAATTACTAGACGTAGAAGCTGTTAACACATTTGCGTCATTTGAGGGAGAATTGGCATGGTGGGCTGAGGGTAAAGGTACTAAAAAGAACAGATTAACTTATATTAAAGAACAATTATTCCCTCAAGATGAATCAAAAACTGATGAAGAAATTATAGATGCTTATAATAAATTATATTTTCGTGATAAACAGGTCATAAAATTTAAATGGATGTTAGATAAAACCATGGGTGACGGAAATTTTATTGCTGCTTTAAAGACCGAGTTGAATAGTTCAAATACATATCTTGAAAATCTAAAGAAAAATAGAGACTTCTACGCAAGGTTTGGTATGTTTTTTGCCGTAGTTTTGACTGCGGCCGGAGGGGCGGCTACAGGAATAGGAGTGGTATTCATATTAAAAGCTTTGACAGTAATTGCTGCTAGTGTCGCCTTATCGAACCCTGTCGGATTAGCGATTGTTTTTGGGGTTATGACTTTAAGCCTTATATCTTTAATGGTTTTTTATAAAAGCAAAAATGTACAAGAGTTCAGTACAATAAAATATATTCTAAACAGTTTTGGATATAAATATGATGAACAGCTTCTTGACGAGGCATATGCTAAATTTCCATTACTCCACAATATTGATGGAGACATAACAGATGCACACGTTATGCAATGTTTAATAGAAATGGTTCTTGATAATGATACATGTAACAAGGCTTTAAATACTATTAAAGATGGCCTATTTCTTCTTCCTTTTCAATACAATCTTCTAAAAGAAGAATACCGGGGAACAATAGATGATTATTTAACATCTGGAGACTTAATTTTGAATAAAAACGGTGCTATATTTTCTCATTCCCTTATAGAAGAGAATTCATTTCTTAAAAATGAAGACGGAACACCAATGATACAAGATGGGCAACAATTATCAACTATAGAGGAATTAGCTTTTGAAGATAAAGTTACAATTTGGGCTAAAAAAAGAAATAGCACAGTTAAAGAGTATATAAGACAAACAAAAATTGATTTGAATAATTATTTGGATGATGAGAATAATACGACTAAATTAAATACCAATGCAATGCTATCAGATAAGAATTGCGCCTCTGCTGGTGCAAGATTATTAAGAGCAGGATTGCCATCAAGTAATGGTAATAATATACCTGGCGGAATAGTTTCTGTAAATTATAACCAATATAAAGATGATTCAATAGAACTGAGTTCTAGAGATGATTCAATAAAACTGAGTTCTAGAGATGATTCAAGACAACTGAGTTCTGAAGAAAAAAAAATAATATTTGTAGCTGGGCATCAACCATGCAAAACCCATGGTCCAATCATTACTACTATATATGCTAAGGATGGTACAATATTCAGAAGGTTAGCGATGGATTGCTTTAAATCAAAAATGCTATATGGACGCGATAAAGAAAACAATATTATCATTAGAGATTCAGAGAGCAACCTTGAAATTTCATCAAATGATTATCCAGAGTTATTTGATAACATAACAATGCAAGGTACAATTAACAAGGAGTCAAAAAATTGCAAAATAATACCTACTGTTTCTGGAATTACTAAAAATCAATTTGGCAACATTGAAGTATCATTAAATCTTGAAGTTGCTTATGTATCTAATCCAGAAAAAGGATGGGGAGCTGCAGATGCAGGAGAACTAGAAACAATTTTTGGTAATGATTTTGAATTAACTAACAGAAATATTACTTATGATGAATGGGAAAGTTTTTATTTAAACAATAAACCACAGTATGAACATGAGAAACCTTACTCTTCCTCAAATATGATGAGAAGCGTTTCAAGCCGCACGACCCCTCCTAGGCTTAGTTCACCTAATAGTAAACCAATTAGTTTGTTCGAAAATAGTTCTACTAGTCAAAATGCATCTGGATCTCTTTATTCTGAAAGAAACAAACTAAATGCTGCAGAGAGCGATGCTGAAAATATTGATAATAATAGTGGTCTTGGTCGTCATTAGTAAACTAAAGCTACCGGCATCAGTAATAATTAGACGTAACCTCAAAGCCAGCACTATGCTGGCTTTTTTATTCCTCATAGTTATTACCTGCTGTATGTAGGTGTATTGATGCTTTCTATGTTCAGGTGGTCAATGATTTTATTTTTGGTTCTTCAGCAAAATCTGTGGGTGCTTGGTGGCTCCTCAAGTTTTCCAAGTTGGTGATAGAGTGCTATCTGCAA
>Ga0214917_10003369_pt1 | contig 18514 bp, 17 predicted proteins | sample LL_1208_BB_MetaG_FD_177983 | JGI IMG/M metagenome (GOLD analysis project Ga0214917, IMG submission 177983) | Freshwater microbial communities from Lake Lanier, Atlanta, Georgia, United States - LL_1208_BB | ecosystem: Environmental > Aquatic > Freshwater > Lake | place: USA: Georgia | collected...
GTCTAGAACATATGTGAACCACTCTGCAATAGCAGCTTGCTTCTTTGCATCCTTGCCAGATGTGTACGCCAATCCATATGACGTAGTTCCGATTGGATATGCACCTGGAATTGATTTAACAAAGTCAACATCAACTGTTCCATTGGCATTAATAGTTCCGCCACCTAAGAAGAGCGTTGTACCAGCAGCAGTTGGTTCAACAAACTCACCAGCAGCATTTTTAATATTTGCAACGGCTAACTTGTTATCGGTTGCAAAGCTAAGCTCTGAGTAAGTAATTGAGCCAACCTTGCCAGCAACACCAGCTGCTACTGCAGCTGATCCTGAAGCACCTTGGAAGTTGAAGAACGACGTGATACTTGTTGGAGTTGCGTTAGTAAATGTAGAGTTCTGAGTTTTTGGCCAAAATCTCTCATTTGGGAATCCAGCATTTGCACCCTTTAGGAAACGAGTAAAGTTTTCAGATGTACCAGATGAATCCGTACGGTACCAAACAGTGATAGGTAGATTTGGTAGATCGATATTGACAGTCTTAGTTGTAGTAGATGCGATAACTGCCCTACCACTTGCATCTAACACTGGGACTGTTTTTGTGACCTTCTTGCCTTTAACAGTTGTAGTTACCTTTTTTGTTTTATAAACAGGTGTATTAACTGTTCTCTCGTTATCAGCAGCGATTCGTGCGTCGTTCCAATTCGTGATGTAACCAGAGAAGATTTGCGCAATAGTTGAAGGGCTTAGGTAAATTGACTCTTTAACTGTTGGCAGGTTGTACATAACAGCAACCGGTGCTGCATAAATTGGTGCGTATACAAATGTGCCGTCTACAGGAGCTCCTGATGTGTATGGTGCATCTGAGCCAGCAAAATCAACTAGGCCAGCCGCAAAATCAGTGCGACCCTTACCAGATCCGCCACCTGGGTAATTAATGGTGTGGCCTGAATCCTTAGCAAAATCAACCTTACATGCATCAATTAACGGAAGGGCGAATGTTGCGCCACTGCCATTTAATGTTTCTGCATATGCAGGTACTGCTGAAAAAATAAGTGCGGTTGCTGCAGTTGCGATAACCGCAAGCGATTTTCTTGATTTCATTCATTTCCTCCATGGAGATAGGGTTAATTTGGGGATTGAAGGCAAAACATATCGAGTCAAAATAACTTGGAAAGGTTTATGAGCAAACGAACTATGTATTAAAAGTGAACAGTAGGTAAATAGCTTTTAGCCAAACCTACCGGTCACATAATCCTCAGTCCGCTTATCTCTTGGGTTAGAGAAGATATCTGAGGTTGAAGCAACCTCAATCATCCGGCCTGGGCCACCATCTGATAAGAAGAATGCGGTTTGATCAGAAACGCGAGCAGCTTGTTGCATATTGTGAGTAACAATCACAATTGTCATCGAGCTAGATAGCTCTCTGATAGTCTCTTCGATTCTCAGGGTTGAGCCTGGATCAAGGGCTGAACATGGCTCATCCATCAGTAAAACCTCTGGTTTTACTGCAAGAGATCTTGCAATACAAAGACGTTGTTGTTGGCCACCAGAAAGAGCTCCGCCATACTCATTTAACCGATCCTTAACCTCACTCCAAAGCCCCGCACGCACCAGACAATCCTCAAGTAACTCATCTTGATTGCTCACCTTAAGTTGCGCCAGCTTTAAGCCAGATAACACATTCTCTTTAATTGTCATCGATGGGAATGGATTTGGCTTTTGAAATACCATGCCAATTCCTAATCTAATCTTTGTCACATCTACCCCTGAGCGATAGATATCTCGTCCCTCAAGTAATACTTCCCCAGCCATGGCAGCCCCTGGAATAAACTCATGCATCCGATTTAAAATCCGGATAAAGGTTGATTTGCCGCAACCAGATGGGCCGATTAATGCGGTGACGGTGCCAAAATCAAAGTTTAAGCTCACATCCTCTAAGACATGCTTATTGCTAAACCAGGCGTGAACATTTTGAGCTTGAAGACCTGCGCCAACTCTTTTGACCTCTTGAGTTGAACTGCTGCTTCGCTCATCAGCTTGCGCACTTTTGGCCGTAGCCCGTGATGCTACCACATTAGCAAGTGAGTTAACCTGCGCCGTTTTTTGGTTCATATCTTCTCCCTCTGGTTTGTTCACTTAGAACTTCCTTTTCTACTTCCAACTAATCTGGCAAATGTGAAGAAAATTAAAACTAAGATCATTAAAACTAAGATGCCACTCCACGCACGCTGAATCGCAAACTCTGTTCCTAGGGTGAAGTTTTTCCAGATGTAGAAAGGAAGAGCTGAACTGTTTCCATCTAATGGATTTAAATTAAGCGCATCTGCCCCACCCATTGTTAGAAGTAGTGGCGCAGTCTCACCTGCAACTCGAGCAATTCCTAAAATCACTGCAGTAATTAATCCGCTCCGGGCAGCTGGAATTACAATCATGGCAACAGTTCGCCACTGGGTGCCACCTAGTGCCACACCCGCTTCGCGCAAATCATTTGGAATTAACTTTAAAACCTCCTCCGAAGTTCTTGCTACAGTTGGGATCATCAAAATTGTCAGTGCCATTGCACCTGCTGCTGCGGAGTATGAGTTACCGAGGGCAATCATCCAAACTGCGTAAATAAATAAGCCAGCCACAATAGATGGCACACCACTCATCGCCTGCACGAAGAATCTCACTATTCCAGCACCTCTGCCCTTAACCTCAGTTAAGTAGAGCGCAGTCAAGACACCAATTGGCACGGAAAGTAATGTGGCAATTGCAACTATGTATAAGGTGCCCACCAAGGCGTGTAGTAATCCACCTTCACTAATTGGCGCATCTGATGCAGTGATTGCCATATCGGTGGTAAAGATGCCAAAAGATAGACCGCCAATACCGCGCTTTACAATCTCATAGAGAATTGAGGCAAGGGGCAGAATTACAAAAAGACCAGCGATATATATCAAGACGGTTGTTACTGAGTTGATCGCAGCTTTGCCATCTTGCCTAATCAAGGCCAAGAGGGCGGAGAAAATAATTGCGTAAATTATTACCATTATCGAAAAGCCAAGCTTGCCCTTAAGTGGGGTAAATCCAACTGTCGCATAAGCTGCCACAAATGTAATTACAAAGGTGGCAAAATCTGGCAGCAGATCTTTAAAGGTTGGTGCCCATGGTTTAGTTGGCTTAATCTCAACCCTACTTTGCAAAGTTGTCATTAGCCCTTACGCACCGTTCTGTTAATAATGGAGTTAGCAACTAAGTTAACCGCCAAGGTAACAAGAAATAGCACAAAGCCTGCTGCCATAAGCGCTTTAAGCTCATCTGGATTTGCCTCACCAAACTTATTAACAATCATCGATGCAACTGAGCCACCAGCACTTAGTAATACCTCGATGCGAATATCGTAGAAAAGATTTAGCACGGTATAAACCGCAACGGTTTCACCGAGCGCTCTACCAAGACCTAACATGGCGCCACCAACAATTCCGCCTCTGCCATATGGAAAAACTACCGACCTAATCATGCTCCACTTAGTGGCGCCCAATGCATAAGCTGCTTGAATTCGATCTAATGGAGTTTGCGCAAATACCTCACGTGAGATTGAGGTTACGATCGGCACGATCATGATTGCAAGCACAAGACCAGCAATAAATGGTGAGCGAGTGAATGCATTAGCTGGCATATCAAATATTGGAATAAAACCTAAGTACTTATGAATTAATTTTGCCCAGTACTCAGCATGTGGCATCAAAATAAAAAATCCCCAAAGTCCAAAAACAACCGAAGGGATTGCTGCCATTACATCAATTACTAAGACCATTGGTTTTTTAAGCCACTCTGGTGCGTAATATGACAAGAAGAGTGCGGCGCCAATTGAGATTGGCAGGCCAAAGAAGAGTGCAATGACTCCTAAAACAATTGTTCCGTAAAGCATTGCGCCAATGCCATACTGACTAGGAATTCCCTCCTCTGGTAGGTGAACAACCCAGTCAAAGCCGGTAATAAATTTAAGACCCTCAGATTTAAATACCGTAAGTCCGTTAAACAAAAGAAACAATGAGATAAGTCCGAGAATTAATAGTGAGGAGTAACCACCAGTTGTAACAACTTTGCGAAATACCTTGTCAGAAAATCTTGGATTACTTACCAACTCCCGCTTTGCTGGAGCCTGCACACTTCGCTCCTGAGTAGTGGTCATAGGCAAATCATGCTCATAAACCACTTACTATGGGTAGAGGTGCGGTGGCGTGAAGGTTAACGGAAGATGAATTACTTCCGGTAAGGGCCTAGGGTTAGAGCATATGAGTGCTGATCTGCCAAACCTGATCTGGGTCGATTGCGAGATGACTGGGCTAGATATCAACAATGACGCCCTAGTTGAGATTGCAGTTTTAGTAACCGATGCCCAATTAAATGTATTAGGCGAAGGTGTTGATCTAGTAATCAAGTGTGATCCAGCAAAATTAGCCAATATGCAACAGGTGGTAATTGATATGCATACAAACTCTGGGCTTATAAATGAGATCCCAAATGGCACAACACTTGAAAAAGCAGATGAGGCGATCATCGCCTATCTAAAAAAATACGCACCAAGTGAAGGCAAATCACCACTGGCCGGCAACTCGGTCTATGTTGATCGCGCCTTTATAGCCAGAGATCTACCCTTATTAAATAAGTATCTGCATTATCGAACTATTGATGTTTCAACCATTAAAGAGTTAGCCAGAAGGTGGCACCCAAAAACATACTTTGCCGCCCCTGCCAAAGATGGCAACCATCGGGCACTCGGTGATATTAGGGACTCAATTGCAGAGCTTGATTACTACCGCAGCGCAATCTTTCTACCCTAGTTCACGCAGTAATTAAGCGGCAATAAATAGGTATAAATAACTAGTTGGTATTTGCCGTATCATTTCCCTCGCACAAACATGGTGGGCGTAGCTCAGCTGGTAGAGCACCCGGTTGTGGTCCGGGATGTCGCGGGTTCGAGCCCCGTCGTTCACCCCACTTTTTTGTACAGAAGAACCAACTAACACATCAAGGAGTAGCAAATGAAACCGATGATCTTTGATGTGGTAATTGAAATTCCAGCAGGTTCCCGGAACAAATACGAGATTGATCATGCAACTGGTCAGATCAGATTAGATCGAATGCTCTTCACATCAACTCGTTATCCATATGATTACGGCTTTGTTAAAAACACATTGTCATTAGATGGTGACCCACTAGATGCTTTAGTAATGCTAGATGAACCAACCTTTCCAGGTTGTGTTGTCTCAGTCCGAGCTATTGGCATGCTGCGCATGAGTGATGAAGCAGGGGGCGATGACAAATTACTTTGCGTTGCCGCCGGTGATATCCGTAAGGATTACCTAACAAATATCTCAGATCTGCCCAGCTTTGAGCTAGAGGAAATAAAGCACTTCTTTGAGGTCTATAAATCACTAGAACCAAACAAGGTAGTTCATGGTGGTGATTGGGTTGACCATAAGGCGGCTGAGGATGAGATCAATGCCTCATATCAGCGGTATAAATCTTAAACTAGCGAGCCTCTAACGCTAAAGGCGGATGAAACACGGCCAACTGCCACAATAAAAGCTGCAGTACGAAGATCAACCTGGTACTTCTTAGCAACCTTGTGAACATTAATAAAAGCAAACTCCATTCGCTCATCTAACTCTTTGCGAAACTTCTCAATTGGCCAGGAGAATTGTTGAATATTTTGGGTCCACTCAAAGTAGGAGCCCATTACACCACCACTATTTGCCAAAATATCTGGCACGATCAAAATCCCCATCGCTTTTAGTTTTTCATCAGCACCAGTTGTAATTGGCTGGTTGGCTCCCTCAATAATAAAATCCGCCTTAATTTTGTCAGCATTACTCTCATTAATTACCCCACCTAAGGCGGCTGGTATTAACAGATCACACTCAACCTCAAGCACATCTGAGGCGCCAATTCGATTATCACTTTTTACCTCACCAAGGTTTTTCACTTCAAAGATTGATTTAATATCAATACCTTTTTTGTCATAAATACCGCCAGTAACATCACTGATTGCAATTACATCCATACCTAACTCTTGGCAAACTAAAGCGGTGTACCGGCCAACATTGCCAAATCCTTGAATGGCAACTGTTGCCCCCTTTACTTTTTTATCATTCTCTTTCAAGGTAGCAGCTGCAATCTGAGCAACGCCCCGACCAGTTGCCTCCTCACGTCCTGCTGCGCCAAATAAACCAACCGGTTTGCCGGTTACACATGCAGGTTGAAATCCCTCCAGCCGGTGAAACTCATCCATTAGCCATGCCATAGTTTGGGAATCAGTTCCCATATCCGGAGCTGGAATATCTCGGTTTGGTCCTAAGACATTTATTAATGTTCTAGTCCACCTTCTAATTACCTCCTCTTTTTCAAGTGGTAGTAATTTTGAAGCATCAACAGTTACCCCGCCTTTGGCGCCACCAAATGGCACATCAATTAAGGCGGTCTTCCAAGTCATAAGGGAAGCTAAGGCGCGCACCTCATCTAGATCCACATCTTGGTGAAATCTAATTCCGCCTTTTCTAGGTCCTCTAGCACTTGAGTGTTGCACGCGGTAACCAGTTAAAACATCAATACCAGTGGAGCGGTGAAGTGGAATTGAAATTACTACCTCTCGCTCACATGAGCTGATCGCTTGGATTACACCCTTTTCAATATTTAAAATCTCACCTGCTTGCGCAATTCTCTGATTAACCTCAGCAAAGGCGGAGTGAGTGCTCATGGATTAAACCTATCTAGATCCACATCCTTTGGTTTAACGGTGAGTTAATTAAAGAAGAAAAGGGTGTGAAATGCCGATCAAGGTCGATTTAATGGTCAATACTTGCGCTTGTGATTGTTGATACCGCACTTTATGTAGCTGGCAAGCGAATAGATGGCCCAGTTGATATCTCAGAGCAGGTTGATATCGCAAGGGCTAAAGATGGCTTTGTTTGGGTAGGACTTGCAGAACCTACCAAGGCTGAGTTTGATCATATTGTTGGTGAGCTTAACTTTCATCCACTTGCAGTTGAGGATGCGGTAAGTGCTAAGCAGCGACCTAAGATTGAAGATTACGAAGGGTTAACTTTTTTTGTAATTAAAACAGTTTTTTACAATGAATTAAAATCAGAGATCACAACTGGTGAGTTAATGTGTTTTGTGGATAAACATTTTATTGTGATTGTTCGCCATGGCGAGGGCTCACCATTGACTACCGTGCGCCACGATATTGAGCAACACCCAGATCAACTTAAGATCGGTCCCTTTGCCGTCTTACACGCAGTAATTGATCGAGTAATCGATGGTTACACAAATATTGCAACTGAGTTAGAAAATGATGTAATCAATATCGAAACAAAGGTCTTTAGTGGTAAACGTAAAACCTATAGCCAGGAGATCTACTTCCTAAAACGTGAAGTGATTGAGTATCGCCATGCGATTGAGCCACTACTGCAACCATTACAAAAATTGACCTCTGAGAGTTTTAAGAATTTACCTGAGCAAATCAGACCATTTTTTCGCGACACATTTGATCATCTGCAACACGCATGTGAGCATGCATCTGGTATGGATTCCTTACTAACAACTGTTTTGCAAGCAGATCTTGCTCATGTGCAGGTGCGACAAAATGAGGATGTTAGAAGAATCTCGGCCTGGGTGGCATTAGCTGCAGGTCCAACCATGATCGCCGGAATCTATGGCATGAACTTTGAAAATATGCCAGAGCTAGCAACACAATATGGCTACTTTGCAATCCTAGGCGTGATGGCAGCACTAACAACTTTCTTAGTCTATAAATTCAAAAAAGCCCACTGGTTATAGGTAATTACCACTGGCTGATAGGGTCAGCCAGTAATAAAACGCCGGGTTGTTAGCTCAGTTGGTAGAGCAGGTGACTCTTAATCACCGGGTCGGGGGTTCGAGTCCCTCACAACCCACTTACAAGCGTGAGTGTGACTGACTAACTACTTGCAAAAGTTGAAAGACTTGGTGAGTATGAATCAATGGGTTACTTTTTCTTTACATACCCCTTAGGGCACTTAGCACCATACTTAACATACTTAGTTGTCTTACCCTTTACACACTTTGTTGAATACAAAGATTGAGTAGTCTCACCAAGAGTTAGTGTTAACTCACCAATACTTGGGATTAAGGCAAGAATCTCCATTAACTCTTTCTGTTCTTTTGCTTTTCGTGCTGCCTCTGCATTTGCTGCGGAAAGACGTGCAGCCTCTGCTGCTTGTGCTGCAGCAAGTGTTACTGACCTTAGTACTAAATGGACGGTTGCCTCTTTTTGAATGTTGTAGTCAGAAAGTGTTCTACCGTCCTCCATTGTTTTGCCTGCAAAGATTATGATTTGATCATCTGGGGGTATTCCTTCTTTATCTTGTATTTTAGCTTTAACATTTTCAATGGAGTCTGAGGGCTCAACCTCCAAAGTTATGGTCTTACCGCCAAGTGTTTTGACAAATATTTGCATTGCTTGAGCAGGGATTGGAAGTGTAAAAAGGAGAAAAGTAAGTGTTAATGTAATCCAGCGCCTCATATTGGAGCGTAACATCAAACCGGCTCCAACTTGACCACAAGGCTAGGAGTTTGAATCCCACACAACCAACTTAAAACTACTTACGCTCCGTACTGCCAATCTTGCCAAAGTAAACCAAGGCAAACATCGCACCACCAGTAATTAGCAGCGCGGTGGTGATTGAGGTTAATTCAACTACCCAGGCCAGAATAGTTTTTGATAAAAAGATTATTGTTGTGTTCATAAAGCTAAGTTGAGCAACGGCAATCGCATTTCTGCCATTTGATAACCTGCCAGCAATTGAGAAGAAGATTGGTGATAGTGCTGATGAGCCAAGGCCGGCAAGGAAGAAGCCAAAGAAGGCAACGCTAAAGGCAATATTTTTATTGGTATCAACAATATAAGTTGATAAGAGCAGCATTGAGGTGAAGCCAACTCCGCCTAATACCCCACCAGTTTTAATCCAAAACCGCTCACTTGCATGGTTGAGTGCCCAGCCAATTGCGTAGCGGCCAATGATTAAGCCAATTAAATAAATTAGGTAACACAGAGTGGCAACGGAAGCACCCATTCCGAGTTCTTCATTACCAAACAAGGTGGCCCAATCGGCAATGGTGAACTCCATAATGGAAGCGCAGAAGAAGCCAATACTTAAGAGCCAATTGATCTTAAATTTAAATTGTTTAAGTGAGGTAGCTTGGTAATTATCATCTGCATCTGGTTTAGGTGGAAATGATGGAGATAACTTAGTAATACTAATTTGAGTAAGGATCCAAATACAGATCATTAAGGTAGTGATATGCCAGGCGATTGAAACATGAGTTGAGATTAAAAAAGCAATTGCAGCTGTGCTCATCGCGCCAACCGCCCAAGCCCCATGAAGCTTAGGAACAATAACTCTGCCCACCTCATCTTGGCGGTGAAGTGAGTGACCACTGGACGCAATGTGATAGATCGAGATTCCAGCACCTGCTGCAAAATTGGCAATTAAAAATACAAATGGTGATCTTGTATGCACAAGAGCAGAGAAGGTTAAGGCAACTGTGGTGGAGCCAATTCGTAGTGCCTGCTTAGCACCGATCTTATGAACAATCTGGCCACCGATAAGTAACATAACTATTGAACCTAAGGATGCGGTGGAAAGCAATGTGCCGAAGGCACCATTGTTAATTCCAAGATTAGCTTTTAAATCAGGAGTCCTTGGAGCAAGTGACATGATTGATAGGCCAAAGAGAAAGAAGATTGAGCTTAGGTAGATATTCTCTTTTTTTAAGAACTCATTCTTGTTAAAGTTTTTCAAAACAGCGCACTTGCTAACGCTGCTCGGGCCTTTATCAACCTGGCATCGGTTGGATCTACTAAGTTAAATAGTGAGATTAGATGCGACTTAGCCTGATCTCGCTCATCACCACTTTTTGACTTAATCACTTTCAGTAATCTATCAAATGCAGCTTCATAATCACCGGAGGCAATCTGGATATCAGCACACATTAATTGGCTAGTTAGATCATCATCCTTTGCATTTTGCAGAGTTAATACAGGGTCTAGGCCATCAATTCGAATCATTAAATTAACTTGAGATAAGCCAACTACTGCCACCTGCTCATTTGGTTTGCGTTTAAGCCATGCTTCATAAGAAAGCTTTGCTGCTTTGTAATCACCCTTTTCCATTGCAGCATATGCAGCCTCTTCCTCTGGCTCCATTGGTATCTCAGTTGATCCAATTGGGGCGCTTCCTACTCCCTTTTGAGATGCTAGCTCTAGTAATTTATTAATTACTAATCGCACCTGTTCTGGTGCTGGAACTGATTCAAATAGTGGCAAGAGTTGCTCTGCCACAATTGCAATTGCAATTGGTACTGCCTTTACTTGCAAAGCTTGGGCAACCTCAGGCTGGGCATCAACATTAACTGTGCCAAGAATCCAGGCGCCATTATCTGCCTTTTCTAACTTACCTAATGTTTCTAAGATCTCCTTTGATTGCGTACTCCGTGGTGACCAAGCAAGTAATACCACTACCTTCTCTTTTGATTTTGTTACAAACTCAGATACTAAGTTTGCTTGGGTAACTTCAAGACCAACAGTTGGTAGTTGATCTGTAGCAGGTTTTTTAAGGGATGAAAGATCAAAGGCATTACCAAAGCCTGATCCACCAATTGGTTTATTAAAACTCATCTACTTAATCACTACTCCAGAATCCATTCGATATGGCAAAACCTTCTCAATATAATCTTGGGTAGCAAAATCTAGCCCAACATCTTTGCCTAGCTTTTCACCTAAGTACCAACGATTCTCAAGTACTTCATGAAATAGCTGTGCTGGTTCAACTCTGCCCTTTAAATTCTCTGGCACTTGATTTACCACTCGTTTGAAAACATCAGAGAGCCACTGTTTAACTACCACTGAATGTGGGGTTGATGGTGGAAACTCCCGTGCTTTATAACGATCATAAGATGCAAGCAAACGCTTTGCTTGTAACTCCTCTGCTTGTAATCCCATTAACTCCTCTAACCGATTTGCGTGATAACGGGCTGCAACTAACTTTGGTTGAAATCTAATTGATCCCTTATCTCCAGTGGTTGTTACCTCAACCTCCTCCACTGCAAAACCTAAATCCTGCAAGCTTCGCATTGCCCGCTCGACCGCCTGTCGATCTGATGCATCTAATATCTGCGGCTCTTTCAGCATCTTCCACAATCTTCGATATCTTCTAATTACTCCATCAGATGCTCTAACTGGATTTATTTCCTCTGACAAAACTCCAGCTGATGCTAAATCTTCAAGCTCGGCTGCCACATTAAAGTGAGCCAGCTCTAGATCATGTTCTCGTTGGCCATCACTTAATGATTTTTGAAACTCACCAGTTTCCGCGTCCACTAGGTAGGCGGCAAAATCATTAGCATCTCTTCTAAATAAGGTATTAGATAGTGAGCAATCTCCCCACCAAAAACCAAGTAGGTGCATTCTGACTAATAACAATGCGAGCGCATTAGCCATATTTAATATCTCAGTCGGTGATACATCACCACTTAATATCACTCGGTAAGGAAGTGAGTACGGCAGGTACTTGGTTACCAGCGCTGCCGGTAATTCATTACCCTCACTATCTACTCTGCCCTCAATTACTGCAACTGGTTCAACGCAGGGCGCAGTTCTTTGGTTTAAATCTCTTAGTAATGTGTACTCACGGTTTGCAAACTCAGGCACCGTCTCTTTAACTGCAAATATCTCGCTATTACTTTTACTTGGATTAGATCTAATTAACCTAACTACGTGACGAGAAATACCGCGCATGCTGGTGAGCACCTCATCCTCCGGCCAGCCCTCTAATGGTTTATCCCAGGGCAGGCTGGCTAAGGTGGCGATCTCCTCACCTAATCCTTTGATTCGCAGTCCACTCACACACCTATTCTCTCTTATTTAACTACCTGGCTACTAATCAAATCGTGTAGATGGAAGTGAAAAGAAGGTTAAAATCCTACTTATGGCTAGATTTACTAAACCAAGAATTCCGGCGCAGTTGCTTCGTCGCAAAGCGGCCTCAAAATCGGTTGAAGATTTTGGTGAGGCTGGTAAACCAGTTGATACCACTCACCCTTTTTACTTTGGCTTTATGGTCACAGTTGGCGCACTACTCGCATTAACTACCCTGCGTGCTTTAGCCTCTGCCTCTGCCGTTTTTATTTTAATTATTGTTTCAATCTTCTTAGCTGCGGGTTTAAATCCAGCGGTAATGTTTTTCCAAAACCGAGGTCTTAAGCGCGGGGCAGCAGTTGGCGCGGTAATGGCCTGTGTTTTAATCTTTGTCGCAGCCTTTATTGCAATCGCAGTTCCACCATTGCTTGATCAAGGAAATCAATTACTAGAAAATGCGCCTCAATTAATTAAAGATCTAAACAACAACGCCTTTATTAATGATCTAAACGTTAGGTACGGGGTAATTGACTCTCTGCAAACAAAGGTTGATTCAATTATTAAAGATGGTCAATTTGCAATCACCGCCTTTGGCGGGGTAATTGGTGTTGGTAAAGCAGTGGTCTCAGGCTTAGTTTCTACAATCACAATTCTCACGTTAACCCTTTACTTCCTTGCCTCCCTACCTCAGGTGATTGAGATTGGTCTTAAGTTTGTGCCAGCATCTAGAAGAAGCAGAGTTTCAAAGTTAGTAAATGCAATTATTTCCCGGGTTGGCTCCTTTGTTGGCGGACAAGCAATTATTGCCGCTCTTGCCGCCATATTTATTTTAATTATGGGCTTAATAATTGGTATGCCATACGCAGGTCCCTTGGCGGTAATTGTTTTAGTTTGCGGCTTTATTCCATTAGTTGGCCACTTCATCGGTATGACGATTGTTACCTTGGTGTCACTAACTGCATCCCTTTCCATTGCTGCGATCGCACTTGCCAGTTACATAATCTATGTTCAGATTGAAAATTATGTGATTACGCCAAGAATTATGAAGAGATCACTTTCAATCCCAGGGTTGGTCACAATTATTGCTGCCCTACTTGGCACATCCCTATTAGGTTTAATTGGTGGCCTACTTGCAGTTCCAATTGCAGCTGCAATATTACTTATTTTAGATGAGGTTGTTTTTCCAAGAGCAGATCAATCTTAAACTTCCGTAGGTAGCGGCAATCTGCTAGGCGCAATAACTTTAACAATCTCACTTAATACTAGATAAACCATGGGTTCTCCCACCCAAAGATGTTTTGCCCCAGCCACATCAATCTGCTTAAGATTTGGTAATTTAGAAAATCTAATCTTGGCTTGGTCAGGCTTTAAGTAATCATCATGCTCTGGGATAAGTGCAGTAATTATCCGTCCATCTTCTTTCCAAAACTCTAGATCCTCATCATTAGTTGCAATCATGGGCGGGCTAAGCAGAATTAACTCTTTAATCCTTTTATCGTGAGCGTATTTAAGTGCAAGCTCTGTGCCAAATGACCAACCAATTACATATAACTCTTTAACCTTTAACTGATCAAAGCAGTAATCAATTGCTGCTAATACATCTAGTTTTTCATTTACTCCCTGATCAAACTGCCCATCACTCTTTCCTGCTTCACTGGTTGTGCCACGGGTGTTAAATCTAATTATTTGAACTCCCGCCATCGCCGGCAATCTATTTGCTGCCTTTTTATAGATGTGTGAATCCATCATTCCCCCACCAGATGGATTGGGATGAAGCATTAATAATGAACCAGTGATCTCACCCTCAGGCGTTGCCACCTCACCAATTAAATTGAGCCCATCACTTGTTTTGATCGTAATTGGGGTGCGAACTGCTGGCAAAACAGTTGAGGGTCTAATTAACTCTGCCATGAAGAAAGAGTTTACTCTTACCCCATGAGCACTATCGCCACCTTTGAAAAGGCAGACCCTGCAACTGGTGAGGTAATTGGCCAATATCAGAATTTTTCGCGTGATGAGGTATTTGCTTGTGTTGATGCCGCTCAATTGGCAAGTGCTCGTTGGCAAGAGTTTGGTTTTACTGCCCGCAAGAAAACATTACTTAAGTGGGCATCATTCATAACTAAAAATCAAAAAGAGATTGCGCAATTAGTAGCAGCAGAATGCGGCAAGCCAATTGGGGATGCCTCATTGGAAGTATCAATTGCAATTGATCACATTGCTTGGGCTGCAAAACATGCAGAGCAGATTATGCGAAAGCAAGATCGCCCAGCCGGATTGTTAATGTTTAATATGAAGGCCCAAGTGCAGAGATCACCACTTGGTGTGGTCGGCGTAATTGGCCCGTGGAATTATCCAATCTTTACCCCAATGGGATCAATTGCTTATGCATTAGCTGCTGGAAATACTGTTGTCTTTAAACCATCTGAGTACACACCAGGTGTTGGCAAGTGGCTAGCTGATTCATTTGCCCAAATTGCACCCTTTGAAAATATCTTAACCACGGTTACCGGATTACCAGAGACTGGTAAAGCGTTAACAGAGTCTGCGGTAAATAAGATTTCATTTACTGGCTCAACTAGAACTGCTAAAAAAGTTGCAGCAAGTTGTGCTGAGCGAATGATTCCAGTAGTTCTTGAGTGTGGTGGCAAGGATCCAGTAATTGTTGATAAGGATGCTGACCTGAAATTAGCTGCTGAATACGCACTTTGGTCTGCAATGGCAAATGCTGGTCAATCATGTATTGGCGCAGAACGTGTTTATGTAGTTGAAAGTGTTGCTGAACAATTTATAGAGATTATTACCAAGATGGCTAAGAAGATCGAAGTTGGCAAAGATTACGGCCCAGCTACCATGCCATCACAACTTAAGGTAATTCAATCTCACCTAGATGATGCAAAGTCAATGGGCGCAAAGTTTTTAGTAGGAGGTGCTGACTCAGTTAAGGGCGCATTTGTTGAGCCGGTAATTATGGTTGATGTGCCGGAGAGTTCAACTGCAATGACGCAGGAAACCTTTGGTCCAACTCTTGCAATAAATAAAGTTGTTAACACCGATGAAGCAATCAGATTATCTAATGCCAGCTCATATGGACTTGCTGCGGCAGTATTTTCAAAACGAAATGGTGAGCGGATTGCATCAAAGCTTGCTTGCGGTATGGTCTCAATTAACTCAGTATTTTTATTTGCTGCTGTTCCCTCTGTGCCATTTGGCGGCTATAAAGATTCTGGTTACGGAAGAATTCATGGCGCAGAAGGTCTCCTTGAATACACCTATGCACGCACAGTAGTTAAAACTAGATTTAAGATCCCGTTAAAATTTACCTCCTTTGGGCGAACAAAGTTATCTGAGAAGATTTTAACTACCTTAATTAAGCGATTGTACGGTAGGGGTAAGTAAGTAATCTCTACCTTTTCTATACAACTATTTACCTCTCGTTCACCTGTCTAAGGCGCCCCCCCTACCACTTTGGTGAGAAAATTTACTTACTTCCCTAATCAGCTCTTAATTGACTGAAGAAGGGAGGATGCCATGGCACTAATTATCGAATTTCCTTGCTGCAATTTTTGCCGTTCAATTGAGCTTGGAATATTCATCACTGAAAAAAATAACCCAATGGTTATGTGTGATGAGTGCGGATACGCCTGCACTGCCACGATCGATCACTTTGATCAACCATTAACTAAAGTATCTGTTTCTTAACTGATACTTATCTTAATTAATTTAGTAGGTAGCCCGACCACCTGAGATATCAAAGGTAAATCCGGTGGTAAATGAGCATGCCTTAGATCCCATAAATGCAATTATCTCTGCTACCTCACTTGGCTCACCAAGACGTCCTGCTGGAATCTTTGAGATCATATAATCCAAAGTTTCCTTAGCGGTGTTCACATTTATTGGGGTAGCAATTACGGCAGGTGCTAATGCGTTAATAGTTATGCCATCGGTTGCTGCCTCTTTAGCAACACCTTTCACATAACCAATAAGTCCAGCTTTTGCGGTGTTGTAGGGAGACATCTTTGGATTTCCCTCTTTGCCAGCAATGGATGCAACCTGAACAATGCGGCCATACTTTTGCTTTTTCATAATAGGAAGTACTGCTTGGGTTAACCAGATCGCACCAAATAGATTTACTTGGATTACCTTTTGAAAATCATCCCATGGGATCTCTTCAGTAAATTTACCGGTTGGTCCTGGGTATCCTGCGCAATTTACTAATGCATCAATTCGCTTGTGTTTACTCGCTAGTGATGAGATTAAATCCATCACGCCGCTTTGGTTTGAGATATCAAGAAGTGCGGATTCAGCAACACCTCCAGCATTTTTAATCTCACTTACAGTTTGATCTAAACCAGCTTGATTTAAATCAACACAGATAACAGAGGCGCCACGGGATGCGATTAATTGGGCAGCTGATCTGCCAATACCGCTGGCTGCGCCGGTAACAATTACTACCTGATCTGCGTAGGAGATCTGCTCAAAGCCGCTGTTGTTACTCATTATTATCCGATTATACTTGCCTTCTCTAATTATCTAAAAAGTGATTTGAATGGAGCATCATGGCATCCTGGCCCAGCACAAGAGATCCAAAGGGTCCAATGAAGCGCTCAATTGGAATATTAAATAAGCAAAAAATTCAATCCCAAGATGCCGATGGCATCCCTGAATCAGGGAAACGTTTTGCCGATGGCGCCCGTTACAAAATCGAGATTCCTTCCGTTGAAGGACCAGCTGCTTTTAAAGTTGTGGTGGAAGAGGCAAAAAAACATAAATTAATTATTCATCGTATCTCCCAAGGCTCTGGAATTATGATGCAAACCGATGATGAGATTAAACAGATGGTATCCATCGGTAAGAAGGAGAAGATTGAGGTTTGTTTATTTGTTGGCCCCCGTGCCTCTTGGGATATTGGTAAGCAGGTAAGTGCAAGTGCTGGCGTGATTGCATCTCCTACCTTGCGAGGCGCAGATCAACTTAGATTTGCACTAGAAGATGTAATACACGGAGTTAATTTAGGACTTCGAAGTGTGTTAGTTGGCGATCTTGGTTTGTTAAAAGTATTAGGGGAAGCAAAGCGCAAAGGAGATCTACCAAAGGAGTTAATCCTTAAGACCTCAGTTGCCTTAGTTTGTAATAACCCAGCAACCGCAGCACTTCTTGAAGATCTTGGTGCTACTACCTTAAATCTGGCAACTGATCTATCACTGCAACAAATTGCTGCAATTCGCTCTCAAGTTGATATCCCAGTTGATATCTATGTGGAAGGACCAGATGATTTTGGTGGCGCAGTTCGTCACTATGAAACACCTGATTTGGTAAGAGTTGCTGCTCCGATTTATTTAAAGTTCACACTCCGTAACTCACCTGGCCTATATCCAGCAGGAGCTCATATCCAAGGCTTAGTTGAATCAACTGCAAGAGAGCGGGTTCGCCGGGCTGCAATATCTAAGGCGATCTTAGATCGATATGGATTTAAGAAATAATGCCAAAGTTATTAATCTTTGGCGGTACCGGTGCGCTTGGTGCTGCAATCGCTGCCAAGTATGAAGCAAATGGCTACCAAATAATTTATGGAGTTAGAACTATTTCTAACCCAGCTAATCAATTTCAACTTCCATTAACCGATGGTCCAGTGCCAGATCTGCTGAAGGGTGAGCTATTTGATACGGTGATATTTGCGCAAGGGGCTAATAACAATGATTCCGTAATTAATCACTCACCAGATGATTTAAATCGATTGTTTGAGGCAAATGTTTCATTTATCAGCACCACTGCAAAAGCGTTAATGCTGCATAACTTAATTAAACAAAAGGCAAAGATTGTTATCTTAAGCTCTTTTTGGGAGCAGATTACAAGGGCAGAGAAGATGTCATACACCGTTACTAAAGCTGCAGTTGGCGGCCTAGTTAGATCTATGGCAGTTGATCTTGGGAATGCTAAAGGCATTTTGGTAAATGGCTTACTACCTGGCGTAGTGGATTCACCGATGGCAAGAGGTTTGTTAAAGCCTGAGCAGATTGAAAATGTGCAGTGGCAAACACCTGGACATAAGATGATTATTCCCTCCGATGTCGCAAATGCGGCATACCTTTTAGGTTGTGAAGATAACACCGCCATCTCTGGCCAATCATTAGTTGTTGATTACGGTTTTACTGTTTCTAGAGCACTCTAAGGCGCACTTTGTGAGTGTTGAACTACTTAACCAAGATACGGTAGTTCAATACCTAATTAGTAAAAAAGTAATTACGCAAAGTGATACCGCTGAGGTTGAGGTATTAACTGGTGGAGTCTCTAATGTGGTCTTGGCAATTACTACTGCAAATCAAAAGTTAGTGTTAAAGCAGGCGTTAGCAGAGCTTGCGGTTAGTGAAAAGTGGGAGGCAGATCAAAGGCGAGCAATAGTTGAAGCAGATGCCATCTCCTTATTTAATCAACTAAGCCCTAAACAAGTACCAAAATTAGTTTTCTTAGATCCAGAGCGGTTTATTTTAGTTTTAGAGCGAGTTCCAGTTGGCTCCACAGTTTGGAAATCAGATCTACTTGCTGGGGTAATAAATCCAGATGTGGGAGCTACTT
>Ga0214917_10003370_pt1 | contig 18508 bp, 16 predicted proteins | sample LL_1208_BB_MetaG_FD_177983 | JGI IMG/M metagenome (GOLD analysis project Ga0214917, IMG submission 177983) | Freshwater microbial communities from Lake Lanier, Atlanta, Georgia, United States - LL_1208_BB | ecosystem: Environmental > Aquatic > Freshwater > Lake | place: USA: Georgia | collected...
TGCCTTCCCCAAACCCTATCCGCCAGGTGCCAGGGGCACCTGGACCGCCGTGGAATAAACAATCGGCGGGGGGGGCTGCCGATTGCGGGCCTCCGCCGCCCCTACATCTCCACAATCCGCCCCGGATGCGCCTGCCCCGTCAGCACATGCCAAAGCCCCCGCAGATTGCCCTGGAAGCGGCCCCAGCGATCCACTTCCGGCTCGGGCCGCAGGGATTTCACCGCATTGGCCAAAAGATGGCGGCCGATGCTGCGCAGCGCGTGGTCCCAGGGGTAGCTGCCTTTGCGGGCGAGGTAGACGGAGTTCACCACCTGGGAATAGCCCAGCCGGCGCCCTGGCTGGCGGCCGATCTTGGCGCCCAGATGCACGCCGCGGGCGCCGGCGAGGCGCAGGATGCTGCCATGGGGCAGCAGGCGGCGGGAGAAATCGATATCCTCATACCAGGCATAGGCTGGCAGGGCTTCGTCGAAGCGCAGCGCGTGCTGGCGGATCGGCGCCATGCGGAAGGCCATGTTGCAGCCATAGCCGTTGAAATGCGGTGCCACTGCCAGAGGGTCTGAGGGCAGCGTATCGGCGGCGAGGATGGCGCGGCCTTCCTCCACCGATATCCCCGGCCCCTTGGCGCCATCGGCGATGACGGTGCCGGTGGCGACCACGCAATCGGGATGGGCCTTCAGCACGGCTTCCAGCACTCCAAGCCAGTCCGGCGCGGCGAGGAAATCATCATCGATGAAGAGGATGGCATCGGCGGTGGGAGCGGCATCGATGATGGCGTTGCGCTGCCGCGGCAGACCGGCCTCGGCGGTGATGAAGCGCAGGCCCGGGAAGCGGGACGGCAGGCCGGTCACATCGCCCTCGCTGACATGGCAGATGATGACGGCCTGCGGTGGGCGGGTCTGACGGTCGATCTCGGCCAGCACCTCGCCCAGGATGGCGGGGCGGCCGCGGGTGGCGATGCCGATGGTGATGTTCATGCTGTCATGGGCGTTGGTTGCGGGGTTTGCGGCGAGAGGAAGCCGCCCAGCCGGCCGCGAAAACTTTGCCAGTAATAGGCGGCGTGGTGCAGCCTCCCGCGCAGCAGGGCCAGCCCCGCGCCGGCGACTGGGCGATAGAGAAAGGCCGACCAGACCGCGAAGGGCACGGCGTGGCGGCGCAGCACGAAGCCCAGTCCCATACCATAGCGATAGGCCCGCTCGGCGGCGACATCGGAGAGCCGCTTATCGGGGTGCACCACCAGGAGGGCCGGATCATATTCGGCCTGCAGCCCGGCGGCCATGGCCCGGCAGACCAGGTCATTGCCCTCGGCGCTGCCATGGGCGCTGCCGGGGCCTAGGTTTTCGTCAAAACCGCCCAGCGCCAGGGCTGTGTCGCGCCGCAGCCAGAGGTTGAACTCGATCACCGAGGTCCAGACTGTGGCCAGGGTGATGGGCCCGCCCTGGCGGTGCCAGCGGCCCGAGCCCAGCCCGCCATCGGGCGAGGCGGCGGGGCCGGTCAGCACCGCAAGCCCCGGATCGCCGAAGACCCGCGCCACCTGGGCCAGGGTGCCGGGGGGCAGGGTGCAATCATCATCAGGGAAGGCCACGATATCGCCGATGGCGGCGCGCAGGCCCAGATTGCGCGCGGCATTGGCATGTGGGCGCGGGCTGCGCATGTGGCGCAAACTCAGCTGCGGCGCATAGGCCGCCACCACCGGTGCGAGACGATCATCGCCGTTCTGATCGACCAGGATCACGTCCAGTGCTGGGTAATTTTGCGCGACCAGGCTGTCGAAGAGGTCATGCAGTTCCGCCACCCGGCCCATGGTGGCGATGATGAGGGAGATATGCGTCATCCCATCACCTCGGTGATGAGGGCTGCGCGGAAATTCTCTTCCGAGAAGCGGGTGGCATTGGCGTGGCAGGCGGCGGGGGAGAGGGCGGGGGCGGCGATGAAGCGCTGCACCGCCGCGCGCACCGCCTCGGCGGTTTGTTCGGCGAAGAGGAAGCCGGTTTCGCCCTCGATCACGATATCCCGCGCACCGCCACGGCCATAGGCGATGAGCGGGGTGCCGGCGGCCTGGGCCTCGACCATGGCGATGCCGAAATCCTCTTCGGCGGCGAAGACGAAGGCGCGGGCGGTTTGCGTCAGGCGCACCAATTCGGCCTGCGGCACCCTGCCGCGCAGTTCGATGTTTTTGGCCCCGGCAGCGGCGGCCGTGACGAGGGGGGCGGAGGGGCCGTCACCCACCACGATCAGCCGCTGGTCGGGCATTTGGGCAAAGGCCTCCACCACCAGCTCGATGCGCTTATAGGGCACCTGGCGGGAGGCGATGAGGAAGTGGCCCTGCTTTTGCTCACACAGCGGAAAGCCGGCGAGATTGACCGGCGGGTGCAGCACCCGTGCCTCGCGCCGCCAGGCCTTCTGGATGCGCTCGGCGATGTAGCGGCTATTGGCCAGCAGGGTGTCGGGCCGTGCCGCGCTGGCCTGGTCCCATAGGCGCAGCCGGTGCAGCAGCCAGCGTGTGTAGAGCGAGGCCAGGCCCCGCGTCATGCCGGCCTGGCGCAGATATTGGTGCTGCAAATCCCAGGCATAGCGCATGGGCGAATGGATATAGGCGATGTGCCGCTGGCCGGGGCCGGTGATGGCACCCTTGGCCACGGCATGGCTGGAGCTGAGCACCACATCATAGCCCTGCAGGTCGAATTGCTCGACAGCGATGGGCATCAACTGGAGGTAGTTGCGAAAGCGCTTTTTCGCCAAGGGCAGGCGCTGGATAAAGCTGGTGCGCGGGGTGCGACCATGCAGGAAATGGCGCTCCGCCTCGGGCAGGAAATCGCAGAGTACGAAGAGATCCGCCATGGGGAAGGCGAGTAGCATTTGTTCCAGCACACGTTCGCTGCCGGCATAGCTGTCGAGCCATTCATGGATGATGGCGATTTTTGTCATGCGTCTTGCGCCAATTGCAGCAGGCGCGCCGCGGCGGCGGGCCAGGAATAATGTTGCGCCCGGGCGCGGCCGGCATCGGCCATGCGTTGGCGGCGTGCAGGCTCGGCGATGAGGGTGGCGAGTTGGCTGGCCAGGCCCGCAGGGTCGTCGGGGGCGAACCAGAGGGCGGCATCGCCCAGCACCTCGGGCAGGGCGCCGGCGCGGCCGGCGATGACCGGGCAGCCGCACCACATCGCCTCCAGCGGCGGCAGGCCGAAGCCCTCATAGCGGCTGGGGAAGAGCAGGCAGAGGGCGTTTTCGTATAGGGCCCGCAGCGCCGCATCGCTGACCCGGCCCAGCGGGCGGGCGGTGGAGGCGCCGGCGGCGCGAAACACTGAGGCATCGCGTGCGCCGGCCAAAGCGAGCGTCATGCCATGCTGTTCCAGCAGGCTCGCGGCACCCTGAAGAGCGGCGAGGTTTTTATGTGCCGCCTGGGTGCCGACGGCGAGGGCGTAGCGGCCGGGCTGCAGGCCATGCTCGGCGAGGATGGCGGTCTCGGCCGGATTGCGGAAAATATGCTCGCCGCCTTCGGCCACCACGCCGATGCGGGCGGGGTCGAGCCGCAGGTGATGGGCGAGGCGGCCGCGGGAAAATTCGCTCACCGTCAGCAACCGCGTGCCGTTGCGCGCCAGGGAATAATGCAGCGCGCGATACCATAGGCGAAAGGCGCGGGAATAGGATTCGGGGGTGTCGAAGACCCCGGCATCATGAATCACCACCGCCTGGCGGCCACGGCGGAATAGTGGCGCGGTATTGCCCAGATTGAGCAGCAGCCCCGCGCGCGCGGCGGGGGCGAGTTCCCATTGCTCCCAGGCCTGGCCCTGGCGGCGGCCGGTGGCGGTGCCGCCCTCAATGCCCGGGGGGGTGAGGATGGTGGCCTGGGGAAGGGAGGCGGCGATTTCGCGACAAAACCGCTGCACGCCGGTGAGCGCCTGGGTCAGGTAGCGGCCATTGATGAAAAGCGGCGTCATGCGCGCAGCAACTGACGCCATTGCCGCGGGTGCCGCAAGGCTTGGCGTTCATCAGGCAGCAGGGAACGCCAGAGCAGCAGCACCAGCGCCGCAGTGCCGAGGGCGAAAACGCCGCCCTTCCAGCCCCAGCCCGGTGCGAGGGCCAGCGCCAGCAGCACCAGCCCTGCCGCCAGCATGGGCGGCATCAAGCCGCGGGCAGCCGCCGCGGCCGGCGGGTAGAGACGGGCGGCGAAATAGAGTTTCCCCAGCGCATCGGCGGCCACCCGCAGCGCCCAGGCGATGGCGGCACCCTCCACCCCGCCCGCGACCAAGAAGAGTGCCGATAGGGGCAGAAACACCACCGCCTGCGCCAGCACGAAGCGCGCTGTCACATCGGGCCGGCCAATCGCCTCCAGCAGCGCATTGGGGGCATAAGCGAGGCAGGAGAACAGGATGCCGATGGCGAGGATGCGCAAGACCGGCGCGCCGCCATCGGCAAAGCCGGCACCAAGCCACAGCCGCAGCACCTCATGCGCGCCGGCCACCAGCACCGCGCAGGCGGGAAAGACGCCGATGAGGATCAGCAGGCCGCCACGGCGCAACAGCGCGGCCGTGGCCAATGGCAGGGAGGCAAAACCGCTGGCCATGGCTGGCAGCAGCGCCTGGGAGACGGCGACGGGCAAAATCCACAACCGCAACACCAGGTCGAGCGGCGTGGCGTAATGGGCGACGGCCGTCAGCGTCAGCAGCGCGCCGATCAGGAAGCGATCGGCATAGAGCAGCGCCTGGCCGATCAAGGAGGCGAAGGTGATCCACCCGCCCAGGCGCAGCAAGGGGGCTGCTAGGCGCAGCCGCGGCCAGGCCGACCACAGGCGAGGCACATCCCGCCGCAGCAGCCAGATATAGGAGATTGTATTGGCCAGCCGGCAGGCCAGCAGGGCCAGCATGACCCCCACCAGCGAATCCCACAGCAGCAGGGCCAGCACCGGGCCGAGATAATAGAAGAGGTTGACTGGGACGGTGACGAGATTGGCCGCGGCAAAGCGCTGATAGGCCGCCAGCACCCCCCACAGCGCCGCATTCAACACCACCAGGGGAATCGCACAGGCCAGCACCCGCATGGCGGCCAAGGCCTCGGCCTGCAGCGCGGGCGGCACATTCAGCCCATCGCTCACCAGCCAAGGCAGGGCGAGCCACAGAACCGCCGCGCCGAAAACCGCCACCAGGCTGAGGGCGGCCAGCCCCGCGCGCACCAGATCGGCCTGTTCGGCCGGGGTGGCGGTGTCCATCCGCTCGGAAAGGCTGCGGGTGAGGGCGGGGCCCACGCCCAGATCCAACACGCCCAGCACGCCCACCATGGCCAGAGCCAGGGTGAACAACCCCCACCGCTCCACCCCCATGAGGTGCAGCAGCCAAGGCGTGAGGAGCAGAGCAATGACCAGGGGCAGGCCGCGGCCCAGGGCATTCCACACCACCCCGGACATCAGGCGCCCGGTGGCGGCGCGGGTTTGGGCTGTGTGGGTCATGCGGGCGAGGATAGCACCGGTTGGGATGGTTTGGGTTTCCCCCGGGGAAGGGGATTTGCCGCTCACCCGGGGCCGCGCTGACCCTTTTTAGCAGGCGCCCCGACGGGCCAGCACGGCCATCGGCGTGCGGGCGAGGATTTTGATATCGGTCCAGAGCGAGGGTTGGGAGGCATAGGCCACATCCATCGCCACGCGCTGGGCATAGCTGGTATTGCTGCGTCCGCTGACCTGCCACAGGCCGGTGATGCCGGGGCGCACGCTCATATATTGCGCTGCGGCGGGGCCGTAATACTCGTCCAGCTCGGCGGCCACCACGGGGCGTGGGCCGACAAGGCTCATCTCGCCGCGCAGCACATTGACCAGTTGGGGCAATTCATCGAGCGAGGTCTTGCGCAGGACATGGCCGATGGCGGTGATGCGCGGGTCGTTTTTCAGCTTGCGGGTGGCTTCCCATTCGGCGCGGGCCGCAGGGTCGGCGGCGAGCAGGGCGTCGAGCCGGGCCTGGCTATCGGTCACCATCGAGCGGAATTTCAGGCAGCCAAAGCCGCGCCCGCCCTGGCCGACCCGGGTATGGGCATAGAAGGCGGCGCCGCCATCGCGCCGCACCAGGGCGGCGAGCAGCAGGAAGAGGGGCGCTAGCAGCAGCAGCATGCCGCCAGCGGCCAGCACATCGAATGCGCGCTTGAGGCGGGCATTGATGCCTGCGGCCGAGGTGACCGGCAGGAGCGGGGGGAAGATGCCGATCCTTGAGGCGCGGACGGTATTGTCCGGGCGGAGGGATTGGAGACTGTCCAGGCCAGGCATGGATTTTGTCCCGAGAGGGGTGGGGGCGGAGGAGTTCTGCTTGAGGGCGTTATGCCGGGCTGAACTGGCCGCAAGATGGTTGAGTTGGGGCAAAAATGTGGCAGTGCACAAAAACGACAGGTTTTCTGGCCTTGCCCTTGTCACATTGCGGTGCGAGCAGGGGGGATGCGCATCGCTCTCACCCTCGCGGCGATTTGGGGCGCGGGGATGGCTTTTTGGCTGTTTCCCGCTGATTTTTTATGGCCTGTTGCGGGTGGGGGGTGGCGGCCGGTGGGCGATGCCGCGCAGCATGCTGTGGCGCAGCGCTATTTCATCGCCTCGGCATGGGTTTGGCCGCCGCTGAATGTGGCGATGCTGGGCGGCCTCAATCTGGCCTTTGCGGATGGCATTCCGCTGCTGGCCTTGGCGCTCAAGGCGCTCGCGCCGCTGCTGCCTTCAGGGTTTCACGGCATTGGGCTGTGGTATGCGTTGGTATGGGTTTTGACGCCGGTTTGCGCCGCCTGGGCCATGGCGGGGGCCGGGGAGCGCCGGTTGCTGCCATTATTGGCGGTGGCGGTGGCGGCGGCTTCGATGCCGGCCTTCATCATGCGGTTTGGCCATGCCGCCTTATGCGGGCATTTTTTGCTGTGGCTGGGCTTGGGGTTTTATCTTCGGCTGGTGGTGGGGGCGCGGGTCTGGCCCGGGGCCATTTTGCTCCAGGGGGCGACCTTGCTGGTGCATCCTTATCTGGCGGTGATGAATTTGGCGCTTCTGGCGGCGGTGCCGGCCACGCTGCTGCTGCGCCGCGCGCCCTGGTTGGGGGCAGCATGGGGGGCTGCTGCCGGGTTGGCGCTGGTGGGCGGAATTATGACCGTTTTGGGATATTTGGGGGCGGTGGGCGATGGGCAGCGTTGGTATGGCGCCTTCGCACTGAATCTTCTGTCGCCAATATGGCCGTTTCGGTCATGGTTCCTGGGGGGCGGGTTCACGGCCGAGATCGATGCCACCGGCCATGGCGGCTGGGAGGGTTATAATTGGCTGGGTTTTGGCCTGTGGTTGGGGCTTGCGGCGGTGTTGCTCTTGCGGCCGGTTGCGGTGCTGGGTGGACTCTGGCGGCATGGCGGGCTGGTGCTGGCCTGCCTGGGCCTCAGCCTGCTGGCGGTGAGTTTTCGGGTGGGGCTGGGGCCTGCCCTGCTGTTCGATCTGGGCGAGGCGCCGGGGTTGTTCGAGCAATTCCGCGCCTCGGGCCGCTTCTTCTGGCCGGTGGGGGCGGCGGCGCTGCTGGGGGTGGCGGTGCTGCTGGCCCGGCAGGGGCGGGCGGGGATTCTGGTGCTGGTGGTGCTGGCGGCGGTGCAATGTCTCGATGCAGCGCCTGCCCGGCAGGCGCTGCATGATTGGGCGCGGGCACAGCATCCCTGGCGGATGGATGCGGCGAGGCTGCGCCCGCTGCTGGCGGCGGCCGAGCGGGTGACCCTGCTGCCCAGTTGGCCCTGCACCGCGGCTGAGGATCATGCCACCCGCGAGGCGCTGCTGGAGATGCTGGCTTTGGCCAGCGAGACGCCGCGGCCGATCAACACGATGTATGCTGCCCGCTGGCGCGAGGCGCCGCGCTGCACCGATGCGGCAATCCGCGCCACACCGGTGGCCGCGGGTGAGTTGCGGCTGGACTATGTTGCGGGCGGCTGGAGGGTTATGCGCTAGGCGTAAGCGCGAAGGCCCAGACTTCAGCCGCTGGGGATATGCCGCTCCACGATATAAAGCGGCCGGCCCTTGGTCTCATTGAACACCCGGCCGAGATATTCGCCGATAATGCCCAGCATCATCATCTGCACACCGCCCAGGAACAACACCGCGGCCATCAGGCTGGGATAGCCCGCCACCGGATTGCCAAAGAGCAGGGTGCGCAGGAGCAATTGCACGATATAGGCGGCCGAGATGAAGGCGATGCCCAGGCCGAGATAGCTGGCGATTTTCAGCGGCCCCACGGTGAAGCTGGTGATCCCCTCCAGGGAGAGGTTCCACAGCTTCCACCAATTCCATTTGGTGGTGCCAGCCGCGCGCGGCGCCCGGTCATAGGGCACCGCCACCGAGGGGAAGCCCACCCAGGCGAATAGCCCCTTCATGAAGCGGTGCTGTTCGCGCAATTGCAGCAGCGCATCGAGCGAGCGGCGCGACATCAGGCGGAAATCGCCGGTGTCCTGCGGCAATTGCACCCGCCCGCCCAGGCGCTGCATCACCCGATAGAACCCCGCCGCCGTGACGCGCTTGAGCCATGATTCGCCATGGCGGACCGAGCGCTGGGCATAGGCCACGTCAAAGCCCTGGCGCCAGGCGGCGACGAGGGCGGGGATGACCTCCGGCGGGTCCTGCAAATCGGCATCGATCACCACCACCGCCTCGCTGCAGGCGGCATGGTCGAGCCCCGCGGTGAGGGCGATTTCCTTGCCGAAATTGCGGCTGAGATTGACCACCGCCACCCGCGCATCGGCCGCCTGGGCCTGGAGCATCAGGGCCAGCGTGCCATCGCGCGAGCCATCATTCACATAGACCAGCTCAAAGGGCAGGCCGATGCCCTCCATCGCCGCGGTGATGCGGGCATGGAATTCCGGCAGGACCTCCTGCTCATTGTAGCAGGGGATGACGACGGAAATGGCGGGCTGGCTCATGGCCGCCTCATGGAGGGCAATAATGGCTTATTTTCAGCGGATGATTCCGCCCGAGAGACTGGCGGGGATACGATTGCGCCAGGTGCCGGCATCAACATGGGTGACGAATTCCAACACGGCGCGGTTGAAGGCATCGGGGTCCTCCAGATTCATGGTGTGGCCGCATTTGGGCATCACCAGCAGGGCGGAGCTGTGGATGGTGCGCTTGAGATAGATCGAGGCTTCCAGCGTGGGGTCATCCTCATCGCCGGCGATGACCAGGGTGGGCGTGGTCATCTTGGCGAAGCCCTCGCGCAGATCCCACAGCGAGGGGCGCTGGCGTTGCACGCCTTGCATGGTGAGTGCTGAGCCCTCGGTGCTGTGCTCGGCCAGTTGGGTGATGAATTCGGCGAAGCCGCGGGGGTCTTTCTGCTCGAAGATCAGGCGGGTCGGGCCATGGCCATAGACATCGGCCATCTGGGCCATGCCCTCGGCGCGGATGCGGGCGATGGTGGCATCGGTTTCGGCCCAGAACTGCTCGCGCTTATCGGGCGAGGCGCCATAGCCCACGCCGGCGGCCACCAGGCTGCGGGCCAGATGCGGGTAGCGCAGGCCCAGATGCAGCGTGGCGAAGCCGCCCATGGAGAGGCCCACCACATGGGCGGGGGCCAAGCCCAGCTTTTGGATGACCTCGGCGATGTCATCCGTGGCGCGGTCCTGACTGTAGAAGGCCGGGTCGGTGGGCACGGCCGAAGGCGGATAGCCGCGGGCGGCGAAGGCGATGCAGCGGTAGCGGCGGGCGAAGAAGCGCAGCTGCGCCTCCCAGGCGCGGTGGTCGCCGGCGTATTCGTGCACGAAGATCATGGGCGTGCCTTCGCCGACATCCTCGTAATGCAGGTCAACGCCGTCAGTGGTGCGCAGGCTGGGCATGGGAATCTCCTTCTGGGGGGCAGAATGGTTCGGCGTGGCAGGCTCGGCAAGGGTCACGGGCCAGCAGGCTTGCGCGATGGCGCGCCGCGCCCGATGAAGCGCCCGGGCGAGGTCCGAAAGGGGTTTTTCGATGCAACGACGTGTATTTCTGCTCTCCGCGCTGGCGGCGCCTGTCCTGCCGCTGGCGGCGCCGGCCCTGGCGCAGGGCTGGCCTTCGCGGCCCATCCGCATTTTCGTGCCCTTCGGCCTGGGCGGCAGCGCCGATGTTGGCGCGCGGGCGTTGCAGGAGCCGCTGAGTGCCGCACTCGGCCAGCCGGTGGTGGTGGAGAACAGGCCTGGGGCGGGGGCGGTGATTGGCACCGATGTGGTGGCCAAAGCGGCTGCCGATGGCCACACCCTGCTGCTGATGAGCAATACCCACACAGCCAATGAAACCCTGCTGCCCAACCGCCCCTATCAGCTGATGCGCGACTTCGCGCCGGTGGCGGCGGTCAATATCGCCCGCCATGCGCTGGTGGTGCATCCCTCGGTGCCGGCGAATTCGGTGGCCGAGTTGATTGCGCTGCTGCGGGCCAATCCGGGGCGCTATGATTACGCCTCCTCCGGGCCGGGCACGCCGTATCACATTGCAGGGGAGGTGTTTCTCTCTATGGCTGGCGTGCAGGCGCAGCATATTCCCTTCCGAGGCTCCAACGAGGCCCGCACCGCGCTGGTGGCGGGGCAGGTGCCCATTATGTTCGATGCCATCCCCACCGTGCGTGAGCAGGTGGTGGGCGGGCGGGTGCGCGGCCTGGCCACCACCGGCCCCAGCCGCAATGTGTTGCTGCCCGAGCTGCCGACGGTGGCCGAGACCCTGCCCGGCTATGAGGCCAGCATTTGGCTGGGCGTGATGGCGCCGGCCGGCACGCCTGAGCCCATCCTTGGGCGGCTGAATGCGGAGATCAACGCCTATCTCCGCCGGCCCGAAACCCGCGAGGCCCAGGCCCGCGCCGGGGCCGAGCCCATGGTCATGAGCATGGCCGAATTCGATGCGTTTCTGCGCGCCGATATCACCCGCCAGGCCGAATATATCCGCCTCGCCCGGATCACCCCGTCGTGAGTTTTTCCCTCAATGGCACCGAGGTGGCGCTGCCCGAAACCGGCACCTTGTTGCAGGCGCTGCGGGGCGATTTTGGCCTCAATGGCCCCAAGCTGGGCTGCGGTGCCGAGGCCTGCGGCGCCTGCCATGTGCTGCTCGATGGCGTCTCGGTGCCCAGCTGTGCCCTGCCGGTGGCGGCGGTGGCCGGGCGGGTGGTGGTGACGTTGGAGGGGCTGGGCACGGAGGAGAAGCCGCACCCGCTGCAAGTGGCGTTTCTGGCCGAGCAGGCCGGGCAATGCGCCTATTGCATCCCCGGCATTATCATCAGCGCCGCAGCCCTGCTGGCCGCCAACCCCCTGCCGGATGAGGATGCGGTGCGCGCGGCGCTGCAGCCGCATCTTTGCCGTTGCCACAGCCATAACCGCATTATCCGCGCCGTGTTGAGGGCTGCGGCATGAACCTCGCCTTTCACGCCACCGAAGATGACAAGCCCCGGCTGCCGGGCTCGCTGCATGTCAACCGGATGCTGTCGCAATGGCTGGCGTTTTCCGCCGATGGCATGGTGGAGGCGCGGCCGGGCAAGGTGGAACTCGGGCAGGGGATTCTCACCGCCCTCACCCAGATTGTGGCCGAGGAGCTGGATGTGGCCCCGGCGCGGGTGCGGCTGCTGCCCGCCACCACCGGCACCAGCCCCAATGAGGCGGTGACCAGCGGCTCGCTCTCGGTGCAGGAATCGGGCATGGCGCTGCGCCATGCGGCGGCGGATGCGCGGGGGATTTTTCTCTCTGTTATTGCGCAGCGCAGCGGCGTCTCGCCCGATTCTATTCGCGTCGAGGACGGGGCCTTTATCGGCCCCGCCGGGCCGCTGGGCAGCTATTGGGAGATGGCGGGGCAGGGCTTGCTGGAGGCTGAGGCCTCGGCGGATGCGAAGCCCAAGGAGGCATCGGCGCGCCGGCTGGTGGGGTTGTCCATGCCGCGACTGGATCTGCCGGCGAAGATCTTCGGCCAGGCGCGGTTTGTGCATGATATTCGCCTGCCCGGCATGGTGCATGCCCGCATGGTGCGCCCGCCCAGTCTTGGGGCGCGGCTGCTGGATGTGCGCCCGCCCAGCGGCGCCAGGCTGGTGCGGGATGGCAGTTTTCTGGCCGTCGTTGCCGCCACCGAGGAGATGGCCGAGCGCGCTGCACAGAAGTTGCAAGCGCAATGGTCGCCCGGCACCGGGCTGCCGGAGAACACCGAGGCCTGGCTGCGCCAGGCTCCGGGCGAGGAGAGCGTGGTGGAGAGCCGTGGCGAGGCCGCGCCCGCCACCATCACCCGTGAATTCCACCGCCCCTTTATTGCCCATGCCTCGGTGGGCCTGTGCTGCGCGGTGGCGCTGTGGGATGGCGATGCGGTGACGGTCTGGAGCCACACCCAGGGCCCCTATAATCTGCGCGCTGATCTGGCCAAGGCGCTGGGGCTGGCGGAGGCCGCCATCACCGTGGTGCATGCCCAAGGGGCGGGCTGTTACGGCCATAATGGCGCCGATGATGTGGCGCTCGACGCCGCCCTCTGTGCGCGGGCGATGCCGGGTGTGCCGGTGCGTGCGCTGTGGAGCCGTGCCGAGGAGCTGGGCCATGGGCCGCTCTCGCCCGCCATGCTGGTGCGGGTGGAGGCCAGCACGGGGCCTGATGGCGCCATCACCCATTGGGCCAGCCATATTCGCAGCAATGGCCATTCCGGCCGGCCCGGCCGTGGGGCGGTGGCGACCCTGCTGGCCGCACCCTGGCTGGAGGGTGGTAAGCCCATGCCTTCGGCCATCAACCCGCCGCTGGCCGGTGGTGGCGGGGCGCAGCGCAATGCGGTGCCGGTCTATGCCTTTCCCAACCTTCATGTCGGGCTGACCCGCATCACCGCGATGCCGGTGCGCGCCTCCGCCCTGCGCGGGCTGGGCGCGCTGATCAATGTCTGGTCGATTGAGAGCGTGATGGATGAGCTGGCCGAGGCGGCGGGGCAGGACCCGGTGGAATATCGCCTGCGCCATCTCACTGACCCGCGCGCCCGCGCCGTGCTGGAAAAAGCCGCCAACATGGCCGGCTGGCCGGGCGAGGGAATGGGTGTGGCAGTGGCACGCTATAAGAATCTCGGCGCCTGGTGCGCCGTGGTGGCGCAGGTGGAGGCGACGGAGCGGGTGCGGGCGAAACAGCTCTGGATCGCTGCCGATATGGGTGAGGTGATCAACCCTGATGGCGCCATCAACCAGTTGGAGGGTGGCGCGCTGCATGGCGTATCCGTCGCGCTGCATGAGCAGGCGCGCCATGACGGGCAGCGCATCATCAGCGATTCCTGGGAGGAATACCCGGTGCTGCGCTTTGCCGATGTGCCGCTTGTGACCACCGAATTGATCATCCGCCCCGAGGAGCGCCCGCTCGGCGCCGGCGAGGCTTCCATGGCGCCTGCCATTGCCGCCATTGCCGGCGGCATTTTCTCCGCGCTCGGCATCAGGCCGAACCGCCTGCCCTTCATTCCGGACAATCTCTGATGGCCAAAATCACCCTCACCCTGGCCTGCGTCGCCTCGGACCGCACCCGTCCGCTGATGGATGGGCGCGTGAGCGTGCCTGGCGTGAATCTCGTCTTTCTCCCGGGCGAGCCTGAGGATATTTTCCGCCGGGCGCTGCGCGACAAGGCGTTTGATATTTCCGAGCTCTCCATGGGCAGCCATATCGTGACCACGGCGCGCGGCGATTCGCCCTATATCGGGCTGCCCATCTTCCTCTCCCGGGCGTTTCGGCATTCTGCGGTCTATATCCGCAATGACCGGGGCATAAATTCGGCGGCTGATCTGGCCGGGCGCAGCATCGCCCTGCCGGAATTCCAGCAGACCGCGGCGCTTTGGGTGCGCGGCTTCCTGCGCGAGCAATATGGTGTGGATACCACCTCCATCCGCTGGCGCAGCGGTGGCGAGCGGGTGGCCATTGCGCCGCCGCCTGGCCATGATCTGGCGCCGCTGGGCATGGACCCGATGGCGGCGCTGGAAACGGGCGCGGTGGATGCGCTGATCGGCCCGCGCATCCCTGCCTCGCTCGGCCAGGGCGTGGTGACCCGGCTCTGGCCCGATTACGCGGCCGAGGAGAAGGCCTGGCATAAGGCCACCGGCTTCTTCCCCATCATGCATTGCCTGGCGCTGCGGCGCGACATTGCCGCGGCCCATCCCTGGCTGGCGGTGGAGCTTTATCGGGCTTTTGCCAAGGCGCGGGAGATTTCCCTGGCCGAGCTGCGGCTGGTGAATGTGCTGCGCGTTTCCATGCCCTGGCTGGCCTCGGCCTTTGAGGAGCAGATGGCGATCATGGGCGGTGACCCCTGGCCCTATGGCTTCGCCCGCAACCGCGATGAGGTGGCGGCGATGATCCGCTTCGCCCTGGCCGATGGGCTGGCGGCGGCGGAGATCACGCCGGAAGAGCTGTTCCATCCGAGTGTGATGACGGAGGGGTGACAGTTTCCCCCCCGCGTGATGAAAGCGGGGCTGAGGAGAATTGAAACCATGTCTGAACCCAGCGGCCCCCTGAAGGGCCTTCGCGTCCTCGACCTCACCCGCGTTCTGGCGGGGCCTACCTGCACCCAGATGCTGGGCGATCTTGGCGCTGAGGTGATCAAGATCGAGCGGCCCGATGCGGGCGACGATACCCGCGGCTTTGCCCCTCCCTTCGTGCCGAACACCAAGGAGAGCGCCTATTTCGTGGGCGTCAACCGCAACAAGAAGTCGCTCACCCTCGATATCGCCAAGCCTGAGGCCCAGGCCATCGTGCTGAAGCTGCTTGGGAGCTGCGACATGCTGGTGGAGAATTTCAAGGTCGGCGCGCTGGCGAAATACGGGCTGGGCTGGGAGCAGCTTTCCAAGAAATTTCCCCGGCTGATTTATTGCTCGATCACCGGTTTCGGTCAGACCGGCCCTTATGCGCCGCGCCCGGGCTATGACGCGTTGATCCAGGCCATGGGGGGCGTGATGAGCCTGACCGGCGAGCCGAATGGCGCGCCGCAGAAAGTGGGCATTCCGGTGGCTGATCTCTTTGCCGGGCTTTATGGCTGCATCGGCATTCTGGCGGCGCTGCGCCACCGTGATGCGACGGGCCAGGGCCAGCAGATCGATATCGGCATGCTCGACACCCATGTCGCCTGGCTGGCCAATCAGGGGATGAATTACCTCAGCACCGGCGAAAATCCGCCGCGCCTGGGCAACCAGCATCCCAATATTTCGCCCTATCAGGAATTCCCGACCAAGGATGGTTACCTGATTTTGGCCGTGGGCAATGACCCGACTTTTGCCCGGTTCTGCGAGAATACCGGGTTGGCGCATCTGCTCGGTGATGAGCGCTTTGCCACCAACCCCAATCGCGTGGCCAATCGCGACCTCGTCACCGCCACCCTCACCCCGGTGATGAAGACGCTGACCACCACGCAATGGGTGGAGAAGCTGGAAGCGCTGAAGATCGGCTGTGGGCCGATCAACACGCTTGAGCAGGTCTTTGCCGACCCCCATGTGGTGGCGCGCGAGATGGTGGTGGAAATGACCCATGGCTCGGGCGAGGTGGTGAAGGTCATCGCCAATCCGGTCAAAATGTCGGCAACGCCGGCGGATTACCGCTCGGCACCGCCGATTTTGGGCGAGCATAGCCAGCATGTTCTATGCGATATTCTCGGCATGTCAGCCGCCGAGGTGGCGGCGCTGCGGGAGAGAGGCATCGTTTGATGGAATATCCGCGAACGGGCGGCATGCACTGCCCCTTTGAGGGGGGTGCCGTCTCGCTGCGTTGGCATGAATGGGGGCCAACCTCGGGCAAGCCCGTGGTCTGCGTCCATGGGTTGACCCGCAATGGCCGGGATTTCGATGTGCTGGCCCAGGCCCTGGCGGCGCAGGGGCGGCGGGTGATCTGCCCGGATATTCCCGGCCGCGGCATCTCCGGCTGGCTGCCGGCGGGCATGCTCTATGCGGTGCCGACCTATGTGGCGGTGCTCACGCCCCTGCTGGCGGAGTTGGGCGATTATGATTGGGTCGGCACCTCCATGGGGGGGCTGATCGGCATGGGGCTGGTGAGCCTGCCCTTTGATCGCCTGGGCCGGATGGTTCTCAATGATATTGGCCCCTTCATCCCCGAGGCGGCGCTGGCCCGCATCCGCGATTATCTGAGCCATTCGCCGCCGCGTTTTGCCAATCTGGCGGCGGTGGAGGCGCATTTGCGGCTGGTCCATGCGCCCTTCGGGTCGTTGAGCGACGCGCAATGGCGCCATATGGCCGAGCATAGCGCGCGGATGACGGCCGATGGCGCCATGCAGCTGCATTACGACCCGCGCATCGTCGAGCCCATGCAGGCCGGCCCGCTCAGCGATGTTGATCTTTGGGCGTTGTGGGATTGGACCGTCAGCCGCCCGGTGCTGGTGCTGCGCGGTGAGCATTCCGACCTGCTGACGGCGGAAACCGCGGCCAGAATGGATCAGCACGGCAATACCACGCTTGCCACCATCAAGGGCTGCGGCCATGCGCCGGCGCTGATGGCGGCGGATCAGGTGAAGTTGATCGTGGATTTTCTGGCCGGGTGATGGCGCTTGGAGCATTTTCAAGCCTTGCGGCTTCGCAAGGCGGCTCAGAAAATGCGGTAAAACAAAGGCTGGAGCATCATCCGTTCAAACGGAATCGTTTGAGCGGATAAAGATGCCCGACAAACAAAAGCTGAGAGCCTGTTTCGTTCGCCTCGGCTCACTGCACAGGCTCTAAGCCTGTAGTGGGGCTTGCGCCGCCTCCTGGTCGATGAGCAGCAGGCTGCGCGCCAGCCAGACCGCACGCTCGAAATTCGCGGTGGCCTGGCGCAGCAGATCGAGCGGGGCCTCCCCGGCGCGGGCCTCACGGATGCGGCGCATCATTGGGCCGCGATCTTCGCTCAGGGTGAGCAGCATGGCGATATCATCGCCATCCTGCGCTTCGGCCAATTGCTCGAGCAGGAGATGCAGCGCCTCGGTCAATGACGGGATAGGGCCGGCGCCGGCCGCGAATTCGCTCACCACCACCCGCAAATCCCGCAGCACCCGGTTGCGCGCGCTGAGGCGCACGGCCTCGGCCATGCTGGCACGGTCCAGCCCGGCCCTGGCGGCATCGCCGATCAACTGGGCCAGGAAATCCTCCACCGTCTTTTCCAGCGTCTGACTGGCGGCAGACAGCGCCGTGGTGGGAATGGAGGCGCTCTGCGCCCCTTCGCGCACCGAATCAAGCAGCGTGGGGATGCGCGCGAGCAAACGGGCCTGTTCGCGCGCCGCCAGTGTGAGCGCGCTTGCGCCATCACGCAGCGCGCCATCATAGATGAAGGCGGGGCGGGTGAGCGCCTCGGTTGGGTTGGGGGGAGCGAAGCGGGCGATCAGGCGCAGCAGCGGGCCGTCGAGCGCGATCATCGCCAGCGCGGTTGTGACCTGCATGAGCCCAAAAAGCATGGCCAATTGGGTGTCCTGCTCCACCGCCAGATGGGAGAGCAGCGCCGAGATCAGCGGTATGCCAATAATGGCTTCAACGAGGTGCAACAGCACGTAGATGAGCGTGCCCAGCGCCTTGAAGGCGAATTGGTAGAGCACAAGCTGCCTGGTGGTGCCGGTCATGGAGGCTGCCAGCAGGAAGGTGGCCAAGCCCGAGCCGAGGGAGGCGCCATAGATTGCCATCTCTGCCTCGTCGAAGCGCATCGCCCCGGCATTGAACATGGTGATGGCGATCATGCTGACAGTGGAACTGCTCTGCGCGACGAAGGTGACGGCCACGCCGAGGACAAAGGCGGGCAGGGCGGCATCGCCGGTGGCGGCGAGCAGGCTGCGCAGCCATTCCGTGTCACGCAGCGGAGCGGCGCCAGCCTTGAGCAGGGCCAGGCCGAGGAACAACAGCCCCATTCCCACCAGGGAATGCAGCAAGGGGCGCAAACGGCCGCCGATATCGAGATTGAGGTATGACAGTATCCCCGCAAGGCCCAGCAGCAGAAACGCCGCCAGACGCAAATCCAGCGTGGCCAGTAGCACCAGCGCCGTGGTGCCGAGATTGGCCCAGGCCAGCAAAGGCAAGGCGCGCTGCACGGTGATCAACCCGCTCGCCTGCATATTGGCGGTGATGACGGTGACCGCGCTGCTGGATTGCGTCAACCCGCCCAGCCCGACCCCGGCCAGCGCCGCGGTCATGGGGCTGCTGGTCAGCCCGGCGATCAGGCGGCGGGCGTATGGGCCCGCCATGGATTGCATATTCTGCGCAACTTGGCGGATGCCCACGAAGAACAAGCCAAGGCCGCCGAGCAATGTTGCGATGGTGTCCATATCTACAATCGTTTGGTGGCTGGTGATGCGGAGAGATTAAAGCATATCCCGCCCGCCTTGGCTCACTGGAAAGGTTTTCATCTTTAATTTGTCAAGCATCATCCGCTTCAACGATCCCGTTGGAAAGGATGATGCTCTGGGCGCGGCCGCCGCAGATTACCCCGGCGCGCTGCGCGTGGGGTCCCACACCGGGTCTGGCTGGGTCCAGAGCACGGGGTTGTCCATGGCGGCGGCGATGGCGGTGGTGACGGCGGCCAGGATAGCCTCGCCCTTCTCGGCGGTCGCGGCCCTGGCATCGCCGCGCACCCCGGTGGGG
>Ga0214917_10003371_pt1 | contig 18504 bp, 17 predicted proteins | sample LL_1208_BB_MetaG_FD_177983 | JGI IMG/M metagenome (GOLD analysis project Ga0214917, IMG submission 177983) | Freshwater microbial communities from Lake Lanier, Atlanta, Georgia, United States - LL_1208_BB | ecosystem: Environmental > Aquatic > Freshwater > Lake | place: USA: Georgia | collected...
AGGCGCAGGTGCAGGTGCAGGCGCAGGTGCAGGCGCAGGTGCAGGCGCAGGTGCAGGCGCAGGTGCAGGTGCAGGTGCAGGTGCAGGTGCAGGCGCAGGCGCAGGAACTCGGTATAAATTCGAAGCTGTTAGAGGCGTGGAGGTTTGCGGGCTATTCGCCGGGATTGCAGTCACAGCAATCAGCATGTCCGTATAATTGCTTAGACTGGCAAACGGGACTTGGAATTTGAAAGGAACTCCCACACCAGCACATTGGGACAAAGCAGTTGAATCGGATTGTTCCAAAGAAAAAGTCGCCCTCAAATTTGTCAGGTTGTTCGCCGCATAGATTCTAAGGTCCGTCGAGCTGTTGTTTTCTTCGCAGACCCAACCCACCAGTCCGCTGCTTTCCGTTATCGATGAAATAAGGCCTTTAATCACATTCGCGCGAACCCCGGTTTGTAACTGGTTCGCTTGATTTACAGGAGCTCCAGCGACGGCTGAGCGCTTTTTCGAGCAGCCAGTGGTGATAGCAGTCGCTAAAACAACGCCGATTAATAGAAACGATAATTTTTTGGTACTCATGCGAATCAATCCATGCAGACTGAATACCAAGAGTGTTTACGGCTATTTCACTTGGCTGAGTCGTAAACTCCTGACGATCTTTTTGACCTCTAGATTGAAGAAACCCGGCTATACCCGCTGGAAATGGAGCCCAGGTTTTAGTTGTTTAAGAAGTAAGCAGCCTAACATGTTGGATCTAATAAAGAAAATTAAGCCCTGGCCACTATCCGTAAACCCCTTAATCAACTCTGGTAGTCACATAATTTTACTTATACGACACATTAAAAGGGGCTTTTCTGCATCAAGTGACTTCCAAAACCCGTTGACCCTCCACGGCCCCAAACCCAAACCGGCAATAAGCAGACAGCTTCAAAGCTTTGAGATTGGCTTTTTCAGGCCACTCAACAAACACATAACCCCGTTCAAGGGTCGCTTTCTCAAAAGCATCCCAGTATCCAATTTCAATCAGGCTTTCCGGTGTTTGAAGTTCCAAACGATAAAAGTCGAAATGTTCCACGGGCGGCGTTGTACCGTAACTCTGATGCACGACAAAGCTGGGACTAATCACTCTTGGCATTTGCCCCTGGTTTCTTCGAACCATTTCCCGGACAATAGCTTTAACCCAAGTCGTTTTTCCAACCCCAAGGGGGCCTGTCAGACCAAAAACTCCGCCTTTTGGATAGATCTTGAGAAACTCCGCAACGACTTTTTCCAAATCATTCAAGTCTGCGATCACAAAATTCACGGTTCCAATTCCTTAAGAGCAGTTGAGAGTTCGCAGGCAATTTCACTGGGCAAAGAGGACCTCGCCGTTCCCGTCCGTTGCGTCAGAAGCTCTGAAGCGCGTCCATGCAAGTACACGGACAACAAGATGGCTTGTTGAGCCGTCATGCCTTGAAGCAGGATGGCCCCTAGAATTCCCGAGAGCAAGTCGCCGCTGCCCCCTTTTGCAAGGCCACTGTCACCCTGGCTGATGACAAAAGTGGGGCCTTTGGGCCCCCGGATGCAAGTCCCCTTTCCTTTTAAAACAAGATAACAGTGGAACCTTTCAGAAAGTTTCTGGACGGCCGCAAACCGATCGGATTCCACTTCTTCAACTGAAGTACCCAATAATCTAGCTGCTTCTTTCGGGTGTGGAGTCAGCACGGTGGGGGTCGACTCTCTCGCTTTGAGCAAAGATTCACATTCAGCCGAATGCTCTGCCAGCAAAGTTAAAGCATCCGCATCCAAAACCAACGGCCATTTGGATTGGAGACAAGTTTTTACCAACTCATATCGATGAAGGCCCAGGCCCGGACCCACAATTAATGATCCTTTTGAATCCTTCTTCAAAAAATCACTCGTCCATGTCTCAGTCATGACTTCTGCTGGCAATCGAGGAAGGATCTTATCGATGGCAGTTTTTTCGCCCAAAAGACTTACCAGACCTGCTCCCGATTTTAGAGCCCCTAGAGCCGACAAAATGCAAGCCCCCTGTTTCTCCTCTGTTCCCGCAAGGATCCAAACATGTCCAAAATCCCCTTTGTGGCTGGATTTTTTTCGAATTGGCAAGCGGCTGGTGTCTTCGCGAGTATATAAGAAGGAATCCACTGGAAACGGTAAAAGTCGCGGAATCTGGATGGTGGCCAGATTGATGCGTCCCACAAAGTCTGCAGCTTCTGCAGTTAGGAGCCCTTTTTTTAGAAAGCCAAGAGCAATGGTTTCGTTGGCCTTCACTGAATCCCCCATTGGCTTCCCCGTATCGCTATTCAGCCCGCTAGGGACATCGATTGAAACCACCCACTTTGATCCTGATTCAGAATTTAAAAGGCGGACTGTTTCCAGAGTTTTTCCAGTAAGCGCTCTTTTAAGCCCGGTTCCAAAAATGCCATCGATAATCCAATCCGACATTTGCAAGACTTCAGATGCCAGCCGCATACTCGTAGGAATCCCTAATTTTCCAAGAATCCCAAGCTGCAAAGCAGCCGATTGCGAAAGAGTTGCTTTATCGCGATCCTTAACGAGTACGACAAAAATTCCCTGACACCCGCGTTCGTGAAGAATCCTTGCTGCAGCTAAAGCATCTGCTCCGTTGTTTCCGGGGCCCACGAGCACTATCCCCTTTGTTTGCGCCAACGCCCGTCCAAAGCGTTTTTCAAGGGATTGAGCGACCGCTAATCCAGCATGTTCCATGAGAACAAGTTCTGGGATTCCTATGTGCTCAATGACGGATCGATCAACTGATCGCATCTGCTCGCTTGTGAGAAGTGGTTCCATGAAGGATTTTTTTATCCTAGTTGGGATCGAATAGCTTGGGCAATTTCTTGGGCATAGCTTTGAATCAAATTATAGTCCTCTCCTTCGACCATGACTCTGGCCAAAGGCTCCGTTCCTGAATAGCGAACAAGAACCCTGCCCTGTTCCCCCAAAGCTGCTTCCACTTTTTTGATTGCTTTTACAATCTGTGGAAACTGAGAGAAGTCTTCTTTACTCTTAACGTGAATATTCTCGAGAACTTGGGGATAGTGGGTCATCACTTTTTTGAGTTCAGATAATTTCTTTCCTGTCCGGCGCATGATTGCCAGGATTTTGAGGGCCGCAATCAGTCCATCCCCTGTTGTGTTGTGTTCTAAAAACACAATGTGACCGGATTGTTCTCCTCCCAAATTTAACTTCTGCTTTTGCATGGCCTCAACGATGTAACGGTCTCCCACTTGGGCTTCGACTAAAGTTCCCCCTGCTTTTTTCAGAGCAATTTTAAGACCCAAGTTGCTCATTGGCGTTCCAACAACGGTGTTTTTAGCCAAGGTCCCCTGCTTGAGCATTTCAGTGGCACAAATAGCCAGGATCTGATCGCCATCCACGACCTCTCCATTTTCGTCAGATAAAATGACCCGGTCCGCATCTCCGTCCAAAGAAATTCCAATTTCTGCCCGGTGATCATGAACAGCACGGCACATGCGTTGGGGGTAAACAGCTCCCACTTGATCATTGATATTGGTGCCGTTGGGAGAAACTGCAATCGGAAACACCTCGGCTCCCAACTCCTCAAGAATAATCGGGGCCACTTTGTAGGAAGCTCCATTCGCGCAATCGAGCACCACTCGAATCCCGTCTAAATTCAAATCTTCCGGGAAAGTATTTTTCAAATAAACAATATACCGGCCGCTCGCGTCCTCGATCCTCATGGCCCTACCAATTTCCTCGTCAATGGGGCGGTATTGATCCAGTTCTCCGGTTTGGATGATCTGCTCGATGTGCTTTTCGACAGCGTCAGAAAGTTTACAACCATTCTTGTCGAAGATTTTGATGCCGTTGTATTGAAATAAATTATGGCTTGCTGAAATCACCACCCCAATATCAGCCCGCATGCTCCTGGTAATGAAGGCAATCCCCGGGGTTGGAAGAGGCCCGACCAAGAACACTTTGGCACCCATCGAACAGAAACCAGCGGCAAGTGCATTTTCAAACATGTACCCAGACAATCGGGTATCTTTTCCAATAACCACTTTCATTTGGCGAGCGGGGCCTTTGTTAGCTTTGCTTCCAAAGAGGTAAGCAGCTGCTCGGCCAATTTGCATCGCCATTTCACCAGTCATTGGGTACTGGTTCGCTATTCCCCTCACCCCATCGGTGCCGAACAACTTGGATCTCATGGGCTATCCTCTGGTCTTTCTCCCAGTTCCACTTTTCTTGTGAAGATCTTAACGCGCACTTTGGTCTCCCGGGACAATCGCAAGCCCTTCTGCTCATCCACTTCAATACTGGCCACAGTTTCCCTGTTTCCCTTCATATTATCAATACTGACTTCTTGGGTTCCGACAGCTTCCAAACTCTCCAGTACCGACATGGGACCCGAAACAGCCACTTTTGTGGGGATCGTTTTGACATCCACGACCTCATAACCCCTGGCTGGAGCTCCCCCTAGATTGGGTTTTACAGGGATATATTTCTCGCCGATCTCATCCAAACGAATTAATATTTGGGCAGGATAAAAGCCGATTACTTTGACCCCTGCTGGAAGCTCTCCCAACAGGTCTTCAGAAATGGAAAAGCCTATGGTTGTATCCCGGGTTTTTCTGAGGTCGGGCTGGATCGGCTGGATTCTTCGCTCCAGCTCGTTAAGCCACACTCTCGGGCCACTTAAAGTAAATTCAATGGAATTGGGAATGCTGTTGATAATTTGGGTTCCAGCTGGAAGAAGGGGTTCCAAAGGGACCGAGATTTTCTTCTCCTCCGCTTTCAAACTCAAAATGGTAATCCAGAGGATCAAAGCCAATAAAATACTGACCGCTTTAAGCGCCAAGCTTTCAGTAAAATGAATAGCTCCTCGATTGTTCAGTAGGGGTTTCATGCTTTTATCTGGCTTGATTCGTATTTGCTTAAATCCAATAAGTCTAGCAAATGTTTTTTCAAGGAATCCCCTGTCAAATCCCGCTCTATTTTCCCATGGTGGGCTAACGAGATTTCAGCTCTTTCTTCGCTTACGACAACCACCACTGCATCCGTTTCATAAGTCAATCCAAGAGCTGCCCGGTGACGGGTGCCAAACTCCTTCTTTACAGCCGGCTCCCGGGATAGAGGGAGTAGACACCCAGCCGATGAAATGCGAGCATTGCGAATGATAACTGCACCGTCGTGAATGGGTGAAGAACTTTGAAAAATGCTGATTAACAAATCGGCAGTGACTTTTGAATCCAGTGAAATCCCAGCTTCAATATAATTCTTGAGTCCCGTTTCTCGCTCAATAACAACCAAGGCCCCCAACCGTTGATTTGCAAGCGTTTGTGCCGCTTGGCAAATTTCCTCAATCAGAGAAATCTCCTCGATGGTATTGGCGCTGGTAAAAAATGGGTTGCGCCCTACTTGAGTGAGGGCCTTTCGAATTTCTTCTTGAAAAACGATGATTAAAATGAAGATTAGATTACTAAAAAACTGATCGAGAATCGTGTGCAAGGTGTGTAACTGCAGTTTTTGGGAGAGGAAATACCCCATCAGGATAATTCCAAACCCGGTCAGCATTTGGACCGCGCGAGTTCCCCGAATCAGCAAAAGGACTCGATAAACCACCACAGTCACCAGAACAATATCCACCATATCGTTCCAGCGGACTATTTCACGAATGTTGCTGAAAAAGGTATCCATAGGCTGAAAAGGCCCCTACTCTAATTTTCGGTAAAAGTAGCGGAATTATTTAGAAATTATGCTACTTCGGACTTGCGATTGGGCAGCCCGAGAGGGAGGTTGGAATCCTCATTGACCTTGCTAGGAGGCTGCTGGGGTGAGGCTGGAACATGGGCTGGCAGGTCTCTGCCTTCCATAAGCGCTTCAATCTCCGGGCGCCCCAAAGTCTCTCGCTCCAAAAGAGCCGCAGCCATAGCGTGAAGAACAGAAATTTTACTCTGTAGGATTTCGACTCCCCGGTTGTAGTTTCGAACAATAATATCTCTGACTTCGGTATCGATTTGCTCAGCCAATTTTTCGCTGATATTTTTCGTTTGGCTGATTTCTCTGCCGAGGAAAACATCCCCTTCTTTTTTCCCTACAGCAACGGGTCCAATTTTTTCGCTCATTCCCCATTCACAAACCATTCGGCGGGCTAAATCTGTCGCCCTCTCAATATCATTTCCAGCACCCGTGGTCTTCTGGCCAAAAATCAAATATTCGGCGATGGCTCCACCCATCAAAAAGGAAATCATCCGTTCGGCTTTTTCAGCGGACAAAGTCAACTGATCTTCTTCCGGTAGAGTTTGGGTGAGTCCCAACGCCATTCCCCGGGGAATAATCGTGACTTTGTGGACAGGATCAAGCCCGGCGAGGCTCTTCCCCACAATGGTGTGGCCCGCTTCGTGGTAAGCAATCGCTTTTTTCTCTTCAGGGCCGATGATCATGGTCTTTCGCTCGCTGCCCATCAGAATTTTATCTTTGGCAGATTCAAACTCAGCCATCGATAAAGCGGACTTGTTTCTTCTTGCCGCTATCAAAGCGGCTTCATTTACGAGGTTGTGCAAGTCTGCTCCTGAAAAACCAGGGGTTCCTTTGGCGATCACACTTAGGTTCACATCTGGAGCCAAAGGGGTTTTCCGGACATGTACTTTTAAAATGCCTTCGCGGCCTCGGATGTCGGGCTTGGGAACAACTACGTTTCTGTCGAAGCGTCCGGGTCTCAAGAGTGCCGGATCCAAAACATCCGGGCGATTGGTGGCTGCCACCAGAATGACACCTTCTTTTGAATCAAACCCATCCATTTCGACCAAGAGCTGATTGAGAGTCTGCTCGCGCTCATCATGGCCACCGCCAAGACCTGCGCCGCGGTGACGGCCGACGGCATCGATTTCGTCGATAAAAATAATACAAGGCGCATGTTTCCGGCCCTGTTCGAACAGGTCGCGGACTCGAGAAGCTCCGACGCCCACGAACATTTCAACAAAATCCGAACCGCTGATGCTGAAGAAGGGCACTCCTGCTTCTCCCGCAACCGCTTTTGCCAAAAGTGTTTTTCCAGTACCGGGACTTCCCACTAGTAAAACCCCTTTTGGAATTCTTCCCCCGAGTTTTGTGAATTTTCGAGGATCTCTTAGAAAATCGACAATTTCCTTCAGTTCCTCTTTAGCTTCATCGCAACCCGCAACGTCTCCAAAGAGGACTTTTGTGTTGCCATCCGCATGCAACTTTGCGCGGGATCTTCCGAAAGTCATGGCCTTGCCACCACTGGCCTGAATTTGGCGAAGGAAGAAAATCAGCAGAGCTCCCAAAACTAGCATGGGTCCCCAACTGATTAACAATTGAACCAGAAGGGTATTGCCTCCATCGATTTCATAATTTGGGGTAAGTCCCTGTTCACCCAAAAGCTTGGTGTAAAACTCTGAAGAAGTATCTCCTACCGTTTCAAAAAAAGCTCCACTTTCATAGTCGGATTTAAAACGCCCTGAAATTCGTCCCCGCTCTCGATACGTTACAGTATCCACTTGTTTCTTCTTCACCGCTTCGATGAATTGTGGAAAGGTTATTTTTTTCTCGAGCGGATTTACTTTGGCAGTTTGCAGTAAAACCACCGGCATTAGGACCAAAACCAACCAAAGAAAGACTGTTTTTTGTGAAGATTTCATAGACTCCCAGTTCCGCAAAATGCGGCCTTAGTGTTGAATCTATCGGTAAGAACTCGAAGAAACCTTATGCTCTTGTGGACATAATCGCGGCTGGATCCAGTTTAAAAACAAAAGGTACTAAGATATTGAAATGCTTATTTTTTCTTCCAAGGCAGTTTCAAGCAATCCCCAAAAGCATCTTGGATGGGAAAGTGCCAAAGAAGATCTTTGGAACCAGGCTTTGCCACAACGGGTAAAAGAGCCCGTTCCGGTGCCGGGATTGCCAATTCCAGACAAAGCCGCTTCATTTTTTTCGTCCGAAATCGATCGCCCGGTTGCAAAAGCCGAACTTCGGCTTGGGAACGTTTTAACAGAGCCTTCAGTTTCAGTTTGCTTCCCCTGCGACAGTAAAAATCCAGCAAGGATCTCGATGTCCGAACCTTCTCGATTGCTTGTTGATTCTCCGGGGTTAGCAAATAAACCAGCCCGCAGGAGACCCTGACGGAGACCCTTCCGGACAGGCTGGCTGCTTTTTGTCTCTCAATCACATTCCCCAAGAGCGAAAGCTCTTTGGTTTCCAGAGTTTCATGAGCGACAAGCGCCCAGAGTTGAAGAGCCACTTGTTTGCGAACCTGGCTGCTGAGAAGCAACCACTCTTCCCGTGAAAATGAAACCCAAAAAGGAGTTCTGGTTACTCTCTGTAGGATCCATTCTGAGGCTTGAACCGTATTTTCTTTGCGGAGCTGATGAATTTCCGAAGTGAGTTCAGTCACTCTTCGGAGAAGTTTGGATTCTCCGCCGTATTGAGAGCTTACCTCAACCAAATTAGGAATGACCTTGTGGCGAATCTGGTTTCGAAAATAGCGGCAGTCACCATTGCTCTCATCTTCAATATGTTTGATTTGTTGGTCTTTAGCGAAACGGGATAGATCTGATTTGGAGAGGGACAGTAGAGGACGCACGAGATGGCCCGTTTGGGGAGTCATGGCTCCCAGCCCGGACACCCCGCTTCCCCGCACAAGCCTCATTATAACTGTCTCGAGTTGATCGTTTGCGTGGTGAGCCAATGCGATCACGGAAGCTCCCTGCTGCTTTCTGATTTTTTCCAAAAACGCATGCCGTTCTTTTCTTAGAAATTCCTCGGAAGTATGTTTCCCTCTTCGGTGAGCCCAAAAGAAATGGGGGATCCCCAGTTCTCTGCACCGCTTGGAAAGCCAAAGAGCCTCTTTTTTACTCGAGGCTCTTACTCGATGATCAAAATGCGCGACGGCGATTTTACTGGCAGGCACCACTTCTTGAATCAGGTGCAACAGCACCATGGAATCCACTCCACCGGACACAGCCACCACAATTCTGGGTGATTCACCGGTTACAGTTTGGATTTTCTTCCATTCTTTTAAAAAAATCTTTTGAACCGTCACAGAACAAAGGGCTTAACAGTTTTTGGTTTTTTACTCAAGTGTGCTGGCAGAGGAGTCGTCCTCTGCTTCGGTGCTGGGAGAACTGGAGTTTGACTCCTCATGGCTTGAATCTTCATTTTCCTCGCTGGCTGGTTCTCCCCTCCGCTTGCTTCTTTTTTTGGATTCCGGCCCAGATTCTTCATCCTCTTCTTTGATTGATTCTTCCTCTCGTTGTCGTTCGCGATCCCGGTCGGCAGCTTCTTGCCGGCGTTCCTCTTCTCTAATTCTCAATATTTCCTCTTCCCGAATTTCTCCGCGGTCCCGTTCTTTTGGAGCCGGAACAGGAGGAGTCGGTGCAGATTTGGGTTTCTTAATACTATCCGAAGCACTTCGGGCTTTTGGAAGCCCTTGAGGACCTGACAAAGCCGGGCCTTTTCCCTCTTGAGCTACTTCGCGGGTTGTCTCCTTTGGGGTGCCGGAAAAAATCTTTTTAAAGCCCAAATAACCGAATCCAGCCACGGCTAAAAAGAAGAAGACAGCCGAGAGAACTCCCACGCTACTGGTGGTACCCCCTCTAAGAGGAACTTGGAAACGAAACCTCTCTTTTTCATCGCTCAAAGAGGAGGATACAAACTCCCGCTTCGGAGAAGAATTTGCTCTCAAAATCAAGTCATCGATAGTAATGGTTTGCAAATCCAAAGGAATATTTTCTTGTATCTGACCTGTGATTTGTTCTTCGGTTTTTGGCTGCCTTTTTTCGAGAACAGCCGCAGGCGGAGGAACATCCTTTGCCTTCTGACGGGCATCAAACTCAGGAAACTGCCAAAGAAACTTCCACTGTGCTTGTCCCTCTCCCGGAGTTTCAGGCACCAAAAAAGCCAAATCGATGCGGCGAAGAATGCCCTTGGAAAGCAGCTCACCGATCTCCTCTTCTGACAAAGGGCCGCGTGGACTTTTGTCCAAAAGGACAATCCACTCTTTTTGGGTGAGCTTTGCCATTACTTTACCCTTGAATCGCCTCTACCAGATCCTTGTGAAGTCTCCCGTTAGAAGCAACAATTTCAGATCCAAACAGATCTGTTTTTTTTCCTGAATAATCCGTTATTTTCCCACCGGCCTCTGTAACCAAAAGAATCCCGGCAGCCACATCCCAACTCGATAGTCCCCGCTCCCAAAACCCATCAAATCGCCCAGCCGCCACACAGGCCAAATCCAGCGCCGCACTGCCGGGACGTCTGACTGCCAAGACTCTCTCATTGAGCCGGTGAAAAATTTTCATTTCCTCAGCAAGTTGCTTTTTCTTGGAATAATAAAATCCAGTCCCCAACAAAGAATCAGCGAACTTGGAACAACGAGAAACTTGGATCCGTTTTCCATTCACAAAACTGCCCTTCCCTCGCTCCGCAAAGAAAAACTCTTTCATCATCGGGTGATAAATCCCACCCGCCAGGGCCTTTCCCTCTTGATACAATCCGACTGAAACGCAGAACCAAGGGAATCCATGGGCATAATTGCTTGTGCCGTCCAAAGGATCAATGACCCAGAGCATGTCTTGGCTTCCAGCATACTTGCCCGTTTCTTCTGTAATTATCGAACTCTTTGGGAATTTTCTTAAAATTTCCTTTACGAGATAACGCTCCGCTGCTTTATCAGCTTCTGTGACAATGCCGGCCCCGGGCTTGGATTCAATTTGGTGCGGCTTATGAAAGTAATTTAATAAAATCTGGCCTGCACCCACACAAAGGTTTTGAAGAATGGCTTCCCAGGATGTTTTGCGTTTCATTGGTATTTTGCTTTTCTCGTGGCTTGTTGATTAAGACGCTCAAAAATCTGAGCTGCCGTCTTCTCAGCTTGTTTTTTTTCAGATTCTACCAAAGCCTGATTCTTTTTGGCTCGTTTCTCAAGAAGCTCACGGCTAAGCAACTTGTACTGGCACTCTAAAATGACAGCTTCCACTTTTTTCTCCAGATCTTTGATGTTTTCTTTCAAGAAGGAAAGAAAATGGGAGTCGTAATAAGGGACTGGCCGTAACGCGTCTTTTTGTTGCCGGTAATAGCAGAGAGTCCGTCTAATCACGACGTCTACCGGGTTTGCACCGTCAAAAAGTCCCGGTGTATCCTGGACTCTCTCCCGAAGCGCTAGAATTCTAAAAATTTTCTGCGAGAGGGCTTTATCAGAAACCACTTGGCCTTTTCCCACAGAATCGAAATAACTCACAAAAGTCGAGTTGTCCGGAAGCAGTTCGGAGCAGTTCAAAGGTAGTAAATAAGTAGGTTCCAGTTGAGTTGGAATGGCAGTGGCTCTCCCCCCTGCCAAGACAAGCATTAAAGCCAATGCCAAGCGAAACACTTGGAATAAGGTCATTTTTAGCCCCCTTTTTCCTTATTTTCCGTTGATAAGCACACCTTGGCAAGCACTTGCTTAATACAAGAGTTTCAGATACATAAGAACCCTTTCAAGGACCATTTTAATGCCATTTCTTGAGTGGAAATCTCACTTAGCCAAAGAACTTGCCCAACTTCTGAGCCATTCTGAAATCACTGACAGCATGGTTCTCGCCGACTTCACTTCCCCCCCAAAACAGGAAATGGGCCACTTGGCTTTCCCGTGTTTCCGCATCGGCAAAATTCTGGGCAAGCCGGCTGGGAAACTGGCTCAAGAACTCTCTCAAAAGACTTTTCCGACCGGGGTCACAGCAAGTGCTGCGGGCCCGTATCTGAATTTCAAATTGAGCCCGAATCCGCTCTTTGAAAATACTCTACACACTCTTTTTGCTCAAAATGAAAAGTATGGATCCGACAAATCCGGTCAAGGCCAACGGATTCTTTTTGAGTATTGTTCGCCCAATATTGCAAAACGTTTGGGCTTCCAGCACATCCGCTCCACTTTGATCGGAAATGTGCTGGCAAATGTGCACCGACATTTAGGGTTTGATGTGGTTCGTATTAACTTCATCGGGGATTGGGGAACCCAATTCGCGCGGTTGGTTGCAGCATTCGAACTCTGGGGAAACAGGGATCTGTTATCCACCAGCAATCTTCAACCCTCCATGGATCACTTGCTTCAAATCTATGTTCGCTTCCATAAAGAGCTGGAGACCCGCCCGGAACTTTTGGACTTGGCCTCGCAGTGCTTGCAAAAAATGGAGAGAGCTGAACCAGAGGTCATGGATCTTTGGAAAAAGATTAGAGACATTTCTACCATTGCGATGACTCAGACTCTTAAAAGAATGAATGTTGAGTTCGACGTCACAGAGGGAGAGAGCACTTACATTTCACGGATTGAAGGTGTGTTGAAACAAGTAAAAGAAAACACTCCGGCAAGAATAAGTGAAGGGGCGTGGATTGTTGAAGTTCCCGAAGTTACCACACCGGCCCTCATACAGAAAAAAGATGGCACCACTCTCTATCTTACGAGAGACATTGCAGGGGCAATGGACCGTTACCAGCGGTTCACTTTTGACAAGAGTTACTATATTGTTTCCGAACAGCAGCGCCTTCACTTCCAACAGCTTTTTGGAATTTTGAAGTTAATGGGCTTTGATTGGGCATCTCGCTGTGAACACTTGTCTTTTGGAACCGTTCTTTTCGGATCTGAAAAAATGTCCACTCGAGAGGGGCGAGTCATCCTTTTGGACAAACTTCTGGACGAAGCCAAAGAACTTGCTTTGGCGGAATGCACCGCTAAAAATCCACAACTTGAGAACAAAGAAGAAATTGCGGAAATGGTCGGGGTAGGTGCTGTTATTTTTGGAGAGCTATCTACTCACCGTGGCCGGGATATGGAGTTTGATTGGAAGTCTATTTTGTCTTTCGAAGGGGAAACTGGACCGTACGTTCAGTACTCAGCGGTCCGTTGCCGGTCTTTGATGGAGAAAGCGACTGAAAAAGGGGCTTTAGATACGGCTTCGCCTGAAGTGTCCAGTTACAATTTTTCCTCTGAAGAAGAAGCTTTGATTTTACTTCTCTCAAAGTACCGGGCCACTTTGCATTCCATTGTTCAGGACAATGAACCTTATCATTTGACCCATTACTTGATTGATTTGGCCAAAGCCTTCAATCGATTTTACTACCAACACCCGGTGTTGCAGGCCACAGACAATCAGGCCCGACAGATTCGATTGCAGCTGGTGAAAGCTACCCATCTTGTTCTTGAAAATGGCCTGCACCTCTTGGGAATCTCGTGTCCAGAAAAGATGTAAGAAGAATCCTGATTCTGCGTTTTAGCAGTTTAGGAGATGTTGTGATGGCGACTGCAATGATCCGTTGCCTGCGCAGCGCTTTTCCCTTGGCTCAAATCGACATGGTTGTTCGAAGCGATTTTTTGGACTTGATTCAAGAGAATCCTCATCTGGATCGAAAACTCGGGCTTGACCGCAAACAAGGCTGGAGAGCCCTTTTTTCCCTAAGGAAGGAAATCAACCGGCAACATTACGACGTCATTTATGATGCCCACCGAAGCCTCAGGACGGTTCTGCTGATGCCCTTTCTTCAAGCTGAAAAAAAGGTTTACTTCAACAAACCCTATTTGAGACGTGCTCTAGCCATGACTTTCAAGCTGAAGTTCCTCATCCGCGGCTCAAAGCGAATGCTGGAACGCTATATCGATCCCTTGGAGGTGCTTGGAGTTCGGTATGACGAAAAAGGTCCCGAGTTGTTTGTTTCTTCCTCTGGAAAATCTCCGGTCTTTGAACGGGAAAAAATTGAACTTGGGCAAAAATGGGTTGGGATTATTCCTTCGGCTCAGTGGCCAGGAAAACGTTGGGCCATTGGGAATTTCAGAGAAACCTTGCAACTTCTTTTGGCGGGTACTCAAGAGCGTTTTTTGATTTTCGGTGGCCGAGAAGATTTCTTTTGCGATGATTTGGTCCGTGGGATGCCCCAAGATCGCGTATTGAATTTGCAAGGGCGATTGAGTCTTTCGGAAGTCTGCCAAGTGTTTTCCTATGTTAAGTGCTGTATCGCGAACGACACAGGCCTAATGCATATTGCTGATGCAATGAATATCCCCAGCGTCCTCGTCTTTGGCCCGACCAACTCAGATATGGGGTGCCTTCCTTTTCACCCAATGAGCCGGATTCTGGAGCATGATTTGTGGTGCCGTCCCTGTTCAAAAAACGGGCAGGCGCCCTGTATTAGAACCAAGCGCTGGTGTCTGGAGCTGACGACTCCTCAGATGGTGTTCCAGAGCACGCAAACGCTTTTGAATCAAATCGGTCTGCGGGGGAGCTGAATGATTTGGGGCTACAGACTTATCTACCCTTTTTTCATTTTGAGTCTGGGCCTTCTTTCCCCTTTTGTTTCCAAAATCAGGGCGGGCCTTGTGAAACGAAGAGGATTAATGTCCCGGCTGGCGGATTCTGTCTCCAGTTGGGAACCGGCCTCCAGACGTTTTTGGTTCCACTTTGCTTCTGCAGGAGAATTCGAACAGGTTCTTCCCGTATTGGAAGGCATCCGAACGAAAGACAGCAAAGCACGGATCCTTCTGACTTATTTTTCCCCGTCTGCCGAACGAGCGCTTGCTTTAGAAAGCGAGAGACGGCGAAAAGCGAATCTGGATTGCCCTTGGGACTTTGCTGACTATAGCCCCTTTGATTTTGTTTGGAGTGTTCGCTATTTTTTGAGCCTCGCAAAGCCGGAAGCTTTTATCGCAGTACACCGGGAGTTCTGGCCTGAGGCCCTCGAAAGTTGTCGTAAAAACAAAATCCCCTGTTACCTCATGGGTGCTTTCTTCCCTTCACCCTTGAGTTGGTTTTCATTTTTTTACAAAACCTGTTTGACCCGGTTTAAACAAATTATCGCTGTGGATGAACGGACCCGAAACTATCTTTTAGCGTTTCGGCCCGGTCTTCCGGTGGTTGTTTTGGGAGATCCCAGGGTGGAGCGAGTCCTTTTGAGAAGAAAACTTTTTACCAGCTCTCAAGCGTGGCGCCCGTTTTTCGAAAATCAAACGATTCTGATTGGAGCCAGTTTTTGGGAAGAAGATTACCAAGTTTTTAGACAGAGCGTAAAAACAATCTTGGAGGCATTTCCTCAATGCCGTCTTATCTTGGTGCCTCATGAACCTTCCCCCGGCCGGTTAAAAAAATGGAAAGAAGACTTGAGCTCTCTTGGCCTCTCTTTCCGTCTGTGGAGCCATTGGTTGAGAAGCCCTGATTCCTCCTCTCACCTTCTTGTGGACAAGGTGGGTCTCCTTGCCGAGTTATATTCGGTCGGGGCTTGCGTGGTTGTGGGGGGCAGCTTCAAAAGAAGAGTTCACAACGTTCTGGAACCCCTGGTTTATGAATGCGGTGTCGTCACAGGCCCTTTTATCGATAATTCCTCTGAAGCCCGGGAGCTTGGTTCTCGAGGGATTCTTAAATTGGTTCATGACTCTTCTGAACTGGGCTCCGTTGTGGTTGAACTGATTCAGGACCCAGAAAAACGCCAAGCTCTTATCGAAGGCGCCCACTCCTTCCTGAAGGAAAGAGAAAACACAAGCGTAAAACACGTGGCTGTTTTGTTGGACTAATAAATATTCAGCCGAAAAGCGACCCATTTCCAATATTCAATCAAGAACTTGAAAGGGGTAAAATCGGAATAAACTGCATAAGGAATTACTTGAGCGGAAACCCATCTTTTAAACACTGCAAGTGCTCGAAGCATGTGGTAATCGGATGTAATCAGGATCATGTGGTCCACATTTTTAGTTCGTAAGAGCTTCTCTGTCTCCAGAGCGTTTTCAACTGTTGAAGTCGCGTTCGAATCAACAATAATTCTTTCCCATAACCGGGGGTCGTTCCTCATAGAGGATTCAGTGAGAGCTGCCACTTCAGACAAAGATGTTTTTTTGGAAACCCCGGAAATCACGAGCCACGAATCGGGTCGCGCTTGCAGGAGTTCCAATGCTTTGGGGATACGGTTTTTGTCTCCAGTCACAACCACCAGAGCTTCCTGATTTTTGTGGGGAACTCCCTCGAGTTGTCCTGAATCTCTGGAAGATCGGATTCCATATTCCCGGCATGCAAAAGCATATCTGATAAAATCCTGCGCCAATAAAAAGACTGAGAAAGCCCCTAAAGCCGCAAATACTTTTAAAACCCTTAAACTCACGCAGTAACCCTAACACTGGTCTCAATCATGAGAAAGTCGTTTCAAAAATGGACTAAAAACGCTTTTTCTCAAGCCTGAAAAACCAAAAAATGACTCTGGCATGCTTTGCAACTGGGAAGTTCCCAAAAAGGAGAGAGCATGAATACTGAATTGATCATTGGGAAATCACGAACCTTTCAAGAAACCATCGAAGAAGTGGATAAGTATGCCAAATCCCCTTGGCCTATTCTCTTAACGGGAGAAACAGGAGTCGGAAAGGAGCTCTTGGCCTGCCGGATCCATTCTCAATCCATGCGTCAAAAGGGGCCGTTTATTCCTGTAAATTGCGGGGCCTTGCCTCCGGGTCTGTTTGAAAGCGAACTTTTTGGCTATGAAAGAGGGGCCTTTTCAGGTGCTGTTCAAGCACAGCGCGGACTCGTTCGAGCAGCTCAGAGTGGTTCTTTATTTCTAGATGAAATCGGCGAGTTGGATTTAGGGCTTCAAGTAAAGCTTTTGCGATTGCTGGAATCTCAAGAGCTCCGATCGGTGGGGTCTCACAGAGTGGAAAAAGTGGATGTTCGGATCATAGCTGCGACCAACCGCAACCTCATGGCTTTGGTGAAAGAGGGCGGATTTCGACAGGATTTATTTGAACGGCTCTCGGTACTTCCCGTGCGTGTCCCGCCTCTCAGAGAACGCTCTGAAGACATTCCTTTTTTAGCTGCTGGCATTTTGGGCCGAATGGGAGCCTCATTGGAAAATGTGGATTTCTCCTGTTTGACGCAGTTTGATTGGCCCGGAAACACAAGGCAGCTTAAAAACTTCCTGATCCGGGCTCATGTCTTAACTGAAGGGGCTCTTTCTTCTGTTTTTTTGAAGGATCTTCTCGAAACCGAAAGGGAAAAGTTGATGGGGACAGCCCTTGCCGAAACACAAGTGACCGGGGTAACTTTAGCGGAAATCGAGCGCCAAGTTGTTCTCGAAAGATTAACGCGCTGCCATGGCAATCGAAAGCGAGCAGCGAAGGAATTAGGAATAGCCAAGTCCACTCTTCATGAAAAACTTCGCAAATGGAAACTGCATACAGCTGAAGAAGCGTGGCCTCTTTATCGCGAGCCTCGCCTTCCTGCTATGGGCCTGTAACGGGGTGGCTGAACCCAGAAGAGATTGGATTTTTACCCAGCTCTCCTCGACGTCTCTTCCTTTGTCGGCACCAGGCTTGGGATTTCAATTGGGGCTTTCAACGCTTTCGTACGATTCCCGGTTATCCACGCAGGGAAGTTTTTTTTGGGATACCAAGCTGCTGGAAATCGGAGCTCGAGCTTCTGGACGGCTTTTGGGGGCTGTTGGGGTGGGGCGAACTGCTCTAAACAACACTTTGAAAGATTGGAGCGAGACCTATTCTTTTGAAATCGCCCGTCGCTTTTTAAGCCCTGACGGCCGTTTTGGTAGATTGGGAATACAGTTTGATGAATTTTCCCCCAAAAAAGAGCGGTTTTTACATTTGGCCTTGGATACGGGAATTCTGGATTCTCCAACCGAGCCCGGGCTTTTGAAATTATCATTTCATTTGTTTCACCCCATGCAGAGCAGCTCCGACACTCGCATGACTTCTTTTATTGATGTTGGCCATGCTTTATGGGTTCGCTCGAGAGGTTCCATTAAAGGCGGGCTCGGGATTGGTTGGACTTATCATCTTACCAAAGAACAAGACCTGTCAGATGTCAGTTCCTTGCCAGATGATACGCTCCGTTCTGAGCATATGATTTTCTCCGCAAACCCTTGGGTTGAATATTCGGCGCCTGCTTTTGTAGCCCGCATAACAGTGCCACTCAGGCTGTTTATGGACAAGCAATGGCAAAGCAAAAGTTTTGATGGGAGCGCGGGCGGGGATTTATTGGTGACCTCCTACCCTTTTCTTTTTTCCTCTCCTGATGTGTTTGCTTCAATCGTTTTTTTAATCTGAGCTTCTTTCTCGGTGGTTTTGTCCACGAGCTGCAGAGGGAAAGGTGTTTTGCCTAAGATCCTGCGAACGAAAAATGATTTGTTCTGGCTCCATTCTCCGCAAGAATCGCTCAAAAGGTCTTTTATCAAAAGAGCCATCCTTATCTCCAAAGCGGTCAAAAATAATTCTCGCATTTTGAACAAACCTTTCATCAATTTCATCGTTCTCAAAGGATGGGAGTATCGACTCATGCTTTGCGATCAGGTTTTTTAAATCGTAATAATCCACCAAACGAAAAGCCTCCTTGTCCTCCGTTCGCTCGGCAAATTCCTTCATAGTCTTTTGAAACGTTTCTCTAGCATCTTGTTCCTTCTTTTTATCTGGATCGGCATCACTCGAAGATTCTGAGGGGCCCCCGTTGATTGATAGCGCTTGTTTGTTATCCCCACTCATGGATCCTGGCTCCGTCGAGCCAGTTG
>Ga0214917_10003372_pt1 | contig 18494 bp, 16 predicted proteins | sample LL_1208_BB_MetaG_FD_177983 | JGI IMG/M metagenome (GOLD analysis project Ga0214917, IMG submission 177983) | Freshwater microbial communities from Lake Lanier, Atlanta, Georgia, United States - LL_1208_BB | ecosystem: Environmental > Aquatic > Freshwater > Lake | place: USA: Georgia | collected...
CCGTTCAGCCCCGGCCGATCACCCGGCCGATCACCCGGCCGATCACCCGGCCGATCACCCGGCCGATCACCCGGCCCAGATGCCGCAGGCCCGCAGCATCTCGATGTTCAGGATGAGCGCCACGCCCATCAGCGATTCGCCGGCGATCAGGCCGCTCGACACCGGCACCGTGTAGTCGTCGGCGGCCTTGGGTGCCGTGTTCGCCGCGATCCAGGCGACGAGCGCCCCGACGAACATCGCGATCGAGTTGAAGGCGGGGATCACGCCGGCGATGCCGAGGCCCGTCGTCGACGGGATCCAGGGCTTCCACCGCTGCGGGGCGAACTCCTCGAGCAGCGTCAGCGCCACGCCGAGCGCGGCGCCGACGACGATTGCCGTGAGCGCCCCGGCCGGCAGGGCGTCGAGCCCCTTCGCCAAGAGCCGGGCCACCCCCTCCCACACCTTCGCGGCGGGCGCCGGCAGCTCCGCCGAGCCGAGCCGTGCCGGATTGGACTGCACCACGAAGAGGTAGGCCGGCACCGAGATGACCGTGCCGGCGATGACGCCGAAGAGCTGCGAGATCGTCTGCTTCCGCGGATTGCCGCCGAGCAGGTAGCCGCTCTTCAGGTCGGTGAGCAGGTCGGCCGCGTGCGAGGCCGCGCCCGACGTGATGCAGGCCGTCATCAGGTTGGTGGTGATGTTCGAGGGGGCGATCACGCCGTAGAGCAGCTGCGTGATCTTGCCCATGGCCCCGATCGGCGTGATGTCGGTCTCCCCCGTGGCCCGCGCGGCCACGATCGAGAGCAGGAAGGTGACGAGCACCGCGAGGATGCCCATCCACCAGGTGATGCCGAAGAGCAGGTGACCGAGCACCACGCAGGCCGTGCCGGCCAGGCCGACGCCCACGACGAACCACGACACCGGCACCTCGACGTGGGCCAGTTCGTCATCGACGGCCTCGTGCCCGCGGCCGCCGAGCATCCCCGACAGGCCGCCGAAGGCCCGCAGCACCGTCCGCCACTTGAGCGCGAACGAGAGCAATCCCGATGTCACCATCATCGCCGTCGACGGCCAGAGCACCCACGACACGATCCCCCGGTAGCCCGGCTCGGTGATCCCCCTGTCCACGAGGATCGGCCCGATCACGCCGAAGCAGATGATCGAGCCGACGAGCATCGACGTCGCCACCCGCAACCCCATGATCGCCCCGGCCGCCAGCATGATCAGCGAGCCCTCGATGCCGATCGTGTACTTCGCCAGCAGGTCGCGGCCGAACGCCGTGGGTAGAAACGGCAGCTCCGCCGGAAACGCGAACGCGGCGAGCGGCTTCACCTGCGCGAAGAGGTCGCGCCAGACCGCGACGACCGCTCCGACGACGCCGGCGGCGAAGAGCGCCCGGGCCTTCCGCACCGCGCCTTCTCCCGCCGAGTGCATGCTGCGGAGCGTTTCCGCGGTGGCGATGCCGGAGGGGAAGGGGAGCTGGTCGACGTTGATCAGCTGCCGCTTGAGCGGGATCGCCATGAACACGCCGAGCATCGAGAGGGCCCCGAGCCAGAGCATGATCTCCCACCACTGCATGAGCCGGCCCGTGGTGAGGTAGAGGGCCGGCAGCGCGGACACGAGCCCGGCGCTCGACATGTAGCCGGCGGCGCTGGCGGCGCTCGACATCGTGTAGTTCTCGAGCGTCGTGAACGGCCGGTTCCGCCAGGCGGGCACGACCTGCTCCAGGAATGTGAACAAGGCGTAGGCGATGATCGACGCGGTGATCGTGACGCCGAGGCCCCAGCCGGTCTTCAGGCCGACGTAGAGGTTCGAGATCGACATCACGCCGCCGATCAGCATGCCGGTGATCACCGCCCGCGGCGAGAGCTGCACGGCGTCGTCGCCGGCGTAGACGTTGGCAAGCCACCACCGGGCGGCCGCGCGCTCGTCGGTGAAGGGGGGGTGCTGCGTGGGCGGTTCGTGCATGGGCGGCTCCTTGGGGCCACACCGTAGCACGGTCTGTCTCGGGCGACCAAAGCCGCATGCACGGTCGCCGGTTCGGGGCTGCCCATGCCCCGTCGCCGGACGTTCGCTGCGGCCCTCCAGGCCTCCGCTCACTCGGAGATGACTGCGCTCCGGCATCCATGCCTGCGCTGGTCATCTACCCCGGCTCTCAGGGCACGGGCAGCCCCTCGTTGCTTGTGCGGCAGAAAGCAAAAATCGCAGGACGCGATGTTTTGCGTACAGCATCTCGGCAGGATGCCGAGCGCAGCACCGGCGGGCGGATGCCCGCGAAGCAAAAATCGCAGGACGCGATGTTTTGCGTGAAATGAGCGGTTCGGGGCTGCCCGTGCTCCGTCGCCGGACGTTCACTCCGGCCCTCCAGGCCTCCGCTCACTCGGAGATGACTGCGCTCCGGCATCCATGCCTGCGCTGGTCATCTACGCCGGCTCTCAGGGCACGGGCAGCCCCTCACGGATGCAGCGCCTGAGGGCGTGCCTCCCGCCGCCGCGGAAGCGGCGGCCACGGTCGCCCGGAGGTGCGACCGCCCGGCCGTCGTGCCATGCGTTGCATGGCACGCGGCCGCAAGCCTGCCGGGGCCATGGATGGGCTCGTTTTCGCGCCGGCGAATCCCTGGCGGGCCTTCGGCGGCTTACGGTCGGCAGCGCCTCGTGGCGTGCCTCCCGCCGCCGCGGAGCCGGCGGCCACGGTCGCCGGTTCGGGGCTGCCCATGCCCCGTCGCCGGACGTTCGCTGCGCCCAGACCGAGCCGCCTTAGGCGGCTCGGTGCCCTGGCTTCGCTCACTCGAAGCTGCCTGCGCTTCGGCATCCATGCCTCCGCTTGTCAGCTACGCCGGCTCTCGGGACACGGGCAGCCCCTCACGGGTGCAGCGCCTGAGGGCGTGCCTCCCGCCGCCGCGGAAGCGGCGGCCACGGTCGCCCGGAGGTGCGACCGCCCGGCCGTCGTGCCATGCGTTGCATGGCACGCGGCCGCAAGCCTGCCGGGGCCATGGATGGGCTTGTTTTCGCGCCGGCGAATCCCTTGCGGGCCTTCGGCGGCTTACGGTCGGCAGCGCCTCGTGGCGTGCCTCCCGCGCCGCGGAGCCGGCGGCCACGGTCGCCCGGAGGTGCGACCGCCCGGCCGTCGTGCCATGCGTTGCATGGCACGCGGCCGCAAGCCTGCCGGGGCCATGGATGGCCCGGCAGGCGTGAAACTAGAACACGTCGAGGTTGAAGTGGTGGCCTTGGTAGTAGCGGCGCGACTTCGGGTAGTCGTTCTGCCACGCGCGGTTGTAGACGGGCACCCGCATCTCCTGCGGATAGCGGTAGTAGAGGTCGTTGGCGCTCTGGTAGTAGCCGTCCGCGTAGAAGTTCTGCTGATACCAGACGTAGGGGTAGTGGTAGAAGCGGTTCCAGTCCGTGGAGTTGTAGGAGTTGCCCCACTGGTAGCCGTAGGCCTGCTGGCCGGCGGCTGGCGGCTGGGCCGCGGCCTCCTGCGGCGCGAGAAAGAAGCCGATCGCGATCGCCCCGGCCACGCACGCCGCGGCCACTCTGTGCCGTGTCATCGGTTGTCCCCCCTGAAGATCCCGGTCCCGGGGGATGTATCGGCCGCCCGCGCCACCGGTCTTCACGGAAAATCCATCCCACGCCGGACAGGTTTCGCCCGGACGGCCCGAAACCCGCAGGTTGTGCGACGGGGCGGCGCTCTCGTCGGCGGTCGATCAACTGCCGTGTCGGCCGCTCGTTCAGCGGGCTGCGGACGGCGGGCGGCCCTCGGCGAGTTCCCTGTCCCACTCCTCGATCAGCGGCCAGTGCGGGGCACAGGTGCCGAAATCGGCCAGCTTCAGGTAGCCGCGGACGCGGTCGAGCGTGGCCGCGAAAAGCCCGTCGTCCTTGCGGAAGATCGGCCCGTGGCTGGGGAGGAGCCACTCGACGTCGCTGGCGGCGATCCGCTCGAGCGACTCGATGAACGCCGGGATGTCGCTGCCGTGGTGGGCGTCGATCGCGCCCACGGAGCCGTCGCGGTAGATGTTGTCGCCCGAGAGCAGCAGGTTGCCCAGGCGGAAGGCGAGCTGGCTGTCGGTGTGGCCCGGCGTGTGCCAGACCTCGAGCCGGTGGCCGCCGACCTCGATCACGTCGCCGTCCACCACCTGGCGGTCGACCTTCACGACCGGAAGGTGCATGTGCACGTTTTGGGCGGCGATCTCGGCGAACGTCTTGATGCGGTCGCCCGACTCGAGCGATTCGACCGCCTTGGGATGGGCGAGCACCGGCGCCTTGAGGATGCCCTTCGCCTTCGCCAGCCCCTGGATGTGGTCGACGTCGGCGTGCGTGGCCACGAGGGCCCGGCACTGCGACAGCGGGAAGTCGAGTTCGCGGATCATCTCCACGATCTCGTCGACGCTTTCCTCGTAGCCGATGTCGATGAGCGCCCAATCGCGGTCGTCGTAGACGAGGTAGACGTTGCAGCCGATCCGCCAGCCCGCCTGGTGGTTCATCTCGATCACACCGGGGAAGATGGGACGACGTTCGAGCATGGTGGCGGCCGCGGAGGCGGCGAGAGTGGCGGGGGGAACGGCACGGTGGCCGCCGTCCCGGGCGGGTTTGCGGCATTCGGCCGGGGAAGACAGACTAGACTCCACGCGGGACCGACGAGGCAGTGTAGACGTTTTTCCGCCGAAGTGTAGCGAGATGGCATCTCTCTCCGGGACGGGATTCGCGGCGTGGGCCGGAAACGTCGGCGACCTCTGCGGCGCGATCGACGCCCTGCAACCGCTCGCCGCCGCCGTGGGGGCGCCCGACCCGCGGACCGGCGACTGGCACGGCCCGCTCTTCGGCAAGCTGAGGCCACAGGTGTCGCGTGATCCACTGCTCGTGGCGGCCGTCTGTGGCGGCACCAACACCGGCAAGAGCCTCGTCGCCAACACGCTGGTCGGCGCCGCGATCAGCCGCTCGGTGCCCGAGGCGGCCCGCACGCGGCACCCGGTCGCCAGCCTGCCGCGGGGGCTCGCCGCGCGGATCGACCTGGCGACGCTCTTTCCGGGCTTCTCTCCGGCGGCCTGGACGAGCGACGAGGATGCGATCTCCCTCGGACCCGACGCCACGGGCAATGACGACCGGCTCGTGTGGCGGGAGGATGTTGGCGGCCGGCAGCCCGAGCGGCTCGTGCTGCTCGACACGCCCGACATCGACGGCACGCTGCGCGAGAACTGGCACCGGGCCGAACTGGTCCGCGACGCCTGCGACGTGATCGTCGCCGTGCTGACGCAGCAGAAGTACAACGACGCGGCCGTGCGCGACTTCTTCGCGGCGGCGGCCGCCGCCCGCAAGACGGTGATCGTGATCTTCAACATGGTCGCCTGGCCGGGGCAGCGCGACCGCATCGCGGGCTGGCTGACAACCTTCACGGCGGAGACCGGCGTGGCGCCGTTGGCCGTCTACGCGATCCCGCACGACTTCCGGGCGGCGGAGTCGGGAAGGATCGAGTTCCAGCCGCTCGCCGAGCTCACTCCCGACCGCCGGTCCGTCGACCTCGCCCTCCGTCTCGCCGACTGTGACTTCGACCGCATCAAGCTCGACGCCATGGCCGGCGCCCTTGCCGTCGTGCTCGATCCCGCCCGGGGTGTCGGCTCGTGGCTCGACGCCTTCGAGGCGACGGCGCGGCAGTGGCAGGAGACGCGGCGGCTGCTCGAGCGGGAGGCGCGGGTGCGGGTCGAGCTGCCGTCGGCGCCGCGGGAGATCGTCTGGAACGAGATCTGGGAATGGCTCGAGCCGCGGCGGTCGACGGTCGATCTCACCGTCAGCCGCGGGTATCGCGCGGTGGGCCAGGGCGTGGCCTGGGCCGCCCGGCGGGTGGGTTTCGGCCGCACCGAATCGGAGCGGCGGGACGACTTCGCCGCCGTGGAGCTGGCGGCGCTCAAGCAGGCGCTCGGCGACTTCGTGCAGCGGCTCGACGACGCCTGTCGCCGCGATTCGCGGCTGGCCGCGACGCTCGGCGACCGGCTGGTGGATGCGGACCGGGCGGCGTGGTACCGCGACCTCGAACGGCGGCATGCGGCACTGCCGCTGGTGTCGGAGGATTACCGCACGTTCGTGCGGACGGAACTCGACCGGTTCGCGGCTGTGAACCCCGGCATGGTGAAGGCGGCGCTGACCGCCCTCACCGTCGGTTCGGTGGTGCGGCCCGTGATGACCCTGGCGCTGTTTCACGCGGGTGCCGGTGCGGTGCCCGCGGCGGCGGGAGTGCTCCATCACGTGCTCGACTACGGCGTCACCGTGGCCGCGCCGCTGGTCGGCGAAGGGGCCGTCGCCGTCGTGGCCTCGCAGGGCATCCGCCCGCTCATCGAACGGCTCTTCGCCGGCTGGTCGGCGGAGCGGAGCCGCGTGCTCGCCGAGACGCTGCACGAGGTCGTGCTCGGCGACCGGCTTGCGGAGATCGACCGGCTCGCGGCCGCTGCGACGGCTCCCGAGGTGGGCGCCGCACGCCGGCTGATGGAGGCGTGCGGACGCCACCTGGGATCCGGGGGTGCGCGATGAACGGCCAGGAATCCGCGGCGGCCGACGGACAGCCGGTCGACCAGCAGGCCGCCGTGGATGACCTCGTCAGCTTCGACGAACTGGTCGAGGCGCTGGCCCGCTGGACCTCGGGGCTGCCCGACTGGCCGCCGGCCCGACGGGTGCGGGCGGAGTGGGAGCAGGTCGCGGCCCGGCTCGACCGCTCGCGCCGCGAGCTCTCCCGCATGCTCGTGGTGGGCGTGATCGGCGGCACCGGGACCGGCAAGAGCACGCTGGTCAACGCCCTGGCCGGATGCGAGGTCACGACCGCGGGCGACGTCGCCCGTCCCACGACGATCAACCCCGTCGTGGTGGCGGCCCGCGACGTCGACATCTCCTGGCTGCCGATCGACGCGATGCAGGCCCGCGTGGTGCGGACCGACGCCCCCGCGATCGCCAACATCGTGCTCGTCGACTGCCCCGACCCAGACACACAGGCCGACCGCCCCGCGCGGGGCGGCGACCAGCCCGCGCGGCCGAGCGACTCCAACCGCAACCGCGACCTGCTCGAGGCGGTGCTGCCGGCGTGCGACGTGCTCCTGCTCGTGGCGACCGCCCAGAAATACCGGTCGTGGATCGTGGCCCGCGAGGTGGCCGCGTTCGCGCCGGGCCGGCCGCTCCTGTTCGTGCAGACGCATGCCTCGCGGGATCCCGACATTCGAGACGATTGGCGGCGGGAGCTCGAGTCGCAGGGGTTCGTGGTGCCGAAGATCTTCCGCCTCGACGCGGTCGAGGCGGCAAGGCGGACGGCTGCGAGCCTCGCACCCGAGGCCGGTTTCCGCGAGCTCGAGGAGGCGATCGCCGCGGAACTCGTGGGCCGGGCTGCCCGCCGCGTGCGCCGGACGGGCGCGATCGATCTCGCCGGCTGGTTCCTGCGGCAGGCGCGGGCGGAACTCGAGCCGCTGCGGGAGCCGGTCGCGCGGCTGGCCGCCGGCGTGGAGGGCGAGCGCAGGCGGCTCGAGGGCCTGTTGGCGACCGCGGTCGGCGAACGGCTCCGCACCAGCAGGGCGGCGTGGCAGCGGATCCTTTCCGAGGAGATCGTCGACCGCTGGCACTGCGGACCGTTCGCCACGTTCCTGCACGCGGTGGCGGCATTGGGCTCCTTCTGGCCGCGGCTCCGGTCCGGCGGCGGGGTGATCGGCAGGCTGCTCGACGGGCGGGCCGCCGCACCGCCGACCGGGCAGGCGGCGTGGCAGGCGGTGCAGGAACTCGGCCTCTCCGCGGGCGACATCGAGCAGTCGCGGAGCATCCTCGCCGGGCTCGCGGCGCGGGCGCGGCTGGGCGAGCCGCTGGTCGGACGCGCCCGGCTCGACGAGGCTCACGCGGCCGGCACCGTCGGAGCGGTGCTCGACCGCACCGGCACGTGGCTCTCCTCCGCCATCGACGGGCTCGTCGCCGCCCGGCGCGGCCGCACCGTCGGGCCACTGTTTCGACTCGTCTGCGAAGCCGTCTTCTCCGGTCTGCTGGCGGCGGTGCTGGTGCGGGCCGGCTGGAACTTCTTCGTCGGCCACCTCTGGCACGGCCGTGCCGTCGACGGCAGCGGCTTCCTGCAGGAGGCGCTGGTCTGGATGATCCTCGTGGGCTTTCTGCTCCGCTGGGTCGTGATGGCCCGCGGCCGCGCGGGGCTCGACCGCGACATCGCCGCCATCGCGGGCCGGCTCCCGGAGGCGCGGCTCGTCGATCCGCTCGTCGCCGACTTCGCCGCCGCTGCGGACGACACCGCCCGGTTCATCGGCCAGGGAGAGCGTCTCGGCCGGGATCACGAGCAGCTCGTCGCCCGGCTGGACACGCCGACAGGCGGGCTCGGCCGGCTGCAAGGGACGCCGTGATGGCCAGGTCGCCGTTCCACCTCCCTCCGGCGGCGCTGGCGGGGCTGTGCTGCCTGGCGATCGCCGCGCCGCGGCTGTCGGCGGCCGAGCTCGACGAGGTGCTGTCCCGTGGCGAGCTCGTCTGGGCGGCGGATCAGGAGGGGGGCGGGCCGCACGTCTTTCCCGCCCCCGACGACCCCCGCCGCCTCACCGGCTTCGAGGTCGAGTTCGCCACGCTGCTCGCCGAGGAGCTCGGCGTGAAGCCGAGGTTCCAACAGGGGCAGTGGGACCGGCTGCCGCTCCTGCTCGGCCGCGCCGCCGACTGCGTCATCAACGGCATCGAGCTGACTCCGGAGCGGCAGCGGGACTACCGCTGTTCCCGTCCCTACTTCGCCTACAGCCTGCAGCTCGTCGGCCGTCGCGATGCGCTGCCCGACGCCGTCGAGAAGCTGTCGGCGGCCGGGCCGGGAGGGCGGTGGCGGGTGGGCGTGCTGACGGGGTCGGCGGCCGAGATGTTCCTGCGGTCGCGGCACGGCATGGAGGTCGACGTCGTGGGGTACGACGGCACGATCGATTCGCTGGAGCAGGTGTCGAGCGGCGTGCTCGACGCCGCGCTGCTGGACGACTGCATCTTCGCCTTCTACGCCGATCGGTTCGGCCGGCTGCGGGCGGTGGGACGCCCCTTCGCCGGCGGTTTCTACACGGTGCTCTCCGCCCGCGACACGCCGCGGCTCTCGGCGGCGATCGACGAGTGCATCGGCCGCATGATCGCCGACGGACGGCTCAAGTCGCTCTACGACCGCTGGGATCTCGCCGGCCGGCAGCAGATGCTGCAGATTCGCGACGCGACGGAGGTGCCGCCCGCCACGCGGCGGTCCTTCGGCGAACTCCTGCGCGAAGCGCTGCCGCTCCTGCTGCGGTCGGCCGGCATGACGGTGCTCCTCGCCTGCCTGTCGTTCCCGCTGGCGGTGGCCGTCGGCCTGGCCGTGGCGGTGGGGCGGACCTACGGGCCGCCCGTGCTCAGGCCGCTGCTGGCCGTCTCCGTGGAGGTGCTCCGCGGCACGCCGCTGATGCTCCAGCTCTACGCCCTCTTCTTCCTGCTCCCGAAGATCGGCCTCGCGCTGCCGGCGCTGCTGGCGGCGATCCTCGGGCTGGCGCTCAACTATTCGGCCTACGAGTCGGAGATCTATCGGGCCGGCCTCAAGGCGGTGCCGGCGGGGCAGTTCGAGGCCGCCCTCTCGCTGGGGCTTTCCAAGTGGCAGGCGCTGCGGCACGTGCTCGTCCCGCAGGCGGTGCGGATCGTGATGCCGCCGGTGACGAGCGACTTCATCGCGCTGTTCAAGGACACGAGCGTCTGTTCCGCGATCACGGTGATCGAGCTGACCAAGCGGTACAGCGTGCTCGCCCTGTCGACCGGCAGGATCGTGGAACTGGCCCTCGTCACGGCGGTGCTCTACCTCTGCATGAGCTGGCCGCTGGCGATCCTGTCGCGCTGGTTCGAGCGACGGCTCGAGCAGCCGACGGGGCCGCAGGCGACCGGGGAGCCGGCCACATGATCAGCGTCTCGTCCGTGTCGAAATCGCGGGCGCACGTCCGCGTGCTCGAGGAGGTGAGCCTCGCGGGCGCCGAGGGCACCGTCACGGCGATCGTGGGGCCTTCCGGCAGCGGCAAGAGCACGCTGCTGCGGTGCCTCAACGGACTGGAGACGTTCGAGTCGGGCGGCATCGACATCGCCGGCCACCGCCTGGAGGCGGGGCCCCACGCGCCGCTCCGGCTCGAGCGGCTGCGCCGCGACGTGGGGATGGTGTTCCAGCAGTTCAACCTCTTCGCGCATCTGTCGGTGCTCGACAACGTCTGCCTGGCCCCGCGGGTGGTGCTCGGGCTCCCGGCGGCGGAGGCCCACGCCCGCGGCCGGGACCTGCTCGACCGGGTCGGCCTCGGGGGCTTCGCGACGGCCCGCCCGTCCACGCTCTCCGGCGGCCAGCAGCAGCGGGTGGCGATCGCGCGGGCGCTGGCGATGCGGCCGCGAGTGATCCTCTTCGACGAGCCGACCAGCGCGCTCGACCCGGCGATGACCGGCGAGGTGCAGGAGGTGATCGTCGGCCTCGCCCGGGGTGGCCAGACGATGGTGGTGGTCACGCACGACCACGCCTTCGCGAAGCAGGCCGCGTCCTGGGTGGTCGAACTCGACGCCGGCCGCGTCGCCCGGCAGGGACCGGCCGCGGAGATGCTCTGAGCGGCGGGGGCGCAACAAAAAACTCCGCCCGGGACTTTGGGTCCCGGGCGGAGCTCACTGGCCGAAGTCGGGCAACAGATCTCCGTTCGACCTATCGACCGAACATCACTTCGTGGAAACCGTGCGGCTCACCGCCACCACCTTCCCGGTCGTCTGCTTCTTGGCAGACGCATCGGGCGTGGGGGCCGGGGCGACCGCCGGAGCCGAACCGGCGCACGCGCCGCAGGCCGGCTCGGCACCGCAGCCGGGCTCGCAGCAGCCCGCGCTGCAGTCGGGCTCGCCACAGCAGCCAGTGCAGCTGTGGTGCCGCTTCTTGGCGTTGTGGAGAGCACGGAGAAGACCCCCGATGGAGTGCTTCTTCTTCCCGCAGGCCTTGGCACCGCAGCTCGGCTCGCAGCAGCCAGCACCGGCGTCGCAGGCCGGCTCGGAGCAGCCGTTGCCAGCACCGCAGGCCGGCTCGCAGCAGCCGTTGCCGGCGTCGCACGCGGGCTCACAGCAGCTGTTGCACCGCTTCTTGCACGAGAACAGCCCCTTCAGGCCACCGAACAGGTCATGCTTCTTCCGACCGCAGGCCTTGGCACCGCAGCTCGGCTCGCAGCAGCCAGCACCGGCGTCGCAGGCCGGCTCGCAGCAGCCGTTGCCGGCTCCGCAGGCGGGCTCCGCACAGCCATTGCCGGCACCGCAGCCGGGCTCGCAGCATCCATTGCCGGCGTCGCAGCCGGGCTCACAGCACGAGGTGCAGCCCTTGTGGCCGAGCATCCGATCGAGGAGCTCGAACCCGAAGGACTGGCTACAAACGGTGACACCGAGAACCAGCGCACCGAGGAACAACATACGCTTCATCGAGCCACATCTCCTTTGCTTGTGAATCACGTGAGAGCTTCGTCCCGATCGCGAGGTGCTGTCACCCCGAGGTTGTGATTCACGAACTGTCTTGCGGCAGGCCTGTCGAGCCATTCCGTGACTCGAAGAATTTTCAGGTTGCTGCCGCCCCCTGGTTGCCCGACGGGCACAGTGATGCCCCGGGGGACATGAGGGCTATCGGCGGAGCAGTGAAAGCGGCTTGAACGCGGTTCGCGTATTTTTCGCGGCACGATGCGTCGTGATTGCTGGGCAAACAATGCCGCGCACCACGACGATGACGACCGTGCGGCGCCGGGTGGCGCGACCGTCACAGCCGCGGGCGTTTCCGCTGCCCGACCCGCAGGGTTTCACACGCGGAGCGGGCCCGTGTGAAAGCGTGACGGTTGCGCCGGGGCAGGCCGCACAGCTTGACAGCGCCGGTGCGAGCGTTAGACTCCGCCATTGGATCTGGTGGCCCGCCGTCCGCGGCTCGCGGCGGCGTGCAAACAGGGAACACCGGTGCGATTCCGGGACGGCCCCGCCGCTGTGTCCAGGAGTCTTCCCGCCTCGATTCGGCAGTGCCGGTTCACCGCGGGCAGGACACGTCCAGCTGATATCGTGCCATTGTGGGCCGGGGGGCCGAGCCTCCCTGTCCGCGAGAAGGTGACAGCCGGCCGAGCCTGGGAGTCAGAAGACCTACCAGTTTCCGAGAGGAGTTCGGCGTCTCTGCGCGGGCGGAGCGACGGGCACGGTTCGCGTGTGCGGGCCGCTGGCGATGGTCTGACCGGTGCAGCCCAGGCTGGCGCCGGTCGTTCGAACGTTCGGCACGGACGTCGTGCGCTCCCCGCCTGTTCGGCGTCCCCGTCGGGAACGCGGAAACGGTCCGGAAAGGCGTGCGAATCGGGCCTGCGCGCACGTTCCGCAGGGAGGCCGTTATGGTCGGGGAACAGGACCGGGTCGCGAAGCCGGTCGGGTCCGCGGATCACGAGGACACCGCGGCCTGCGGGCGGCGGGGCTTCTCGCTCGTCGAACTGCTCGTCGTCGTGTCGATCATCTCGGTGCTGGTGGGCCTGCTGCTGCCCGCCGTGCAGTCCGCGCGGGAGTCGTCCCGCGGCACCGTCTGCGGCAACAACCTGCGGCAACTGGCGATGGCGCTGCACAACTACGTCGGCGCCAGCGGGGGCCTGCTCATGCCTCTGAAGGTGGACGACGCCGCCCGGATCGCGGGTGTCGCCGCCGACCCGGACCAGAATCCCTATCCCGGCAAGAGCCGGTACTGGTTCGCCGAAGTCGACGAGAACCAGGCATCCATCGACAAGAAGCTCGATTTTACGAAGGGCACCCTCTCGCCCTTCATGGAGGGCAACGTGGCGGCCTACCAGTGCCCGAACTTCATCCAGGACTCGGTCGACGTCGTCCGCTTCGGGACCATGGCGACGGGGTTCGACTACAACGCGTCGCTCGGCCCCGGCACCGAGTACGACTGGGACAGCTATCCCGCGGTCACGCTCCTGCAAAAGAGCAGGCAGTATCGGATCGGCCAGGTGCGGGAGACGAAGCGGACGATCGCCTTCGCCGAGAGCGCCATCGTCTACTTCCTGCCCCCCTACCCGCTGCGCGAGAACCTCGGCGGCCTGCTCCTGCCGAGCGCGGCCGATCCGGCGGTGCACTTCCGCCACGCGGGCCGCACCGCGAACGTGGCCTTTCTCGACGGGCACGTGGACCGCTACCCGCGAAAGTTTCGTGCCGGCCCCTGGACCGACCCCGCGCAGCTCAAGCCGATGGATTTCTACGGCGTGGGAGTGGTCTGCGACGGCGATCCGGCCGACGACGCGCAGTGCGACACGCTCTACGACCGCGACTGAGACGCCTGGAGGTGCTGCGATGCTCAAGGACGCCCTCGGGGACCCGCGGGCCTGGACGGCCGCGGTGGCGACCTGCCTGGCCGCCTGGCTCGTGGTGCCTGCCCTGCTGCCCGCCCGGCCTCCGGCCGTGGACGAGGAGAAGATCGCCGAGATCCGGTACGTCTGCCGCGAGTCGGGCGAGGTGTTCAGCCGGCGGGCCACCGCGGCCGTCCTGCCGCATCCGGAGACCGGGAAGCCGACGCTCGTGCCGGCCGTGTACGACGGCCGGCGGAAGCAGTGGAAGCCGGGGCCGCCTCCCGAGGTGATGCACCGGAAGGGGTTGCTGCGGTCCGCCCCGTGACACGCGTCGCATGACACCCCCCGCCGATTCCCGTCGCGACGAGCTGCTCGCGCACAACGCGCGGGCCTGGGACAGGCTCGCGGAAGGCCTCGCGGCCCTCGCGCGGCCGGCGGTGGACGCCGCGTTCGACGACCCCCGGTCGTGGCTGGGCGGCGGCGGCCCGGCCGCGGGGCGGCCCTGGCTGCCCGCGCGGCTCGACGGCCTCGCGGTGCTCTGCCTCGCGGCGGGCGGCGGCAAGCACGGGCCGCTCTACGCCGCCGCGGGCGGCCGCGTCACCGTCGTCGATCTCTCGCCGGCGATGCTCGAACTCGACCGGCAGGTGGCCCGCGAACGGCGGATCGACCTGGAGATCATCCAGGGATCGATGGACGACCTCGGCATGCTCGCGGCGGGTCGCTTCGACCTCGTCGTCCATCCGGTGAGCACCTGCTACGTGCCGGACGTGTCGGCGGTGTTCCGCGAGGTGGCCCGCGTGACCAAGCCCGGCGGCCTCTACGTGAGCCAGCACAAGTCGCCGCAGAGCCTGCAGGCGTCGGTCGAGCCCGGAAGCGGCGGCCGCTACGAGATGCTCCATGCGACGGGGGGCGGGCCGCTGCCGCCCGCGCCGCCCTCCCGGCTTCGAGAGCCCGGCACCCGCGAGTTCGTGCACACGCACGAGGCGCTCCTGGGCGGCATCTGCCGGGCCGGCTTTCGGATCGAGGACGTCTGCGAACCGGATCATGCGCCGCGGTCCACGGGACAGGCCGCTGCCGGCACCTTCGCCCACCGCGCCCGCTTCCTGCCCCCGTACATCCGCGTCCTCGCCCGCAGGAACGCGGTTCCGGCGGGGGCGGCGGCCGGGCTCTCCGTCGGGCCGAGGCTGGTGGTAGAGTAAGACCAGTCCGCACCCGCCGCCTCCGCCGAACGGCGGCCGCACCGTCATCCGCCGCAACCCATGATCTGCCTCAACGTCCTGCTGCTCGCGAAGGATCCCGCCGACGTGCCGGCGATCCGCGACCATCTCGTTCAGGCCATGCGGAAGAGCCGCGACGAGCCGGGCTGCCTGCGGTTCGACGTCTACCATTCGTCGGCCGAGCCGCGACGCTTCGTGCTCGTGGAGCACTGGGCCTCGCCGGAGGCGCTGGACCAGCATCGCCTCGCGGAAGCCTATACCACGATCTACAAGCCGCTCGTGATGCCGCTCATCGATCGCGAAGGCCATCCGGCGACGCTCTTGGAGTGAGGGCAATGCATCGGTGCGGACGCCGGGTGCGACGGGCGTTCCGCGGCGACCGCGGGCTTTCGGCGTGACGCCATCGGAGTTCACACAGCCTCCCCCATGATCCTGCTCGTCGACAACTACGACTCGTTCACCTGGAACCTGGTCCAGCGTCTCGGCGAGATCGCGCCCGACGCGCCCGTTGCGGTCCACCGCAACGACCGGATCACCGGGGACGAGATCGCCGCCCTGGCGCCGAGCCACGTCGTGATCTCTCCCGGACCCTGCACGCCGGACGAGGCCGGCATCTCCTGCGAGGTGGTCCGGAGGTTCGCGGGACGCATGCCGATCCTCGGAGTGTGCCTCGGGCATCAGTCGATCGGCCAGGTGTTCGGCGGCACGATCGTGCGTGCGAAGCGGCCGATGCATGGCAAGGTCGATCGGATCGAGCACACCGGGAAGGGACTGTTCGCGGGGCTCGACAGCCCGCTCGAGGCGACCCGCTACCACAGCCTCGTCATCGATCCGCCCACGCTGTCGTCCGCATTCGAGGTGGACGCCTGGTCGACCGCGCCGGACGGCGGCCGTGAGATCATGGCGATCCGTCATCGCACCATGCCGGTCTACGGCGTGCAGTTCCATCCCGAGAGCTTCCTGACGCCGGCGGGCTACGACCTGCTGCGGGCCTTCCTCCGCACCGGCGCGGTGGCGGCATGATCGATCTCGCGGAGGCCGTCGCGCTCGTGGAGCGGACCTGCCTGCCGCTGCCGCCGCGTCTCGTGCGGCTGCTCGACGCCTGCGGCCGGAGGCTCGCGGCGCCGGTCTTCGCCGACGTCGATTCGCCGCCGTGGGACCGGGCGATGATGGACGGCTTCGCGGTCCGCTCCGCCGGCTATCCGCCGGGCGACAGCATCGCGGAGTTCGACGTCGCGGTCGATCTGGCGGCCGGCGACGTGACCACGCTCGAGATCGCCGCGGGCGCGTGCGCCCGCATCATGACGGGAGCGCCGCTGCCGCCCGGCACCGACTCCGTCGTGCCCGTGGAGGCGGCCGTGGACGGCACCGCAGGCATGCATGCCGGCGGCCGCGTGCGTCTGCGGGACGGCCGGTTCCGCGCCGGCCAGCACGTGGCGCGGCAGGGGGCGGCCTTCCGCCGCGGCCAGGAGCTGCTCGCCGCGGGCATGCCGCTCGGGGCGGCCGAGGTGGGGCTGGCCGCGGAGGCCGGCGCCACGCACGTGATGGCCGTGCCGCGGGTGCGGGTGGCGCTGCTCTCGACGGGCAGTGAGCTTGTGTCCGTGGACGCCGTGCCGGCCTTCGGCCAGACCCGCAACTCCAACGGCCCGATGCTCGCCGCCGCGGTGCGGCTCCTCGGCGCCGAGGCGATCGTGCTGGGCATCGCGGCGGATCGGCCGGAGGCGATCCGGGCCATGGTGGCGCAGGGGCTCGCGGCCGACGTGCTCGTGCTCTCCGGCGGCGTGTCGGCGGGCGATCTCGATCTCGTGCCGTCGATCTTCGCGCGATGCGGTGTCGAGCAGGTGTTCCACAAGGTGCGGCTGAAGCCCGGCAAGCCGGTGTGGTTCGGGGTGCTCCGGCGGCCGGAGTCACCGGCGACGATCGTCTTCGGCCTCCCCGGCAATCCCGCCAGCAGCCTGGTCTGCTTCGAGCTCTTCGTGCGGCCCGCGATCGCGATCCTCGCGGGCCGCACGCGCGACGCCTGGCACCTGCCGCGGTGCCGGGCCCGTCTCAGCGGTGCCGCCAAGGCCGCGGCGGACCGGCCGGTCTACCTGCCCTGCCGGCTGCGCGGGCCCGCGGGCGGCCGCGAGGCGGAGCCGCTGCCCTGGTCGGGCTCTTCCGACCTGCTCGGACTGGCCGGCGCGGACGGCCTCATCGCGCTGCCCGCCGGGGGCCGCGTGCACGAGGCGGGCGAGGAGGTCGACGTCGTGCTGCGCGACACCGCGACGGCAGTGATCGGGTGACAGGCGTCGGGGCTGCCCGTGCCCCGTCGCCGGACGTGCGCTGCGGCCATCCCTGGCCTCCGCTCACTGCATGCCGGCTGCGCTTCGGCATCCTGCCTGCGCGTGCCGCCAAGCCCGGCTCCCGGGGCACGGGCAGCCCCTCGTCGGTAACGCTGCCAGAAGACTGCTCTGCAGGTCGCAGAGCGCAGTACCAGCGGGCGGATGCCCGCCAAGCAAAAACGGCACGATGCCGTGTTTTGCGTGAAGCCGTCACGTCGTCGGCAGGCTGCGGTGGAAGTGGACATGCCGCCAGCGGCCGTCGTGCTTCTGCCAGAGTCGCGTCTCCTCCGAGCTCCGCGTGACCGGCTTGCCGGCGTCGTCGAGCGTCTGCGTGAGCCGCACGTAGGCCACGAGCGCCACGTCGGCGGAGAGGAGCTTCACCACGGGGGCCGCCATCGTGGTGGTGACCGGCTTCGCGGGGACCGCACCATTCGCCTGCGGCGCGGGCAGCTTGAAGTAGAACTCGTGGAAGGGCAGCCCGGCGACGAGGTGGCCGCGCGCCTCGGGCTCGAAGCAGGTGATGTCCTCGGCGACGAGTTCACGGTAGGCGTTCCAGTCGCCGGCGGCGATCGCGGCGAGCAGGCGGCGGCTGAGGTCGAGCAGTTCGTCGGCGACGGACATGGCAGGAGCGGCTCCGAGGTGAAGGGACTGGTGTGCGATGAACGGGGAGAGACGGCCGAAAGCGGAGCGGAATCTCGGGGGCGACGTCAGGCCGGCGCGGTCGCCTCGACCAGCCCCAGCGCCACGAGTTTCCCGAGGCATTCGTCACGCTCGCGGCACCGCTCGACCGCCGCCCACGAGGGATCCTGCGCCGCCAGGAACGCGTCGTGACGCGCCGGGAGGCCGCCCGGGCCGGCGGCGGCGACGAGCCGCCGGATCACCTCGGCGTCGAGCCTCGTGAGCCGCATCGCCTCCAGACGGTAGTCGGTGAACGCCTCCCAGACGAGCGGGAAGAGCGGCTGCACGATCTGCCGGCCGATGGCTTCGGCGTAGCGACGGATCTCGAGCTGCGCGTGGACGTCCATCCGCAGCGCGAGGAAGTGCAGCAGGTTGTGCAGGTCGATCTTCCAGTAGGCCTCGGTGTAGGTCGACAGCGGCAGGTCCTTCCGCGCCTGCTCCCGCGCGATGCCCGCGGCCAGCCGCTCCTCGTAGACACGCCGCGCGTGGCCCTGCAGGTCCCGCTCCGACTGCGTCAGCGGTCGGCCCTCGGCCTCCGGCAGGGGGCCGGCCGATCCCTGGCGATTCGTGGCGGCCTGGCGACGCCACTCGTCGTCCTGCGTCGACTGCATCGAGTCGATCGCCAGCGAGTAGCGGGTCGAGTATTCGTTGACGCTCGCCGTCCGGTGACGGATCCACTGCCGCCAGCAGTCCATCGGCACCCGGACGACGAACTTCAGCTCAGCCATCTCGAACGGGGTCGTGTGCGCGTGCCGCAAGAGGTAGCGGATGAGCTGGCGGTCGTCGCTCACCTTGCGGGTGCCCTCGCCGTAGCTGACCCGCGCGGCCTGCACCACGGATCCGTCGTCGCCCATGCAGTCGACCAGTGCGACGAAGCCGTCGTCGAGCACCGGCAGCTTCTTCCAGCGCAGGGACTCGAGCAGGGCGGCGCGGTCGGCGGGCGGGACGGTCGTGGACATGTGCGGCTCCGAGGGAAGGAGACCGCACAGGATGGTG
>Ga0214917_10003375_pt1 | contig 18473 bp, 7 predicted proteins | sample LL_1208_BB_MetaG_FD_177983 | JGI IMG/M metagenome (GOLD analysis project Ga0214917, IMG submission 177983) | Freshwater microbial communities from Lake Lanier, Atlanta, Georgia, United States - LL_1208_BB | ecosystem: Environmental > Aquatic > Freshwater > Lake | place: USA: Georgia | collected...
GGTCTCCCTGAAGCTGGCTTCTTAGATAAGTTGTTACCTACTATTATTGGTTTTGCACTCAATACTTTTGCCCCCGGCGTGGGCACCGCTATTGGCGGCGCATTGGGCACTAGTGCCGCAGTTGGTACAGGTATCGCTGTAGGCGGCGCACAAGCATTACGCACAGGCGATATCGGTAAAGGCATTAGTGCGGGTCTCGGCGCTTATGGTGGCGCTAGTTTAGGCGCTAATTTAGCTGCTGCTGGGACAGGGGCAATATCTTCTGAAGTTGGTGGCGAAGCTTTAAAAGCTGCTGGCCTTACCGGAGAGGCGGCGCTTACCGCTGAAGCAGATCAAATTGCCCAAAGAGCTATTGAAGAAAAATTAGCCGCTTCAACGCCGTTTGAAAGACTATCCGCTGGAGCTGACGTCGTTAAAGACAGCCCAATGAAATACCTTAAGGCTAACGCTAAGCCTTTGATGTACGCCCTTGGCCCAGCTATTCTTGCTGGAGAGAGCGCTGAAAACAATATGCCCAAGACAACTACAGGCATGATTCGTCCTTATTCCTTTGATCCGTACAGCGGCACATATATCTCAGGAAACCCTTACCAAGCTACGCCAACTAGGGCGGCTGATGGTGGTCTGATGGGTATGAATGATGGTGGTTATAACCCCGGCAAATTAGACTTTACTAATGGTGGTAGTGAGCCTGTCGTACGTATGGCTGAAGGTGGCGTGCCCGGCTACGCTAACGGCATGCTTGTTGGCGATCAAGATGTATTTAATTATTTTAAAGGGCTAGATCAGTCTAAATTAAATTCTGGCGCACTTGACGCACAAATTGCCGCTGACATGCAAAAGTACAACGTAAGCGCTGCTGACATTGGCCGCATCACAGGCACGCAAGCTAACCAAGGCGACTTTGAGAAACGTTTTGTACAAGCAATTAACCCAGCTACTTTAAGTTCTACTGATTTTTTAGCAAAGACCGCTGATGTAGGTTTAACAGATCAAGCGTTGGTAAAGGCTATGCAAGGTGCGGGTATGTCCCAAGCAGGGCAATACGCTTCAACACACAATTTAAATGATGCGGCTGGTATAGCAACAGCACCTGCAGCAGCGCAAAACTTCTACAACACAATTGGTTACACAGCAGGCGCATTGCCCGGTGACCAAGGCGGTTTATCAGGACTGTATGCCAACATCAACTACTCTGCAAAAGGTTTACAAGACCAGATTAATGCAGGAAAAATAACTGTAGCCGATGCGCAAAGACTTGCAGATGCTGAGATGGCTCGTGTTGGGGTTAACCAGAACGACCTTAAAGCGGCAACAGGCAAAGATCTTTTTAGTTTGTTTACGCCCAAGCCGGTTACAAAAACAACGCTTAATTGCGGCCCCGGATATCAGCCAAATGCAGAAGGCACTGCATGCGTGCCTATTGGGGTTAAAGAAATCTTTAATCCACCCTCAGTTACTAACGTAACTACACCGACTAACATTTCTACAGTAACCGGTACAGCACTATCCCCCGGCGTTAGTGGCGCGGGTATAACCACTGTTAACCCTAACGGCACAATCACAACTCGTCCTGACTTAACTTTAGGGATGGGCCAAGTACGTGATGATTACGTAAGAGGCGGCGGTAGCTTAGGTTATACCTCCCCAACTTTTGCTTCTTTAAAAGCGGTTGAAGACAAGTACCCGCTTAGAGGTGGCTCTAAGCAGTCGTACGACTACTTAACTGGCAAGACCGACTACGATCCTGTACCGTATACAAAAACTGGCGAGATCATGAAACCTTACGCCTCGTCAGTTTTGGGTATTCCTATGGCATCGTCTAAACAAATGTATTTGTTTGACCCCGCAACAAAGACGTACAAAATCAATCCCGATTACGCCATCCCAACGTACGATAAAGATGGTAAGAAGTCTTTGGCCCTGACAAATCAAGACGTAATCAATTACGTTAAATCGCCTGAATACTCAAACGACGATGCTTTTGTAAGTTGGATGACTGCTAATAACTTAACACCGGAACAAGTAGCAGCAGCTACAGGTATATCGATAGCTGACGTATACAAAAAGATTAAAAAAGCAAAACCGGTTGAAACAGCCGCAGCCGCAAACGCTGCAGTAACTGGGCAAAATGACGGCGGTGGCGGCGGCGATGGTGGCGGTTTGGCTACTGGCGGCTTGGCGGCTATGGCTCGCGGTGGCATGTCTCAGCAATTTAATCTTGGTGATTACTCAGATGGTGGCCGCTTGCTTCGCGGCCCCGGTGATGGTGTATCTGACTCCATTCCCGCATCTATTGGCGGCAAACGCCCTGCCCGACTTGCAGATGGTGAGTTTGTTGTGCCTGCACGCATTGTGTCTGAGTTGGGTAACGGCTCAACCGAGGCTGGCGCACGCAAGCTATACGCAATGATGGACAGAGTCCAATCTGCCCGCCGAGGCACAGTTGGCAGGGGCCGAGTGGCTAAGAACAGCCGCGCAGACAAACATCTTCCCGCATAAGGAATAGACATGGCATACGATCCAAAACTTGGTTACTCTGACCCAACACAAGTCCAGCAAAATCAAATAGGTTTTGCACCAGAGATTGCACCTTACGCCCAAAGTGTGCTTGGTCAAGCGCAGGCGTTGACAGATACATCCACCAACCCTTACATGCAGTACCAAGGGGAGCGCACTGCGCAGTTTGCGCCTATGCAGATGCAGTCGTACGAAAACGCTGCAATGATGCAGACTTCCCCGCAGTTAAAAGATGCAACTGCTCTGGCTGGACAAGCAGGTCTTGGCGCACTTAATACAAGTTTCACGTATAACCCGCTTAATGCAAAGTCTTTTGTTGGTGGTACACAAGGGTCTTACGATCAAGCCACTGGTAAATACACACCGGGTACTGGCATGGCTAGCCAGTACATGTCCCCATATATGGGTGAAGTTGTTGCACGTCAACAACAAGATGCTCAGCGTATGGCTGATATTGCCGCAACTCAACAGCAGGCTCAAGCTACTAAAGCCGGTGCTTTTGGCGGCACCCGCGATGCTGTTATGCGTGCAGAAGCCGCTCGTAATTTAGCTCGCCAACAAGGTGATATTGCTGCACAAGGACTGCAAAGTGCCTACCAACAAGGCATGGGGCAGTTTAATGCTGAGCAAGCTGCAACACAAAACGCTGCTCAGTTAAATGCACAACAAGGTCAGTTTGGTGCGGGTCTGGGTCTCCAAGGTCTTCAGACAGCACTGACTGGCGCAAACGCGCTTGGCAACTTGGGCGGCGCTCAGTACCAGCAGAACATGGGCATCAACGCACTGCAGAACCAGTACGGCCTGCAGCAGCAAGCGCAGATGCAAAGAGACCTTGATACCAAGTATCAAGACTTCTTAAACTACCAAAACTACCCATACAAACAACTTGGCTTCATGTCTGACATTATACGTGGCGCACCATTGACTCAGACTGGCTCAGCTCTGTATCAAGCACCCCCTTCTACTGCTCAGAACATCATGTCTCTTGGCCTTGGTGCAGCGGGCATAGCTAAGGTTGCGGGCATGGCTAACGGTGGTGTAGCTATGTCTAAAGGCGGCGGTCTTGGCGCATTAGCCCTGAACAACTTGGTCTAAGGAATAATCATGGGAACAGGAATTGACAAGGCTTCCATACTTGCCGATAGATACAGGGACGACCGCGGACAATTAGCAGCCGCGCTGATGGGTCAACCTGTACCAGACCAACAGCTAGACGCTTATAGCGCCCTTCGCGCTATGCAGATACTAAAAGAAACAGATCGCATGGCTATGGCTCAACAAGCTCGTGGGCCGGTTGGTGAGCAGCCTTCTTTGGCTGAATTGGCCGTTGCTCCCGACCAGCAGATGGCTATGATGGGCGCTCCTGTTATGGCGCAGCAGCCCCAACAAGCCCCAATGCCGCAACAACCTATGCAAGCAGCCTCCGGTGGGTTGGCGGGGATGCCAATGTCTGATGATGACTACGCAGAAGGCGGCATTGTTGCGTTTGCCAGCGGTGGTCGTCCATCAAGCGCTGACTACCTAGAGAAAGCATTTTCCAATATTCCCCAGCCTACGTCTATTGGGGAACGTGAGGCGGGCATAACATCACAACGCGAGTATGTCAACAAACTGTATGGTGAAGACCGTATGGCCCCGTTTCTTGAAGACATCGCCAAAGAGCGTAGAGAACTTTCTGGTAATAAAGATAAGAATCTTGGCTATTCTTTACTTGCTGCAGCTAAAGCTGTTGTTGATAAACCTTCTACAGGCAAAGGCCTCGCTTCTATTGTGCCGGGTCTTGCTGCGGCAGGCGCGGCATTTGGCGCTGAGATGCAGAAGTTTGAGAAAGAAGAGCGCGATGCCAACCGTGCTTTGCGTCAGTCTGAAATGACTTTAGCTGCTGCACAACAAGCACGGGACGATGGCAAGACCAAGGAAGCTATTTCTTTGTTTGATAAGTACGACACGCAGAGACGTGATGCTGAGAAAATGAAGGCCGACGTCAACATGAAAGCCGCTGATATTGAAGCCGGTAGGGAGAAAGCCCAATTAACCGCTGATGTTGCCCGCGAGGGGCATGCAGTACAACGCGAAGGTCAGAACAAGCCCGGTGAGGTTGAGCGCGAACTTGCAATCCAAGAGAAAAACCTTGGTCGTCCATTTACAACTGAGGAGCGTGTAGCTGCTCGAGCACAACTCTATGAAGGTCAATACGGCGCTCGTTACACTGGGCTCGGTGGCGATAAGTCTGGCAGGATTACTGGCGATTTCCAAAAAGACCTTGCAAAACAAACCTCAATGCTTAACCTTCAAAAACAAATGCGGAACGTATCTCAAGCTGAAATTGAAGATATTGATCGTAAAATTGAGCAAGAACGTATTCGTCTTATTGAAGAATATAGGGCTTCAGGGCTAGCTTTAACCGGTAAAGCACCTGCTGGCGGTGCGCCTACCGCACAACAAGCGGCCCCAATTAGTGTTACAAGTAAGGAACAATTTGCTAAACTCCCCTCGGGGACAACGTTTGTCGCACCCGATGGTTCAGTCCGTATTAAACCGTAAGGCTTGTCATGGCAAAAGAATGGTGGGAAAGCGCGCCGTTAGCACGAGAAAAACCTGCCGAGTGGTGGGAAGAAGCCCCGCTTGTAAGGGCCCCCTCTAAGAAGAAAGAGGAAGAAGAAGGGTTCTTAACTGGTGCAGGCAAATCTATTGTAAGTGGGTTTAGAGACACTGCTGGAAGCTTGTATAGTGCTGGCGCAACGGGCCTAAACGAACGGGAAGCCGTTGTTGAGTCTGCCAAAGCTGCGGCTGAGCGTAGCAAAGAGGGACCTCAAGCCCTTAGAAAATTCCAAGCTGACATCCAGAAGCGCAAAGAATCTAGTGATGAAGGCTTATTGGCGGGCATTAAGAACGTTGCGGGCGCTACGTTTGACAACCCAGAAGGCGCATTTCAGATGGTTGTGTCGCAATTACCCAACACTGGTGTTGCGTTGGGTGCTGGTGCAGCAGGTGCAGCCGCTGGCTCATTGCTAGGTCCCGTAGGTACAGTTGCTGGTTTCCTGACCGGTCTTTTTACTGCCAACACTGCGCTTGAGCTTGGTGGCAAAGCACAGGAAAAAGCCCGCGATGGCAACTTCTCTGAAGCTGAGCGACTTGAGGCTATGCGCGAAGGCGTCATTAAAGGCGGCACAGTAACCGCTATTGATGCAGCTACCTTTGGCGCTTCTAAGTGGATACTTGGCACAGCCAACCGCGCAGTTGAAACTGCAACCGTGCGAGCAATTGAGAACGCAGGGTTTGACGCAGCCAAAGTTACGTCTTCTATTAAGGTTGCTCAGAAAGAAGCACTTGATGCTACAGCCAACCTGAGTGAACGTGTTAGTCGTGAGGCCGTAGAGCAGGCAACTGCTAGGGCTATGGCCCGTGAAGGTCTGACAGACACCAAACTAATTGATGCCATCCGCACTGCGCAAACTACTGCGCTTGCTGATGTAAACACTATTGCTAGAAAAGCTGGCCGTGGTTCAGGTGCTCTGGGTCTTGAGAGTGTGGGTGAGGGCCTTGGTGAATACTTAGGTGAGCTTGCCGCAACAGGCGAAGCGTCCCCAACTGATGCAGTAATGGAGGCGTTGGCTGGTCTGTCCATGAGCTTGGGAGAACTAGGCGGCGCAGCAAAACTTAATAAAGCTGGTGAACTTACACGGGCTTCTGAAGTAGCTAGGAAGTACCCAGATAAGTCGGTGTTTGACCAACTTAGAGGAGAGCAAGATGTTGGACAAGTTATCCCCCCAGCAGGTGGAGCAGGCACTGGCTTGGCTGGCCAGCCCGGTGCAGGAGGCGCCGCCGGACGAACTGCTGGACTTAAACCAGATGGAGTGGTTCTTACTGGACAGGATGCTACAGACGCTGATGCAGGAGCGGGACAGCAACAAGGTTCACTAGGGGGTGGGTCGTTTGTTGATTTCCGCGATCAATACGAAGAGATTAGAAACCGTATAGACAGCCTACCAGCTAGTATGTCTCCAGCCCAAATGGACATGAAAGTCCGGTTGGTGTCTGACCTGCAATCATTGGTTCAACAATACAAGCCAGACTTAAGTTTACGTTTGGGGCAAAGAGAAATACAGGTACTCAACAGCCCCACTAGTGATCGGGTTGAAAGCGTACTAGATAAAGTTGCTAGAAAAGTAGGTCAGCCTCGCGGTATGCAGAGTAATATGTTTGGCTCGTTTGAACGAGTCACTCAAATGGCTCGTGATGCTATGGCTATGGCGGGCGGTGATGTCAATAAGGCCGTTGCCAACTTAGAGGCTGCAAAGCAGCGCTATATAGCCAAGCTGCAAGCTGGCGGCTACGACGAGAACTGGGCCATATCACAAGCAGGCCCCGGCCTGACAGCAGGTGAGGCAGTTAAATCTCGTCAGCAGTTAGCCGAGCAGCACGTGGCTCGGTTGTCTGAGCAGATAGATCAAGCTATTGTGCAGTTACGACGCCCTGCCCGCGGTATGCAGGGCAGTATGTTTGACGAAGGGCCGTCTAGAGACGAAAAAATCAAACCCATTCCGCAAGACGCACAAACTGAAGACATGCTTGGCGAGTCCACGGACCCAGAAACACTGGCCAGAATGGAAGCCGCTCGTTTGTCGGTTGAGATTGAGAAACGCAACAAAGGCAGGACGCAAGTTGGAGGCGCTTCGCTTACGCCTCAAGAGCGTTTAGATTTACTGGCTGCTAGAGAAGCTGATCTTGCTAACCGGCTAGAAAGAGCAGAAACCCAAAAGGTTGGTAGCTCATTAGGCGTTGAAGAAAAAGACATACTTGACGGACTGCGAAGCGAACTTAATGCTGTGCGTAAAGATATGCAGGCAACGCAAGATGAAATTGCGTCTGGTAAAACAGCACCAGCACCAAGGGTAAGAGCCGTACCCGTAAAAGTTGAGTCAACGCAAGAACAGACTGAGATAGAACAGGGTTTGCTGCCACAAAATGTTACAGCCGACACTGTCCCGGAAATCGTAGATGGTAAAGTTGTTTACGTTACACCAGAAAAAACTAAAAGAGTTAGAACTAGTCAACCACGTCGTGAAGAATCTCAACTAATGCTTGAGGACGATGAAGAGTTTGGTATGGGTCCAGTAGATGAGCTTTACGAGGAAGAAGCTCCTGCTAAAACAATAGAAGAAGAAAAAGAAACAATTAAAGCGCCAGAGGTTGATACTGAGCAAATTACTCAGACTGCTGAAGGCCAAGTCATCCAAGACTTCTTTGATTCCATCAAGTCTGCCGCAGATTCTGAGCAAGAACAAACTCGCCATGGCGAGTCTAAAAATGTAGCTGCTAAATCTATGCTGCGGTACGACATCGCCAAGCCCGGCGAAACAACAAGCCCGGGCATCAAGCGGATGCTGAAGTATTTAACTTCCCGTGTGGGCGGTGCAGATAATTTCAACACTTTGCTAGAAGCTATACGTGATGCGTCACCAATAGAACAAGCTCGTTTGTTTATCAAGGCTAGTCTCCCTGACCTCACTGCCCGCCGCGGCATGGAGCAGTTTAGCGACGACATTCGTAGCTACATCAGCCAGCTCTCTGGTAAGGAGACTGGTGTAACAATAGATAAGTCTGGTGTTTACAGAGAGACTATTACAACGGGCGAAGTTGTAACGCAGACGTTTGGGAAGACACCTGAAGGTGCTCCACGTCAACCAACTCAGAGTGTTAAAGAAACAGAGCATGATCTCAGAGACCGTAACTTATATGGCGCGGTTAAAGCTATTGAGCAGGCGCAAACTATGGGCGCTAAGTTGTCCAAAGGTGCAACCGCTGCGCTTAGTTATTTACAGAATTTAAACCGCAAGACTTTTGGTCAGGCACTGCACGCTCTGGCGTATGACCTTGCGCACTACGAAATTAACCAAGAGATCAAGAAGACTAACCCCAACCACAAAAATTTGTATGGGTCTAACTACGGCTACTTTGGTGAAGGCGGCCAGAACGCAGAAAACTTCCGAAGCTGGATTGAAGAGAACCTTGGGGAAAGCACTTTAGATACTCTTGACGACATGGTCGCAGAGTTCAAGCGCTCTGAAGAAGCGCACCAAGCCTACGAGAAAGCAAACAAAGATTTTGATGTAGCCGATAAGCTACACCGAAAGATGAAGAAGGCTGAAGGTAGCAGGATTGCTACGCTTGAGAAAGAACTGAAGAAGAACCAAAAGAAAAAGACTAAGGCTGAAAAAGCAGAGAACCGTGCAGGTATGCCTGATAACGGGGAAATTGAAGTTGTCCCTGAGATAGAAGATTCTAATAAGTATCTGCCGACTATAGAGTCACTACACCCAGACATTACCCGCAAATTAGAAACCGGTGATGTGCGTGGGGCGCTGGAGTTGTTTGGCGTACTGAAGAAACGCGAGAGCCCTTACTACGCTGAGCTGGCACAACGTCTGTTGGATACAGGGTTTACGGCAAAGAGCCGCATGATTTCTCTCAACACGATGGAGCCGTTGTCCAACGATCCAAGTGTTGTAGATGCACTTAAGCAGCGCACCGATGCTTTGCGCGATGTTATCGTATCGCTCTATCCTAAAGATCAGCAAGCAGGACTTCTCTCGGATATTAAGTCTAACAATCTACGTGATGTGATTAGCGCAATTGCACGGATTGAAGGCACGATGCGGGACTACAACGCATCGCCTTCTTCTATTGCCGTGGTGCAAGCCTATAGCGATTTGATTCGCAAAGAGTACGCATGGGACGGCAAGTACGACCCAGCTACAGACACAATAGTGTTGCGTCAAGGCTCCGGCGTTTTGACTAACCACTTGCTGCTGCACGAGACACTGCACGCTGCGACATCGCATCTATTAGACAACCCTAAAGCCCTGTCTGGTGTACAGCGCACAGGATACGACCAGCTTAAAGAGTTGTACGAGTACAGCAAGAGCAAACTGCCAGAAACTACAGCTTTGGGCGTTAAGAACTACGGCTTGCAAGACATCCATGAGTTTGTAGCCGAGGCGCTTACTAACCCAGCATTCCAAGCACAACTTAGAACGCTGCGCTACAAGAACTCACCGTATTCGCTTATCAATAGATTCACGATGGCGATCCGTAAGATGTTGCGGATTAGCAAAGGCGCTGCTGACAGTAACGTCTTAGAACAAACTATCTTTGCTACCGACGCACTGATGGCTGGCACGATGCAGACAGAAGGCATGACGGTAGTGGGCGAGCCCAAAGGTCTACGCAAAGCTAGGACCAAACCCGTTACAACCCCAGTTGGCATGCCTAACCAGCCGGGCACTATAGCTCAGTTCATGCGTAGCCCGTCGTGGACTGTGGCTAAACGCGGCTGGAATAGCGTTAGCGCTTCTGCTAGGCCCGCGCTGCTTGGCATCTTTACTCTGCGTCAGATTGATGATCTAGTAGGCGGTCGTATTCCGCAGATCAAGAACTTCATTAAAGTGACTGAGGACTTCCTTGCCCGCAAGAGCAACATCCTTGAAGAGTCCGCCAAGATTTCTAGGCGTTGGGAACTACTGCAGTCTAAGGACCCCGGCATGTCCCGCAAGCTAGGTGCAGTCATGCACTCCGCTACTATCATTGAGGTTGATCCAGATGTAGCAACAACTGCCCAACGCAACAACAACGTGCAGTTGATGCAGGACTGGAATGCGCTAACGCCAGAGGCAAAAGCCATATACCGAGATACGCGTGACTTCTTTGACCGTCGGTATCGAGAGTACAAACAGACCGCCCGCAACAGAATTAACCTGATGCGCGGCAGAGGCATCTCTAACTACCAGCTAACTAAGATGATTGCGCAGGTGGAAGGCGTGCCTATCAGCGTGCTAGATCGGATGGAAAACTATCAAGTATCTGAGAAAACAATAAACACGATCCTGCGTTCTGGGTTCACCAAAGGTGTGCAGCAAGACCTTGCAAATGGCGGCGCTGATGGCAAAACCATTCTTGAGATTCGCCAAGAATTTGAGCGTTTAAAAACTAAAGGGCCGTACTTCCCGCTGATGCGTCACGGTCGCTTCTGGTATCAGATTGGCACTGGCGCAAAACGTGAGTACTACATGTTTGAGACTGCGGGTGCACGAGATGCTCACATTGAGGAGCGCCTAAAGAAAGACCCGCAGCTTGCTTCTACGATTGGCGACAAAATTGGTAACGACTACGCCAAACAGATGGACGTTCACGCACGTGATTCACAGTTCCTCAAAGATATATTCAACGCCGTAGACGATATGGATGTAGCGGGCTTGACCAAAGTGCAGGCCGACGAGCGTAAGCAAGAGTTGAAAGATGGCTTCTATCAGACATTCTTACAAAACCAACCTGATCGTAGTATCCGCAATCAGTTTATTCACCGCAACAGCGTAGAAGGTTTCTCGCAGGATGCCCTGCGTAATTTCTCACAGGCATCGTTCAACATTGCGTATCAACAAGCGCGGTTTGAATTTTCTCCAGAGTTGTTCTCTCAACTAGATGCAGCCCGCCAACAAGTTAAACGACGCCAAGATGCCGGTGGTACATACAACCCGGCTTTGGTAAAAGAGAACGACGAGCTGAACGACTACATTAAAGAAGCAGAACGCCGCTTAGGGGCTATGCTAAACCCACCAGACGTTGGCAGATTGCCATCTATATTGTCTAACATCGGGTTTGTGTACTACCTAACGTCTGTAGCTTCTGCTATCACCAACATATTGGGCGGCATGATGATCGGCTTGCCAACCCTTGTTGGTCAGCAAGTACGCAATAACCCCACTATGGGTTACACACGGGCTACAGCCAAGGTTATTTCAGACATGACCAAGACAATGATTGAGATCATGTCTACTGGTTTTGGTATAGAGAAGGGTGGCCGTGCTCGTGACTACCGCTTGTTGTCTCCTTCTTTGGAGCGCAACTCTTCTATGTCTACGATGGACCGGGCAGCGTACAACAGGTTTGTTGCTGACGGCCTGATTGATATCACTGCTGCATACGATCAGTCTGGATTAGCTTCAGCCCCAACAGAGCAGTACTCAAGCTTGCCTAACAAGAGCATGCAAGTGCTGTCTTATATGTTCCATCATGCTGAACGTGTAAACCGAGAAATTATGTCTATGTCCGCGTTCCGGTCGGCAATGGACAGGCGTGCTAACTACAAAAATAAACAGCAAGCGTTTGCTGAATCAATTGCAGAAGCTAAGGACGTGACGGCACGTTCTATGTTTGACTACTCATCTGCCAACAAACCGCGTTACTTCCAGCACCCAGTGGCTGGCGTAATCCTGCAGTTTAAGCAGTTCCCACAGCAGATGACATTCTTCTTGGCACGCAACGCATACAACGCCATATTTAACGGCAAGCTGTCGATTGAAGATAAACGTGAAGCTCGCGCACGGTTCGCAGGAACCATGGGCACTGCCGCCATCATGTCGGGAGTAACTGGTGTCTGGGGATTCTCAACCGTGGCGGCAATCACAGAAGCCGTATTTAACGGGCTTGGCGGGGATGAAGGCGAAGAGCCATTTGACTTTGAGCTTGAGTTTGTAAACTACTTGGTTACAAACCTCGGTGTGAATGCCGGTATGTTCTTAGCCCGCGGTGCAGGTAACGCTATAGGATTTGACTTAGCCAGCAAGTTGAAGCTCGATGGCATGTGGATTCCTGACATGCGTAAAAACTTAGATGGTGAGGCCATGCTAACCGAGACCATTGTTAAGGCTTTAGGTCCCACCGTGGGACTAGCAGTCAACGTGCCTCGTGCATGGAAGCAATGGAACGAAGGCCATGGTGACAGAGCGATTGAGATAATCTCTCCTGCCTTTGTTAAGCAGCCCATGGTAGCGTATCGCTATGCTAAAGAAGGTGGTGCTCAGACCTTGGCTGGTGATTACATGGTGAAGGACTTCACACCGTTTGAGTTGTTTGCGCAAAGTCTGGGTATACGCTCAGCCGAACTTGCAGAGATACAAGAGTACAACATTAAGAAGAAGGGTCAAGAGCAGGCAATCGTAAAAGAGCGCCAGCAGATTCTTAATCTGTTTGCCCTGTCCTTTATGACGGGCGATGCTGAGACTAACAAAAAGTCTTTTGAGAACATCATGAAGTTCAACGCAAAGCATCCAACAAAAGCGTTTGATGCCGAGGGGTTGATTAGCTCTATTCAAAAGCGTATGGAGAAGTCAGCGCAAACAGAATATGGTCTGTACATAGACCCTAAGTTGCGCCAACTTGTGGACGAAGACTATATCCGCATGCTTGCCCGTAAACCCAAGGGTGACAAGCCTAGCAGTAGCGCTCCCAAAGAATGGTGGGAAGATGCGCCTCTGTCTAAATAAAAAGAGCCCCGCTGGTTAGGCGGGGCTAATACTATCAAGGAGAGAGGCAACTGCATGTTGCCCTCAAATTGTACGCTTAGTTCTCCAGACACGCAAACCCCGTATCCCATCTTCTATTACTAGCTTAACAATTACCGCATAGCCAAGGCGGTTCATCTTGCCTTCTATGCGTTCCCGAGCCTTGGCATCGTCCAAGCACGGTATAAAGAATGAGCTGCCAACAGTAAACTCCTGCCAGTTCAGCTCATAATTGATCCCCTCAATCCGCATCGCCCGTTATGGCCGTGTCAGGCTCAACACCAAGCAGGTCAGCATCAAACTCCAAGGCTACGACAGGGGGCGCAGTGATCTCTGTGCCGATGTCCAAGCGGGTACGCACCTCTGAGATGAACGCCCCTGTACTATTAAGCCCGGACAGCAAGTCCGTAAATGTGATCTGCTTGGAGGCGCAGTAATCTTTGAGTGCCTGACGGACAATGAATATCTTCTTGGTGTCTGGCTCGTAGCGTACGATCAGCGCACCGCGTGGGGTCAGCAGAGGCGCGGCAGCTATGCCCGCCTTGGACGTACTGTACTTGTTGACCACGAGAATATTGAGGTTGTGCTTAAGTAAGAACTCACCAACCACGGTAGCGTAGTCGTTGAAGTTCAACCGCACGGAGCCCTGCATAGACTTGATCTCCTCGACCGACCAGTCAAACACACGCTTGTAGTTGATGTCGTGCAGGCCCAGCTTGTGGGCAAACATCCCGCCCGCTAGGTTGGATGCGGCCATGCCCGACCAGAAGCGCTCACGTGTCTCAATGTTCACTGCCTTGTCCAGCTTGACCTGCAGCTTGAGTGTTGTATCAATGCACTCCTCCAAGTTCTGAACTAGGAACTGTGCATACTTGCCACCCGCATGACCGTAGTTACTCTGCAGTCTGCCAAAGATGTGTTTGGCGGTTGCCTTATCTAGGTTGTTGGTTGGGTCTATGCGGTACTGCATCAGGCGCATAAGCTCGCCTTCAGCGGTGGACTTGAGCGACTCCAGCTTGTCAGTCATACTGGCGTTAGACGTAGCCACCATCATGGTCGCCCAATAGCCTTGGGACTCGCGCTCTTCGTTGGTGGACGACTTCATCCTACGGCGGGGTGCGCCCTGCGTAACGCTATACGCTAAGTCTGAGAAGTCGTCGCCGGACATCTTAGTGATCTCATCCACACCCAAGGGTAGGTTGCACATCACAGCCATGCGGTGGAGCTTGACGTTTAGTGTGTCACGCCACTGAATCATCAGCTCATCGGGGTGACCCCATACGCTGTTCATCACCTGCAGGATAGTGGACTTGCCTGTGCCAGAGCGGTTGTTAATCAGGTTGATGATGCCGCCCTTGATGCCCATAAACTTAATTAGAGGCGCGCCAAACGCAGTAAATACGGCAAACGCATGTGGCTCAAAGCCGGGCATGTCGTAGACGTTAATGATCTCTTTCCACTCATCAAACGAGCCCATAGGACGAAGCGCATGCGCTACATCACGGGTAGCTTTAGATGGTGGGCTATAGCGTATGTAGTCTGCACCAATCTCTCGGTCGCCCAGAATAAACTTCCGGTCGTCATCGGCCCAGCCTAATTGTTGTCTCATCATTTCAACCTCTTGTGTTACTTGTAGTTCTTTTGCACATTGCACCAAATAGTCGAGAATCAAGAGCATCTGCACTTGCAAGGCAATCACGCCATGGAACGACAGGGCTTTGCGTAGCTCGTCCTTGCTTAGCGCTTCGACCAGCGTCAGTGAGAATTCTTTAACGCCATCACGTGGCAGGGACAATCTAATCAGCACTGTCTCTCCTTGGCCGGGATCGAACAGACGCTTGGTGACAAATAGGTCGTACTCATAGACAAGGGCTACGCTTGCATCGCCATCCTCGTCCTCCTTCATGTGCTTGTAGATACCGCCCGTCTTGCCACGGAAGTAGCGGTTAGGCAACTTTGGGACAATGAACGACGGCACTGGCGCGGCTTGCGCGTCCTCTGGCACAGCGTACTCAAGCACTGTGCCTTCAGCGGCCTTGGCAATCTCGTGACCCAAAACAATAGGTGATTTGAACTTGCCCTTGTGTGGGCAGTTTGTACAGATGTTCGGTGCTAGAGAATCAAATGTCTCGCAAGTGTAGGGGCCCTTAACCGTATCGGCCTTGGCCTCGGTTCTTTGTGGGTCGTACTTGTCATGCTGCTTGGAGATGATGTGTATAGCCTTGACGCCATCCACACAGAACTTGGCAATGGACAGCCCCGCCCGCCATAGAGGTTCCTCAATGTCGTTCTGGTTCTCCATGATGTTGCGCAACTGCTCGCAACCGTTGCCCGCTAGGGTCTTGTCAAAGATGACCTTGAAGCGAGACTGTCGGTTGCCCATCAGTGCGCGTGTTAGTTCGTCCAACTGTGCTGGCTTATGGATTGGCTTGGGCGGTGCGATTGGCCCCATGAGCTTGGCAAAGTCTTCAAACGAAATAGGCGCAGTCTCGTTCATCAACGTGACGGTTGCACCACCTTTGAAGTTGGTCGTGTTGGGAATACGCAACACCCGTGCAGCATCCGCTGGCACAGCAGGATCGCCAATAAACTTGTGCTTGGCGCACTGTGCCTTGAACGCTTCGGCAACAGGCAACCACTTGTCTTTCTCAACTGCCTCAGTCAATGGCCAGTACACATGCCAGCCACGACCAGAGTTCACAATCGTTGGGCGTGGCAAACTCATAGCCTTGCACAGGTCTTTGAGTGCCTGCATCCCAGTAGCCTGATCTACGTAGCCCTTGATACGCCCGTACTTGTCAGGCGTAGCTTTGTCGATGCCACAGTCGATGTCTAGGAAGAATGCCTGCATCCAACCGCAGTTCTCAGCTTCGCGGTTTTCCTTAGTAATAAACTTACCCAAGCTGAAGTAGGCATCACGCCCTTCAGCAACCAGACTCACAGCTTCTTGTTGTAGTTCTTCAAGAGTCTTGTAGTGTTCTTGTCGCGGTGCTTTGCCATTCAGCAAAGAGAATATGCAGTACCAGCCGTCGTTAGGGGCTACTACCCGTCGTAGCAGTTCAATATCCGCCATGATATTTCCAGACACGTCAATAAAAATGGGGGTAACGGGGGCTGACGGAAACCCCGTTCGCTCCGTCGAGCTAGTTACCCCCGAACCATTAAAGAGCGAAGAGCTCTTTGATCTTTGTGGCTTGCTGTGGTCCCGGGGTATGCACCCCCATGAACCAGTTGTAAATGGTCTGCTTACTCACGCCTAGCAATCCCATCAGCTCACTGACCGATATGTTCTGGTCAATGCAGTGCCGCCCCAACCGAACGCCGATGTTCTTCTTATCAGCGCTACGGTTAAGTTTGCGGATACGGTATGTGTAACCGATCACTCGTCATCTCCCCACTCGTCCACCATCGCAGCAAGGTTCTGCTTAGGCTTTGGTGGGGCAGCTTCTTTCTTCTTCTCTGAGCGCACAGTTGGCTCGGCTACTGGCTCCTCGACAGGCGCGGTTAAAGCGGCGGCGGCAGAACCAGCGGGGGCAACCAACTTAGGCAACTGAGACTCAACTTTTTTAGTAAAGTTCAACTTGCCTGCATTGATGGCAATTGGTGACTTGCCCTGCTCTACGCAAGTTGCGTATGTTTCCTTATCCAAGAACTCTGCGTTGGTGAACACCAGCTTGGGGAAATCACTGTCAGTGTCAAACGTCAGACGTGTAGTCAGCATGTTCAGGTTGTAGCCTGACTGACCAACGTACTTGGCGTACTGTAGGAAGGGCATGTTCTCAACGTTGCCCTGACCGAAGATAGACTTCTGTGGCAGGATCAGTTGGTAGATATCACCAGCGGGGTTATTCCGGAGGACAACAGCCAAGCGCATAGAAAAGCGACAAGCTGCACGGCCAGCACCGCCAGACCCTTTAATAGCCTTGGGGCACTCTTTGCAGTTGTGTCCTTGTGGGTCTTCGACATCAGCGTCGGGTCGCTCGCCATTGCTTGACCAGCAGTCTGGCACGGAGGTTTCGTCTGGGTTGTATTCTTGTCCATAGTAAGATTTCTGTACGGTCTTGGAGCCATTGACAATCACCACGTCCATGTGTGGGTCAGTGTTCTTGGCGATCTCCTTGCCACCATCTACGAGGCGGAAGACACGCCCGCGTAGTGTGATACGCTTAACGCTACCGCCAGAAGAGGTAAAGGATTTGGTGAAGTCGTCCAACGCTACGTTTTGCAGGTGGGCGGGAAGGTCAGCACGGAATGTTGTAATGTTGCTCATGGTTCTCTCTCAGGTTGATGATTTGCGGCGTACGACTACCGCGTAACGACTATCTACATTCAGACCAGCGGGGTACTCGTCCGGATGTTGCTCTAAAAAATCTTTCATGTTGCCGTTGTGGATGCGCTTCTCAAGCAATCCATAGGCATCGTGTTTTGCAATCATGCTATAGACTGCGTCCCAGTTAGTTGGGTTGTAGCGTTTGCGAACAGAACGAATTACTGTTGCGCCTTTCGTCGAAATGCTATCCGCATTTGTCGTGTTCATGATGTCCAGCATTTGATTCTCAATGACCGCTAGAGCCTCACTGAGTACTGCATCATCAGCTTCATACGCCAGCTTGAGCTGGTCTCTTTCCAAGCGTATTTTCATGTACGCGTCGGACAGTTTGTCCATGGATTTATCTTCCATATTTTCTCCTTGATGAACTATTATTATATGGCTGTTCTGGACTTTGTCAAGTCTCAGTCAACTCTTTTTTGTATAAATCTATAACTTTTTCATGGTTGCTGATGTTGCCTTGCAACATAGCGTACAACCTCTTCTCAACAGGACTGCCTTCGATATGCACGACGGTCATCGCGTTTTTCTGTCCGGGTCTGTCAATGCGAGCGTTCGCTTGTAGGTACGTCTCAGTGGACGTAACAGGAGCATACCAAATGATAGTGTCAGCCGCAGTTAGGGTAACCCCGTGAGCCGCGGCTTGTGGTTGAATGATGAGCACCTTGATGTTCTGCTTCTCTTGAAAGTCCTTGAAGATAGCAGTGCGCTTATGCACAGGGACTTCGCCATGAATCAAATCACACGTTATGCCATTCTTTACCAAGTAGTCTTGCAGTAGCTTGATGGTGTGTCGAAACGGCACAAACACCAACACCTTATGACTTGACTCGTCAATGACTTCTTGCACAACACGTAGTCGGTCGGACACATCAAACTCAATCGTTGCACCACTGTCTGAATACACAGCGCCACAAGAAATTTGTAGCAGCTTGTTCATCTTAGCGGCAGCATTGACCGTGCTGACCTCTTCGCCCGCCATCTCAAGAAGCATCTGGTTCTTCAGCTCCTTGTAGTACTTCTTCTGCGAGGGTGTAAGTGGCGCAATACGGTTAACGTACGTCACCTCTGGCAAGTCCAAGCACTGCGCCTTCTCGTAACGAATCGCTGGCTGGAGCATATCAAACACTTGCTTCTCTGCGTCTGGGCGTGGCTCCCAACGGAACATCCCAAACTTCTGCATGACTGCCTCGCGGAAGTCACCAAAGAAACGTGGCGCACGGCTAGGTACGCATAGCCTGCCAAGCCCGTAAGCATCGACAGGAGATTGAGCGGCTGGT
>Ga0214917_10003377_pt1 | contig 18472 bp, 17 predicted proteins | sample LL_1208_BB_MetaG_FD_177983 | JGI IMG/M metagenome (GOLD analysis project Ga0214917, IMG submission 177983) | Freshwater microbial communities from Lake Lanier, Atlanta, Georgia, United States - LL_1208_BB | ecosystem: Environmental > Aquatic > Freshwater > Lake | place: USA: Georgia | collected...
TATTTTGGCTATCGTATGCACCCGATTTTCAAGCGGCGTATTCGGCATAACGGGGTCGATTTTGGTGCCCCAGCTGGCGCGCGAATTCGGGCGGCCGAAACGGGGTACGTAATCGTTGCCGGCGAGAAACCGGAGTACCACGGATATGGTCGCATTACGGTAATCGACCATGGTCGACGTAAATCCGACGGAAAACGAATTTCAACGGTGTATGCTCACCAGTCGAGAATTATGGTCCGGGAAGGTGATATGGTGAAACAAGGTGATGAGATTGGTTTAGTCGGTAGTACCGGGTATTCCACTGGTCCCCATCTCCATTTTGAAGTTCGGGAAGACGGAGTTCCCGTTGACCCCATGAGGTATTTGCAATGACAGAGTCAATCGTAGCGCCGTTTAGTGTTGTATCGCTCGGCTGTGCCCGAACGTTGGTTGATACGGAGAAAATGGTGCAGTCTCTTCAAAAACGTGGATTTGGATTAGTGCCCGAGGGCAGTGAGCAAATTTCGATTCTAAACACATGTTCGTTTATCCAATCTGCGATTGATGAAACGGAAACCAACATTGTGGCGATGTCAGAACGAAAGAAACGGGGTGAAATACGGTATTTGGTGGTCACCGGGTGTTATCCCAGTCGCTTTAAAAAGCCAGAGCTCCAAGCGCGATATCCGGAAGTGGATATTTGGCTCACTACTCAAGAAGAAGATCGGCTCCAGACCGAATTGGCACAGCTCATTTTCAAAAAGCGATTTTTGCCGAGCCGGCCGGTTCGCTACACGAAATTGACCCCCTCTCATTATTCGTATATCAAAATTTCAGAGGGCTGTGACAATTGGTGCTCGTTTTGTACGATCCCTAAAATTCGTGGGGTGCACACCAGCAAGTCGGTGGAAGCCGTGCTTGAAGAAGCCCGATTGCAGGTATCCTTTGGTGCCCGAGAGTTGATATTGATTGCCGAAGACACGACCGCGTGGGGCGAAGATTTATACGGGAAGCCCTCGTTGCCTGTTTTATTAAATGCATTAGTCACTGTGCCAGGGGTTGAGTGGATTCGATTAATGTACATTTTTCCCCCTCGGGTGAATGCCGAATTGATCGATACGATTAACGCCCATCCCTCGATTATTCCGTATTTGGACATGCCGGTTCAGCACGCCAATACCCGACTGCTGGAGTTGATGAATCGGAAATATTCCGGTGAATTTTTGCGGGGATTGATTACCGAATTAATAACAAAGATTCCCACCTTGGTATTGCGGACCAGTTTGATCCTGGGGTTCCCAACCGAGACCGAAGATGATGTCCAAGAATTGCTTCAATTTATTGAAGACTACCCGTTCGCACATTTGGGCTGCTTCGCCTATTCTGAAGAACGCGAGACCCGGTCCGCACGGTTGGAGCCGAAGCTACCAATCGATGAAATTCAACGTCGGATTAATCGGGTGATGACCCGTCAGGCTGAATTGGTGTCACGGCGCAATCAGGCGTTGGTGGGCCAAAAACTCCGAATGGTTTACGAAGGTAATCGGGTGGGGCGGTCCTATCGCGAGGCCCCTGATGTCGACGGGCGGCTGCTGGTCGCGGACCCAAAGCACTTGCAACCCGGTGACGTGGTGGAGGTAACGATTATTGGAGTTTCAGATCTGGATCTGACCGTTTCGTTCTAACTGATTCGAATCCGACGACGTGTCTTGCTTTAGGACTTGGGCGCGCAGTCCCCGCCACCATGTCGAATAATCGCACCTTCAACCATATAAATGACATCTTCTGCGATATTGGAAGCATGGTCAGCAATTCGCTCCAAATGACGGGTAATGGATAAGACATTAAGTAGAACTTCGCATTGGTCCGGATTGGCTTTTAATGTGCCGACAATGACGTTATGAGCCTCCCGCTTCTGAGCGTCAACGACGTCATCTTCTCGGCAAACCTCACGGGCCAACGGCGCATCGACTTGTACCAACGAGTCTAGGCTATGTTTGAGCATCCATTTAACCTTATTCATGATCGGACGAAAGTCGAAGCTTACGGGTAAAGTTTCGGTTCCATCGTTGGCGATGTAGACTACTTTTTTTGCCATACTTACCGCCAAGTCGCCGATCCGTTCTAAATAATTGTTGATTTTAAGGATTGAAATAATATACCGGAGCTCTCCCGCGACAGGTTGGTGCAGGGCCAAAATTTTGAGACATTCCTCTTCAACGTCGATTTCTTCTTTATTAATTTCGATATCATTTTCGATAACTGTCTTGGCCTTTACGACATCTAACGTTTGGAAGGCTTCGGCTGCCAAAGCCACGTTTTCCTCGACCCGCGTACTGAGTGACAAAAAGACCCGTTTGAGCAATTCAATTTCACGATTAAGCTGATACGACATGAGACCCTCCTGAGGTTGGAATATGGATGGTAATTAGGGTGCCACTCCCTCGGCGACTGGTCACCGAAATTTGGCCACGATGCGCGTCAATAATTGTCTTTACGATTGCCAGCCCCAATCCGCCCCCTCTTACCAACTGATGTTCGGGGGTGTTGATGCGATAAAATGGTTTAAATATATGCGGGATGTCCGCTGCGGGGATGCCGATGCCACTATCTTCGAGGACAATGGTCGCCATGTCGTCGGCCATCGAGAGACAAACTGTAACTTTTCCATTAGTAGTGGAGTAGGTGATCGCGTTAGTAATAAGATGGGTAAACGCGTAGAGAAGGCTTGCCGCATGTGCCCAAGCGGGCGCTACCCCTTTGATCGTAAGAGAGATCCCATTCTGAGCAGCGAGTGGGGCGAGTTCGGTCCGAACATGCTCCATCAGCCCTTCAATTGGTATTTCCGAAAATTCGAGCTTTTGGGTTTCCACAGATTGTTCAAATTGAGTGAGATAAATCAGGTCATTCAAAATGGTCGTAAGTAACATCGACTCTGCTGAAATGGCAGTATAAATCGGGTTGGATTCGTTGCCTTGGATTAGTTCTTGAATCCGCGAAGCGGGGCTTTTAAGCTGTTCCGAAACCGCCATAATCACCTCTCGTCGTGCGCCTTGAATTCGTTTGGTTTGGGTGACGTTATGAAAAACAACGACTATTTTGCGGATGGCAAATGATGATTCTCGAATGGGGATGCAATCTACTTGGTAAAATTCGTCATCATGATTTCTAAAGACGATTTCTCGCGTTGCGGGTTCTTTGTCTCTAATTGCCCGCCGAACAAGATCGACGAGCGCGCTATTACGAACTTGACCGGATAACGATTGTCCCGACGCGCTACCAGGTGTCAGGCCTAATATGGTCTCTGCAACGTTGTTTAAGTTGAGAATACTTTCGTGACAATCGACGACCATAATGCCGTCAAATAAACTCGTCAAAATGGTTTCTTTTTCCCGTTGTTCGTTTTGAAGCGACTGGAATCGTTCGTCCAATTGGCACGCCATGTCATTGACAGCTCGAGTAATAACACTCATTTCCGAATCGCCAGGCGGCACAGACAGCCGGTAGTTAAGGTGGCCCGCCGAGAATCGCTGAATTCCATCTCGCAAGGTTTCTAGTGGGGTTGTTAGCCAGTGATACAGAAAATAACATCCGATGGACACCGCCGCTAAAATGGTAGCGCATGCAACGAGTATTTGAATATAGAACGTTCGCGTGGCTTGTTGGACGGCCACCAATGAATCTGATGCACGCACCACGGCGATTGCGCGGCCATTTTCGACGACCGGCATTGCGACATAGAGCGCGCGTTGCTTTAGGGTTCGGCTGTATCGTTCCACTGTACCCCGTTTAAGGCCGAGGGCGGCGACAAACTCGGGACGATCTTTGTGGTTTTCTAGGGTGGCCACATCAGTCATTGAATCTCCGATAACCGTACCGTCGGGGAGGATAACAGTTAGGCGACACGTATTACTGACTGCGACCTGTTTGAGTGTCCGATCGATGGTTTCAAAGTCTTTGGCTTTCAGAGGTGTCCGAATTAATGTTTCAATCAGTGCGGTTTCTTGGTAAAGCGTGTCTGTCGCACTCTTGAGTGCGACTTTTTCGAAGAAATAGGTGGAATACCATGTCATCGCGGCCAATATAATGATGGCCAATATCAAAAATGCCGGGAAAATTCGCCATAAAATCCGCTTTGGTTTTACCGCGATGTTCATCCGAATTTCCTTGATAAGTATTCCTCAGTTCGTTTGTCGTCCGGTACGGTAAACAACTTTTCAGTGGTTCCATATTCGATCAGTTCGCCCAGGTACAAAAATGCGGTGAAGTCGGATACCCGAGAGGCCTGCCCGATGTTATGGGTGACCATGATGATGGTGACGGTTTCTTTGAGTTCCGAAATCAAGTCTTCAATATGAGCCGTCGACTTGGGATCCAATGCAGATGTGGGTTCGTCGAGCAACAGAACTCGGGGCTTCATAGCCAAGGCTCTGGCAATACATAGCCGCTGTTGTTGGCCACCGGATAAAAACGCCCCACGACGATGCAGCGCGTCTTTGACTTCATTCCATAGGCCGGCTTTGTGGAGTGAACTTTCAACAATTTGGTCTTTTTCGGTTCGCTTTAACTTAATTCCATTCAAAATGTACCCGGCGATCACGTTGTCATAAATGCTCATCGTCGGAAATGGGTTTGGGCGCTGAAATACCATTCCGATTTCTCGGCGCACCATGATGGGATTCATCTCGTAAATATTTTTTTTGTATAAGGAGATGCTTCCAGAAACAACCGTGTTGGGGATGAGTTCATGCATTCGATTAATACAGCGAACCAAGGTGGTTTTTCCACATCCTGAAGGCCCCATAATTGCGGTGACTTTCTTGCGATAAAACGACATTGAGATATCTTTAATAATTTTATCGTCACCGATCGTAACGGTTAAATGGTCAATTTCTAGTATTTGTTTGTTCATCGTTTGATTAATGTCCTTGTCAGTAAGCTTAAGCCGAGTACGAATAAAATTAAAATCAACGAAGCTCCCCACGCGATTTGCTGCCAATCAGCGTAGGGGCTCGTAGCGAAATTATATATAATCAATGGCAGTGAATTGATCGGCTGTGTAACGTTGAGCGTCATGAATGGATTACCAAAGGCGGTAAATAAGAGGGGGGCAGTTTCCCCCGCAACCCGTGCAACCCCCAATAAAATCCCGGTTAAAATTCCATTGAACCCGGCTGGCACAATAATTTTGATCATAGTCCGGTAGTAAGGAACCCCCAACCCAAGGGACGCTTCTTTCAAGGAATGCGGAATTAACTTCAAAGTTTCTTCCGTCGAACGGATGATCATAGGGAGCATCATCAACGCCAAAGCAATTCCCCCCGACAACGCTGAAAACCCACCCATCGGAACCACGATCCATAGATAGGCCATAATACCAATGACAATTGACGGGATTCCCTGAAGAATCTCAACGCAGATTCGAACAACGGACGCCAATCGAGAGTTGGAAAATTCAGTCAGGAATAATCCCAAGGTAATCCCAAACGGAATTGAGAGTAACGCGGCTGTACCGATGAGTAGTCCCGATCCGACGATCGCATTCGCAATGCCAGCCCCACTAGTGCCCGGCGGTTTGGGTAATGATGTTAAAAAATCCCAACTAATGACTGCTATCCCGTTGCGGACAATGTAATACAAGATGAGGCCCAAGGGTACCAGCAAGATCATTGTCGTAATCACAAGATAAATTCGAAATGCAAGATCTTTAAAAAGACGGGTCGATAGTTGATCCATCGTTAGTGAATACTCCACCGGCGAATAATGGCCCTGCCGATAAATCCGATGAGGGTGGTGGTGACAAATAGTATCAGCCCCAGATGAATGAGATTCGAAATATAGAGTGGATCGGTTGCCTCAGCGAATTCATTGGCGATAACACTGGACATCGTATTCGCCGGATCAAAAATAGACTTCGGAATAAAGTTGGCATTTCCAATGACCATTGTTACGGCCATTGTTTCCCCAATTGCCCGGCCAAACGACAAAAGGATTCCCGAGAGTAATCCCGATTTTGCATACGGCAATACAACCCGATGAACCACTTCAAAGGGGGTGGCGCCAAGTGCTAGTCCCGCTTCTTTAAGGTCATTTGGTACCATGCTGATGACGTCTCTACCAATTGACGCAGCATAGGGGATAATCATGATGGCGAGAATCAGAGATGATGTAAATACACCGACGCCATAGGGAACCACTCCTAAAAAAAGCTCCAGTTTTCGGATCATTGGGACCAGTACAAACAGGCCCCAGAATCCATAAATAACGGACGGAATTCCGGCCAATAAATCAACCAAGGTTCGGATTGCGGACGATAAAAAGCCGGATTTGACATAGAATCCAGAAAAAATGGCTAGTGACAGGGCGATCGGGGTTGCCATGACCAACGACAGTAACGTTGTGATGAGGGTACCCGCAATAAACGGAAGGGCGCTGTATTCTTTAAATACGGGATCCCACTTGCCCCCTACATAAAATTGAAGCCCATATGCGTGAATGGAGGGCCAGCTTTGATAAAAAATCGTCACCAATATTCCAACCAAAAGTGCTGTCATCGCAAATCCAGACCCCTTAAGAATAAGGTTGAATCCCGCTTCGTAGAGGCGGAGATTTCGATCTTCTGGAGTGGTTTGAGACGTTTTTCGCATAAATTATGGTGAGTATGGTGTGGAGCCGATGACCGGAATTGAACCGGTGACCTACTAATTACGAATCAGTTGCTCTACCAGCTGAGCTACATCGGCAAGGACCTACATGGTACCAGACGGGTACCGGTGTTGGACAAGGTGTGACGTTTGCATTGCCAATCGTGTAAACTATCACCAATTATGGAAATGGCATCAACTGCAGCACTGACACTTAGGCCCACAATGGCCTTTATTAAATGGGCCAAATCCACTGCGGCTGGAACAGAATGGGTTGAGGAAATTAATGAAATCATTCGCGAAAAGTCAAAACAAGATGGCCACATTTATCTGATCCCTCCGGTTGATATGGACGACGAATTAGACCGTGTTATTGAAGTGAAAGCCTCGGAGCTTCTAGAGAACGAATTAATGGAATGGCAAATCGATCCCGAAAAGTGGCCGATTCAGTTGTCATCGGGGCTACTTCGCCAGTGGTTTACGCTTGCTTATAGCGAAATGGTATTTTCGATGGTGCCAGATCCATCGACAGATTTGGTGGACTTTTTATCGAGTCCCCCATTACAATCCAAAGGATCGGAGCTTGCGGGGAAAACACCACTATGACCAAAACAATATTAGTTGTCGATGATGATCAATCCATTAACTCAATTTTTGAGTTTGTCCTGCAGCAAGCGGGTTATTATACAATTACGACGACTTCTGGTCAGGAATGTATCGATATCATTAAGTCTGACCAACCCGTTGATTTGGTGTTTTTAGACTTAAAAATGCCGGGAATATCCGGGATCGATACGTTTAAAGAGATTCAAAAAATGCGCCCGATGCTCTTGGTGATCATGATGACGGGCTATTCGGTTGATGAGCTGTTGCGTGATGCATTTGAATTGGGTGCATACGGGGTAATTTATAAGCCCTTTGATGTTGAGGAAGTGTTGTCGGTTATCGAAAAAATATTTCGATTGCCGGCATTGACCTAGGAATCGGGCGAGGCCTCCGGATGCAGCACCTTCCAAAGTCGGTCCAAACGTCTCTTGCTGCGCTCGGGGCGTCGCTTCGTGAACGGGTCCATTCATCCGGTGAGATCGGCCAGATTATTGCAAATGGGGCGACTCTGTTATTCCCAGGATCATATGTCTCCATCTATTTACAAGACCCGACGCATGGGCAAGTCGTTGAGACCCTTCACATTGGACCTGCGTGGGCGCTGAGTGATCGGGATCGCGCTTGGCTCATTCAGCAGACAAAAGACCGGCTTATCAAGTCGGAGCGGTCAGGTACGATCTATGTTGGAGATCGCTCAAAGCACCTAGAGTCTGATAAGCTTCGTCAAAAAGAAGATAGCGCCCAATACGGGGTCAAATCTCGAGAAATTTTGTTCCAAATGTTGATTTCAGAGGATGAGTTAATCCTTGGGATTGTGGTGATCCGGGCTTGGGAAAGTACGCCCTTGGCTGAGTTGGATGGCTTTGAACTCCGAACTGCGTCATACGCTCAATTTGCGACCACCATTGCCTTGGCCTTGGAAGATCTCCATATCCACCAAAAAATCGAAAGTTTGTTAATCGACAAGCGCGAGTTAAAACTGCGTATCCAAAAGGATGAGGAGGATTTAAAGCGGCGGATTTTAGAATTGACAGTGTTGTATGACACCTCCAATGCTCTCGGATACTCGCTCGACTATTATCAAATTGTTCGTCTGGTTGTTGAGAGTTTGGCCAAGGTACTAAATTTTGATATTTGTGCCATCTTTTTGTTGGATTTTGTATCCGGAGGGGAGATTATTACGCGAATCAATAAGCCATTGGAGCACCCGTTTGTGAATAGTGTTCAATCGAACGTGATTTCCGCAATTGTGCCCTTCATCCGACGGTCCATAGATCCATTGCAAGTGAAGTTAACAACCGAATTGGGGTACAGGCCGACCCGAAATCAGGAGCCCTCCAAAGAGCTTATGAAATCATTTGCGAATGTCCCGCTTATATTCAAAGAAGAAGTCATCGGGATGTTGAATATTTGTTCCACGTCACGTAACGCATTTCCTCGTAATGAAATGACTTTTTTGCATACGATGGCCAACCAGCTAGCGTCGCATTTGGGTCGTCTTAAGGTGGTCAAAAAACTCGAAAAATCCAAGATGGATTCAGTTATTAAAAGTATGAGCGAAGCGGTGATTATGACTAACGAGTTGGGGGAGGTCGAATTTATAAATCCAGCGGCTCGCGAATTGTTTGAGGTGGCGGGCGATCGACTGCTGTCCAAAGAGGAAATGTTGTCGCGATATATCGAGTTGGGGATAGATCCGATTTATCGCCAAAGTCTCCGTACCCGTAAAGCCTACCTGAACCAAGAGGTGATCCATAAAGATCGAATTTATTTGGTTAATGCAACGCCTGTGATGGATGGTGAACGAGAGCGTCTTGGAACCGTGCTGGTGATTCGGGATTTTACCGAAATTCAACGAAATAACCGGATCAAAACTCAGCGATTAGAGGCCATTTCGCAGGTCAATGTAATCATCAAATCTATTACCGATTTGTATAATATGTTGAGTGTGCTAATGCAGTTTATTCTCAACGTAGTCAATGCCGAATCTGGGGCGATTCAGCTAAAAAATGGAAAAAAGCTCGTTACTAAGGTTCATAGTAATTTCCCGGATAAAATTCGTCGGGAATACCAGTTTAAGTCCGGGGAGACAATTTCGGAGTATGTGTCCCGCAATATGGATATTTGTTTCATCGAGGATTATCACGCCGATCCGCGGGTCAGCCAGGACGTTAAAGTGCTTATCGAGAGCTATGTATGCATTCCGATTATGGTCAAAAATGAACTCATCGGAGTGGTCAGTATTGTCCGAAAATACGGCAACATGAATCCCAAAATTACACAGGACGATATCCGGACGTTAACGACTATTACCTCTCTGTCAGGGACGGCGATTCAAAATGCATTGCTATATCGAGAAACACTCAAAAAGCAACAAATGGATCAGGAATTGCGGATCGCTACCGAAATCCATACCAAGCTGCTTCCTGCGAATGTTCCGGAACAGGATCATTTTTTGTTTGGCGCGGTGTCCGTCCCGGCCCGGGGGTTAGGGGGGGACTATTACGATTTTTTCAAGTTGGCAGACGGGAAAATTGGGATATGTGTGGCCGATATTGTGGGCAAGGGTATTCCCGCCGGGCTGTTTATGGCGATGTTAAAAAGCTTGCTGCATTCACAATTGCAAGAAGTGGTTTCACCAAAAGAAGCGTTGCAGAAGATAAATGAAGTTCTCTTTCGTGATCCGGTGATCGATAAATTTGTCCCCTTGTTTTACGGGGTTCTTGATCCAGATGCGATGACGTTGCGGTACAGCAATGCCGGGCATGAGCCTGCACTACGGTTTGATGGTACTGATTTCGATGTGTTAGACACCGCGGGATTTCCGTTGGGAGCATTGCTTGATACTGAGTATGGTGAACATGAAATTCAATTATCCGACCAGGATGTCATTGTCATTTTTACAGACGGCATTGTTGATGCGCGAAATAGCAAGAATCATAGTTTTGGTGTGGCTGGGGTTAAGAATGCACTGCGCCGTTTAACTGATCAATCGGCCAAATCGATTACGGATAAGTTATATTCGACGGTGACCCATTTTATGAGAGGAACCCCCCAGCAAGACGACATCACGTTGGTCGTGCTGAAGGCGGATATGGGGCATCGGGTCCGGGGGACGGAGCAGCCATTACGTGTCAAAAAGGTGCGTGTGACAAGCTCGACTAAATTCATAAAAAAAATTCGAGCAGATGTTGAGCAAATCGCGACGGAGATGGGATTCCCTGAAGAAGATATTTTTAATATTAAATTGGCCATTAATGAGGCCCATGCCAATGTGATAGAGCATGCCTATTCTGGAAGTGAAACCGGCGATATTTTGTTCCAATTTTTGATCTTTTCGGACCGTCTCGAAGTGGTTATCAAAGATTTTGGTCAAGGTATGAGGCAACGGACGACGAAAGGGGAGGAGTATCTCGACGAATTAGAGGGATCGGGCTTGGGGGTATTCTTAATTAAAACGGTGATGGATCGGGTCCGATATCGACGGACGTCCAAGGTAGGTACGGAATTGTGGCTGACCAAGTGTTTACCTCCAAAATCGTAGTACCCATGCGGACCGATGGTGTGGTAATGTACCCACAAATTCCCAGACTGAAGTCATAGAAATGCCATGCATTTCTCAATGAAAAAAGGAGCTCAGTGTTATGGAAATCGTCAAAGATGTCGTGGATGATAAGGTTATCAAATTGCAAATTGGTGCTGAATTCGACGATGTTAAAAAAGAATTGTCGGGTTTTGTTGAGTTGGATATTGAGAATCAAGCCCATTTTGTTGATATCGTGAATTCGGTATTCGAAGATGGCCATGTCCATGTGATCGTGGATATGGAGAACGTAAGCTATATTGATTCTTCGGGATTGTGGGCCTTGTTTGAAGGTCACAAAAAGGCGGCCCAGCGGGGTGGTAAATTGGTGTTGTTGAATCCGACGAAGGATGTCCGCCGGGTATTGGACATCACCAAGATGTCGTCTAAAATTCAGATTTTTGGGACGCAAGTAGAGGCGTTAACTGGGCTGGTAAAGTAAATAGTCAAGTAAGCCATAGCGGGGGGGCAATGTCCGGGTGGATGCATTAAGTGTCCAGCCGGGTTTTTTTTTAAGGAGAATGATGATTGTGGAAGGCCATTTAAGCGAAGAAGAGGTCCGGCTTCAGAAAGCCAATGAACTGCGAGCGAGGGGCGGGAATCCTTACCCCTATCGATTTGATCGGAGTCATAAAATTCAGCCGCTTCTTGCGGAACATGAGGGGCTGGGAATCGAAGAATCTCGATCAGAAATTGTGGCCGTCGCCGGTCGGATTATTGCCAAGCGTGGTCATGGCAAGGCGACATTTGGAAATGTGATGGATCAAACAGGTACATTGCAATATTACGCCAATGTGGATCGATTGGGTACTGAGGGGCTCGATGAACTGGTGCACTTTGATATCGGGGATATTGTCGGCTTAACGGGGCATATGTTCCGGTCAAAACGGGGCGAAATTTCACTCCATATTCATACCTTTGAATTACTTAGCAAGGCCCTTCACCCGCTACCAGAAAAATATCATGGCCTTCAGGATAAAGAGACGCGGTATCGACAGCGGTATGTGGACCTTATCGCCAACGAAGAGGTTCGTTCCGTGTTTATGACCCGGTCTAAGACGATTCATGAAATCCGGAATTATTTGGCTGAGCAAGATTTTTTGGAAGTCGAAACGCCGGTGTTACAGTCTATTTATGGGGGGGCATCAGCCCGCCCGTTTAAAACATTTCATAACGAGTTGGCACAAAATCTGTTTTTACGGATTGCGCTTGAACTCCCATTAAAACGCTTGATTGTTGGGGGATTTGAAAAAATTTTTGAAATTGGCCGGGTGTTCCGAAATGAAGGTGTGTCGTTTAAGCATAATCCTGAATATACGTTGCTGGAATTGTATCAAGCGTACGCGGACTACACGGATGTCATGGCGTTGACCGAAAATCTATTGGCCCATTTGGTGTTTAAAACCCATGGAACTTATGAAATCGAGTACCAAGGCCATCAATTAAATTTTAAACCACCATTCCGACGCATTACGATGATGGAAGCATTGGAGACTTATGCGGGGATTGCACCCGATGCGACGATCGACACCTTGCGTACTCGGGCCCTTCAATTAGGACTGGACCCCGCTGTTCAGTCGATGCGTGGGGAATTGTTGGCATTTATTTATGACAAGGCCGTGGAAGAACATTTGATTCAGCCTGTATTCGTGGTGGACTACCCTTGGGAAACGTCGCCGTTAGCAAAACGGAAGCGAGACAATCCTGAATTGGCTGAACGATTTGAGTTGATTGTTGCTCAGATGGAAGTCGCAAATGCATTTTCTGAATTAAATGACCCGGTTGAGCAATACGCACGTTTCGAAGAACAAGTGAAAGCCCAAGAGGCCGGTTGGGACGAAGCTCATCAAATGGATGCCGATTTTGTAAACGCGTTGAAGTATGGGATGCCGCCCACGGGTGGATTGGGGATTGGAATTGATCGCGTGGTGATGTTATTAACAAATTCATCGAGTATCCGAGATGTGATTGCATTTCCTCACATGAAGGATCGAAAAGAAAGTTGATTCAAGTACATCTCTCGGGTATCGTGAGCGATCAAAAAGTGGGTTGGAGGCGTAATTAGGTGATGAAAAATATTCGATTTCGAGTAGCCCTGGTCGCATCAGCGGTGATTTTAAGTGCGATCGCGTTTTTCGTGTATCCCATTAATTTAGGACTAGATCTGCAAGGTGGGTCGCGATTGGTTCTTGAGGCGAGAGATACGCCTGATGTAAAGGTGGATAATGACGCGGTCGAGGGGGTCTTGGCGGTTATTCGAAATCGTGTGGACAGTTTAGGCGTGGCCGAGCCGATTATTTCCCGAAAGGGGCCTCGGCAAATTGTGGTGGAGCTTCCTGGGGTCCAGGATCCTGAACGCGCGTTGAAATTGATTGGGGATACGGCACGGCTTGAATTTGTGGAGGCAGAATGGGCCCCAGCGGAAGTAAGCAGTTTAAATGCTGAACAGTTGGCTGTTTTAGCCGGTCCCAACGCACGAATCGATAAACTTATTCAGTACGATGCGAAGGGTAAGGTTGTTTCTGAGCGACCGATTATATTGAAAACGGTGGCATTGACTGGCGCGGATTTAAAAATGGCGTCTCCTGGGCAAAATCAATATAGCGAGGGGGTTGTCAATATTGAGTTTACCACCGAAGGGGCTGAAAAATTTAAAGCCGCAACCACTCGGTCCGTTGGCCGTCCTCTGGCTATTATTTTAGACGGAAAAATAATTTCTGCTCCTAACGTAAATGAGCCAATAGCGGGTGGAAGAGCCCAAATCTCGGGTCGATTTTCAGTGCAAGAGCTCCGGGATTTGGTGATTCAATTGAAGGCGGGAGCATTACCGGTGCCAGTTGAAATCGTGTCCAACAAAGTTGTTGGTCCGACTCTTGGTAAAGATTCGATTGAAAAAAGCAAGCTTGCTGGCATGATCGGATTTGCAGCTGTGTGTTTGTTTATGGTTGGGATGTATCGGTTGCCCGGTGCAATGGCAAGTGTAGGGCTTTTATTGTATACCTTCATTTTCTTCTCGGTTCTCAAGGCAATGGGAGCGACCTTAACCTTGCCCGGCATTGCTGGATTTATTTTGACCATTGGGATTGCAGTTGACGCGAACGTCATCATATTTGAGCGGATCAAAGAGGAGCGTCAAATGGGGTTGAGTTTGAAAGCGGCGATTGATGCTGGATTTGACAAGGCATTTTGGACTATTGTCGATGCAAACGTGAGTACATTGATTGCGACTGTTGTGTTGTTCTGGTTTGGTACCGGTACCATCCGGGGATTTGCGGTGACTTTATCAACGGGGATTTTGGTGAGTATGTTTACGGCAATAACGGTGACGCGCTTGTTGCTGACTGCTGTGACACGGTATTCCAAAGCGGCGAATAGTATCGCGGTTAAGTAAGAGGGATATAACAATGAAACATTGGAAAATAATCGAAAAGCGGAATTTGTGGTTTGCGATATCGGGGCTCGTTATTCTTCTGGGGTTTGCCATGATGGGAATGCGTGCGGTGCGTAGCCAACCCATGTTGAATTTGGGTAGCGATTTTGCCGGCGGTAATACAATGGTATTGCGTTTCGATTGGCTGAATGAAAAATATAAGCAAATCGGGCACAATCCAGAGGCCTTTCAAGAAGAAAGCGGCAAATTTATCGGCAGCATACGAGATGTGTTAAGCCCATTCGGGCTCGAAAACAGCAGTATTCAGATTTCGAATGATCAAGAGGTCATTATTAAAACAGCAAAGGTGACACAGGACAAAAGTGCCCATATTCGCGAGGCGTTGACCGCACGGTTGGGGCCTATTGAGGTTCTTGAAATTGATTATATTGGGCCTGCAATGGGGGCCGAATTAAGAAATCAGTCGGTCATGATTATTATTATGGTGAGTGTCGCACTGATGGCCTACATTAGTTGGCGATTTGAGTTTTGCTACGGAGTAGGGGCCTTAGCAGCGACGTTACATGATGCACTTCTAATGATTAGTTTGGCCTCTATTTTCCATATTGAGGTTGATACGGCGTTTGTGGCGGCACTGCTGACCATCTTAGGGTATTCGATTAATGATACGATCGTTATTTTTGACCGTGTCCGTGACAATATCTCAAAGGCGCGAACCGCGAAGCATGGCTTTGATCTTGCGACGATACTTAATATTTCCATCCGAGAAACGCTTGGCCGGACCATTAATACTGTCGCGACGGTTGTGATTGTATTGGCGGCGTTGCTGGCGTTTGGTGGGAGTACCTTACGCGCGTTTTGTGCGGTGTTGTTGATGGGAACGATAGCCGGAACCTATTCCTCTATTTTCATCGCGGGGCCGGTTATGGCCTCCGCTTTCAAACAAAAATAAGCACCGAGTTAAAATAAGGAGATTGCGCCCCGGAAACTCGGCTTAACTATACCGGTCCGCATTCGCTCCCCTCCTTGATAGTCCGAGCCTCGTCTCCAACGCACACTCCCCTCATTTTAATCGGTGCTTCGTGCTCCCTGGGAACGGCGATGTGGCAAATGCGAAGGGACAACTTCTCGGAATAAAATGGTGAAGTTTTCGGTTGAGCGGAAAATCCGGCGTTTTAACCGGTGTATCGGCCCATTGCTCGGAACTTGGCGTATCTCTCGGACTTGATGGTCGCTTCAGACACTAGCTTATAGTGGGTTAAATCGGCCACAATTGTCTCTTGAATTCGCTGCGCCACGGTTTTCCAATCGTGATGGGCGCCACCTAAGGGTTCTGGAATAATGCCATCCGAAATTCCGAGCTTCTGAATTTCAGGGGCGGTGATTTTCATGGCATCAGCAGCCAAATCAGATTTTTTTGCGTCTCTAAACAGAATTGAAGCACAGCCCTCGGGGGATATCACTGAATATACGGAATTTTGGAGCATATACAACCGATTTGCGACGCCAATTCCCAGTGCGCCCCCGGATCCGCCTTCACCAATCACAAAAGAAACGACGGGAACTGTAAATCCAGCCATTTCACGAAGATTTCGTGCGATTGCTTCTGCTTGGCCGCGCTCCTCTGCTTCCAAGCCTGGATATGCGCCCGGTGTGTCGATAAATGTGACGATGGGCATCCGAAATCGGTCGGCCATTTGCATTAGTCTGAGGGCCTTACGGTAGCCCTCTGGATTGGGCATCCCAAAATTGCGATAAATATTCTCTTTTGTATCGTGGCCTTTTTGGTGCCCCATTACGACGATTCGGTATTCGCCCAATGTCGCGATCCCACCAACGATTGCCGGATCATCACCAAATACTCGATCCCCATGGAGCTCAATAAAACTGTCGAAAATAAGGCGAATCAAACTACCCGTATCAGGACGATGAGGATGCCGCGCTACTTGGACAATTTGACTGGGGGTTAGGTTTGTATAAATTTCTTGTCGAACTTGTTCCGCCCGGGCTTCTATTTTTTGAATTTCGCCAGATAGATCAATGTTGCCGTCGCTAGATAATTTTCGGAGTTGTTCTATTTTGTCGTAAAGCTCAGCCAGTGGTTTTTCAAATGATAATAGTTTCATTGAGGGCTCCGAGGAATGACAAGGCTAGATAATACGACCGTTAGTACATCTTTTAATTCACGGCGGTCCGTCACCATGTCTACCATTCCGTGGGCGAGCAGAAATTCTGCCCGTTGAAATCCCTTGGGTAATTTTTGTCGGATAGTTTGCTCAATGACCCGGGGCCCAGCGAACGAGATGAGGGCACCTGGTTCAGCAATATTGAGGTCGCCCAAGATTGCAAAACTGGCGGATGTGCCGCCAGTCGTTGGATCGCACAACACTGAAATGTAGGGGACTCGCTTTTCAGCAAGTAGTTCAAGCGCCGCGCTGGTCTTTGCCATTTGCATTAGGCTCATAATGCCCTCCTGCATTCGTGCTCCGCCGGACGCAGTAAATACGATGACCGGCTTTAAATCTTCAATACTTCGTTCGATAGTTCGGGTGATTTTTTCCCCAACAACGGAGCCCATCGATCCGCCCATGTAAGCAAAGTTCATAATGGCTGTATTAATTGCAATTCCGGATATGGAGGCCGTCCCGGACACAACGGCATCTTTACGATTTGACTTGGATTGGGCCTTGCGAATCCGGTCCGAATAACTCTCCGTGTCAAAAAATTTAAGAAAGTCAGTTGGACCGAGATCCGCATCAACCTCTGTAAAGGAATGCTCATCAAACGTGTAGCGAATTCGTTCTTCGGGAGAAATGCGGAAATGGAAGCTGCATTTTGGGCACACTTTATGGTTTGACTCCAAATCCTTCTGAAAAAGAATCTCGGAGCAATGCGTACACTTGACCCAAACATCGCCTGGAATATTCAGACGTTCATTGGACGTTGTGCTTTTTTCTTTTTTTGCGAACCAGTCGATGATTGACATAGGAAATTTCTAAGCGATAAAATTAGTGGTTCATCATAACGAACCCCGTAAACGGGTGTCAAACTTGTGGAATGGATAGCATCGAGGTCTGGATTACCGGACTCATCGTTTTTAAGGAGATATTGTGGCAAATATTAAATCATCGAAAAAAGACATTCAGCGCAGCGAAAGGAACCGGGTTCGGAACCTTAAGTACAAGACCTTGGTTAAGACCGTTGTGAAAAAATCGCTATCTGCAGTTGAAGCGGGCGTAGAAAATCGTGCGGAAATTGTTCGTGAAGCTTTGCGGACCATTGATAAGACGGTTACAAAAGGTGTACTGCATAAGAAGGCTGCCGCGCGTCGGAAATCTCGGATTGCTCGGGCACTTAACGCTGCGGCGTAAATTTTTCTTAGGGGCGGTAGTGTGGGCCCTCGTAGTTGGGCCCACCGTTGCAACCGACGTATGCGTAAATGCGGCCTGTTTTGACGTCGAGGTAGCTAAGACCGATGCGCAGCGTCAACGCGGATTGATGTTTAGGCAGCACCTTAATACTAACGCAGGTATGTGGTTTGTATTTGGGGCGGAAGGTATTTATCCGTTTTGGATGAAAAATACCTGGATACCCCTTGATATTATTTGGGTTAATGGAAACCGGCGCGTGGCATATATCCAGCAAAATGCTGTGCCATTTTCGGAAGTACCAATTGTACCAGGTGCGTCCGCAAAGTGGGTATTAGAAGTGGTGGCAGGGACAGTTAAACGGCGCCATATCAAGGTGGGAGACCCCGTCGTTGTCAAGCAATAGAGGACAAAAAAAAGCACCCGGAACGACGGATAGCCGACGTCATGAATGGATTGGCTTTGGATTGATACTGGTTAGTGTATTTGTTGCCGTCTCATTTGTAAGAGTGGAATGGACGGGATGGTTGGGGGAGTGGATTGTTCATGGACTCCTGATTGGGGCTATTGGCCGGTCTGCGGCTATTGTTCCCTTGATTGCCTCTGCGGTAGGGATCGGCATGATGGTCGGAGCGTCGCATTGGCGTCGGATTTTAGGCGGCGGGATCATGGTAATGATTTCGGCCAACGTGGCGTTGGAAATGATGGTTTATCGGATGCCTCATAATTGGGTTTGGCCGATACCAAAGGCGGGGGGGGGCGCCATTGGCTGGGCCGTATACTGGGCATCGTTTCATCTGCTTGGGAACCTTGGAACGGCATTGTGGAGTTTCGGAGGGGGGGTGATTGGCGGCGCTGTAGCCTTGAATATTTCGATTGTTGACGGTGTAAGGCGGTGGTT
>Ga0214917_10003379_pt1 | contig 18465 bp, 13 predicted proteins | sample LL_1208_BB_MetaG_FD_177983 | JGI IMG/M metagenome (GOLD analysis project Ga0214917, IMG submission 177983) | Freshwater microbial communities from Lake Lanier, Atlanta, Georgia, United States - LL_1208_BB | ecosystem: Environmental > Aquatic > Freshwater > Lake | place: USA: Georgia | collected...
TTTGCTTCGAGGCACTCGCCACGCGGCCGCCGAGGGACATTCATTTTTTTCACCCCGCCCCTCGGGGAAGCTGGTTCGTGTTTCGTTCCGAATGCGATGGCTTGATCCGGGTCTTTCATTTCTTAATCAACGCCCGCGAGGGCATGAGGTGTAACCATGACTCTTTCTTCCGTGTATTCGCGGCGGCGTGCCTTCACGCTCGTCGAACTGCTGGTGGTGATCGCGATCATCGCAGTTTTGATCGGGCTGTTGCTTCCAGCTGTTCAGCAAGCCCGAGAAGCAGCCCGCCGAAGTTCTTGCCAGAACAATATGAAACAGTTGGGGCTCGGGTTGCATATCTTTGCCGACAAGGAGCAGCGCGGTGGGGACAACCTATTTCCAGCCATCAATCTCAGGTCCTCCACGAATGCAGCGACGCCGGCTCTTTCCACCTCGGCAACGAATGCGAACTGGTCCGGCTGGAGCTGGATGGTGATGGTTCTCCCAATGATGGAAGAGTCGAACCTTTACGCCAGGTTGCTCACGGACACAAAGCTCGGGGGTGTCTCGACGAATCCTGCTTTTTCTCTCGCGCCTGGGTCGCTGACTGTGACAGGCTCTGCGGCAACCCAAACGCAGTTGAAGTTCGCCGTTTGCCCAAGCTATGGCGGCATTGCGACGAACAATGGCAACGATTCGACCGGTGAACAGATCACTACCTATCGTGCGAATGCAGGCGTGCCGATCAACGATTCTAGGCTCGACAATGTGGACAACGGAGGCCTTTCGTTGACTCGCAAGATCGGGTTCAAGGACTTCAATCAGGACGGAACGAGCAAGAGTGTCCAGCTGAGCGAAAGTGCCGAGCGATACGATGCAACGAGAAACCCCGATTCCGCAAACCGCTGGGCATACGGTGCGGAAGCGTGGACCGTCGCATCCACTGCCGGTGTCACGTGGTCACCCTCCGCCAACCAGTGGTCGAGCGTGGACAGCGTGACCGTTGGTCGCGGTGGACTCGACGCGAGCGATGCTGATACGAAGAAACGGCCTTTAGTGACGGCGTGGACCGCGCCAGCATTGCCCACTACGAGCGGTTCTACGACGAAGAAGCTCTGCTTTGGGCCCTCGAGCAGCCACTCAGGCGGTCTCGTTGCTCATCTGTTCGCGGATGGTCATATCGAGTTCATCACGCCTGAAGTGAATCCCCAGGTCTATCTGTCCCTGTCGACTCGGAATGGTCGCGAGGTCGTTAATTCAACGGACTACTGACCCGCGGGTTATCTTCGCTTGTCGATCGTGCGACGGCCGGAGGCCGGGGGGGGGATCCTCCCGGCCGCCGGTTTTTTCGTGCCGAGCGGGAGTAACGCTGGCTTGCGAGTGGGCGCGGCGCCGACTCGCGGGATGTCGTCCAACGCCCCTTCGGCTTGCGCCTCGGGCTTCCATGGTGCCCCTGATACGGTGCAAGGGCCAAGGTGCCCGTGACACCTCGCGACGGCGAGGCGGCGGGGGTCGGTGCAAGCTCGAGGAGCATTTGGACCGAGTCTTCGAGGTCCACCGCGACGAGACTTGTACCGCCCCCGACGCCGGGCCAGCCCGCTGGAAGTCGCCCCGACGCCAGGTCACTCCGTTGGACCTCGCCCCCGCGGCAATGCATCAACCGCGCGGCTCGTTTCACCAGCCGCGAGCCAGATGGTAGGCTCTCCGGCCCATTCCTTCTGGAGCCCGCCGCGATGCGCCACGCCGATCAGCCCGCCGTCAGCTTCTCCCGCCGCGATGCCCTTCGGACGGCCGGCGCCGTCGGGGCCTTCGCCTCGCTCGCCATGCCCCGGACCCTCCACGCCGAAAACCCGTCGAACGACGTGCTCCGCGTGGGGCTGATCGGGGCCGGCGGCCGCGGCACCGGCGCCCTCCAGCAGACGCTCTCCGTGCCGGGATCGAACGTGAAGCTCACGGCGATCGCCGACGCCTTCGACGACCGGATCAAGGGGGCCCTCAAGGCCGTCGAGAAGATGGAAGGGAAGGTCGAGTGCCCCGAGGAGCGGCAGTTCAAGGGGCTCGACGGCTTCCAAAAGGTGCTCGACCACTGCGACCTCGTGATCCTGGCCACGCCCCCGGGCTTCCGGCCGTTTCACTTCGAGGCTGCGATCAAGGCCGGCAAGCACGTGTTCATGGAGAAGCCGGTCTGCGTCGACAGCTTCGGCGCCCGGCTCTGCCTCGAGGCGGCCAAGATGGCGGACGAAAAGAAGCTCAAGGTCGTGGTGGGGCTCCAGCGGCGATACGACCAGCGGTATCGCGAGACGATCGCCAAGATCCGCGAGGGCGTGGCCGGCGACATCATCGGCGGGCAGGTGTATTGGAACGGCAGCGGCATCTGGTATCGCGACCGCAAGCCCGACATGAGCGAGATGCAGTTCCAGGTGCACAACTGGTACCACTTCAACTGGCTGTGCGGCGACCACATCTGCGAGCAGCACGTGCACAACATCGACATCGCCAACTGGGTGCTCGACGCGATTCCCGAGGCGGCCTACGGCGTGGGGGGCAAGCAGCTCCGCAAACCGAAGCAGCCGAGTGAGATCTACGACCATCACGCGGTGAACTTCACGTATCCGAACGGCGTGCGGATCGCGAGCCAGTGCAAACAGTTCCCCGGCGGCGACAACCGCGTGAACGAGGAGTTCCAGGGCACGAAGGGCTACGTGCGGATCGGCCACATTACCGACCACGCCGGCAAGACGCTCTGGAAGTTCGAGGGCAAGAGCGACAACCCCTACCAGGTCGAGCACGACGAGCTGCACGACGCGATCCGGAACGACAAGCCGCTCAACAACGCCGTCTACGGCACGACCGCGAGCTTCGCGGCGGTGCTCGGCCGGCTGGCCACCTACTCCGGCAAGGAGTGGAAGTGGAAGGACGCCCTCGATCTCGACTACCGCACGATGCCCGAGACGCTCGCCTGGGACGCCACGCCGCCGGTGCTGCCCGACAAGGACGGCGACTACCCGCCCCCGATGCCGGCCAGCTTCAAGATCCAGACGGTGACCAAGCCCCCCGTGTCATGATCGTCGGCATTCCCCGGGAGACGAAACGGGACGAATACCGGGTGGCGCTCCTGCCGGTGGGCGCCGAGGAACTGGTGCACGCGGGCCACACGGTCGTCGTGGAACGCGGCGCCGGCGCCGGCTCGGGCCTGCCCGACGAGGCCTACGCGGCCTCTGGAGCCACGCTCGTGGATACGGCCGCGGAGGTCTTCGGCCGGGCCGACATGATCGTGAAGGTGAAGGAGCCGCAGCCGCCGGAGCTGTCGCTCATCCGGCCGCGGCAGACGGTGTTCACCTATTTCCACTTCGCCGCCGACCGAGCGCTCACGGAGGGCTTCCTGGCGACCGGAGCCACCGCCGTGGCCTACGAGACGCTCCGCGACGACCGCGGCCGGCTGCCGCTGCTCGTGCCGATGAGCGAGGTGGCCGGGCGGATGAGCATCCAGGAGGGGGCGAAGTATCTGGAGAAGCCCCAGATGGGCCGCGGCATCCTGCTCGGCGGCGTGCCGGGCGTGGCGCCGGCCAACGTGCTCGTGCTCGGCGCGGGCACCGTGGGGGCCAACGCGGCGAAGGTGGCCGCCGGCTTCGGGGCCAACATCGCCCTGCTCGACACCAATCTCGAGCGGCTGCGGTACCTCGACGACGTGACGCCCCCCAACATCGACTGCCTCTACTCCGACCGCCACACGATCCGCGAGCGGCTCGGCTGGGCCGACCTCGTGATCGGCAGCGTGCTGATCCCGGGAGCCCGCGCCCCGCACCTCGTGGGCCGCGACGATCTCGAGCTCATGAAGCCGGGCGCCGTGATCATCGACGTGGCGATCGACCAGGGGGGCTGCGTGGCCACGAGCCGGCCGACGACGCATGCGAATCCCACCTACGTGGTCGACGACGTGGTGCACTACTGCGTGACCAACATGCCCGGCGCCGTGGGCCGCACGAGCACCTACGCCCTCTGCAACGCCACGCTGCCGTACGTGCTGCAGCTGGCGGCGGCCGGCGTGGACGCGGCGGCCCGCGTGAGCGCGGCGATCCGCTCCGCCGTGAACGTGCTCGACGGCCGGCTGGTGCAGCCCGCCGTGGCCGCGGCCTTCGGGCTGGCGTGCGACGCATCCCCATGGGCTTCCCCATGACGATCCCCGCGTCGCTTCGTTGGGTCGGCGATCCCGCCGGCCATCTCGACCTGCTCGATCAGACGCGGCTGCCCGCGCACCTCGAATGGCTCGCGTGTCGCGACGTCGATGCCGTGGTCGAGGCGATCAAGAGCCTGCGGGTGCGCGGTGCCCCGGCGATCGGCATCGCCGGGGCCTACGGTCTCGTGGTGGCCGCGGGCGAGGCGATTCGCGACGGCCTCGCCGCTGACGCCGCCCGGGCCCACGTGCTCGCCCGCGGCGAGCTGCTCGCCTCAGCCCGGCCCACGGCCGTGAACCTCCGCTGGGCTGTGGAGCGGGCTCTCGGCGCGATCGCGGCGCTGCCGCCCACCGCCGCGGCCCACGATCTCGCCGCGGCCCTGCTCGCCGCCGCGCGGACGATTCACGATCAAGACCGCGAACTGTGCGCCGCGATCGGCCGCCACGGCGCCGCGGTCCTGCCCGACGGCGGCATCCTCACGCACTGCAACACGGGGGCGCTCGCCACCGGCGGGGCCGGCACGGCCCTCGCCGCGATCACGACGGCCTGGGAGCAGGGGCGGAAGATTCACGTCTTCGCCGACGAGACGCGGCCCCTCTTTCAGGGCGCCCGCCTCACCGCGTGGGAACTCGTGCAACGCGGCATCCCCGTGACCGTGCTCGTCGATGCGGCGGCAGGCCATCTGCTCTCGACCGGCCGGGTGCAGGCATGCATCGTGGGGGCGGACCGGATCACGGCCGCCGGGGATGCGGCCAACAAGATCGGCACGTACGCCCTCGCGGTGCTGGCACGGGCTCACGGCGTGCCGTTCTACGTGGCGGCGCCGTCGAGCACGTTCGATCTCTCGATCGAGAGTGGCGGCGACATCCCGATCGAGGAGCGGGCCGCCGCGGAGGTGCTCGCGCCGCTGGGCGTCCCCGCGGCGCCGGCCGGAGCGGCGGCGTTCAATCCGGCGTTCGACGTCACGCCGGCGAGCCTGATCACGGCGCTGGTCACTGAGCACGGCGTGATCCGGCCCGTCACCCGCGACCGGATCGCGGCCGCGTTGGGGAGGGGGCGTCGAGCGAGCGTCGCTAGAGCGGATTCAAGGTAGCTGGAGCGACGACTTGGCAAACCGGGGGACGTAGGCGAGGGGTCGGCGAACGCTCGAGGAGCATTGGGCCGCTGCGGCCCACGCGACGAGCCTTTTGCCGCCCCGAAGCCGCCGCTACACCAAAGCCGAACCCGGTCTAATCGGCGTGCGGACGACGACGCCCGGCTGGCAGCGTCATTCTGCGGCGTGACGTACACTTACGGCATCCCGCTCGCCATCGCCGGCCAGACCGAATGACCGCCCCCGCAGCCCCTCCCGCCGCCAACCCGTTTCCGGGGTACCGCGCGCCGGAGGGCTGCTACGACGAACTCTGCGGGGCCGACGGCGCACCGCGGCGCCACTGGCGGCGGCTGGTCGATCTGCTCGGCTCCTGGCAGCCGGCGGAGCTGGTGGAGCGGTGGGAGCAGGCCCGCCGCCTGATCCGCGACAACGGCGTCACCTACAACGTCCACGACGAGGCCTCGGGCGAGCAGCGGCCCTGGGTGCTCGACCCGATCCCGCTCGTGATCGCGGCCGACGACTGGGGGCGGCTGGAGCTGGGCATCAACCAGCGGGCCCGCGTGCTCGACGCCTTGCTCGCCGATCTCTACGGTCCGCAGCACGTCGTGAACGAGGGGCTCGTGCCCCCCGAACTCGTGTTCGGCAATCCCGACTTCCTGCGGTGTTGCCACGGCCTGCAGCTGCCGGGCGGCCGCTGGCTGCATCTGTATGCCGCCGTCATCGTCCGCAACCACGACGGCAAGTGGCTCGCGCTCGGCGACCGCACCGGCGTGCCGCAAGGGCTCGGCTACGGGCTGGAGAACCGGCTCGTCGTCTCGCGGCTCCTCCCGGGCGTGTTCGAGGAGTGCAACGTCGAGCGACTGGCGCCGTTTTTCCTCGCGCTGCGGTCGATGCTCGCCGCACTCGCCCCGGGTCGCGACACGCCCCGCATCGGTCTGCTCAGCCCCGGCCCGACGAGCCGCACGTATTTCGAAGACGCCTACCTCGCCCGCTATCTCGGCTACACGCTCGTGGAAGGCAGCGACCTCGCCGTCCGCGACGACCGCGTGAGCCTCAAGACGCTCGGCGGCCTGATGCCGATGGACGTGCTCCTCCGCCGCGTGACAGACCGCGAGTGCGACCCCCTCGAACTCGACGGCGCGGCGCTCGGGGGCACGCCCGGGCTCGTGCAGGCCGTGCGACGGTCGCGGGCGGCCGTCGCCAACGCGCTCGGCAGCCGGCTCGTCGAGTCCCCCGGCTTCGCGGAGTTTCTGCCGGCCGTGTCGCGCAGGCTCCTGGGCGAAGACCTGTTCCTCCAGGGACCGCGGTCGTGGTGGTGCGGCCTGCCGTCGAGCCTCGATCACGTGCTCTCCCAGTTCGAGCGGTTCGTGATCGAGCCGGTCAACGCGGCCCGTGGGTTCAAGCGGTTCGTCCCCGCGTTGCTCGATGCGACCGCCCGCGGCGAACTGGCGACGCGGATCAGGGCCCGGCCCGAGGCCTGGGTGGGCCGCGAGATGGTCGAACGGTCGGCCGCACCGTGCTGGAACGGCAGCGGCATCGTCTCGGCCTCGGTGCTGATGCGGTGCTTCGCCGTGGCCACGGCCGAGGGCTACCAGTCGATGCGGGGCGGCCTCGCCCGGATGAGCGTCGGCCGGTCGGCCGGCGAAGAACTGCTCCTCTCCGGCCAGGGATCCAAGGACGTGTGGGTGCTCTCGCAGGGACCGGTGCCGCCGGTGTCGCTGCTCCGACAGCCAGGCCAGCAGGTGCCGCTTCGCCGGAGTGGCAACGACCTGCCGAGCCGCGTGGCCGACCATCTCCACTGGCTGGGCCGCCACGTGGAGCGGGCCGAAGGTGCCGCCCGCCTCCTGCGGGCCGTCGCGGCCCGCATGGCGTCGGAATCCAATCAGGAGACGGCGGTCGAGGCCGCGATCCTGCTCGGGTCGCTCGCCAGTCCGCCGGCGATCCATATCTCGTGGCTGGAACCCGGCCGGCGCGAGACGCCGCGGGAGATCGCCGGCGAAATCCAGGCGCTCGTGGCCGACGAGTCGCGGCCCGGCAGCGTGCGGGCGAGCGTGAAGAGCCTGTGGGACATGGCCTCGGTGGTCCGCGACCGGATCTCGATCGACTCCTGGAAGATCCTCTCCCGCGTGAAGGCCGACTGCCCGTCCTCGCGGGCGGCCTGGCGTCGGGGCACCGACGTGCTCACGCTGCTCGACACGCTGATCCTCGACCTCTCGGCCTTCGCCGGCCTCGGCACCGAGAGCATGACCCGCGGTCCCGGCTGGCGGTTCCTCGACATGGGCCGCCGCATCGAGCGGGCCGCCGGGGCGATCCAACTGCTCGGCGCCACGCTCGTGCCCGCCCGGCCGGTGGCCGCCCCGATCGACTCGCAGCGGCTGGAGGAAATGCTGCTGGAGATCGCCGACAGCTCGATGACCTATCGCAGCCGGTACCTCGGCACGCTCGAGGCCGCCCCGCTCATCGACCTGCTGGTGATCGACGAGACGAACCCGCGGAGCATCGGCTTCCAGATGGCCCGGCTTGCCGACCACGTGGCCCATCTGCCCCGCGACGAATCATCCCCCGTGCTCGCGGGCGAGGAGCGGGCCGTGATGGCGGCCCTCGGCTCGCTGCGGCTCGCCGACGTGACGACGCTCGCCGCGACCGACGTCGACGGCACCCGGCCACAGCTCGGCCAACTGCTCGCCCGGCTCGACGCCTCGCTGCGGTCGCTCACGGAGAGCATCACCCACCGCTACCTCGTCCACTCCGCACCCCGCCGCCGGCTGGGTGAGGAGCTTGCCGCACCATGACCGCCGGCCGGCTCATTCCGCGAATCGTGATCGTCGGCCGTCCCAACGTGGGCAAGTCGAGCCTGTTCAATTGGCTGATCGAGAAACGGATCGCGATCGAGGATCCCACCGCGGGCGTGACCCGCGACCGGCTCGTGCAGCGGGTGCAGCTCGAGGACCGCGTCGTCGATCTCGTCGATACCGGCGGCATGGGCTTCGACGATCCCGACGGCCTCACCGAGCAGATCGATCGCCAGATCGAGGCGGGGCTCGGCGAGGCGGCGGTCGTGCTCCTCGTGGTGGACGTGCGGGAGGGCCTGCTGGCGGCCGATCGTGACGTGGCCCAGCGGGTGCGGAAGACCGGCGCGCCGGTGCTCCTCGTGGCCAACAAGGCCGACGCCCCCCGGTTCGACGCCCTGGCCCACGAGTTCGGCGAACTGGGCTTCGGCGAACCGCTCGTCGTGAGCGCCCGGCAGCACCGCAACCGCGGCGACCTCGTGGAGGCGATCCTGGAGCGGCTGCCGCCGCCGTGGCCCGACGAGCCCGACGAAGTGGACCTGCCGGAGATGAAGCTGGCGATGGTCGGCAGGAGGAACGTGGGCAAGAGCACGTTCGTCAACGCCCTGGCCCACGAGGAGCGGGTGATCACGAGCCCGATCGCCGGCACCACCCGCGACAGCATCGACGTGCGGTTCGAGGTGGACGGCCACTCGTTCCTGGCGATCGACACCCCGGGCCTCCGCCGCACGAAGAGCCGCACGACCGACCTCGATTTCTACTCCACCCACCGCGCCCAGCGGAGCATCCGCCGGGCCGACGTGGTGCTGCTCTTCTTCGACGCCAGCGAGCCGATCGGCAAGGTCGACAAGCAGCTCGCCGAGACGATCACGGAGGAGGCCAAGCCGGTGGTGTTCGTGGTGAACAAGTGGGACCTCTACGCCGCCGACGTGCAGAAGCGGGAGTGGGCCCAGTATCTCCGCGACACGTTTCGCACGATGCCCTGGGCGCCGGTCGCCTTCACGACGGCCACGAAGAGCCGCAACGTGAAGGCGGTGATCGACACGGCCCAGCGGCTCTTCCGCCAGAGCCGGCAGCGGGTGCCGACGGCGAAGCTCAACAGCCTGCTCCGCGACGCCGTGGCCGCCAACCAGCCCCCGGCCGATCCCCGGGGCCGGCCGGTGCGGCTCTACTATGCGACGCAGGTGGAGGTGGCGCCGCCCACGATCGTGATCGCGTCGAGCGCGCCCAAGAGCGTGTCGGATCCGTACCGGCGCTACCTGCTCAACGCCTTCCGCAAGACCCTCCCCTTCGACGAGGTGCCGATCCGGCTGCTCGTCCGCGGCCGCTCGAGCGACTCGAGCGACTCGAGCGACAGGGAGAAGAGGGGGACGAAGGGGGAGGGAGACGCCGCCGACTGACGGGCCGCTCCTCAGTCGCCTGCCCCGCCCTCGACCACGGCCCGCAGGCTCTCGATCGCGGCCACCTGCCGTGCGGTGAACGGCACGGGACCGGCGAGCAGCCCCGGATCGTTCCGCTCCTCCGGCACGAGCCGGGCCACGATCCGCGCGGCGAGTGCGTCGATGCCGGCACCCGTCAGTGCCGACGTCCACACGGCATCCGCCGCCGCGCGATCCTGCGACAGGCCCACCAGATCCCCCTTCGTCACCACGAGCAGTTCACCGGGCCGCCCCGCCGCGCGCGCGGACGCCGGGGCATCGCAGGCCACGACCCGCAGCACGAGATCGGCCTCGGCCCGGGCCGCGCCGGCTCTGGCGATTCCGGCTCGTTCCACCGCAGCGAGATCCTCGCCGGCGGCGTCATCCCGCAGCCCCGCCGTATCCACGAGGTCCACCTCCCAGCCGTCGAGCACGAGCCGCGCCGTCACCAGATCACGGGTCGTGCCCGGCTCGGGCGACACGATGCAGCGGGCGTGGCCGGCGATCGCGTTCACGAGACTGCTCTTGCCTGCATTGACGGCTCCGGCCACGACCACCCGCCAGGGCCGCGTGAGCCGGAGGCCCACCCGCGCGGCGGCCAGCAGCCGCGCGGTCGCCCGCCCCGCAGCGGCCGTGTCGCCGGCAGCACGCAGCCGTTCGGCCTGCCGCACCGCGCGGTCGAGCGCACCGCCGAGCTGCCTGCAGAGGATCCGCGCGGCCTTCGGCCCCGCCGCCACGGCGAGTGCCGCCCGGGCCTCGACGTCGATGGGCGAAAGCCCCGTGCACCGCAGCCACTCGCGCCAGTCCACGGCCGTCGCCCCGGCGGCGACGAGGCTGCCGAGCACGGCCGCCGCGGCGGCCTCGCCGCCATGGCACTGCACCTCGACACGGTCGGCGGCATGCCGCACCACGACGAGTTCCTCGCCGACGGAAGCGGGAGCGACCCGCCAGCGGCCGAAACAGACGGCCCCGTCGGGACGCCCGGCCACGCCGCCGCCACGGGACTCGAAGCGGCGATCCACGGCCGCCGCCGCGCCGCCTCCGGCCACGCCCACGACCGCCAGCGCCCCGCGGCCGCGGGGCGTGAGCAGCGCCACCCGCACCGTGCCGGCCGGCACGGTCTCCACGGCGGCGGTCGAAGCTCTATAAATCGGCATCACGTTGCACCGGAGACACGACCCATGGCCGACTGGATCGAAGCAGGCACGAAGGCGCCCGATTTCACGCTGCTCACCCACGAGGGCACGAAGCTCAGGCTCTCCAGCCTGCGGGGATCGCCCGTGGTGCTCTATTTTTATCCGAAGGACGACACGCCGGGCTGCACGAAGGAGGCCTGCGGCTTCCGCGATGCGAAGACCAGGCTGGCGAAGCATGGAGCCGTGGTGCTGGGCGTGAGCCCCGACAGTCCCGCCAGCCACGAGAAGTTCCGGGCGAAGCACGCGCTGCCCTTCACGCTCCTCTGCGACCCCGACCACGTGGCGGCCGAAAAATACGGCGCCTGGCGGGAGAAGAACATGTACGGCAGGAAGTCGATGGGCATCGCCCGCAGCACCTTCATCATCGACGCAGCTGGCACGGTCGTGAAGGTCTTCAAGGCGGTCAAAGCCGAGGGGCATGCCGAGGAGGTGCTCGCCGCGCTGCCTGCGTAGCCCCGCGGCTCCCCCGCGGGCACGGGCCGCTCCGCCGCGGCGGGCCGCAGCACGAATCGCGGTGCATACTTGGGACGGCCGTTCGGCCTCCCCACGATGCACAACCCTCTCGGCAAAATCGCCCTGCTCGCCCTGCTCGGCGGAGGCTTCGCCGCCACCGGCGACCTCGGCCGTCTCGCGGCCCGCGGCATGAAACTCCTGGAAGCGAAGACGGTGCCGTCGGAGCAGCCCGCTCTCGACGCAACGCCGCCGGCTCCCGCGGCCGCGGAGCCGCCCACCGCCCCTGCGGCAGCTGGGAGTCCAGCGCCGGCAGCCGCCCCGGCGCCGCCGGTTCACCTCGTCGACGACGAGGCGCCGATCCCGGTGCCGGCCGCCGAGGCCCCCGCGCCTTTTCCTCCCCGGCTCCCCGCCCCGGGCGCCGGCCCGGCGGAAATCGACTTCGCCACGCTCGCGCCCGGCACCCGCGTGCTCGTCTGGCTCCCGCCCGAGGCCGGCCGGCCCGGCCGGCCTCGCTGCCTCGCGTTCGACGCCGTCGCCCCGCGCACGGGCGAGGCCCTGCTGCATCGCGAGGTGACCGTCGTGCCGGGCGGGACCGCCACCCGCACCGGCGGCGCGACGAGCCGCGTCGCGATCCGTGCCGGCGGATCGACCGGTCTGTTCGCCGGTTCCACGGCCCCGAGCCGATTGCGCGTCGGTGGCATGCTGGAGTGCACCCCGGTCGGCCTCGCCCACGGAGCCACCGCGGATCGGGCCGAACAGATCGGCCCGATCGCCGCCCTCTCCGTCGAGCGGTAGCCGGGATGCCGTCGCCTCAGACCTCGGGCTCGCCTTCGGCGGCCTCGCGCTCACTCGACCAGCCGACCCGCTTCTTCGAGAGGCCGATCTTCCGCTCGTCGACGTCCACCCGCAGGATCTTCACCTCCACGGGATCGCCCACCTTCACCACCTCCTCGGCGTTCTCGACCTTGTCGTCGGAGAGTTCCGAGATGTGGAGCAGGCCCTCGAGACCGTCCTCCAGGCCGACGAACACGCCGAAGTTGGTGATCTTCGTGACCGTGCCCTTCACCACCTGCCCCGGCTTGTAGCGGGACGGGATGTCGCCGGTCCACGGATCGTCGTTCATCTGCTTGAGGCCCAGCGCGATCCGTCGCCGCTGCTGATCGACGGAGAGCACCTTGCACTCAACCTCGTTGCCCTTGTCGAGCATCTCGCTGGGGTGCGTCACCTTTCGCGTCCACGACATGTCGGTCACGTGGAGCAGGCCGTCGATGCCGTCGTTGATCTCGATGAAGGCGCCGTAGTTGGTGAGGTTCCGCACCACGCCCTTGACGATCGCGCCCGGCGGGTAGTCGGCGGCCACCTTCTCCCAGGGATTTTGCTGGGTCTGCTTCATGCCCAGCGAGATCTCCTGCTTCTCCTTGTTGATGGCGAGCACCACCACCTCGACCTCGTCGCCCGGCTTCACGAGCTCGGACGGGTGGCTGACCCGCTTCGTCCAGCTCATCTCGGAGATGTGCACGAGCCCCTCGACGCCGTCCTCGAGCTTCACGAAGGCGCCGTAGCTCATGACGTTGACGACCGTGCCCATGCAGACGGTGCCCACCGGATACTTGTCGGCCACCTTCGCCCACGGGCTCGCCGTCCGCTGCTTCATGCCGAGCGCGATCTTCTCCCGCTCGCGGTCGATGTGCAGCACCTGCACCTCGATCTCCTGGTCGATCTGCACCATCTCGCTCGGATGGCCGATGCGGGCCCAGCTCATGTCGGTGATGTGGAGCAGACCGTCGATGCCGCCCAGGTCGACGAACGCGCCGAAGTCGGCGATGTTCTTGACGATGCCGCGGCGGATCTGGCCCACCTCGAGCGTCTCCATGAGCTGCTTCTTCCGCTCCGCCCGCTCCTGCTCGATGAGGGCGCGACGCGAGACCACGATGTTGCGGCGGGCCTCGTCGATCTTGAGCACGAGGCACTGGATGCACCGGCCGCAGTAGTCGCCGATGTCGGCCGGCCGGCGGATGTCCACCTGGCTGGCGGGCAGGAACACGTTCACGCCCGAGATGTCCACCAGCAGGCCGCCCTTGATCTTGCGGGTGACGAAGCCGGTGACCACGTCGTTCTCGTGGACGCTCTCCATCACGCGGAGCCAGTCCTCGATCCGGCGGGCCTTCCGCTTGGAGAGCGTGATCAGGCCGCGCTGCTCCTCGATCTGGCCGTCCTCGAACTCCTCCAGCAGCACCTTCACGGTGTCGCCGATCTGCGGCGGGGGCTCCGTCTCGTCCCACTCGTTCCGCGGGATGTGGCCCTCGCTCTTGTAGCCGACGTCCACGAGCACGAACTCGTCGTCCACCCGCAGGATCGTGCCCTCGATGACCGCATTCACCGCCAGCGAGCCGCCCCCCACCGAGTAGTCCTCGACCGCCGTCGCGCCCATCGCGAGGTCGATCTCCTGGTCCAGTTCGTCGCCGAATTCGAGTTCGCGGATGAGGTTGCGGTTGACCATGCGTGAGGGGGGATTTCCGGGGTTGAGGCCGGAAAGTCGGGGTTCGAGGGACGGGACGCGCGGGCCACGGAAAATTCGAGCCCCGGAGTGTAGCAGCGGCGGCGGACCCGAACAATCGAGGTCGTTTTCCCCGCCGCCCCAGCCTGCCCCACCCGCAGGCCGGCCGGCCGGGCCATCCCCCGCCCCGCCGGTTGGTCGATGCCCTTGTGGTCGATGCCATCGAGGGCATCGCCGATGCGTCTGAGGAGATCGCCGATGCTTCGAACCTGCCTGCTGCTCATCGCCGTCGCAGCCGCCTGTCCGGCGCGGGGGCAGTTTCTCGACACCCCCTCGGCACCGGCCTCGGGCCCCGCGCTCGGCGACGTCCGCACGTTGAAATATCGAGTCGGCGTCGAGGTGACCGCGGCCGACGGCCCGTGCCGCGGAATCTACGCGTCGCTGCCGGTGCCGACCGACTGGCCGGAGCAGAAGGTGCGGGTGGTCGCCGAAGACGTCTCGCCGAGCGTGAAGGGCCCCACCTACCGGATGCTCGACAACGGCGTGCGGCAGATGATCGTGGAGATCCCCACGCTCGCCGCCGGCGACACGGCCCGCGCGGTGATCACGTTCGAACTGGAGCGGGCCGCCCTCGTCGCGCCGACCGAGACCGCGGGCCTGCGGATCCCCGAGAAGCCGGGCCGCGACCTGCGGCCGTTCATCGGCACGAGCCCCTTCATCGAATCGCGGCACTCGAAGATCGTGAAGCTCGCGAAGGAAGCGGGGGCGGGCCGCGACGGCTGGAGGAAGGTGGAGGCGCTCTACGACACCTGCCGCGCGAAGGTGGACTATCGCAACGGCGACCTCAAGGGGGCGGCCCGCGCGCTCGCCGACGGCTGGGGCGACTGCGAGGAACTCACCTGTCTGTTCATCGCGATGTGCCGGGCCGAGGGCATCCCCGCCCGCACCGTGTGGGTGGAGGGGCACTGCTATCCCGAGTTCTATCTCGCCGACGGCACCGGCGCCGGCTGGTGGTTTCCCTGCCAGGCGGCCGGCACGCGGGCCTTCGGCGGGATGCCCGACCAGCTGCCGATCCTGCAGAAGGGGGACAGCTTCCGCGATCCCGACCGCCCCGGCAAATCGCTGCGCTACGTCTCGGAGTTTCTCCGCGGGTCGGCCGTCAACGGCGGCGGCTCGCCCGACGTGACCTGGATCAGGGAGCCTGCGTGAGCTCGCGTTCGAGAAACGCGTAGGCCAGCGCGTCCACGAACGCCTTCTGGCGGTTGTCGGCGGCGCCGCCGTGGCCCCCTTCGATGTTCTCGTACGAGAGCACCGGCAGGCCGAACTCCCGCAGCCGGGCGGTCATCTTCCGGGCATGGCCGGGGTGCACGCGGTCGTCACGGGTCGAGGTCGTGATCAGGATCGGCGGATAGGTGCGGCCCCGCTCGACGAGGTGGTACGGCGAGAAGCCGCGGATGAACGCCCACTCCTCGGGCCGGTCGGGATTGCCGTATTCCCCCATCCAGCTCGCGCCGGCGAGCAGCACGTTGAACCGCCGCATGTCGAGCAGCGGCACCTGGCAGACCACCGCCCCGAACAGCTCGGGCCGCCGCACGTACATGTTCCCCACGAGCAGTCCGCCGTTGCTGCCCCCCTTGATCCCGAGCCGCCGCGGCGACGTCACCTGCCTGCGAATCAGATCCTCGGCCACGGCGGCGAAATCCGCGTAGGCCCGCGGCCGGCCGGCCTTGAGCGCCGCCTGATGCCACGTGGGACCGAACTCGCCTCCACCGCGAATGTTTGCGATCACATACACATGGCCGCGCTCGAGCCAGGCCGCCCCCGCGAGGGGGTCGTAGGAGGGCACGAGCGGAATCTCGAATCCGCCGTAGCCGTAAAGGAGCGTGGGAGTGGAGCCGTCGAGCGGCAGGTCGGCCGGACCGATCTGGAAGTAGGGCACCCGTGTGCCGTCGGCCGACACCGCCTCGTGCTGGCTCACCTGCAGCCCCCGGGCCTCGAAGAAGGCAGGGGATCGCTTGAGCCGCTCCGGCCGGGCCGCCGGATCCGCCGCGGTGCCGAACCCGAGCGTCGTCGGCTCGACGGGATCGGCCGTGATCATGAAGAAGTCGTCCGACTCATGCTCATCGACGGCCGCCACGGTCGCCGTGCCGATCTCCGGCACGCCGGTCACCGGCTCGAAGTGCCAGGCACCGTCTCGAAAAACCGCCGCCGTCACCCGGCTGCGAACGGTGTCGAGCGTGGTGAGCAGGATCCGGTGTCGCGTGCCCGAAAAGGCGACGAGCGACGACCGCGGCGTGGGGGCGAAGAGCACGTGCAGTTGGCGATCACCCGCGAGAAAACGGTCGCAGTCGGCCGCGAGCAGCGAGCCCGCCGCACACACGCGGCCGTCCACCGTCCAGTCCGAACGCAACTCGATGAGCAGCCATTCGCGGTGCATGGCCGCATTCGCGTCGTCGGGCTTGTCGATCTTCACGAGCTGCCCGCCGCGGCGGACGAACATCTCATTCGCATAGAACGTCTTCTGCCGGATCACGACGTCGCGTTCGAACCCGGGCGTGAGATCCCGCCAGGCCGACACGACCATGTCGTCGGGCTCGCCCTCGTACACGACCGGCGCCTCGGCCAGAGGCGTGCCGCGGCACCATTCCCGCACCGTCCGCGGATAGCCGGAGGAGGTGAGCGATCCGGGGCCGAAGTCGGTGGCCACGAACAGGCTGTCACGGCTTCGCCAGGTCACGCGGCTCTTGGCCTCTGGCAGCGCGAAGCCGCCGGGCACGAATCCCTTCGTCTCCAGATCGAACTCCCGCACCACGTCGGCGTCGGCGCCGCCCCGCGAGAGCGAGAGGAGGCAGAGCCGCCCTTCGGGCTCGAGCACCGTGGCCCCGTGCCAGACCCAGTTCTCGCCTTCGGCAGCCGCCAGCGCGTCGAGGTCGAGCACCGTCTCCCAGGCCGGCTCGTCCTTCCGATACTCGGCGAGCGTCGTCCGTCGCCACAGGCCCTTGGGGTGCGAGGCATCCCGCCAGAAGTTGTAAAACTGGCCGCCGATTTTCGAGACGTAGGGAATCTTCGCCTGCGAGTCGAGGATCGAGAGCAGCCGCCGCTCCCGCGCGGCGAACGCCTCGCCCTGCCCAAGCGCCGCCACGCACTCCGCATTCCGCTCCCGCACCCAGGCCAGCGGCTTCTCGCCGCCGACATCTTCGAGCCATATATAGGGGTCGGTGTCGGTGTCGGGCACGGACTCGGCGGCAGCGGTGGTCATGAGGAGGCAGAGGCAGCAGGTCAGGGCAGGACGCACGGCGACGAGCGATGACACCGGGGGCGGGGGCTTCATCCGCGAACCTGCCCGGTGCCGTGCACGACGTATTTGTAGGTCGTGAGTTCCTTCGTGCCGCACGGGCCGCGGGCGTGGAGCTTGTCGGTCGAGATGCCGATCTCGGCCCCCAGGCCCAGCTCGCCGCCGTCGTTGAACCGCGTGCTGGCGTTGACCATCGCCACCGCCGTGTCCACGCGGGCGGCGAAACGTTCGGCGGCGGCGTGGTCCGCGGTCACGATCGCGTCGGTGTGCCGCGAGCCGTGGCGGTTGATGTGGTCGACGGCGGCGTCGAGCGAATCGACCACGGCCACCGAGATCTTCGGCCCGAGATACTCCGTCGCCCAGTCGGCCTCGGTGGCCGCGCCGGCCGTCGGCACCAGCCGTCGCGTGGCCGCGTCGCCCACGATCTCCACGCCGTGCCGGCCGAGGGCCGCGGCGATCACCGGCAGAAACCGCTCGGCCACGTCGCGATGGACGAGCAGCGATTCCGCCGCGTTGCAGACTCCCATCCGCTGGCACTTGGCATTCACGGTGATCGACTCGGCCATCGCGAGGTCGGCCGCCCGATCGACATAGACATGGCAGTTGCCGGTGAAGTGCTTCAGCACGGGCATCCGCGCCTCGGAACAGACGCGGCGAATGAGCGCCTCGCCCCCGCGCGGGATCGCGATGTCGATCAGGTCGTCGAACGTCAAAAACGCCCCCACGGCCGCCCGGTCGGCCACGTCCACGAGCTGCACGCAATCGACCGGCAGGCCGGCCGCCGCGATCGCCAGCCGCATGCTGGCCACGATCCTGGCGCTCGAATGCGCCGCCTCCTTGCCGCCGCGGAGGATGATCGCATTGCCGGCGGCGAGCGCGACGGCTGCCGCGTCCGCCGTGACGTTCGGCCGCGACTCGTAGACGAAGAACACCACGCCGAGCGGCACCCGCACCTTCCGCACCACGAGGCCGTTGGGCCGCACCTCCTCCTCGATCACCGCGCCCACGGGATCGGGCAGCGACGCGACCGCCTCGACACCGGCGGCGATCCCCTCCACCCGCTTCGCGTCGAGGAACAGCCGATCGACGGCGGCGGGCGTGAGGCCGTAACCGGGCGCCGCCGCCACATCGAGTGCATTGGCGGCCAGAATCTCGGCGACATCGGCCCGGATCTGCGCGGCGGCGGCCCGCAGCGCGGCGGCCTTCAGCTCACCGGGCACGCCGGCCAGATCGATCGCCGCCCGTCGGGCTCGTTCCGCGATGCCGCGGCAGTGGGCATGAAGCGAAGAATCGGTGGCGGGCGCAGGGGGAGGAAGCATCGGGCGTCTCGCGCGAGGGGGAGTGACGGCAACGACTCACAGTATGGCACGACCGCAACGGTACCGTACGCCGACTCACAGACACATCCGGCTCGGGGGTGCCGGCTCAGCCTGTGGGCGCCGGCTTCGGGGGCGGCACAAGTCTCGTCGCGGGACCTCGCAGACTCGGTCCAAAGCTCCTCGAGCTTGCACCGACCCCCTCGCCTCCCTGCTCAGCCTGTGGGCGCCGGCTTCGGGGGCGGCACAAGTCT
>Ga0214917_10003380_pt1 | contig 18464 bp, 23 predicted proteins | sample LL_1208_BB_MetaG_FD_177983 | JGI IMG/M metagenome (GOLD analysis project Ga0214917, IMG submission 177983) | Freshwater microbial communities from Lake Lanier, Atlanta, Georgia, United States - LL_1208_BB | ecosystem: Environmental > Aquatic > Freshwater > Lake | place: USA: Georgia | collected...
TCGTTCTTTGGATCATGGCAAACGCCTTGAGATCAGCACACCTGCGCATTATTTAGATGATGTGGGCCTAGGAGACAGCATCGCACTCAATGGCGCATGCATGACAGTCACCAGCTTCAACGCCGCACAAAACATTTTCACCATCGATATTTCAGCCGAGTCGCTGGCCAAAACTGCAGGCCTAGACCATATCGGTACCGTCCTCAATTTGGAAAAAGCCTTGCGCGCCAACGACAGACTAGGTGGACATATCGTGTCTGGGCATGTAGATGGCATAGGCTCGGTAAGTCGCTTCGAAGAAATTGGGGAAAGCTGGCTGCTGCAAGTGATGGCGCCCCTGTCTCTTGCCAAGTACCTCGCCTATAAAGGCTCGGTCACCGTCAATGGCGTCAGTTTGACTGTCAACCGTGTTGAAGACAGTCCTGAGGGCTGCTTGGTGTCCATCAATCTGATTCCCCACACCATTGAAAACACCGCACTGGGGCACCTAAAGGCCGCTAGTGCTGTGAACCTCGAAATCGACACTGTGGCTCGCTATGTGGAACGCATGCTCAGCCTAGACATTTCAATGAAAGCAAACCCATGACAAGCCCAGTAAAGCCTGTTGCCATCTCCCCTTTGGCCGACATCGTGGCCGACATGAAGGCTGGCCGCATGGTCATCTTGGTGGATGAAGAAGACCGCGAAAACGAAGGGGACTTGGTGCTGGCAGCTGACCATGTCACGCCTGAAGCCATCAATTTCATGGCGCGCTTTGGTCGTGGCCTGGTTTGCCTCACCCTCACCCGCGAACGCTGCGAACACTTAAAACTGCCACCCATGGTGGAGCGCAATGGCACGGTGTACAGCACCGCCTTCACCGTCTCAATTGAAGCAGCGCAAGGTGTGACCACGGGTATTTCTGCGGCTGATCGCGCCCGTACCGTGCAAGTGGCCGTGGCCAAAACCGCCATAGCCAGCGACTTGGTGCAGCCTGGCCATATCTTCCCTTTGCAAGCAGTGGATGGCGGTGTGCTGATGCGCGCGGGTCACACCGAAGCGGGTTGCGATTTGGCTGCCATGGCCGGCTGCTCACCAGCTGCAGTGATTTGCGAAATCATGAAAGACGACGGCACCATGGCGCGCCTGCCCGACTTGATGGCGTTTGCTGCCGAACACGGCTTGAAGATCGGCACCATCGCCGATCTCATCGAATACCGCAGCCGCACAGAATCTTTGGTGACAAAAATCAGCAGCCGCCCCATGACCACTGCACACGGCGAATTCGTCGCCCATGCTTACAAAGACCTGCCCAGTGACAGCGTTCACATTGCCTTGGTACGCGGCACTTGGTCAGCAGACCATTCGGTGTTGGCACGTGTCCACGAACCTTTGTCGGTGCTGGATGCGCTAGAGCCGCAACGGGTGATGCATTCATGGACCTTAGATGCAGCTTTAGCAAGAGTTGCACACGAAGGCACGGGTGTGGTAGTCCTTCTTAACTGCGGTGAAACTGGCGAGAGACTGTTGGCGCAATTTGAAGGCGTGGCGCGATCGGCCCAAGCGCCTGAGCGTGGGCGCATGGATTTACGCACCTATGGCATAGGCGCACAAATATTGCGCGACTGCGGCGTTCAAAAAATGCGCCTCATGGGCAACCCCAGGCGCATGCCCAGCATGACCGGTTACGGGCTGGAAATCACCGGCTACCTCTCCAAGGAATGACATGCACCACCCCGATTCAAGCGCGACACGTTCAAACATGGATGGCAGCAATCTGCATATCGGTATCGTGCAAGCACGCTTTAACCCTGAGATCACCAACGCTTTGACGCTGGCCTGTTTGGCTGAATTGAAAGCGCTCAAGGTGTCTGAAACCCATATTCATCATGTGACAGTACCTGGCGCATTGGAAGTGCCTGTGGCTTTGCAAGCATTGGCACAAAGCCAGCGCTTCGATGCGCTCATCGCCTTGGGTTGCATCATTCGAGGCGAAACCTACCACTTTGAACTGGTGGCCAATGAGTCGGGTTCTGCCATCACGCAGTTGGCACTAGACCATGGCTTACCGATTGCCAATGCCATTCTCACCACCGAAGACCTGCCCCAAGCCGTGGCGCGTCAAACCGACAAGGGCCGCGATGCGGCGCGGGTTGCGGTTGAAATGGCACTGTTGATGCAAAGCCTGACATGACCGAACACAACTTACGCCGTGCCAGTGCCCGTGCAGCCCGTACCCGGGCGCGTGGTTTTGCCTTGCAAGCGCTGTACCAAGTGATGGTGGGCGGCAACCCTGCCGATGAGGTCGACATTTTTACCCGCGACCTGAGTGGTTTTAATAAAGCAGATGCAGTGCATTTTGATGCCCTGCTGCACGGCTGTGCCGAACAAGCCACTGCGCTGGATGCGCTGATTCTGCCGATGTTGGACCGCAAGTTGACCGAACTCTCCCCGATTGAACATGCGGTGCTTTGGATTGGCGCTTACGAGTTGCAGCATTGCATTGATATTCCTTGGCGTGTGGTGTTGAATGAATGCATCGATTTGGCCAAAGAGTTTGGCGGCACCGATGGCCACAAATACGTGAACGCCGTGCTCAACCAACTGGCACTTCAATTGCGTGCCGCCGAGGTAGAGGCTGACCGCAAAACACCTATCACCGACTTACCCACTGCAGCCACCGAATAAACATGCGCATCACGCAACGCGCCCAACGCATCGAGCCTTTCTATGTGATGGAAATGGCCAAAGCGGCGCAACGTATCGCGGCTGAAGTCAAGCACACCGATCAACCCATGGTGTTCCTCAATATTGGCGAACCCGATTTCAGCGCCCCTCCCTTGGTGCAAGCGGCTGCTGAACGCGTTGTGCGCGATGGCCAAACCCAATACACCAACGCCTTAGGTCTGGATGCCCTGCGCGAGCGAATCAGCGCTTGGTATGGATCGCGCTTTGGGGTGCAAGTGCCTGAGCGTCGTATCGTGGTCACAGCAGGTGCATCGGGGGGGTTGCTGCTGGCCTGCATGGCCTTGATTGAAGATGGCGACGAGGTGCTGATGCCCGACCCCAGCTACCCCTGCAACCGCCACTTCGTCAGTGCAGCCCAGGGACGTGCCGTGCTTTTGCCCACCGATGCGTCGCAACGCTTTCAGCTGAGTGCGGCGCAAGTTCAAGCTAACTGGCGCCAGCAGACCCGCGGGGTGTTGCTGGCTTCGCCCTCAAACCCGACGGGCACATCGGTGGCTGCCGCAGAGCTCAAAGCCATCCATGGCGTGGTGCAACAACACGGCGGTATCACCATGGTGGATGAAATTTATTTGGGGCTGAGCTATGACGACGCCTTCGCGCAAACCGCTTTGGCCGTCGACGACCAGATCATCAGCATCAACAGCTTTTCAAAGTACTTCAATATGACCGGTTGGCGCTTGGGTTGGTTGGTGGTGCCCGATGCCTTGGTGCCCGTCATAGAGCGCTTGGCGCAAAACCTGTTTATTTGCCCCAACTCTGTGTCACAACACGCGGCCTTGGCTTGCTTTGAACCCGAGAGCCTGAGCGTCTATGAAGACCGACGTAAAGCCTTCAAAGCCAGACGAGACAGTTTTATTCCCCAACTCAACGCCATGGGTTTGACGGTGCCTGTGGTGCCCGATGGCGCGTTTTACGCTTGGGCCGATTGCCGCAACGCTTGCCGCCGCCTTGGCTTGCCAGACAGTTGGGCCTTTGCCGAGCACCTGATGCAACACGCCCATGTGGCGGTCACCCCTGGGCGAGACTTTGGCACACATGCCCCTGGTGACTATGTGCGCTTTTCTACCGCGTCGTCTTTGCAAGACTTAAACACGGCCGCTAAGCGCATACAAAGTCTTTTGGAGGCTGCATGAGTTTTGAATTTCCTGTGCGTGTTTACTGGGAAGACACCGATGCGGGTGGCATCGTTTTTTATGCCAACCATTTAAAGTTTTTTGAACGCGCCCGTACCGAGTGGCTGCGCCATTTAGGCATCGAACAACAAGCCTTGCGCGAAGCCACGGGCGGCATGTTTGTGGTGGTTGAAACCCAGTTGAAGTACCACAAACCCGCTCAGCTTGATGACTTATTGACCGTCAACGCCAGCATGCTGAGAAAAGGCCGCTCTAGCTTGGTCATCGCCCAACAAGCTTGGCGACAAGCCACCGAACCCGTGCTGCTGTGCGAAGGTACGATTCGCATTGGCTGGGTTCAAGCTGCCAGCCTCAAGCCAGACCGTATCCCCTCTTCCATTTTGGAGCGTTTGCTATGAACCAAGAGTTTTCCATTGTTCACTTGCTGTTGAATGCAAGCTGGGTTGTTCAGGCGGTTGTGCTGCTGCTGCTGTTCGTGTCTCTGATGAGTTGGACCGCCATTTTTCGCAAGCTCTTGTCGCTGGGTGATGTAGGTCGCTTGAACGACGAATTTGAGCGAGAGTTTTGGTCCGGCAAAAGCCTGCAAGAGTTGTTTGCAGCCGCGCAGCAAAACGCCAAGCTGGCCGGCCCGATGGAACGCATTTTTGCCAGTGGCATGCGCGAATACCAAAAACTGCGTGAACGGCGCATCACCGACAGCGGCTTGTTGATGGACGGTGCTCGTCGTGCCATGCGAGCCAGCCTGCAACGCGAAATGGATGCGATTGAATCTAACTTGTCTATGTTGGCGTCTGTAGGCTCAGTATCGCCTTATGTGGGCTTGTTTGGCACGGTTTGGGGCATCATGCATGCCTTCACAGGCTTGGCACAAATGCAGCAAGTCACCTTGGCCAAGGTTGCCCCTGGCATCGCCGAAGCCTTGGTCGCTACTGCCATCGGTTTGTTTGCCGCCATTCCTGCGGTACTGGCCTTTAACCGTTTTTCCCGCGACATTGACCGCGTGGCCAACCGACTTGAAACCTTCATCGAAGAGTTCTCGAACATCTTGCAACGCAATGTGGGCGCACAAGCCACCACACTGACACGCTAAAGCGAGGCTCACCCCATGTCTTCGTCCACACCCCGCAGCATGCGACGACGCACCATGAGTGATATCAATATGGTGCCCTTCATCGATGTGATGTTGGTGCTGCTCATTATCTTCATGGTGACCGCGCCCTTAATGGCGCCCAGCATGATTGACATTCCGTCGGTCGGCAAGGCCAGTGCCGCACCGGATCAAGTCATCACGGTTGAGATCGACAAAAAGCTCAACATCATGGTCAAGTCACGCGGTGCTTCAAACGCGTCTGGCACCGATGTCAAACAAACCGCATCGATGGATAACGTCGCCGCCCTGACCTTGCAACTGCAAGCTGGCAATGCCGCCACGCCAGTGGTTATCAGTGCAGACAAACACATCGCTTACGAAAATGTCGTCAAGTTGATGGACAGCTTGCAACGCGCTGGTGTGCAGCGAGTAGGTTTGTCGGTTCAACTGAACAATTGACACACACAATATGAGTTCAAGCGACGCTCACTTGGAATTTGCACCAGCGCCTGATGGCGGCAATGGTCGTGCGCTGGTATTGGCCTTGGCAGTGCATGCTTTGCTGTTATTGGCTTTGAACTGGGGCACCTTGTGGTCGCAACAGCCGCAAGACATGAGCGTGGAAGCCGAGTTATGGTCAGCAATACCCCAACCGGCTGCACCTAAAGCGGAATTACCTCCTGAGCCAGATGTCCCACCTACGCCCGAACCCGAGCCGCTACCCGAGCCTCCTTCCCCCGTTGCGCCACCCGTCAAGCCCACAGAAGCACCCAAGCCTGTGGTTGATCCTCAAATCGCCATAGACAAGTTGAAAAAGAAACAAGCTGAGGAAAAACAGCAGCAGGCGCAAGAGGACAAAAAAGCCAAGCGCAAAGCTGATAAGGAAGAGGAAGCTAAACGTAAAGCGCAAGAGGCCAAGGAGGCAGAGGCACGTCACCTAGCGGCCGTCAAGCGATTGCAATCCATGGCGGGGTCTGCCGGCACGGCTGTGGACACCGGCATAGCACCCAAAGCCAGTGCCCCGTCTGCCAGTTACATCGGCCGCTTACGTGCCAAAGTCAAACCCAACATCACCTTCCCCGACAACTTGTTACAAAACGTGGTGGGCAATCCCACGGCTGAAGTGGAAGTGACTTGCAGTCCCAGCGGCAAAATCGAGGATGTGAATTTGCTCAAGTCCAGTGGCAACAGCGCTTGGGATGAAGCTGTGCTCAACGGTCTGCGCAAAACCGCCATGTTGCCGCGTGATGTGGATGGCAGTGTGCCGACACGGCTGGTGTTCAGCTTTCGCCCCCGAGGCGATTAAATCCCATGCTGACCTAGAGACCTTCGAGCATCACCAAGGTACGCTGGGTACAGCTTTGGCTGATGGGCAAAATCTGCTGGTAAGCGGGTGAATCATAAAAAGTTTGGGCCTGCGCCATGGACGGAAAACGCAGCAGCACCAAACGGGTGGGCGACCACAGCTGGTTTTCTTTCACCACCAATTGCCCGCCACGTGCCAAATACTCGCCGCCAAAGCTCTCCACCAAAGGCTTGGCTAAAAGTTTGTAGTTCTCCATCTCTTCATCGTTGGTGATCAGGGTATCGACAATGATGTAAGCGGCTGACATAGGGAGATCCTTGCATTAAGAGGGGCGAGGCGATGTTAACCGCAAGCCCACGCCAATCGCGGTTCCCTTGCCTAAAAGACTGTGCAAGCGAAATCGATAAGCACGACCCTAAACATCGGAAGCTTTCTGTAGTAACCATTGCAGGTACAACTGACTGGCCTGGGTACGGTTTTCAACTCCGAGCTTGCGTAAGACTTCCCGGGTGTGGCTGCGTACGGTGGCTTCGCTCAATTGCAATTGATGGGCAATGCGGCGACTGGTCCAGCCCTTGGACAGCTGCGCTAGGACCAAGCGTTGCTGCGTCGACAAACTTGGCAGACCATGAGACACAGGCGCTTCCTGCGCCAGCAAAGGCTCAGCTGGGAAGGACAAATCCTTATGCAAAGCATTGAGCAATGCTGCCAAAACAGCTCTGGAGGGCAAGGCTTTGTTGAGAAACACCACGCCATTGGCGGTGCAAGCTTCTTGCACCTCGGGGTCTTTCAAGGCCGTGAGCACCATCAATGCGCCTTGGCTACGCAGCTCGCACACAGCGTACAAAGTTTGCAGGCCCTGCGAGTCTGGCAAATTCAAATCGACCAAGACCAAAGCCCAGGGCATGGGTGAGGACAAGAATTCAAGCGCGGTTTGAAGACGGTGCGCCATGACGCATTGCGCTTGTGGCAAAAAGCTTTGCACCGACACAGCGATGGCGTCAGCCATCAAAGGGTGGTCTTCAATGATCAAGATGCGCGGGTGAGGCATAACATCTCCTTGGGCGAGATGTACGCAATTTCCTTTACGTCTTCAAGTGCTTTTTATATAAATTGAGCAATATTTTAATTAAGACGCATGCCTGCGTGAGGCTCTGAGCAAGCACACGGCGCTCAGCAAAGCCAGCAAAGCCACGGGAATGGCCGCCATGAACACTGTTTGCAAGCCCCAATGGGTGCTGAGCGCCGCGCCACCCAAAGCACCCAGCACACCGGTGAAACCATAGCCGATCACCGCGTACAAAGCCTGCCCCCTGCCCCGCAAGCGCCCTGGGAAATGCTGCGACAGCCATGCGATGCACACCGTGTGTTGAATGGCAAAGGTGAACACATGCAGGCACTGCGCCAGCAGCAGCACCGGTAACCACTGGCCATACCAAGCGGTCATGCCCATGCGAAGGCTCATCAAGCCGGTGCAAACACACAACCATGCAGGCAAGCTCAGCCAGTGCAACCAGCGGCTTTGGGTGAAGAAGCCGACGATTTCGACCACAACTGACACCGCCCACAACACGCCAATCATGTCTTTGCCGTAGCCGAGTTCATCCAAGTACAAAGAGAAAAACGTGTAAATCGCTACATGCGACAGCACATGGAAAAACAAGGTGGCGAAAAACCACAGGGTTTGCGGTTGGCGCAGCACTTTGCCAAACCCGGCTTGGCCTTTGACATGCGGCGCTTCTTCTCGCACATTGGGCAAGCTCCATACGCTCAAGTTGATGGCCACCAAGGTCAACACCGTCCACATCGGAAAGTCAGCCATGCCATGCACTTCAAACCAGTGGCCTGACACAAACACCGTCACCAAAAACCCAACCGAGCCCCACAAGCGAATACGCCCATAGCGACGCACATCCAGCGCCCCTTGGTGACTCACCAAATGCGCCATCGCGGCCTCGCTCATGGGCATCATGGCGCTGGTGTGGGTGAACATCAAGAACAAGACCGCTGCCAACCACCACGGCGCATCGCTGAACAACAGGCCGATGGAGCACAACAAGGCCATGCCCGCACACCAACGCATCAGGGGCACACGTTCACCGCTGCGGTCACTCAGCCAACCCCACAGGTAAGGCGCAAACACACGTGTCACCGCTTGCATGGAAGTGAGCAAACCGATCATCCACAGGCTCAGGCCCAGGTGTTTCAACCACAAAGGCAAATAGGGGTTGAAAAATCCGATGTGGGCAAAGTAACTGGCGGACAGCGCGGCAAACGGCACCATTTGACGCCGCGAGACCCGCGGCGCTGCGTCTGTGTTCATGGGATCAATCGCCGCGCTGCGCAGGAATGGGGGCCAGCGGCATGACCACATCGCCGCACTGCGCACGGTGGCGCAGCGCATGGTCCATCACCACCAACGCCAGCAGCGCTTCGGCAATGGGCGTGGCGCGGATGCCGACGCAAGGGTCGTGGCGGCCCTTGGTTTGCACCTGCACCGCGCTGCCTGCACTGTCGATGCTGTCGCGTGGCGTGAGAATGGAACTGGTGGGCTTGATGGCGATGCTCACCTCCAGGTCTTGCCCCGTGCTGATGCCGCCCAACACGCCACCGGCGTTGTTGTTGGCAAAACCCTCGGGCGTCAAGCTGTCGCCGTGGGTCGAGCCCAGATGTGCGACGCTGGCAAAACCAGCACCGATTTCCACACCTTTGACCGCGTTCAAGCCCATCATGGCGTGAGCAATGTCGGCATCGAGCCGGTCGTAAATCGGTTGACCCAAACCCACCGGCATGCCTTTGGCCACAACCCAGATGCGAGCGCCGCAGGAGTCGCCCGCTTTGCGCAAACTGTCCATGTAGGCCTCCAGATGCGCCACGTCGGCGATGGGAGCGTAAAACGGGTTGTGGGGCACATGCGCCCAGTCTTCAAAGCCGATGGAGTGCTCGCCCAGTTGCGTCATACAACCGATGAAGTGGGTGCCGTATTTTTCTTTCAGCCATTTTTTGGCGACGGCGCCAGCAGCCACGGTGGGTGCGGTGAGCCGCGCTGAAGAACGGCCACCCCCACGCGGGTCGCGCACACCGTACTTTTGGGTGTAGGTGTAGTCGGCGTGGCCGGGGCGGAAGGTTTGCAAGATGTCGCTGTAGTCTTTGCTGCGCTGGTCGGTGTTGTGTATCAGCAAGGCAATCGGGGTGCCGGTGGTCACGCCTTGGTAAACGCCACTCAAAATGTGTACTTGGTCGGGCTCTTGGCGTTGCGTCACATGGCGGCTGGTGCCAGGGCGGCGGCGGTCCAGGTCGTGCTGGATGTCGGCCTCGCTCAAGGCCATGCCCGGTGGGCAGCCGTCAATCACGCAGCCAATGGCCGGGCCGTGGGATTCACCAAAGTTGGTGACTGCGAAAAGGGTGCCTAATGTGTTGCCGCTCATGCCTTGGATTATCCCTGAGCGACATCGGATGTTGGCTTCACGCGTCATGCTCATTGACAAAGCTATTGATCACATTATCAATAACACTTAAAATCGCACTATTAAAGGAGCCCGCATGAGCCAACTCACTGCCAACGACCTGAAAGTGCGTGGCATCGCTGCCATCGAAGAAGCGCTGACCGATCAAACCGAAGCCACCATTTCTGTGCGTGGCACTCAGCGTTTTGTGGTGATGGAAATGGCGCAATACCACTACCTGCGCGAGTGCGAACTCGAAACAGCCTTGATGCAAAGCCGAGCTGATATGGCGGCGGGGCGAGCCATCCAAGAAAGCGCCGACGCACACATGCAACGCTTGGAAGCCATGCTCACAGCACAAGACCCCAAAGTCGGTCACTGACAGTTGTATGCCCTGCCAATTGGTCTTCACCGACGATTACACGCGTCGAGCTCTGCGTTTTTTAAAACGCCACCCCGAACTGAAAAACCAATACGCCAAAACCCTGGCTTTGCTGGAAATGAACCCGCACCACCCTTCGCTTCGATTGCATGCTTTATCGGGGCGACTTCAAGGTGTGCATTCGGTATCCATCAACCTGTCTTATCGCATCACGCTGGAATTGCTGATTCAGGACCAGCAAATCATCCCGCTGAATGTAGGTGACCATGATGCGATTTACTGATTTGCCTTGGCGCCCTCTTCTTCTAAGGGCCAGTCCCGGATATACGCTTTGAGCATTTGGTTCTCGAAGTTTTGGCTGTCCACCACGGCTTTGGCCACATCGTAAAAGCTCACCACCCCCATCAGCTCGCGCTTACTCAGCACCGGCAGGTAACGGGCATGACGCTCAAGCATCATGCGACGCACCTCGTCGAGTTCGGTGTCGGGTGAACAAGTGATGGGGTGGTCGTCCATGGCACTGCGCACGGTGGCCTGCCCCAAGGCGCCACCATTTCCATTGAGCGCCAAAATTACCTCGCGAAAAGTGAGGATGCCCACCAAATCGCCATGGTCCATGACCAACATGGAACCCAAGTCGTGGTCGGCCATGGTCCGCACCGCATCGGCCAAAGGTGCTAAGGGTGTGGTGGTGTAAAGCGTATTGCCTTTGAGGCGAAGAATGTCACTGACTTTCATGGATTTCCTCTTCACGCCAGCGCGGCTGGCATGGCTTTCAATATAGCCCACAATCTGCTTTTGGTACACCGTAGGAACGAGAACACCATGACCGGATACGCCGATCCCCATTTCGATACGCTGGCCCTGCATGCAGGCAGCCAGCCTGACCCAGCCACTGGCGCACGCGCCGTGCCGATTCACCTGACCACCTCATTTGTTTTTGAGTCTTCCGACCAAGCGGCAGCTCTTTTCAATTTGGAAAGCGCCGGTCACGTCTACAGCCGCATCAGCAACCCCACCACTGCCGTTTTCGAGCAACGCATCGCAGCACTAGAGGGCGGCATTGGCGCGATCGCCACATCCAGCGGCCAAGCGGCGCTGCACCTGAGTGTGGCGACCCTCATGGGCGTGGGTGCGCACATCGTCTCAAGTTCTGCTTTGTATGGCGGTTCGCACAACCTGCTGCACTACACCCTTCGCCGCTTTGGCATTGAAACCACCTTTGTCAAACCGGGCGACATAGCCGCATGGCGTGCCGCCATTCGACCCAACACCCAATTGCTGTTTGGTGAGACGGTGGGCAACCCAGGGCTGGACGTGCTGGACATTCCCACCATCTCTCAAATCGCCCACGACCAAGGTTTGCCGCTGTTGGTGGATGCCACGCTGACCACGCCTTATTTGCAGCAACCCTTGGCCTTGGGCGCAGATTTGGTCTACCACTCAGCGACCAAATTTTTGAGCGGACACGGCACCGTGATAGGCGGTGTGGTGGTCGATGGGGGTTCGTTTGACTGGGAAGCCAGCGGCAAATTCCCCGAACTGTCAGCGCCCTACGAGGGCTTTCACAACATGGTGTTCACCGAGGAAAGCACGGTGGGGGCATTTTTGCTGAGGGCACGTCGTGAAGGTTTGCGCGACTTTGGCGCCTGCCTGAGCCCCCACTCGGCTTGGCTGATTTTGCAAGGCATGGAGACGTTGCCGCTGCGCATGGAACGCCACTTGGCCAACACCGAAAAAGTGGTGGCGTTTTTGGCGGCCCACCCCATGGTGTCAAGGGTGGGTCATCCGCTGATGTCCGATCACCCCAGCCATGCTCTGGCGCAAAAGCTGTTGAAAGGCGGCGCACGCGGCGCGGGCTCGGTGTTCAGCTTTGACATCAAGGGGTCTCGCACACAAGGGCGTGCGTTCATTGAAGCCTTGAAAATCTTCAGCCACTTGGCCAATGTGGGCGACAGCAAATCGCTGGTGATCCACCCTGCCAGCACCACGCATTTCCGCATGAGCGACGAGGCCTTGGCTCAAGCTGGCATTGGGGCTGGCACCATCCGCTTGTCCATCGGTTTGGAAGACGCCGATGATTTGATCGACGATTTGAAGCGTGCGCTCAAAGCCGCTGAAAAATCAGCCTAAGGAGCCGTTATGGACATCGATGTAAACGGCCACAAGACCTACGCCTACACCGGCGGCAAAGCCTTCAATCCCGCGCAACGCACTGTCGTGCTGATTCATGGCGTGCTGTGCGACCACAGCGTGTGGGCTCTGCAAAGCCGCTATTTGGCCAACCACGGTTGGAATGTGTTGGCCATCGACCTACCAGGACATTGCCGAAGCGCGGGTGCACCTCCCGCCACGGTGCAAGACGCCGCGCAGTTCATCCAAGCCTTGCTGGACGCCCAAGCTGTGCAACAAGCCTCCTTGGTGGGCCACAGTTTTGGCTCGCTCATCGCCCTGCAAACCGCGGCCAACATGGGCGAGCGCATCAGCCATTTGGCGATGGTTGGCACCGCCTACCCCATGAAGGTGTCGCAACCGCTGCTGGATGCCTCCCTCAACGAGCCTGAAAAGGCCTTGCACATGACCAATGTGTTTTCACGCGCCACCTTGGCACCGCCCTCAGGTGCGGGATCGTGGGTGTTTGGTGCGAGCTTGGCGCTGGGGCGACGGGTGTTGGCCAGCAACACAACCGTCAATGTGTTTCACACCGGCTTCAACGCCTGCAACAACTATGACCAAGGTTTGCAAGCCATGGCGGCCGTCACCTGCCCTGTGCTGATGGTGCTGGGCGAGTCCGACCAAATGACCACGCCCAAAAACGCGCAGCTGCTGATTGCCCAGGCTAAAGAAAGTGGCAAAGCTTTGCAAGTGGTGAGCATTCCCCATGGGCACCACCAAATGAGCGAGTCGCCTGACGAAACCTTGGATGCGCTGAAGCGGTTTTTGCGCTAACCGTCATGGCGAGGAGTTAAGCGACCCAGCAATCTAAGCGCCGAACCTCTCGACCCGATAAGGCCTTGGGTCGGTATAAGGCGCCTCGCCACACATCATTTCGGCAAGCAACCTCCCGCTGGAAGCAGCTTGGGTGAGACCGTGGTGTGCGTGGCCGAAGCTGAACCATAAGCCAGGATGCAGGGGTGCAGGACCTACCAAAGGCAGCATATCGGGTGTGCAAGGGCGCGACCCTAGCCAAGGCTTGTTGTCTAAGCGTTCACCTAAATGGGTTAAACCACGCGCCTTAGGTTCGATACGCTCAAGTTGCACGGGGGTGGGGGGCGAATCGCGCAGCGCAAACTCTGCGCCTGTGGTTAAGCGCAAACCTCGTCCCATGGGCGCAATCGCATAGCCGTTTTCAACATCCACGATGGTGTGCTGCAGGCTCGCTCCTGACGCACGGAAGTGCATGTGATAACCGCGCTTTCGTCCCATCGGCAAACGGTAACCGAGTTGACGCGCCATGTCCTCACCCCATGGTCCCAAGGCCAGGACGGTTTGAGGGGCAATCAAACGCCCTGCCTCGGTCTGCACAGACCACCCTAGGACTTCAGCCTGCAAGCTTCGCGCATCCCCCTGAACAAAACGCCCACCCCGCTGCTCGAACAAACGTAAGTAAGCCGTAGACAAGGCTTGCGGGTCTTGGATCTGGCGCGCATCGGGGTAGTGCACGCCACCGAGCACCACGTTTAGCAGCGCAGGCTCTTTGTCCAGCAGCTCTGCCGCAGACAAGGCATGTGCAGTCACGCCATAAGCACGGCTTTGCTCAGCCATGGCCAGGCTTTCGTTGGCACTTTCCTGGGTGCGAAACACCTTGATCCACCCTCGCGCATTCACCAGACCTTGCGCCCCTGCGGCTGCGATGAGAGGTTGGTGCTCGCGCCAGCTGTGTTCTATCAATGGCAGTGCGCCAGCAATAGCATGGGGATACAGCATTGGCGAAGAATGCTGCCAGTAACGCCACATCCATGGCAACAAAAAAGGCAAAGCACGCCAGTGGTAGTGAGCAGCTGTGCGTTGTCCCAAGGCATAGGCCAACAAGGTTTTGAAATCGCGTGGAAAGGCATAAGGAAACACCGTGCTGCGCTCGATCAAGCCGGCATTGCCAAAGCTGGTAGCGGTACCGGGCTGTGCGCGGTCGACCAGGACCACTTCGCGGCCACGTTCTTGCAGCTTCAGCGCCAAGCTCAAGCCCACAATGCCTGCGCCCAGTACACATACATCAACAGATTTGTTTGCCATCCGAATGAATTGGGATCTGACCCCGATTAAAGTAACGCAGACAAGCGCCAGTCTTGCCACCTCGCCCACACAGCTTGGGTATGGGCGGTATCTGCAAGCAAGCAGTGATCGATCAAGGGTGCGGCAGGGGTGGTCGCCACATCCACCAGCAGCACATAGCGTGGGTTGTGGTGCTCATTCAATCGCCCTACCCAATCCAATTGAACCAAAAACCCAAGCACTTCTTGCACTTCCCACAGAGCAGCCGTCGAACGCTGCGACAGTTGCTGTGCATTCAAACCACCGGCGCTTTGCACCCTGGCTTGGTGTAACAAGCGCAAGCACCCCAAGGCCAGCGCAAATGTTCGGCCTGCTTGCACGTCTTGTTCGTCAGGAAGGTCTTGTACAAGGCTTGGCCAACTCGCCACCAACACAGCGCCTAACAACACCACCACCCACGTGGTGTAAATCCAGACCAGCAAAATCGGCACGGTAGCAAAGGTGCCGTAAACCAGCGAAAAAGTAGGCATGCTGGCCAAATAAAACGTCAAGCCACTGCGTGCAGCTTGCAGCACCAGCGCAGTGAAAAAGGCCCCAATCAACAAGGGACGCCAAGCCACATAGGTGTTGGGCACAAAGCGGTACAAGCCGCTGATACCACCCCATAACAACAGGAATTCCAACACCCCCAAAGCCATCTTGACGCCAGGCCCTTGGTAACGCAAAGAGCCCCCCGACCAACTGATGACGGATGCCATGGTCACCAAACCGGCCGCCACCAACAAGGGCCCCAAGGTGAGCGCCCCCCAGTACAACAACAGACGTTGACCCCAAGCACGTTGCTGCCGTACCCGCCAAATCGTGTTGAGGCTGCGGTCTATGGTGAGCATCAAGGCCACCGCAGACATCATCAAAGCGGCAAAACCCCAACTGCCCAAGCGACTGGCCTTGGTGGTGAACTGGGTCAGGTAGCCCAACACTTGGCGTGAAATGGACTCGGGAATCAGGCTTTCCACCAACCAGCGTTGCAGCACAGTTTGAAATTGGTCAAACACGGGAAACGCAGTCACCACCGCCAAAGCCACGGTCAAGAGGGGCACCAAGGCGATCAAGGTGGTAAATGTCAGCGCACCCGCGGTTTGCCCCAATCGGTCATCGGCAAAACGATGCATCAAGCGCTTGATCGCCCTTCGCCAAGGGAAATGCAGGAGTTTTTGCGGGAGACTAAGGAGTTGCGAGACAATCATGGTCTCTATCATGCCATCTACACCCACCCTCACTTCCCAAGCCCTTTGGCATGTTCGCCTCAGCCGCACATTGGCTGTAATCAGCCTCATCGGCTTGATACTTCTTTCTGTGTTGTGGGAGTTGTGGCTGGCCCCTTTGCGCCCAGGCGGCTCTTGGTTGGTGTTAAAAGCCCTGCCCTTGTGCATCCCTTTGGCGGGTTTGCTGAAAAACCGCATGTACACCTACCGCTGGGTCAGCTTAGTGGTGTGGTTGTATTTCGCAGAGGGGGTGATACGCCTGCAAGGGGACGCATGGCCTAGCAACGCCTTTGCCGCGGTGGAAATTCTGCTGTGCTTGATGCTTTTCACCGCCAGTGCTTTGCATGTGCGGTGGCGGCTGCGTGATGCTGCCTTGGCTGCTGCTGGGGGGCCAACCCAAGAACCCAGCCCATGACCAGCGCCTTGCTGCCACAACTGCAGTCCATCGTGGGTGCAACCCATGTGTTGTCCAGCGGCGATTTGTCTGCTTTTGAGCGCGATTGGCGCGGACGCATGCAAGGCAAGGCATTGTGCGTCGTCAAACCCTGTACCACCGATGAAGTGGCGAAAGTTATTAAAGCGTGTGCTGCTGCAGGCGCCCCCTTGGTGCCGCAAGGCGGTAACACCGGTTTGGTGATGGGATCGACCCCAGACCAGTCGGGTCGGGAAGTGGTGCTGAACTTGCAGCGCATGAACCGCATTCGCGCAGTGGACAAAGCCAACCTCACACTGACCGCAGAAGCCGGTTGCGTTTTGCACCATGTGCAACAAGCGGCCACTGAAGCAGGCCTGTTGTTTCCCCTCAGCTTGGCTTCCGAGGGCAGTTGCACCATTGGCGGTAATTTGGGCAGCAACGCCGGTGGCACGCAAGTGCTGCGCTACGGCAATGCGCGAGACCTTTGTTTGGGGCTGGAAGTGGTGACAGCGCAGGGCGAGGTGTGGCGTGGCCTGAGTGGCTTGCGCAAAGACAATACCGGCTACGACTTGCGCGATATCTTCATTGGCAGCGAAGGCACCTTGGGCATCATCACTGCCGCCACTTTGAAGCTCTACCCCCAACCCGCCGCAGAACTGACCGCTTGGGCGGCCCTGCCCTCCATGCAAGCCGCTGTGCAGTTGCTGGGCTTGGCGCAACAACACTTGGGCGCAGGCCTCACGGGTTTTGAGGTGATGGGGCAGTTTGCTTTGCAATTGGTACACACCCATTTCCCCCTTCTCAATGTGCCGTTGTGGCAAACCGCCCCCTATTGCGTGTTGCTATCGCACAGCGACACCGAAAGCGAAGCGCATGGGAATGCCCAACTAGAGCGATTGCTGGAAGCCGCACTCAGTGAAGGCTGCGCCAGCGACGCGGTGGTGGCCAGCAGTTTGTCGCAGGGGCGGCAGTTGTGGCAGGTGCGTGAGAGCATCAGCTCAGCGCAAGCAGCTGAAGGCTTGAACATCAAACACGATATTTCGCTGCCCGTGTCTGCCATTCCCGACTTTGTGGCGTACACGGACGCCTTGTTGGCGCAGGAGATCGCAGGCGTTCGCTTGGTGAATTTTGGGCATCTGGGCGACGGCAATTTGCACTACAACGTGCAATGCCCCGTCGGTACCGATGCCGCGGTTTTTTTGGCCAACCAAGAGCACCGCATCAACGCACTGGTGTATGGCGCGGTCATGAAGTTTGGGGGTTCCATCAGCGCCGAACACGGCGTGGGCAGCTTGAAAGCTGACACCCTGCACCTGTACAAAGACCCGGTGGCGTTGCAACTGATGCGCAGCATGAAGCAGGCGCTGGACCCGCAGAACTTGATGAACCCGGGAAGGGTGTTGGCGAAAAAAAATCCACCCTGAGGTGGATTTTTTGTAGGTCGTTAGAAGCTTAAAACTTCATGCCGATACCGATGGTGCCTAAAGTGGTGGAGGCTTTGATATCTGTTGTATCTCCAGGGAAGCGGAAAGACTTATAACCCGCTTTCATCAACTCCACCTGGACAAATTTGGATTTATCCAACATATGACGCATACCTACGCCGTAACCTGTGCCACTGACGGATTTGCTAGCGCTGTTGCTTGGGATTGTGCTTGTCACAGCTAGCTTACCTTTTTCAACAGAAATTTTTCCGTAGAAAAGAGTGTTGTCACTCAAAAGCGTACCAGGCTCAATATAAAGGGAGTATTGACTCTTGACAGAAAAACTGAGTGTGTCACCTTCGTCACCCACAAATGATCCAGATTTACTTTTGCCAGCAGCGTACGTTAAACCAAAACCTAAAACAGAAGAAGAAGACAATTCCAGGCTATAGGCGCCCTGTAAAGAACCGATGACGTTATCTCCGCCGATTCCCTGTATATCTGTTCCAAGTTTGGTATTCGTAGAAGTCGCTGAAAGATTCACTGCACCGAAAAAAAACCCGTGAAGTTAGACACTTGGGCAGAGGCCAAACCGGCAGAACCCAATAAAAGTATGCAAGCAAAAAGTTGTTTCATGAAATTCCCTGTTAGTTTGTCATCGACAAATCCTAATTTACCATTTTTGATGAGTTTTTATTGAGTTAATTGATTTTTAAACGGTCCTAGACGCTGTATGGCAACACTTTTGATACTTCATCTGATGCATAAGCATCAGATACAATGGGTTCATGCGTACAACCCTTGACCTTGATGACGATGTTCTTTCTGCGGCCAAAGCCTTGGCTAAAGCCGCTAACACCACGGCTGGGCGCATCATTTCAGACACCATGCGACGCGCCATTCAAAACGGCTTAGCCCAACCCCAGCCATCCACCTCTGCATTGCACGTAGCAGAACCGCAAGCGGTGTATGGTTTTGCGCCGCTGACACCGTCGGGCCAGCACATCGTGACGCCTGACATGGTGCGAACTTTGCGCGACGAGCTGGGCGAATGACACGTCGCG
>Ga0214917_10003381_pt1 | contig 18453 bp, 14 predicted proteins | sample LL_1208_BB_MetaG_FD_177983 | JGI IMG/M metagenome (GOLD analysis project Ga0214917, IMG submission 177983) | Freshwater microbial communities from Lake Lanier, Atlanta, Georgia, United States - LL_1208_BB | ecosystem: Environmental > Aquatic > Freshwater > Lake | place: USA: Georgia | collected...
AACCGTACGCGTATGACCAAACATTTCCTCCGCGTGTTCCCAAAGTAGCGTAAACTTTTTCAGGTGTTGTTAGCAAAAGAATCGTCTCTGTTGAAATATCAAACGATTCGGACGATAGAGTTTCAATGGACGTTGTTCTACTTTTTTGAGCTGCAAATTTCTTACGAAATCCTGTTCGATTTTCGAGTGATTTCAATGCTTGTGAAAAACTCTCCCACGAAACCATTTGCGTTTTCGGATCCTGTAACTGACTTATCGTGTCCATGGTCGATTTCGGGAACGATAAATGAAGAACACGAGCCAGTCGTTGAAAACCAACGACCGCATTCAGTACAGTGACTGTATAATTCTCATTTGGTAGATTGAGGAAGAATTCCTTGTAGAAATCGAACCCTAGCACAACGCGATCCCTCACTTGCCAAACACTTGTTTCATTTTCTCGTTTGTTATCTGTTTCAGCCTTGGATAGTTTTGTTGTCTCTAGAATATCCACAAACGTGTTTTGGTGATCCAGCAATGTTCCTCGAGCTTGAAATCGCGATAATCGGTCTTGTTCTAAAGCCATCGATATCCGACCGCGAGGACGACGTCTTTGATACGGCGTATCATCAGGGGGAGGGACCACCGCATCTGGTGGCGGCTGATCGGGTGACGACATCACTAACTCCTAAAGAGTAAAAAAATTATTCTCCAAAAAACCAGTACTATCCTGCTATCTAAATCGACTAATTAGGGGTGAAGAGTTCTGCAAACACTCCAACTGATCCTGAAGTGTCACTACAAATAATGAAATGTCCTGCTTGTTTATTGAATCCATCGCCAAGATCAAACACTTTGGCTTGGATTGATTCGCAGTACTCTTCGCTTGGATTAACAATATGACAAGCCGTTATTTCGGAAAAATTATTCGCACCGCCAGTAGTTGCATTGTTCAATAAATCGCAATGAATACATTTATCGTTTGTTTGACTGCTGGAATGTAGGTTCCAAATGCATGCATATCCCGTTTCTGAAACACCAACAATTCGTGCATCATTAGGGCAACCAAAAACGGACCCCAAAAAAAGATTTTCTGTTACATAATATTTAGGGGATTTGAATTTTGTTTTTCGCGATAAATCAGAAACAAGAACGATTCGAACACGTGAATCGCAACTACTAACAACAACACATGTAGAGTCATGACTCCAGTTCAATCCAACAACTTTTCGACCATTACTCGTTGACCCTGAACGGTTACGGCAATCCACTTCAACATCAAGACTCATTGTACTGAGATCGAATAAACCTATCGTTCCAGACGTTGATCCAACGGCTAAACGGCGACCATCCGGTGACACAGACACTGCGGTGATTGGTTTAGTGAAACTTGTCGTTGATGCTGTTGATGACCCCCCACGAGCAAGACTAAGTTTATATATAGGAGATAACTGGCCACCAGCGGAACCTGCTGGTGGGTCAAATTTTTCAACTTTGTATGTACTAATAGAATTGTCCAAAAACCCAAAAATGACAACATCTCGATGAACACAACAGCATGTTGGTACTGATGCAAACCGAAGTTCACAATGAGGACCATCAATCCCATTCTCTATAGATCCTTCCCATAACAAAACTTTCCGATCCGTTCCTGTTGTCACAAACATTGATCGTAATCCTGGCGATGTTAACCACGTTAGCGATACTATTCCACCATCGTGTCCGCGAGTTATTGCATCTGGATGACGGGAGTATGGCAATTTACTAAACAAGAAAATTTCACCGTGGACTGTACTACCCGCAATCATCCCATCCATGTTGCCAACTATCCGAGTAACCGTCCCCAAAACACTCGGGATCTGTAACCTAAACAGCTGCAAATATGAATGCTGAGCGACTCGCGGTATAGATGTTACTATTGGAATCGAGTCAGACACACTGTTACCAGTGTTGGAGGTACCCGATGGCGGAACCTGGCCCGGTTTCCCCTCGGAAACATGAGGATCACCCCCAGTTGCAAGTTTGAATATCTTGAGCATTTCATTCTTGATCAATGTACGTCGACGCTGTGTAGGAGCAGAACCGCTGCGTAAAGAAGTTTGACCCGGACTCAGTGGTGGAATCGCATATGAAGTCTCTGATGGAAGATAGCTTGACGCAACATCCAAAACGTTCGGGTCCTGAAGTTTCCCGGTATATGGTGTCTGATTCTCACCTTGTGGAGATTGTGGACGCGAGTCAATAGAATAATCGTTATTCACTGTGTCACCGTCACTTCTATAATCTTCTTCCTCTTCACCATCAAGGGGAACATCATTCGAGTCCGATTGGTCGAAAATCGATTTTGGAAACCGATTTTCAACCTCGTTAAGAGCTACATCGATGGCGTTCCTGCAGTCAATCAATTTGTCATTTACCTGCCTCACCTTAATAGAAGCGATAGGTAATTCCTTCATCTGGTCTGGTCCATTCATGCTGCGACGTAAAAATTTTCCCATGGACCAGTTGTTGAATGTCGCGAGTGTCCCAACCGAACTTTTTGATGAGGATAGGCTGGAATTGATGCGGTCGGCTTCATACAACCGGATTGCTTCTCGCGCAAGCGGATCGGACCTCACGCCTGAGGTAATGCGAGAAAATTATGCGAGTTCAACGCATGATGAACTGGTGGATATCGCGGTTAAACTTGAGAATTCTTTAATAGGCGTTGAGGACGAGAATTACGCCTTAATCGAACAAATAAGGCAATTGCGGTCCGACATTGTATCCCTTCAGTCGGAGTTTGATAAATTCAAAGCCGTCAATCTTGAGAAGGTCTCCGGTCTAACAAAAGAGCTAGAGACTACTCAGGCGCAGGTGACCAAGAAGGAGGCAGAGATCATATTTCTGCAAGATCACGCTCGATTCAGCAATGACCAAACAAAGCTCTCTATTTCTCATTGGGATCTGTTGTTGAAGAACCGTGACGAAAATATTGATTTGTTGTCCAATCGAATCAATCAACTCACTGCTGAGGCGCGTTCAGGTGGCGGCAACACAGGCACACTTCCTCTCGACAAGTACAAGTGCCTACTGGAGAGGTACCAATCCGCGATCAAAGAAAAACGATTCGACGAAATGAACCCGGACGAAGATGACGTTATAGAATGTCCTTGGAAACATCAAGCTGAAGTACGAGTAGCTCAACTGGAGAGAGTGACTGCTCAGTTAAATTCAACATACGAACAGCTACATGCTAAATCTGATGAGGTCCTTCTTCTCAATCGAACCGTCGGTTCTTTGAGGTCATCGAATTCGGATATGGAATCAAAAGTTCGCAAGTACAAAAACCGAATATCAAAGCTAAAGCAGCAATTGTCAGACTACACTAACCGCGCTGATACTACAAGTATGACCACACCTTCACTAGAAAGCAGCGAATAGAAGAATTAAATGAATAAACATGGATTCGCTTATACTTTAGCAAGTTTACCACGCAGTTTCTGAAGCTCCTCATAATCGACTACTTCATTTATACTTTTTATAAAACGCTTCCGAAATTCTTTAGTCTTTACCCTCTTAAGCCTCCTGTATGCATCCGTGACATCTGCATCCAAATTATGGGAATGGGCGTTGTTGAAGCTCATTTCGCGCATTCGCAATTCGTGCATCAATGTTTTGGATCCCTTTATGCGTTCGCGGTTTTGCCTCACCTTAGTAGCATAAAGTAGTCGCTGCTTCAAAAATGCATCCAACAGCCCTTTCCTGGTTTCGGCTCTCAGTGTGAAACGATTCTTGCTTATATGCTTAGCTTTGTAGGATTCAAAGTCATTTGCCTGTTTCGCAGCCGCCTCCTCTCGAGCGTTGCGCAAATTTTTTGAGCTTTTCTCATCATGTTTTCGAACTTTGTCGGCGAGGGCTCGCTTGATTTCCGCCCTGTTGCGTGTAACCAAATCCTCACGTGCTTTCAGTTTATCGTTGAGCACCGACAGCCTCGCAGCGGCCGCATCGGCTTCCGCATCGCGCTTGAGTTTCCGTGTTTCCTCGACTCTATTGTCGGATGGGACATGCGATTGTTTGCATGGGCTAGTTCGCTTAGCGCGACTAATTCTTCGAGGTGAAAGCTCCGTTGAGTAATCAAGGTGATGTTGTTTAAACATTTCTCTGCGTGATTTGCGGTCCGCTTGAATACGACGAACAACCTCTTGTCTGAATTGGTGTCGTTTAAGAGAAGCTGAATTCAGTTTCAAGTCCAACCGGTCTTCAAGGTCCTCAAATTTTGAGTTCATTGACGTTTTCATTTCGGAAATGCGTTTTTGTCTATCCGATTGTTGCTTTCCAAATCTAGCATTCCGCTCAGTCGTTATGGAAAGTCTCTTTTTTTCAAACAGAGCAATCTTTTCATCTAATCCCTTCTTCCGTTTCAAGAGTTCAAGTTCATGTTCCTTTCGTTTAAGCTGTAACAAGATGATCGCTTTGGAAGATGTATCTACCGGAATGGCTCTCTTTAAACCCTCAATCTTTTGACGACTGAAAACTCTTTGATATCTTATCACGTCCCTCTCTGGTAAAGTTTCTCGAGCTCGCTCCAAGAGCTCTTGAAGATTCATTCGCGCTGCTATACACAAGGAACAATACACGATCAAGTTGGTCACTAACATCTACGAAGTTTAACTATGACTCTACCTGTACCAGCGGCGAGGATCTGCAAGGCGCATCCCGCAAACTCAAAGTCTGGATGTATAGGAACGACTCGATCGCGAATATTCACCTCATCCAAAAACTGTCTGTCTCGGGCACCTTCGTTGGCGTACACATACTCGGTTCCGGAGAATTTGTGAACGAGAACTCGTGTCGCCCCAGCACTTCGAGTATGACTGAGAGCTCTCAATTCCTCGAGCTCTTCTTGAGAAAACAAATCAATCAGATCAATGTGAAGAAGGAACACCAGCAACCCATTCGATACCAGCAGTTTGGATGACAAAGAGAGTAAATCTGTATTGACTTCATCAGGTGAGTAGCCGAGCATTTGGGGGTAATAGGAATCTCGATCGACCACATCATGAGGAGATTTTTGTCCAATTTTTTTCGCCCCTGCTCTCACACCATATGGAGGATCCGTTAGGATGATATCAAACATAGGCAATCGATCTTCAGACAACTTGAAGCTTGTATGACTGTTATCCATCGCAATCACTTCTGGAGCTGGTAATTTATAATATTTGAAATTCTCATAAATATCCCGTGATTGATTCTCTGAAACTTGTTTATGTACATAAGAAACAAACTCACCGCGAAGAACTCGAACATCAATGTCTGAACCGAAACATGTCCCGCCCAGAGCTGATGCCGCAATCATTAATCCACCTGTACCACAGAAGGAATCGTATACTAATTTTCCTCCCTCAACTTGAGCTATATTAGCCATCATAAAGGCAAGGTCATTGTCCAAACTCGTTGGACCAAGGATTGGGCGCTCTGTCAACACATACTTTGAACGTGGAGGAGATGTGGAATAACTCCATACGATTCTACCATAGAATGTGCGATTAAACTTGGGAACAAGAGGATTGTTCTTATCATCTCGGGTTCCCGTTGGAAACAAATTTAATGCCTCAAACTGGTCGATAATAATCAAATTGGTGATAGGTGATTTCAAGTCAACCTTTTCGGGACCATAGAACAAGGTTGCAAAGGCACACATCCGATCCTTCCTCTGCTTGTCTGAATATTGCGTCCCGTATCCGATTACCTTGTAAGAGAATGGCTTTCCGACGAAATGCGAATCCCAGACTTCCCTGGACACGCTCTTCCTCACCGAATCAATCACATCGTCATCAGAACCCCCTGTGCCCCACAGATCTACAATGTATCTGATAAGAACAGACTTCTCGCCGATTCGCTTCGCAATCTCGTCCGAAGGCAGCGAAACGATGGCGAATGGGTCCGTCGATAGAGGCGAAGGTCGGGTTGAATCGTATAGAGATTCAACACGGACACCGTTCTGCTCTGCTAGTGATTCCAGCTCCAGAAAGCGGCAATTGAAATAAGAGTTGTTGTGCCCAAACCAGACGAGATACTTTCTTCCGTTTTCGTTCATCGACAAATTTTTTGTGCAAAATCCATGAACGCCGAGTTCCGACGTCCAGTGAGTAGACCGAGCAGCACTTTAGGAGGTTCGAAGACTGGTAGGAAACGAGGACTTGAAAAACCCCGTGATCGATGGGAATCCTCAAGCGATGAGAAGTCACCCGCGAACGCGATTCATAAATCAGTCGCTGATGAGGGTTTGATGAAATTCTTGAAAAGTTATTGTCTTTGAGCAGCTTGAGTACGGTACTTTCAAAATTTGACATACCAAAATCCTATCGTCTAGACTCTCTGTATCTATCGTCCCGCCTTCGTTCGTTGCTGCGGCTTCGACTCCTGTTACGTCTACGATCACCCCGCCGATCATCGCGTCTATCATCCCGACGATCATCCCGCCTATCATCCCGACGATCACGCCTTGAGGAAGGTGATGAACCCCGAGTGACTGGTTGACGAAGGTCTGGTTCCTCGTTACGTCTTCTCCCGCTATCTCGCGGAGGAGTGATTCTTCTCTCAGGCTTGCGCTCTGGCCTTCGGTCCGGAGAAGGTCTTCTTTCATCACGTCTACTGTCAAGTCCTTCGTTTTGACGATAACCGGTACGTCTACCTTCCACGCGATCCTTCTGCTTATCATCGAATGTTGGCGAAGGCCTTTTTTCTTCCCGACGGGTTGTCGTGACGCGATCGTGAAGTCGCTTAGGCTCCCGTCGATGAGAGTCAGGTGATTGAGGACGCGATTCTCTCGCTTCCGTGACAGGCGCGCGACGAGTATTGGCTCTCCTATCACCTCCTGGTGGGTGACCGCTTGGTCTCCGGTGTTCCTTGGGTGCTGGATGAGCATTTTGGAACGCCGGCACTTGCCACTGGGGAGCTGTAGGAACAGCCCATGCATCTTCGGGTTGGGCGGCCAACCCTGCCTCATGAGGAACATTCCAGTTATCTTGCATATGGTGGTGACCAGGATGTTGAGTAAGCAAAGACGTTTCTTCAAGATTCGTGATACGAACTACTTCCTCTGGCAGCTTTGGTACGAATTCGAATATGTTTGGTATAAGCTCTTTCAAGTACCAATCAGGGATGGTCTCTGGTAAATACGGCCGTGTATGACGCTCATGACGCATCTTACACTGACTCCCAAGCTTGCAGAAACCGAACTTGAACTTTTGACACTCTATCCGCTCTGTGTCATGTCGGAAATCACACTCCTGGTCAATACACCGACCCAAACGAGCCCATTGAGTACATTCGGGCATACGTGCCAAGTCATACTGATGCAAAAAATCACACTTATCACCCTTCATGCAGAGATCCCTCAACCAGTGCTTACAGACAATTGTGTGACGGCCTCCTGGTCGCATAACTCCCTTTGCCATACTACCCAATCCACCAGTTTCCTGCATCAACTGACTTTCTCTCCAGGCGTCTTGGGCACGTAAATCCGCTTCGAAATCGAGTTCCGCATCCATAGTTTCATCCAAATGTATACCACGGTCAACTGGCATCTGGAAAGCTGGTTCCGAAATTGGATTCAGACCAGTAATCATGTGGATTTGAGGAAAATTTTGTAAATTCCGAAATTCTTTTCATCGACACTTTTCTCACTCAGATTTGAAATGAATGACAGTTTAACCAATGAAATATATAGGAGGATAGTCAATGTGAACTCAGAAGAGCGGGTAAATGAGCTTGTTGATCTGTGTAATAGCATTCATTCAACGAATTCCGGTGACACCATCGCATCACTTGTACGAAACGCATCTCGAATTATTCATCCATCAATGTCGTTGTTTCTCCTAAAATTCGTATCTGCTTATTCAAAAAAGGATCAGAAATTTGTCAAGTCTATCGTTGAAGATCTCCATGACACCGTTCTATTCTGTTATCAGAGTTGCAGTAGCGAGGAGAAAGAGACTATTCGTATGTATATCTCAGGTTGGAGAATGAGAGTATCCCCTTGGCCGGAAGTTGGTGACCGAGCCCGCGGCACACTCGATCTCTTCGATAACAGACAGTATTTGCTTCAGTTGTCTGAACTGATCAAACCACCATCTCAATTTTCGAAATCCCTCTTAGAGGTCGTCCAAGAAGGTGAAAAGTTGGAACCGGATGTCTTATCCAAATTAGTTACCGAAGCATCAGAACGTCTATCGGTTGTTATTACAGGTATAAACGAGATTAGAAATATGGTAGGAACATGAGATAAACTGAGTCACTTTCTATTTCTAAGGTACTCCCTAAATTTCTCAAGCTCTTCAGCTTCATCTTCCTCCTCGTCTTCCTCCTCCGGGATAGGCGATGTCTGTTTCATGGCATTGGCTGCTCCATTATTCATCATTTCCAGCAGCTGTCTTTCCGCCATTTCTTCCTTGCGTTTAGCGTACAACTCTCGCTGACGCTCTAAGTAAGGGAGATACGATTCATGATACTCATTGACCGCCTGATCGATACATTCTTGGAAACTGTCCATACCGTCACCTGTTAGCGAACTGACCCCACTTGTGCGCAACTGCCGATAAAACTCTTCCATCGACAAGCAAAGAGCTCGGGATAAACTGGCCATATATCCAGACTCGGAGGGTTTCAATGCGTCTAAGAATGAATCAAACTCAGTCATCCATTCCTTTGCAAAGTCGAACGGGATGATGTCCGTTTTGTTAAAAACAACAGAGAACGGCAACTTTGTCTTGTACATGATAGAGCAAGCGTACGTCATGTTCGACATAAACGTGGTCGGATTACGACATCTCGCAGTATCTACAACATATGAAGTAACAACAGGGAACGATAAGGCGAGCGAGTCCAGTATGATTTGCCCCGAAGCACTCCAGTTGAAAACTTCAATCTGGCCTGGAGTGTCAACAATTATATAATCATAGTCGTCAGATCGCTTTTCTAACAAATCAACCACTTGATCAAACTTTGTGGCGAACAAATTGAGCGATGTGATCATCGCACCGTTAGGACCAAGGGCAAAGTCACTCATGACCTTCTTATAGTCGACGGTGTCTCGAATATCAATATTAGTGGGATATGGGACACTTCGGACAGCTGGGTCGAGATTGAGAGAATAGACTCGTTTCTTCAGCGACTGGAAATACAGATACAGTCTGTGGACGAAGGTAGTCTTACCCGAGCCCGCCATACCAATAACAACGATTACAATCGGCGATGATCGTGTCGTTAGTACTTCGGGAGATTTTGATTGTGTTTGTGGCATTAGCAGTGGCAAATTTCGCACGAATTTTTTCGCGTCGCCATATATTGTACGACATGTTCATGAACTAAATTCATATATAATACCGGATTTTCCTAATTGATTTCGTTTGTACCAGCTTGTCATCCAAACAGGGAGGCGTAAGAGCGATTCGTGACAGTCTCGGCTTCCTTGTTCCGAATTTGGTTCACTTGAACAACCAACTTACTCACAAGTGAGTGTATTGCCGTCTTCGAATCACCTTTAAGTAGAGGGTTGCACGAGAGCAACTTTTCAAATCCGGTGGCGGAAACCCCGAATAACTGTTCATCATCTGCAATCGGGTCTTTGATTAAGTTTATGTCTGTCGCGGTTCCGGACAGGGCGAGTTGGATTTTCTTCGCGGCCTTATACGAGTTGAAGCAGGTTAAGTTGCCGAGCATTTCAATGGCGGCGATGAATCTGTTCCATACACCCCAAAGCGCAGATGGCGCTCCAGAACCTGACACAATGTTGGCAGTATTCTGCACTACAATATTCATGTATTTGAGAAGCATATCAGCGATTGTGCATGTCCATAAATTCGCAACTTGCTTATTCAATTGAACTCCCATATTCCATTCCCGAGAACAGTTTGCGAGCTCAAACAAACATTGCTCGATACATTCATCAGCTTGTGATTCTTGCTCAGTAGTGACCAATCCTAAACTAAAGGCTTTACAAGAGTCAATTCGAGCTCTGAATCGCGCCATCATTTTCTTGGTGAAAAACTCTACTGATTTCACTACAAAGGATCGTACTATACCGATCTGATCTCTCAACGAAGAAGCTTGTTCAGAGTCACTGGCTTCGGATGCCATCATGGCTATTCTGAGACACAGATAGGAACAGTCCTGGAAAAATATCGCCATATTACGTCCATTGAGTGCTTCAGGGTCCGAAAATTCTGGCCTTCTCATCAACAGAAAAAGAGCAACGATGGATGGGATACCTTCAGTTGTGGTTGACAAACAGTCACTCACGATCCACATGCACGTCTCTGAGACAAGGTTTGGGTAAAATCCAAGCTCATCAATCATGTCCTTATTGGGGGGAGACGGTGTATGCGTAACTTTGTTCACTAAGTCACTTAGAATCCGTGTGCGAATAAGTTCAAGGGTGGCGTTCAATTTTCGGGACGAATCCTGATTTCGCCATTCATCCCGTGCCATCCCCAATACGGCTGAGGGTGGATCAGTTGAAAAATTAGTGAGAAGTTTTTCCTCTATATCACAAAATTGATCATCCGGTGGCCCATTCTTGAACTTTCTAAGGATAGTTCGGGATAATGGACACCAACACACACGTAAGAATTGTTCAAAGAGATGTGTCTGAGGATCAACAGATTCAAAAAGTTCCGTCTTTAGAAACAAGAACAACGAGTAGATATGTTCAGGTACAGAGCCAGAGTGATGGCCAGTTGCAGCTTTCAAACTCCAGATAGAACCATCTACTTCACATGACAGAGCATTATCGTCTGAATCATCGAGTAGATTCCTTAGAATGGAATCGGACAAACGCGCCGATATATGACGCGATATAGTTGTCTGATAGTCCAATTTGACCGCACTGGCCCACAGTTTATCAACATCATACAATTCATGATTCACATGTACACGATAACCTGAATCACCAATTTCAATCAGGTTGATGAAAGCGTCCATGAGACGATTCTTCAGTGATGCCAACTTGGACTGATAGATTGCTACCACTGGTACGAACTGCCTAAGACCGCGAATATGTTCTGGAATAGTCTCATAAACGTCACGGACGCTCGCGATCATGGTTGCCGCTGTTTCAATATCGGACGTATCGATTGCTAACTTCTGCAAACTGGCAGCGTTTACGAGGAACTCTTCTTCGATGCATGGACTATCGTCATTCACAACTTCCATGATTCTTCTAGGAGAAAAGTGAAAATTGGACGGAAACGTGGATTTTTCATTTTGGAAAAATGTGATTAAAATGAAATCCTACACGACCAACGTAGTTAAGGATTTACCCAGCACTATGACCACGAGGAACGTTGCTCAGACTGTTATTGGAGATCTCGATCTTTTCGGGCATGATGGCCAGGCCAAAATGTACCGCGATTTTAGACCTGTCTATCCGGACGAACTTGTGCAATATGTTGCGTCTCTAGTGGCAGAAACCAATCGAGATGTCTACGTCGATGTTGCTTGTGGATCTGGCCAACTTACATCTAAGATAGCCCCGTTCTTCCGGTCGGCGACAGGTGTTGATAAATCGTTCGAGCAACTCGGTCAGGCTCAAGATCCTAAAGTGGAGTGGAAAGCAGGTTCCGCATTTGCCTTATCTATGCCTGATTGTAGTGCTGACCTGATGACTGTCGCTCAGGGTCTACACTGGCTTGTGCCATACGATCGGTTCTTTTCCGAGGTTGATCGTGTTCTTAAACCACGTGGAGTTTTCGCTGCTGTTGCCTATGCGTTCCCGACGTTGATTGAGCCAGAGTCGAATCGAATCGTGATGCATTTCTACGAGGAAGTTCTTGGGGCAAGAAAATCCCCTGGTCAAGACGGCTGCTGGTGGGATACCAACAGACCAACTATTGATAGTTTCTATGCAGACGTTCCCTTCCCGTCTCACCGTCAACTCAGGCACTTTATACAGCGCGTTTCTTTAACTATTGAGCACTATACCAATTATCTGAAAACGCTGAGTGCGTATAGAACCTTGGTTCGTGTGACTTCTCCCAAAGTCGACCCGATCGATGAAATCAGAGACAAGCTCAGCTCGATCAGCTCTAACGGTATGATCGAGTTGGAGATAGATTTCTTTGTAGTTTCGTACGTGAAGATCTAGACACATTTCCTCGAATATACTTACAAGCTTGTCGCTCGCGACTCATTTCCGTAGATGTTTTGTATTGCCCTTCTCTTCTCGGGATGTTCCTCGGACACACGCGACGGTGCCATATCCACAACTGGAACGGACCGTGTTGCGTTGTTTAAGGATAAGGTCAATTCAGATATAAATCCTCGATTTGATGAATCAGGTAGACGGGAAGTGGACAAGGCCAAGTTTGATAAACCCGCTCGCGTTGCACCGAAGGATCAAGCATCACCTGCCAGGTCGTCGATTGTCTGGGTGTCGGATTACTGCCGAGATGACGACGAGATTATTGTGAATCGAAATTTTTTGCATAAAATTCTACTTCCAGAGGAAGGAGGGCTGGAATGTTTGAAAATTGATTCTTCAATCCTTGCCGGTACTTGTCTTCGTAATCCATGGGATAAACTCAAATTGGAACAGTACCCAATTGGCGTAAGCGTTGCAACGTCGTTTCCTAATCAAGATGAAGGTTCTATGTCGTTGTATGAAGCCCATCTCACGATAAATCTTCGCGCAGAGCAGTCTTTGAAGCAATTCCAGATTCATGTTATGAGCTGTCCAGCGAGAATTTCCCTCGATGCGTGCTTGTTTGAATACTCACCAAAAAAATTCGTCCAAGACTCACAATACAAATATCCGGTAAGTTTTTCCCCGTCCCAGTCTCTTTCGCTTGCTCAACGCGAGTCTGATATAATCGTTCGCGCTATTGAGGATATCGTGAAACCAGGGACCGGTCGGGTACTCGGTTTAATTGCTCTAAAGCGTGAATACACGCCAACTTTCAATTCATGCCCTCTCTTAGAATTCTATACCATTAATTGAAACACGTTCTCAGGGATTGATTCGTACTACTGTACATGCGAAATCTGCGTCGTGTGTAGTGAAAAAATGTTGCATATTGATTAGATACATGAACTTGTTTATTAGGTTCGATAGCAGCCATCATCACCCTCAACCCCACCAGTCTACCCGGATTACGTGGAATCTCTCCCTCTTCTTCAGGTGCCATATCTTGGGTGTATGAGTTTAAAAAATTATTGGTCAATCTGATACACGATTCCGTTTCGCTCGGACGCATGCATTTCAGAGTCTCCACTAGCAACAAATACCCAACGGGCGACTGTGTGAATTTCACCTGCACTTCATACACTAAATCCGAGTTGGACCGCGATCTGTATACCTTGATCATTTCTTTGGGGATCGACGAGGGAAAGGTGGAGAAAATTTCTGCTTGAATCCCAACTTGATACCATAAACGGACATCAGGGGAAACAATATGAGTTGTTCTGGTATATGTGCCAGGACTAGTCAACCAGTCCGACTCATACATATTCTGAATATGCCGAACGGATTCCGGTATAGACTGGTCATTGTCGTTAGAGGAACAGCCCATGAACACGCAGCACAATAACAAATACAACATGGAGAATTCAAATTGACTGGGTGGGAGAATGATTTGGGGGGCAAAACAAAAAATAGAGAATAAAGTGGCTAATTTGGAAAATGCATGTAAACAGTCACTGGATGATCAAACGATATACTGCGGGCTATATCGGGTTTAGTAGTATGGCAGAGAATAGACGTTCTGGCGATTCTAACTGCAACAACGGAATCTTTATCAGGCTTAATCACTCGATGAATCCATGCTCGGACTTGATCCGATATGGATGATTCGCTTTGCCAGTTATCGTCAGTGATGATGAATTTTGTTGACTGACCGAATTTGAAGTGGTTGCCGTTCACAAGCAGGGCTTGGAAATCTCTAATACATGATCCGGAACCGTTCAACACTCCATTCAGACAGAATGCGACCGAAACAGTGAAAAGTTCGACTATGTGTTTATAAGCCAATTTAGATGGTATTCCAGTAACTTTTAATCTTCTATGACGTACAAAATTCCGTTCCATTAACTGATATAGCTGCGGTTCATCGGTTTCGCCAATCAGATATGAACGGAGCGGAAGTGGTTTACGATTTTCCAAGACTATGCGAGCCACGCTGAGGACGAGTGACCCGATTACGGTTTGCTCTGTCGGATGCAAGTTCGGCTCACGTAAAGAACCGAATTCCGCGCTGTCTACGCCCCACCAGCGACGCTCGAATAAGTTCATAATAGCTCGATATTCGGATCCCAAATCATCTAGCACGACCGACGGAACCTGTTTCTGCACGGGAGATGCACAACCGAGCAACTGCGATAACAGCAAAAACACGCCCGCTCTTAATGCAAAAATCCCAAGCGGCGAAAATTTCATGCATGGAGCATGAATGGAAACATGACATAAGACCACGGGGTATCCTGCCGAGTAAACTCCTTGCATCTTTCGGGAGAGTTTTCTATGAGACTTCGGATCGACTCTCCTCGACTTTACGACTTGAAACGTCTCCAAGCGATAAATTGGATGTATTTCTGAGTCATGTTTGGGCTTCAGCTCCCAGAGCTCGATATATTGGACTAATCTGGTACTACAACGCCCGTCTCGCCTCTTTAATATCCGTAGTTGTTGTTCTTGTTATACTGGCATCTCTGTCGACTGTGTTGGGAGGGAGAACTTGGGTTTGGTTCGAAGGTGTATCGCTGCTTACAGCTCAGTCGCTGGGTGCACTTCTCGGCACGATACTCCTATTCATTCTCCTTTTTTCAGTGCATGTAATCCGAAGGTTCTTTCATTTCCGAGAACCTCTGTTCTTCATGGACAGATGTTGTATTGAACAAGAAGATCATGCACTCAAGCGTTCCGAAATACGCATGATACCTCAAATTATCAACAAATCAAGCTCCATGCTTATTTTACTAACTGATAACTATTTCACCAGGTTGTGGTGCTGTTATGAGATGGCTGTTTTTACCACCTCCTCCGAAGGTTCAGCTTCTCATGTTAAACGAACACCAACCGTGATACCCGTCCGCCTCGCCGTAATTACTCTGTTTCTTATACTTGCAGATTTGGTGTATGTTGTCCTTATTCGTTCCAACTTGCGCACTGTTGGTCAGTTCAGCGAGGCTAGCCAGACCAGAGCATTCATTTTCCGTGTATCCACTTGTATCTTTAGTGTTATAGTTGCTGGTCTTTGTATGGGATTCGCCATCGCCTGGGGCAAGGAGAGTCGGAAACACATAGAGGTTCTTCGCTCTTTCAATCTATCACAAGTTGACTGTTCCGACCCTGCCGATCGTGATGTCATTATCACTGATATTGCGCGCCGATTCGGCTCAGAACAAAAATTCGAAGAATACGTCCGGACAGAGATACTCGCCCTCGTAACCAGCATAAACAAACCCCGAATCCGTTTCACGTTGTTTGCCGGACTACCCCAGTTGTTCTCCATGTTTGGATACATAAACATACTATCTCAGCGGATCGGACTGTACTGTATGTCAGCCCTAGATTCGGGCTTCGTCCCCAAAGACGATTCATTCTGTATCGTACTGGATCGTCAAGCTTGGGCTAACGGTGTAATCATACTCGCGCAGTTTGTCCGATATGTATGTTTCTATCCTGACGTATTCAGTCTGCTCCTGATTGCGGACGAATCAATCGCTACCCGATTCGGAACATCCAAGCTGTCATTTGTCTTATCGTACACTTCACTATTCCTTGTCACATCGGGATATTTCATTGCGTCAAATTGGAAATTTCCCGAAGAGCAGACACTCATAGGCCAAGCAATCGAATCAGGCATTCTCTTCTGCATTTTCTGCATTATTGTCATAATTCCAAGAATCAGATCCTGTCGGTTCGGTAGACATGCATAAATTCCGTACATGCACAACCGGTTTTGTGAATTTCTACTGTACATCTACATCACAAAATTTTTCGAATTTGTGGATTCGAAAATGCTCGGATACGCCAAGATGTTGTGGCAGGGTTCTAAATCAAAACCTGACGCTGGAATGGAATGTGATCTATTCGTGCTCGAGGGTGGCAACTGGCAGTCTCTGACAGACGGGAAATGTACCATCACATTCGATTCAAGTGGCAAAGCGGGCCCCTCCATGAAATTCACTTGCACAGAAGAATCATTTTCCGAAAACATGCGTCTGGATACTGTCACCAATCTGAGTCGATTTGACGATTATGACACAGGAAGTCCTTGTTTTCAGTGGATTGTCAGGAAAGGCAAGAATGCGGACAACATGGAAGAGTTTGGTGCACGATTTTCCGATCACAAGCAGGCAGATGCATTTGTTCGAGCGATCACTGCCATGGGTCAGCAGTCGGCTGACGTCGTGTACGAGTCTTCAACGGAATCCTTAATCACCCTTGTGGAAAGGTTAAACGAGTCTGAATGGGACACGATTGATGAGAATGTGTCCATACTGATATCCCAGTCCAAGAACGGAGACAACTACCTGACAGTTCAGAAATCAAACTCGAAACAAGATCCGATAGACTTACTTTTTCATTCACTGATTTCTCCGGCATTGCAGATTGACGTCGATGACTCGCTTGTTACCTTTCTCGGTTATACGCCTCTTAGTGAGGATATTCGTGTGCTTGGTGTTCGGTTCGATGACGCAGATGAATTAACTACCTTTACAACAACCCTTGAACAAATCAACGCTATTCCCAAGAAGCGAACACGGGCAGCGCCGCGTGTCGCGGCCGCATCAGTATGGGATGAGGACCATGCAGAAAATCCATCCCCCGCCGAAACGGTTGCCCGTCGTAGTCGACGTCGAGTGTCGAATGAGGTCCTCAATCTCCATTTACAAACGAGTCGCACAGAGACTGGCAAAAACGCGATTGTATTCTCTTCTCATAGAACCGGTGATAAACTTGGATATGAAGTCTTCGATACTTCCAGCACCACTCGGGTGAACCCGAAACCCGTTGCGTCATTCACGCAGATTCTTCCTCCCTCCAAAAAATTGGCATCAGTTATGATCCACGAAGGCGATCGAAAGGTCCTCATGTTGGGTGCAGACAATAGTGTTGTTTCAGAGCTCGATTTAGAGCGAGCAACTATTGTTAATGAATGGAACACGGACTCGTTGAAAAGAATCAACTCAATTCTCCCAGTATCCAAGTCGGCTCAATCTGGTAATGAAAAAACTTTTCTTGCAATGAATGAGAAATCAATCTTTGTAATGGATCCTCGTATGGGTGAATCCGCTTCAATCGCTGGTCCCGCGTATACATACGCGACCAACGTGAAACTGTCTGCAGCCGCAACCGACGATTCTGGCCATATTGTGATCACAAACAAACTAGGTCAATTCCGTTTATTTGACGGACAAACGAATCGTGATGATCAATTGAAACGTGCAAAAAGTCTTCTCAGTGGAGTTGGTGATCCTGTTTCACATGTCGACGTCACTGCAGACGGTAAGTGGGTCCTTGGAACAGCATCCACGTACCTTGTATTGATAAATGTGTTTGATGAAGAAACAGGATCGACTGGATTTGAAAAATCTGTATCGAAAACCGCTGAACCAATCATCCTCGCTCTCGACCCGGCCGATGTTGCGAAATATAAACTAAAGTCGATTTCATTCACCGCAGCACGATTCGATGAAACGGAGAAGAAAATTGTTTCGTCGACAGGTTCGTTGGCAATAATTTGGGATTTCTCAAGTATTAAAAAAGATGGAAAAATTGCCTACTCTGTCAAATTGATGAAAGATTATATAATTGAAACAGGTGTTGGTGGCCAATCTGTGGTTGCCATGTACTCTGACAAGATTGAAATTGCTCGTGTTCGTAAATAGATTTTCACCGAATATTTTTCTTTTTGAAAAAAAATATTAAAAATGCATGCATTTTGTTCTAGCTAAAAACATGTCTTCTGATGAACGAGCCGATTACTTGATGGAGGCGTTCCTGGACGAACAAAACACCTTGATTCGTCCCCTGGTGTCGCGGAAACTCCATTTAGTGAAGGTTTTGGACGAACGGTCCGCCGTGATTGAAAAACTCCTCGAAGACAGAAGGAAGAAATTGATGAGCTCTCCCCGTGGGAGAGCTGTTACAGGTAGCGCAGATGATCTTCGTATTGTGGAGCAATTGGAAAACGAATTGGAACAACTTGCGAATGAAAAAGTAACCATTTGTTTGCAGCTGATGGATCTGGTTAAACGGCCATTCGAGACAATTCTAGAGGTAGAAGCAGCCCTTCGAATCGCCACCGAACAGAGAGCTTCTATGGCTACTGATGATGGATTAGTTGGCAATACAACTGTGTCAGCCGCTGCTCCCACAACGTCACGAGCTCCCCGCCAATCGACAGCTGTAATGACCCCTCCAGATGAAGAATTATGGTGTTTCTGCCGCAAACCAGACGATGGCAGACAAATGGTTGCCTGCGATAACCC
>Ga0214917_10003383_pt1 | contig 18444 bp, 16 predicted proteins | sample LL_1208_BB_MetaG_FD_177983 | JGI IMG/M metagenome (GOLD analysis project Ga0214917, IMG submission 177983) | Freshwater microbial communities from Lake Lanier, Atlanta, Georgia, United States - LL_1208_BB | ecosystem: Environmental > Aquatic > Freshwater > Lake | place: USA: Georgia | collected...
CAAAGGTGGCTGGCTCTCGCTTTGGCTGGGGCGCCTCGGCGCTGAGGTTCATGGCTATGCGCTGGCGCCCGACACTCAGCCGAACATTTTTGAGCGGGCGCAGGTCGCGGGAGCTCTGGCGCAGTCGACGATTGCTGACATCCGTGACCTTGCGGCGCTTTCAACGGCGGTGCAACAAGCCCAGCCGGAGGTGGTCATCCATATGGCTGCGCAGGCATTGGTAAGGGAGTCCTATGTAGACCCGGCGGGTACTTACGCCACTAACGTCATGGGTACCGTGAACCTGCTGGAGGCTGTACGACGGGTGCCCTCAGTTCGCGCCTTGGTGGTGGTGACCACCGACAAGTGCTATGAAAACCGTGAGTGGGTTTGGGGCTACCGCGAGTCCGACGCCATGGGCGGTTATGACCCCTACAGCAGCAGTAAGGGTTGCGCAGAATTGGTTACGGCAGCCTACCGGGCGTCGTTCTTCAATCCCAAACACCATGCTGAGCACGGTGTGGCCGTGGCCAGTGCGCGAGCTGGGAACGTGATTGGTGGCGGTGACTGGTCAGCAGATCGGCTACTACCAGATATCTTCAGAGCCATAGAGGCAGGGCGGGCAGTTGAGATCCGCAATCCTCTGGCGACGCGACCCTGGCAGCACGTGCTTGAGCCGCTGCGGGGCTACCTGACACTTGCGCAGAAACAGTACGAGGATGGCCCACGATTCGCCGAGGCCTTTAACTTTGGGCCGCACGCTCAAGACGCTTGGCCGGTCGGTCGTGTTGCAGATGCCGTATGCAAGCGTTGGGGTGCAGGAGCGAGTTGGCAGTACGACGCTAATACGCATCCGCACGAAGCGCGATCGCTGATGCTTGATATTGCGAAGGCCGATACGATTCTGGGGTGGAAGCCAGTTTTGAGTATGACCGACACGCTCGAGCTAGCCGTTGATTGGACGCGTGCGGTAGCCGCAGGCGAAGATGCTCGCTCCACTACTTTGGCCCAAATCGAACATTACGAGACATTAGTGGCGGCCTCAGATGAATGACCCACTGACCCCGCAAGCCCGTATGCAGGCACTCCGGACGGAGATCGCAAACCTGGTCGACGAATACGCGTCGCTTGCTTATGCGCCTCGTGACTTTGTTCCCGGTGGCACGCCCATCCCGCCTTCAGGCAAGTTGATTGATGGTGCAGAACTCAAGCTGATGGTGGAGGCGTCACTCGACGGCTGGCTCACGACTGGGCGGTTTAACGAGGAATTCGAGCGCAGGCTTGCCCAGTTCATCGGTGTCAAGCATCTCATCACGGTTAACAGCGGCTCTTCGGCCAATCTGGTGGCGTTCCAGACCCTGACCTCGCCGAAATTGGGTGACCGAGCGATCAAGCCGGGTGATGAAGTGATCGGCGTTGCGGCGGGCTTCCCCACCACGGTTAACCCGATCCTTCAGTTTGGCGCGGTACCGGTGTTCGTGGATGTGGACATCCCCACCTACAACATTGACGCGAGCAAGATCGAGGCGGCGATCACCCCCAAAACGCGCGCTATCATGCTGGCGCACACCTTGGGCAACCCCTACAACCTGGACGTGGTCACCGCGCTGTGCCGCAAGCATGGCCTGTGGTTGGTAGAGGACTGCTGTGATGCGCTGGGCTCCACCTACCGCGGGCAGATGGTGGGGACCTTTGGCGACATCGGCACACTGAGTTTCTACCCAGCGCACCACATCACGATGGGCGAGGGCGGCGCAGTGTTCACCAACCACCCCGAGCTCAAGCAGATCGCCGAGAGTTTCCGCGACTGGGGCCGGGACTGCTATTGCGCCCCTGGCAAAGACAATACTTGCGGCAAACGCTTTTGCTGGAAGTTGGGTGACCTGCCCGAAGGTTACGACCACAAGTACACCTACAGCCACTTGGGCTACAACCTCAAGATCACTGACATGCAGGCCGCCTGTGGGCTAGCGCAGTTGGACAAAGCCCAACAGTTTGTGGAGCAGCGCAAGCGCAATTTTGCGCTCCTCAAAGAGCGGCTGCGCGATTGTGAGGAGTTTTTGATACTGCCCGAAGCTACGGCAGGCACGGATCCATCGTGGTTTGGGTTCCCGATCACGCTCCGGCCCAATGCGCCGGTGAGCCGCTTGGATCTGCTCACCTACCTCGATCAAGAGAAGGTCGGAACGCGCTTGCTGTTTGCTGGCAATCTGACCCGCCAGCCCTACATGAAAGGCCGCAATTTCCGCGTGAGCGGTGAGCTGAACAACACCGATATCGTGATGAACAACACGTTCTGGATCGGGGTGCAGCCGGCGTTGACAGAAGAGATGTTGGCGATGTCGGCGGAGAAGTTGTCCGCCTACCTCGGGGTGGGTTTTTGAACGAGCTCACTGAGCAACTCACGCTGGCGAGTACGGCCGATGTTTTGGCTGCACTCAAAAAAATGGAATCGAGCCGGTTCCAAGTCGTTTTCGTGGTGGACGATAGGTTGTCTCTCCTCGGACTGATCACCAACGGGGACCTCCGTCGTCATCTCTTAGCGGGTGGTTCGGTGTCCGATTCGGTCACATCGTGCATGAACCGTGAGTTCCGCAGCGTCTCAACCGAAACAAGTCGAGAGCAGCTCTTAAAACTTCTGGATCTAGGGTTTCACGTCATACCTCGGGTTGATGGCGAGGGGCGTCTGGTCGACCTCGTCACTCCTGAATACGATCTCGCCTCGCCTGAGGCACCGATCTTGACTCGGGCTCGCGCGCCGGTACGGGTCAGTTTCAGCGGTGGCGGTTCTGACGTGACCTATTACTTTGCCAACGGAAGGACTGGTGCGGTTCTCAGCACCACTGTCGCACTCTATAGCCACGCGACCCTCATACCCCGAGCTGACAAATCGATCAGCATCCACTCGGAAGACCTCGGTACGCATGAGCAATACGATTCGTTGATTCATCTGCTTGGCAGCGGCTCATCAGGCTTGCTGGGTGCCGTTGTAACTGTGGTGAAACCATCGTTCGGATTCGATCTTTATGTTCGCTCTGATTTCCCGGTGGGCTCAGGGCTAGGTGGGTCGTCGGCTGTCGCTACTGCTGTGGTGGCAGCATTTAACGAGATGCGGTTGGACCGGTGGTCTACTTACGAGGTTGCTGAACTCGCGTTTCAGGCTGAGCGTGTCTGCTTCGGAATCGCCGGCGGCTGGCAGGATCAGTACGCTTCGGCTTTTGGTGGGTTCAATTTGATTGAGTTCGGCGAAGACAAGAACCTTGTGCATGCCATACGAATGGAGCCCGAGATTCTCAATGAACTCGAGGAGTGCTTGATCCTTTGTGACTCAGGGATCAAGCATGACTCTGGCGCACTCCACGACATGCAGAAGAGCACCTTCAGTGCCGAGGACAAGTCGCGTGAGGTCGAGGGCATGGTTGACTTGTGTCGGAAGATGCACAAACACCTGATTAGGGGGGAGCTGCTTGATTTTGGTCGAAGTCTCGCAAAGGCGTGGCAGATCAAACGAGCGCTGTCGAGCAGGATCACCACCGCGGAACTCGATGCCATCTATGAGTCGGCGATTGGAGCGGGCGCACTTGGCGGCAAGCTGATGGGTGCGGGTGGCGGGGGGTTCTTCATGTTCTTTGTGCAGGCGCAACAGCGCCAGCGCGTCGCGCAGTGCCTTCGCGAGAGGGGCTGTCGTTTGTCCACTTTCCGGTTTGAGACTGAGGGCGTCACGTCTTGGCGCACGAAGGTGCATTAAAGATGGTTATGTCCAAGAGCGCCTTTAACATCGGTGGGCATGTGATTGGCGGTGACCGCGTGTTCGTCATCGCCGAGATTGGCAACAATCACCAGGGCTCTTACGCGATGGCGTGCGAGTTTGTAGACGCGGCCATCAGCGCTGGAGCGGATTGCGTCAAATTCCAGTTGCGTAATCGCGAAGCACTCTATCGCGTCAAGGCAGACGGCAGCGTTGCTGAAGACCTGGGCGCCGAGTACATCCAGGATTTGCTCGGTAAGGTCGAATTGAGCCTTGATGACCACCGACGAATTCGACAGTACTGCAAAGAGCGCGGCATTACCTACATGTGCACGCCTTGGGATGAGCCCAGTGTGGATGCACTAGCCAGCATGGATGTGCCGGCCCTGAAGATCGCTTCAGCGGACTTGTGCAACCCGTACCTGATTGCCAAGGCTGCTTCACTTCGCGTGCCACTGGTGTTGTCGACGGGCATGTCTTACGAGCATGAGATCGAGCGTGCGATTGCGCAGTTGAATGCGTTGGAAGTTCCGTTTGCCTTGCTTCATTGCAACAGTACGTACCCCGCTCCAGAGGCAGACATTCAACTGCCGTACATCAAGCGCCTACGGGAGTTACATCCCTGCATTGGCTATTCTGGACACGAGCGGGGCTCTGCCATCACGATTGCGGCGGTGGCGATGGGAGCATGCATTGTTGAGCGGCACATTACGCTGGACAGGCAATTGGAAGGGCCAGACCACCTTGCCAGCCTGGAGCCGGCAGAGTTTGGGCAAATGGTGCAGGGCATACGCGCAGTGGAGCAGGCCATGCGATGGCAGGGGCCTGCCCGCCATGTGAGCCAGGGTGAATTGCTCAATCGCGAAAACCTTGCCAAGAGCGTGATTGCAGCGCACGACATTGCGCAGGGTGACGTGTTTGACGAAGCCTGCTTCAGGGTTGCAAGCCCCGGGCAAGGTTTGGCGCCGTATCGGTTGCCCGAGTTGCTGGGCAAGGTTGCAAGGCGAAAGCTGAATATCGGCGACTTCTTGTTTGAGAGCGACATCACCGGGTTGGAAGAGCCGCGAAGGTGCTATCAATTTCCGATCAAGTGGGGGATTCCGGTCCGCTACCACGACTTCGCCGACTTTGCGAAGCGCATCAGTCCAGACTTGTTTGAGTTTCACTTGTCGTACCGCGATTTGGCGGTAGACCCAGCACCGTACCTTCACACAACCGAGTGCACCCGGCTGGTGGTGCATGCGCCCGAGCTTTTTGAAAACAGCGAATTGCTGGACTTGGCCAGCGCAGACGCGGCCTATCGCGAACGTTCAATACAAAACTTGCAGCGTGTGGTTGACGCTACCCTGGCCATTGCGCCTTTCTTCCCCAAGGCAGATTCATTGCTGATTGTGGGTAACGTTGGAGGGTTTTCTGCTGACGGACCATTCCCAGCGGAACACCGTGCTGAGTTGTATGCGCGGTTTTACGATGCGTGCAAGAGAATCGAGTGGGGCCGCACCGAACTGATCCCCCAGAACATGGCGCCGTTTCCCTGGCACTTTGGTGGGCAACGGCATCAAAACATCTTCATGATGCCTGACGAGTTGGCAGCACAAGCCAAAGAGCATGGGCTGAGGCTATGCCTGGATTTGGCGCATCTGCAGATGGCGTGCAACCACTTCAAGCTTGATTTCCAAGTCTCGCTGGAGCAACTTCTGCCTCATACCGCCCACATGCATGTGTCTGACGCGGCTGGTACCAACGGCGAGGGGGTAGTGATGGGCACAGGGGACGTACCGTGGGCGTCGGCGTGGAAAGCCATCTGCGCGGTTCCAGGAGTTGGTTTTATTCCCGAAGTCTGGCAGGGCCACAAAGATTGCGGGGCTGGCTTCTGGCACGCATTGGTTCTGCTGCAAAAACTTCAATAAAATAAGCACGGACAATGAACACTCCTCTACCCAAGCATCCCCGACTGTCCTTTTCGGCCTTTTGCAAGACAATTGACGATGCTGGCGATGCTTGGCAAAGGCGCAAAGAAGAGTTGAAAACTCTAATCGATAGTAAACCTTTGCTGCTATTTGGATTTGGCGGCAAGGGGCGAGCGCTTTGCCACCATGTTCGGCAGATCATGGGTAAGGAGGTAACAGTGTTTGATGTTTCTGCAAAAAAACGCGAGGCGGCTCGACAACAGGGTTTCAAGACCATAGACCAATTCGGCGTTGGAGATTCTGCGCGTTGGGCTACTATCCTCGGCGCTTGCCAAGCCCAGTTCGAGCAGAAGGCGACAGTACAGCAGAACTTTATTTTTTACCAAGAAGCTGGAAACCTGTTGAATGCGCCGCATTTAGCTCATTTGTTCAAGGATTTCGAAACCTTCATCCCCAGCCATTTGGAAAGCCTCTACGAAACCTATCTAGCATTGCACGCTACTTCGCAAGAACGTTTTGTTCAAGTTCTCTGCTTCAGAATGAGTAGCGACCCCACGTACTTGCAGGCTGTGCGTCAGCCAACCGAGGAGATGTGGCTTGACATCCCAGCAAAGTTTAAGAAACGCAACTACAAGAGTTTTTTAGACGTGGGGGCATTTGATGGCGACACATTGCGCCTCTTTAGTCAACGTTTTGCCTGTGAGCGCGGCATTGCTGTGGAGGCAAATCCTAGCTTATTTGACTCCATTCGCAAGGTGGCGAGTCTTTATCCTCGTGGCATCGAAATAGTGCCAAAGGCTGCTTGGTCGACCTCAACCCGGCTCCGCTTTGACGAAGTGGTGTTCGGCATGATTCAAGTTACCGAAAGCGTAGACGGTCAGCTGGATGGGGCACCAATCGACACTCATGTCAAAGAGTCAGTAGATTTCCTAAAAATGGACATCGAAGGAGCAGAGTCCCCAGCCTTAGCAGGCTGCAAAGTGGTGTTGGAGACCTCTATGCCAGATTTGGCCATTGCGGCATATCACCGACCAGAAGATTTTGTAGACCTGTACGCGCAGATTGCCGGGCAGGGTTATGCAAATAAGGATTTTACGTGGCATTTTGGTCATTACAGTGAATGCGTAGATGATTCGATATTTTACGTTATCCGTAACCATTGATTCTATAATCCAAATTTCGCTCTATATGCGCTTTGTGGCCAATATCATAGATCGCTTGGTCCAACTTCAAATCAAGCAAATCTTTTTCCTTCCCGGCGGAGGTGCGATGCACCTGAATGACGCATTGGCTGCACGGAAAGAAGACATCGAACCAGTGGTGTGTTTGCACGAACAAGCCTGCGGAATCCGCCAGCAGACGTTGCCATCTACAACAGTGGCCCCGAAAAGCGCGGGCTAGCCGCTAAGGCTGGCTTAAAAACAATTTACAGTCTCGAAGCTTTGGACTAAGTGGCTCGGTTAAGCATTTTGGTGGGGCTCGTCAGGTGGAGGCGCAGCAGCAAAACCGCATAGCAAACGAATGCGGATACATTCAAGAACTTGCGTTTCTGCTCAAGTGCCCCCCCAATCTGGCGCACTAGCTCGCAATTTTTGCGAGTACGAGGTAGGCAACATCCTGGATAGCGCTAGTATCTAAGGGTCGCGACATTCGACTTCGCGATTAAGATTCATTTAAGAGCGAGAAGGTAAATCATGAAATTCATACAAGAAGCGGTTAACGCAATACATTTGGACGGCGTCTACATATTTAAAAACATTGTTGGCGACGATGTCCTCAAGTCGATTGCGCACGATGTAGAAACGAATAGAATATCTATGGCTCAAAACAAAGTCGGCGGTGTTTATTTAAAGAATGGGCAATATTTCCATTCACAATTGTTATCGGTTAGCAGGGCGTTCGTCGAATTTGCATTAAGCGAATATGTGCATGACATTTGTAAAGCTTATTTTGGCATGTCCATCTATAGAATGAAGTGTCACAGATATTATGAAAACTATGGTTGGTACAAAGGACAAGCCTGGCATATAGATAACAAAAACGGCGAAGACCAAATACTAGCCTGTAATCGAGGATTGATATTCATCGTGTACTTTGACGAGACTGACGATGGTGCCTTTGAATACCTTCAAGGATCGCATGGAACCTCCTCCAACTTACAGGGTTCATGGGCGGTCGACCGATGGCTTGATGCTGACTATATACAGACACGGAAGCGTAGGGCATTAGGTAATTCTGGCGACATGATTGTTTATGACACTTCACTTATTCACAGGGCCGGATCAATAGAAAAGCATGACACGTTGAGACGTGCGCTATTTATGCAAGTTGACACCGATATGAATAATGGTGAGCCGATGTACGTGATGCCTGGAAACCTCCCCAGATCGTTACCCCATCTAAGTGAAGAAGCCATACTAAACTTTGTGGGTTTCGGCTTGCCTTGCCTGCCAAGGCCTTGGCCCAGTAGTGATTATGCCCAATATCTAGAATTCGAGGAAAAATTAAAGCTACTTCGTTCAACTCCGGTGAACCGATGACCGCTCCTATGCACCCATCGGTGGATAGCTGCCTGCTGAGCGACGGTTCTATTTCTAACAAGGCTAGAATAGTTAATTTCTATGAAACGGTATATTTGACTGTTGATCACGCATCACAATGATAATTAATTATAGAAAACATAAACGGAAAATCAGAACAAAATCTTACCTAGTCAATGCACCCTAAATAATATAATCGATAAATAGCGCGGTGATTATTATAAAATGAGGACTGCACTTACCATCGCGATACCAACATACAATCGCCCCAAAGAATTGGCGCGTACATTGATGGCGCTACTTCCTCAAGTAGAGGGCCGGAGCAATATCTCATTGGTTATTATTGATAATGCATCAGAACCAGAATCAATGAGTTGTATTGTTGAGTGGCTTGAACAAATAGAACCAAGTAATATTCGGTATGAGAGAAATGAATGCAACGTGGGCATGTCGGGCAACTTTTTAAAATGTTTTGAAGCTAACCACTCCCCTTGGTTATGGATACTGTCAGATGACGATTTTATAAGTCCGAACGCAGTACAATTAATAGAAGACCACATAGAGAAGTACCCTGAGGCTACGTACATCAACTTCTCGTGTGACTCGCTCGCGAAGGAAAACAACCGCCCTTGTCGGACCATGGAGTGGACTGCTACGGGAGCCTACGAGCTTTTTGAAAAACTAGATACTTTCGCAATGATGACCTTTATATCTTGCGGTATCTTCAATGCACGTAAGATAAATCAGTTGCATGTAGGGTATCACTATTCGCGAACCTATTTAAATTTCTTGGCGCTTGTAATATCAGCCATTGGTGATGATGGTATTTCTGTCTTTAGCCCAGAGCGCTTGATAGCGCGGCACGAGCCCGCGGTGGGGTGGTCTCGACTAGATTACGCTTTGGCTTGCGGGGTACTGCTAGATCTTCCTTTTGATGAGTCGACGCGGAAGTTGGTGCGTTTGCATTTATGTTCCACTACGTTAAGGTTTAAAACTATCGCCACTATACTGATCGATCAGATCCGTGATCGAAAAGTTACCAAAAAATTTGCGGCGTACATGATTGCAGAAATCCGACACAGATTGTACCCGCTACATTGGGATAAGTATTTGGCCACGGCTATATACATAGTATGTTTCCACTATAAAAGCGTTGGGTCGATACTGAGACGTACTCCAATTGTTAAACAATGGCTGTTTAATGAAAAAAAATAACGGATAGCCTGTGCGGTCTACCACTAGCGAAAGTAATATTAATGAGAGTACTAATGACCGGTGCAACCGGATTTTTGGGATCTTCGGTCGCAAAAAAGCTGCTCGAAGCTGGCGATGACGTTCATGCGCTCAAAAGGCCATCGTCCAAATTCGACCGACTCGCTGAAGTTGTAAAGCACATAACTTGGCTAGACTTGGAAAGCTTGGCGATTGAAAATGTCTTCACTTCGAGGAAATTTGAAGCAGTTTTGCATTGTGCAACAAACTATGGGTTAAGTAATGTAGATCCGATCAGAACGATCGAGGCAAACCTCATTCTTCCAATTCAATTACTACACGCAGCGGCGAAATCCGGCGTTGGTAAATTTCTAAATACCGATACGGTACTGGATAAAAGAATTACACATTACGCTCTCTCAAAGCACCAATTTAAAGAGTGGCTGAAAAGTTATGAAAATTGTATATGCGCAATAAATCTTGCACTTCAGCATTTTTACGGCCCTGCCGATGACGATAGCAAATTTGTTACTTCTATAATTAAAAGGTTACTAGCAAAAGAAAGGGAAATCGAGCTGACTTTAGGTGAGCAGACTCGTGATTTCATTTATATCGACGACGTTGCGGAGGCGTGCTGCACTGCCCTGAAAGCGGGCGCGTCAAGGCCGGGTTATTGTCATTATGAAGTCGGGAGCGGCACACCAGTTAGTATTCGTAATCTTGTGGAGTTGGCAGCCGAAATCGTAGGTGGGGGGGAAACAAGTCTCAATTTTGGCGCACTGCCTTATCGAGATTTTGAAGTGATGAGGGTAGTGACCGACACCTCTGAAATAGAGGCGCTGGGATGGAAGCCAAAAACTAGCTTAATCGACGGGCTGAAGAAAACCATCATTCAGGAAAAAAGTCGTTTATATGGATAAAATATTAATAACTGGTGGTTGTGGATTTATCGGCACTAATTTGACCAGTGTTTTGTTAGATCGAGGCGCACACGTCGCTGTAATTGACAATCTGTCTAGGGTTGGAGCGGCTAATAATTTAGCTTATCTTAGAAGCAAGGGGCTTATAAATTTCAAGCATACCGACATCAGAAGCCGGGAGGACATAGATAGGCTGGTGTACGAATTTAAGCCAGACGTTGTTTTTCATCTTGCAGGGCAGGTGGCAATGACTACGTCTCTATTGTCACCTGTTACGGATTTTGAAATCAACGCACTTGGTACCGTTTATTTGCTCGATTCACTTAAAAAACATTCCCCTAGAGCAACGGTTATTTACTCGTCGACAAATAAGGTTTATGGAGACTTGGAGTACTTGAACTACCGCACGTGCGGAAAGCGCTACACATGCATCGAGTACCCGTCTGGATTTAATGAGGAAATCAAGTTGGACTTGAGTTCTCCTTACGGTTGCTCGAAGGGTGCGGCAGATCAATACGTACTTGACTATAGTCGTCACAGCGATCTTAGCACGTGCGTCTTCAGGCACTCAACGGTTTACGGAGTGCAGCAGTGGCCGACTTACGACCAAGGTTGGGTAGGATGGTTCATTTTAGAGGCGCTCGAGAAAAAGGCTGGTAAAGACCAGCCTTTCACCATATCTGGTTCTGGACTGCAAGTGCGCGATGTTTTGTACTGTACCGACGTTGCGTATGCGTACTTGATGGCGGCGGAGAAGAAGAATGACATCCGGGGCAAAGCCTATAACATCGGCGGTGGTATCGACAATAGCCTATCCCTGCTCGAACTATTCGACTACCTAGAGAATATTCTTGATATTAAACTCAATTTCACTCGAGGCGCGGAGCGTAAAGCCGATCAGAAATTTTTTGTCGCGAGAGCCGATCGCGCAACACAAGACTTTGGATGGGCTCCTTCGACTAAGATGGGGATCGGACTTGATGCCGCGATTGAGTGGAATTTGAGAGGTAAAAAGGTGGGGGGCAATTTTTCTCAGGTCTAGCGTTGGTTTGTATTAAAAAAGTCGGCCCCCCCCAATAAATAGGTAAGTTTAATGAATATCGCTGAGTTTTTGCTGAACATCTTCAAAAACATTGGTATCACTGACGGGTTTTCATTGGTGGGGGGCATGTCAATGAACATTAATGCCGCCGCACACGATAGCGAAATTCGTATAACTTACTGTAACCATGAACAAGCTGCAGTGTCGGCTGCCGAGGGATATGCAAAGGCAGATCTCTATTCCCGTCCCGCATTGGCGATAGTCACCTCAGGCCCTGGGGTAACAAACACTATCACTTCTGTCGCTTCTGCTTTCTATGACTCTGTCCCATTAATTCTGTTATCGGGGCAGGTGAAAAGCGCGGACGTCAATGCACATGGTGTTAGAAGTTTTGGCGCACAGGAGGCGCCGCACGTTGCGCTGTTGTCTTCCGTTGCCAAGCTCTCCTTCAGGTACGACCCACAAGAGGTCAACGATCGCCGGTTAGCTGAATACGTTGCACTGTCAATGATTGGGAGAAAAGGCCCTGTACATATCGAGGTGCCGCTGGATATTCAGTCCCGCGACTGCAAAACAAAGGCAGACGTAGACCTTATCGTTAGCTTGTACCATGAAATAGTACAGAGGCAACAGCCGAGCGAGGGCGTGACGACAGCAGAGCTGATGCAACGTTTTTATGACGCAAAACGCCCTTTGTTGGTCTTGGGAAATGGACTGCGCGTTGCATCGATTCCCTTCGTCCGAGTGCGAGCACTCGCCGAGCGGTTGGGCGTGCCCTGCTTGCTGACTTGGGCGAGCATGGACATCTTAGACCACGACCACCCGCTCGCTTTTGGATGTGCGGGTGGACTCGCGGGAACACATTCAAACCGTATCCTACAAACTGCAGACGTAATCCTTTTTTTGGGTGTCCGATTGGATCTCTTGACCACAGGTTTTAGCCCTCAGACCTACGGCAAGAATGCGCAACGGTTCGTCGTTGATGTGGATGATGCCGAGATCGAAAAAAATGCCCAACTTCCTAGCTTCTCCGCCGTACGCGCAGACTTGCGCGACTTTATCCCTGCTTTTGAATCATGCGCTGTAAGTTGTGCGGCTCAGGAGACCGACTGGTTACATCATTGCCGCGCATGGCGCAGTGAGAACGATCAAAGAGAGGCGGCTGAGTTTTCAGCGCCTAAGTTGAACTGCTTCCATATTGCTCGCGTGATTTCCTCCTCACCAAACACCCATTATGTTGTCCCCACTGCTTCAGGATTCGCAATAGAGGGATTTGCCCGATTCTACAAAACGACGCGCGGCTCACGCTTTGAATGGGCCGGCCATGTTTTGGGCAGCATGGGTTTGGCAATTGGTTCTGCTATCGGCGCAGCGAGAAGGCTGAAGAGGTTGGTCGCATGCGTCGATGGCGATGGAGGTTTTTTGCTCAACATGCAGGAGTTGTACACCATCAAGGCCAATCCAGACTTGGCGATTGCGATAATCATCCTTAATAATAAAGGCTATGCGTCGATACAAAATTCACAAAAACGAGCTTTCGGTCTTGAATTTGGTGCGTCCTCTGCTTCCGGTCTTGCTGAAATCGAGTTCGACCAAATCGCAAGATTGGGACAGTTAAAGTACGTGCGTTGCGAAACGCTAGAAAGGTTCAAGCAAACGATAGAAGGATTACAGCCTGACTCTAGAATCTTGGTTGACGTGCTATTGGATGACGATGGGTATCGTGGGCCATCGATCAGCACAAAATTTGATGAGCATGGTCGACCCTACTCGACCCCTCTTGAGGATGTTGCATGGAGATGACGTATGAAGCCGCTTGAAACGATCATTGCGTTCCTAGCGGAATCGCAGCACGTTATCCATGAGTTTTCACAAAATGTGATTGTGTTGGGAGAGTTTCAGCGATGTGTTGAGGCGTGCATTTCCTCCACAAGAGCTAATCGTAAGATCTTGATCGCCGGCAACGGCGGGAGCGCGGCCGACGCTCAGCACTTTGCTGGCGAGTTAGTCAGCCGCTTCTACTTTGATCGTCCTGCCCTGGCAGCCATAGCGCTAACAACCGATTCATCTATCCTCACCGCTGTCGGCAATGACTATGGCTACCAGGATGTATTCGCGCGGCAAATTCAAGCGCTAGGCCAAGCTGGAGATGTGTTTATCGCCATTTCCACCAGCGGCAATTCACCCAATATCCTCAAGGCTATTGATGCAGCCAAGGCTCGTGGGCTCACCGTCATCGGGCTTACTGGAAAGAGCGGGGGCAAGATGAAGCCGTTGTGCGATATCTGTATATGCGCCCCGTCTGACTCCACGCCTCGCATTCAAGAATGTCATTTGGTGATTGAGCACGCGCTGTGCGCGTGCATTGAAGAAGCCATGTTTGGCGATTTGCGCCCGTCATGAAGGCGGTTGTGTTGTGTGGGGGCTTGGGCACGCGTTTGGGTGAACTCACCCGCAACACCCCCAAGCCCATGCTGCATGTGGCTGGCCGTCCGTTCATTGCACATGTGCTCGATCATCTTTGCACCGCAGACGTGGATGAGATCGTGCTGGCCGCTGGCTTTGCATGGGAGTCTTTGAACAGTTTTATCGGAGACCACTGGGCAGGGCGACCGGTGCGTTATTCAGTGGAGGATCACCCGCTGGGTACGGGTGGTGCTTTGCTCAAGGCAATGCGCTCCGCTCAACTTGACCAGGCACTGGTGGTTAACGGCGATTCGCTGTTTCGTCTGGACGTCAATGCGTTCTTGAGCCAGTCGCCCAGCGATGTCTCAACAGCAGTCGCCCTGCGCAAGGTGGACGATTGCGTGCGGTTTGGGCGCGTAACGCTCGATGCGCATGGGCATATCAATTCTTTTGGCGAAAAAGGTCATGCGGGCCCGGGCTTGATCAATGCCGGCATCTATCTGCAGCGCCGAAGCCCTCTCGAGGCGTTTGGCGAAACGCCATTCAGCTTTGAGGCCGACTACCTGGCCACCAGATTTGCCGCCGAACCTATCGCTGGCCTGGTGTTCGACGACTACTTTATCGACATAGGCGTTCCGTCAGACTTTGAACGTGCGCAGCGAGAGCTTGCGGCGGTTGGATCATCCTGATCCTTAAAGAGTATGACCGTCGCTAAGGTAGGTGCCCTTTTTCTGGATCGTGATGGCGTCATCAACGTCGACCACGGATACGTGCATCGCCCCGAAGATGTTGAGTTTGTCCCCGGCATTTTCGAACTTGTCCGCTCCGCCAACGAATCTGATTTGTTGGTAGTGGTGGTGACCAATCAGGCGGGAATAGCACGTGGCTTGTACTCGCCAGCGGCGTTTGAAGACGTCATGCAGTGGATGCTGGCACGGTTCCGCGATGTCGGTGCACGCTTGGATGCGGTTTATCACTGCCCCCATCATCCAGAAGAGGGCATCGGCGAATTGCGCGTAGTGTGTAACTGCCGGAAGCCTAAGCCGGGCATGTTCATTCAAGCCATACAGGAACTTGGCATTGATCCGAGACGGTCAATGGTTATCGGTGACAAGGCTTCTGATTTGAAAGCTGCGGCGAGCGCGGGCGTTCCCAGGCTGGTGTTGCTACGTCATGACGGCTCGCGTGGTTTTCCCGTGAACACTCCGTTGGAGAACGTCGAAATGATTGGCTCGCTCAAGGAATTATCGTTGTGAGTAAAGTACTCCCATGGGCTCTGAGGTGCCTGTAGTAACGCCGTGTGACGATGTCCTGAACGTCTCGCCCCCGAGGCTTACCCTAGCGACGTGAGCCTACACGCGTTCGAAATTGGGAAGGCCAATGGCGTGGCGGTGGCCTTCGTAAATGCTCTCGACTATCTGGATCGGGAGAGGGGCGATGTTCGGTTACAGCTTACGGATGGTTTGCGTGCCAGCTTTACATGCCGGGCCCAATTGTCTGGCGAGCGCCGGGCTCTCGAATGCCGAATGTTGCTGGACAAAGCGCTCGAGAACGGGTTAAAGCGCTCGCCCAGCCTTCAGTTCCTTGCGACTTCGGCCGATAAAAGTGTGACCTACCTAAGTGTCAGTTTCGGAACCTTCAACGAGTCCATCAAATGAACCCAATCCCGCACAAGCATCGAGACCTTTTCGAAAATCTTTTCGTCCTCGAACTGGCGAACAACCATTGGGGTAGGCTGGAACGTGGCCTCAAGATCATTCGTGATCACGGGGCCGTGGCACGCTTTAACAACGTCAAGGCTGCAATCAAGTTGCAGTTCAGGGATGTTGATGAGTTTGTCCATCCCGACTTCAGAGGGAACAAGGACTTGAGGTACGTAAAGAAGACCGAGGGCACCAGGATGTCTCGGGAGAGCTTCGCGACCATGGTCGAAGCTATTCGTAACGTGTCGTGTATTCCGATGGCCACACCATTTGACGAGTCTTCAGTAAATCTTTGTGTTGAGTTCGGCATGCCGATCATCAAAATAGCGAGCTCTGACGTAAACGACTGGCCCTTGATTGAGAGGATCGCATCGACTCGGAGGCCAACCATCATTTCTACTGGAGGTGCATCGGAAAAAGACCTCGACGACGTGGTGACCTTCTTTGAGCGACGCGATATCCCTTTGGCAATCAACCACTGCGTTTCTCTGTACCCGTCGGAAGATTCCGAATTACACCTTGATCAGATTGATTACCTGCGCAACCGTTACCCTGGGCACGTTCTAGGCCTGTCGAGCCACGAATGCCAGGACTGGCACTCGTCAATGCTAATCTCCTACGGCAAAGGGGCTCGCACTTGGGAGCGTCATATCGACATCGATTGTGAGGGAGTCGCGGTTTCTGATTACTGCTCTTTGCCCGAGCAATGTGATGTTTGGTTCAAGGCCTTCCACAAGGCTCGAGAAATGTGCGGGGGATATAGCGATCGTCGACGCGTAATATCGCGTGCAGAGACCCAATATCTGAACGCGCTAGTAAGAGGCGCTTATGCGCGTGAAGACCTTGATCCCGGATACATGATTACCCCCCAGACTTTTGGTAAACACTTTTACTTCGCGATTCCGCTCCAAAAGGGGCAGCTGTCATGTCGTGAGTTGATTAACGGACAGCGCCTACTTTTACCTATAAAGAAAAATGAACCTTTGACCATACGTCATCTAGATGGGCCTTACCAACAGGACGTATATATGCGAGAAATTATTCTAGACCGTGGGATTTGATCTTTCTGTGTCTTTGGTTTTTTGCCGCGCCCTCTCTTTTCTTTTGTGAGACTCGCGTACAATTGAGCTTTATATTAAATGTTTACCCCCTAAAATGCCAATTCCATTAACTATCGCGCTATTAACCTTCAACAGAAAAAGTTTTTTAAAAGAATCATTATTTTCAATTTTTCAGCAAACGTATAGAAATTTTGAGATTATTGTTTTAGACAATCATAGTACGGATGGCACGCCAGAGTTAATTTTGGGATTAAATGATGCAAGATTGCGATATGTTAGAAATGCCCCCGGACACGATATGCTTTTTAACGTCATGTCGGCGGTACAGATGGCAAGGGGTGAGCGGCTACTTATTTTCCACGATGACGACATTATGGAGCCTCGCATGGTCGAGCGAGCAATGGAGGCGTTTGGTAGTCATCCGTCAATTACGGGCGTTTGGTGTAACCACTCTATTATTGACGAGGCGGGGGCCTTTATTAATGAAAAAGCGAACCCTAAATTAGAGAATTTTTCCTACAAAAAATTTGAATATTTGGAAAAATTTATATCAACGAGCTGGTGGCCTTATCCAAGCGGTTTCTTTTTTACTCCAAAATATTTGCCTAATTCGATCACTCTCGACTACCGAAAGGCGGGAAATCATCGCAGGTACTTACGTCTAGCTGGCGCAGACCCACTGTGTCTTATGGAGATGAACTTTAAAGGGGGGCTTGAGGTTATCGGGGAGCCTTTATTTCGCTACCGCCGTCATGGCAATCAGGACTCACTCCGTACGGATCTGGCGGGGCCGGTGTTAAATATGTATCGACAGCTGTTTAAAGCGGCAAACCGGTACAAAATGTCTCAGACAATAATAGACCAATATAGTATTACGGTGAAACGTTTTGAGGCGCAGGCGGCGCTCATCAGTGCGCAAAAGTTTCCTTTAACGAAGGCCCTTAATCATAAGCTGCGTAAGATTGCACTGTCTCTCACATCGGACATTGACCTTTCGGCACGAGCGTTGTCAATAAATGCCTGGTGCCTAGAAATATTATTTGCCCAACTTGGATTCATGTGCTGCGACTATGATGGGCGAGTGCCATTATCGAGTCCGCTTGAAAGGGGTTTGTGGTCATGGGTGCAGCGTAAGCGCGTCGGAGAGAACATGTTCGATGATTTCCCCTCCGGGGTATCGCTGTCTATTCTCGGATCAAGCCTTATCGGCGCGTTGTTGCTTCTTGAGGCGAAGCTCGCTGGGGTAGGCCGAGTTTCAGTAATTGATTCTAATATAAATAGAATTGGGAAAAAGATGCTCGGCGAAATTATTCATCCAACGTCTTCTTTGGGCGGCGTGAAAACGGAGCGCCATGTAGTGATACTCAGCTCGGAGCGGGATCAAGATGATGCCCTTACGGCCATGATTAAGTCGTTTGCCCCCGACGTGTACGTTGCTTCATGGAAGCAAATCGCGGAGTTTGGGTTCGATGAGGTGGTCGACGGATGGTGGCGGAAGCTTTAGGAGTGTTTTCGTGAACGCGCGCTCGGTTTCGGAGCAATTGGCAGATTGGCTGGTTAGTCAAGGTGTGGATAAAGTGTTTGCAGTGACTGGCGGCGGCGCAATGTTTTTAAATCAAGCATTGGGAGCGCATGCAAAGCTAGATTGCTTGTTTATGCACCACGAGCAGGCTTGCGCAATCGCAGCTGAGGGTTACGCACGTGTCCGTGGGAAGCCGGCAGTAGTCATGGTTACGACCGGCCCGGGCGCGATCAATGCCCTCAACGGGGTTTACGGCGCGTTTACTGATTCGATCCCGATGATCGTTATTGCCGGCCAGATCAAGCGAGAGACCTGTCTGGATTTTTATGATTTGCCAGACCTTCGGCAACTTGGGGATCAGGAGGGTCCAGCCGTGCACATGGCGGCCCATGTCTGCAAGA
>Ga0214917_10003384_pt1 | contig 18438 bp, 16 predicted proteins | sample LL_1208_BB_MetaG_FD_177983 | JGI IMG/M metagenome (GOLD analysis project Ga0214917, IMG submission 177983) | Freshwater microbial communities from Lake Lanier, Atlanta, Georgia, United States - LL_1208_BB | ecosystem: Environmental > Aquatic > Freshwater > Lake | place: USA: Georgia | collected...
CCGATACGGGAATCCTGGTCAAACGCACCACCCTCATGATCTCTTCGAACGGAATCGATTGGAACGTCGCCGATTCGAATGGAACCCTGTACAATCGGGTTCGCGTGGTTCTCTCGAGTTCAACCCCATGAAATACCCCCTCATCCTCATCCTTCTCATTGGATTCTGTTTTTCCGCGGGTGCGGAGGATGCCCCCGTCCCCTCCCCAACCCAAGGATCCACAACCAACGGCCCCACAACCATCACGAGTGATTCACTGGACTTGAATTTGGGGAAAAAACTCGGAAGGAAACAGGGGATTTTCCGGGGTAACGTCACTGTCGATGAGCCCCGATTCACCATGTCATCGCGCGAAATGACCGTTTTTTTTGCCGAAAACGACGCCGTTCAATCCCTTGAGGCACGTGAGGATGTCGTCATCAAACGAAAGGACGGTTCCTCCGAAACTTCGAGTGAAAAAGCCCTCTACGATATGATGGACAAAAAACTCACCCTGCTGAAAGTAACCCGCCAACCCAAGATCATCTCCAAGGACAAAACTGTTTTTGCCGACAAAATCATCCTCTACCCAGAGGAAGACAAGATGCTCACCGAAGGCGCGAGTCGGGTGATGCTTCAAAAACCTTAGCCATGGATACATCCCTCCCCCCAGGAGACCCTATCCTTTCCTGTGAGGGCCTCGTCAAACGCTATGGGGAAAGGAATGTCGTCAACGGGGTAAACTTATCCATTCGCACAGGAGAGGTGGTGGGCCTTCTGGGACCCAATGGGGCCGGCAAAACCACAAGTTTTTACATGCTGGTGGGTCTAGTTCGACCCACGGCGGGTAAGATTCAGTTTTCGGGCGAAGACGTCACAGGGATGCCCATGTACCGCAGGGCCCGCCGTGGTATCGGCTACCTGCCGCAGGAGGAATCAATCTTCCGTCGCCTCACGGTGGAGGAAAACCTGATGGCGATTCTGGAAACCTTGCCGATTACGGATCACGACAGAAAAGAACGTTGCCATGAACTTCTTGTGGAACTGGGCCTCGACAATCTGACCAAAAGCCATGCGATCCAGCTTTCAGGCGGGGAAAAGAGAAGACTCGCCATCGCCCGCTGCTTGGTGACACGCCCCAGTGTTCTCCTGCTCGACGAGCCTTTCAGCGGGGTCGATCCCCTCGCCGTCTACGACATCCAGCAAATCATTCTCACCATGCGACGAAAAGGAATTGCTGTCCTGATCACCGACCACAATGTCCGGGAAACCCTCTCGATCGTGAGTCGCGCCTACCTGATCTGCGAGGGAAAAGTAGAGAGCGAAGGAACGGCCGACTTCCTGATCAACGATCCTGTCGCCCGCGGCCTTTATTTGGGCCCACGTTTTTCCATGTGACCTTTGCAAGGGTCGCATCCATGAATCAACCTTTTCCTTCCAGGATGAACTCGAGAGCTCCTTCGGGATCGGCGGCCTTGAGCACCGGGCGGCCAATCACGATCCGGCTGGCTCCGGCAACGATTGCTTCCAAAGCTGTTTTTGCCCTCGCTTGGTCATTTTGGTTGGCTCCCGGAGGGCGAACCCCAGGTGTGATAACTTCGGCCAACTTCCCCCATGCAACACGTTCTTGGGTTGCCTCGTGAGGACTACACACCACTCCGCCCAATCCGGCCTTCCGGGCAAGTACCGAAAGGCGATCCACAGCCGCCGGGATTCCATTCGGCCACCCGACTTCGGCGACCGAAGCCTCATCCAGACTGGTAAGAATGGTAACTCCCAAAACATCGGTTCCCTCAGGAGCCGAAGACGCTGCCGACTCCATCATTTCCCTTCCACCCGAAGCATGGACAGTCAAAAACCGCGGTCGCCAGACCGATGCCGCTGCCACAGCCTTTCCAACGGTATTGGGAATATCATGAAACTTAAGATCCAAGAAAACCGGGGCTTTCAATTTATGCAAGCCGGCGAGAACTTCCGGGCCGGCTCGAAGATAGAGTTGCAACCCCACCTTGAAAGTTCCGACCTTTCCATGAAACCTCTTGGCCCAATGGAGAGCCTCCTCCGCGGTATCCACATCCAAGGCAAGGATCACTTGATCAGGGCTCACAACCACCATCTAATCTGGATCATTGCCGCATGACAATACGCGCCCACGCCAAAATCAACCTCGACCTCCGTTTAGGAAAAAGACGCCCGGACGGATTTCATCCCATCGACACCTTCTTCATACGGGTCGACGTAGCCGATCTTCTGGAAATCCGATCTTCACCGGACGGAAAACTCGCTTTGCAGGTCGAAGGAGATCCCCAGCTTTCTTCCCATCCGGACAACCTGGTATTACGCGCCGCTCGAGCGCTGCAGTTACGCGCTTCCCCGGGCTCAGGGGCTGACATCTTGCTCAAGAAACAGATTCCGCAAGGAGCCGGTCTAGGCGGGGGAAGCAGCGACGCTGCCTCCGCTCTCGTCTTTCTGCGAAAACTGTGGAATGTGGCGATCAAGGATTCTGAACTTACCGAAATCGCCGCCGAATTGGGAAGCGATGTCCCTTTCTTCCTCCAACCCTATGCCGCCCGGGGAACTGGGCGTGGAGAGATTCTTGAACCGATTCACTTGATTGACCTCCCTTGGGCCGTCCTTATTCACCCGGGTTTTGCCTCTCCCACAGCTTCGGCCTACGCCGCCTATGCCAAAAATCCCATTGCGGGCACGGAGGGCCCCACCTTATCCCTCACCATGAAAGATGGGGCACAACTGAAAATTCTCCCCAGGAACGATCTGGAAAATGCCGTGGAAAGTAAATTCCTTTGGATCGAAAGCGCCCGCCGATGGATGGGAACCCAGAAAAATGTCTTGGCGAGCCGGATGAGCGGGAGTGGATCGACAGTTTTCGGCCTCTTTCCGACCCAAGACGACGCGAAAAAAACCGCAAAGGATGGACGGGGATTTTTTGGAAGCTCGGCTTGGATTCATGTAGCCCGCCTGCTGGGCGGTCCCGAATGAGATTACCGCAACTTGAGCGCGATACGGGATTTGATGCGGGCCGATCGATTTCTGTGAATCGCTTTTCCTTTGGCCGCCCGATCCAAGCGTTTTTGCAATTCCGGAAAGAGCTTAACTGCTTCTTCCTTCTTGCCCGAGGCAATCAAGGCCAGCAGCTTTTTTTGAGCATTCCGCGCATGATCCAAAAGACGACGATTCACCACACGACGGCGAAGAGAGGCCCGAGCTTGTTTTGCAGCAGAAGCAGTATTTGCCATAAGGGAAAAGAGTGCCCCAATCCCCTCCCCCCCGTCAATCCATGAACTTGATCCGGCTTTTTTTTGCGATTGCCCTTTGGCCAGGAATCTATGTCACGGTTCTCTTTCTTGCGCGCACCCTGCAGTTGTCGATATGGGGCTCCCCATCTTTCCCCTGGATGGGACCTGCGGCCTTTGGAGCCGGTTTTCTGGCTTCCTGCGTGGCTTTCTTTTATCTTCCCCGTCCCAAGGGGATTTATGTTTTGGGTCATGAACTAACCCATGCCCTTGCTGTCTGGCTCAGCGGGGGAAAGGTTCACTCCCTCCATGCCGGAGAGCAGGGAGGAAAAGTTGTGGCTGACCGAGTCTCCCCCCTGATTAGCCTCGCCCCCTATGTTCTTCCTTTTTACCCGATCCTTTTGGGAATTCTCTGGCTGGCAAGCATTCGTCTATGGCCAGAACTCGGCTCTTATGTGCTTTTTTTTCTCGCCCTATGGGGGGGGGCTTGGGGCTACCACTACGCTTTTACCGCAGACCTTCTTCCGACACGACAACCGGATTTCCTTGTTTACGGAAGAATCTTTTCCATCTCCTTGATTGTTCTTGGAAATTTGATGGTTGTTGGCCTTCTTCTTTGGTTCACGCTAAGACCCTTCCCTGCAAAACAAGGACTCCTCCAACTTGGGTTGGAATGGGTCCGTATCTACACCACTCTTGCCCATGGGATTTCCGGGCTTCTCTTGCGCTACCTCCCCCGCCCCGCCTAAAATCACAACTCCGTGATTCTCCTTCAACTGATCTTCAGGCCTGATACAATTTCTTGTTTTACCCGAAGGAATCATCCCTAGGGGTCTTTGCGGTTTCCGCATTCCCTTGCTCTCCCCATGAACCTGCGCGCCGAACTCGAAGCAATCGTTCAATCTTGGACTAAAAAGAATTTCCCAGATCTAGGATCTGGCCCGTGGATTCGCCCCTGCGCCGACCCACGTCACGGCCACTTCCAGACCCATTTCCCCATGGTAGCCGCCAAGCAAACAGGCGGAAATGCCAGGGAAATCGCTACACGACTTGCAGAAGAATGCTCTCCCCCTCCTGACTGGGAAAAACCTCAGATCGCGGGAGGAGGATTCGTCAATTACTGCGCGACCCCAATCGCGGTTGCCCGGGGGATCGAAAGCCTAAGAAAAGACAAAGGCTTCGGGATCATTCCTAGCGACCACCCCGAAACAATCGTTGTCGATTTCAGTTCACCCAATATTGCGAAGGCCATGCATGTCGGCCATATCCGTTCAACTCTCCTAGGAGATACCCTTGCCCGGCTTTTGAAGCGCTGCGGGCATCGCGTGATTCGAATCAACCATTTGGGGGACTGGGGCACTCAATTCGGAAAACTCCTCCTTGCATACCGGGCCGCAGGTCGACCGGAATTATCCACCTCAAATGCCATCCAGGAGCTCGAGGATTTCTATAAGTTGGGCCATCAGGAATCGGAAACGGACCCCGCTAAAATGGAGCTGGCCCGGGCTGAATTAGCTGCGCTTCAGAGTGGTGACCCCGAAAGAAAGAAAGACTGGGAGGTTTTCTGCGAGCGCTCTGCCGAACACTTTCGGGCGATTTATCGGCGCTTGAACGTGACATTTGACCTCGAAAAAGGAGAGAGCAGCTACCATGACGAGCTTCCCGGTGTCGTGGCCGATCTTCTTCGCCTCAAGATCGCGGAAAACAGTCAGGGTGCCGTGGTGGTGAGAAATCCGGCCATTTCCGAAGAGCCATTCCTGATTCGCAAATCAGACGGGGCTTTTCTGTACGGAACAACAGACCTTGCCGCACTGCGGTCCCGAATTCGCGATCTCCATGCCCAACGGATTATTTATGTAACCGATGGGCGCCAACAACTCCACTTTCGTTGGCTGTTCGATACCGCCCTCAAGTGGAACCAGCGGGGTGTTTTCGAGCATGTCTGGTTCGGAACCATTCTTGGGTCCGACCGGAAGCCCCTTAAGAGCAGGGACGGAACCCCCATCAAATTGGTCGATCTGCTGGATGAAGCGAAAGATCGGGCAAAAAAGATCCTTCTGGAAAAGAGGCCTGACCTCAATGGACAGGCGTTGGAAGACAAGGCGGAACTTCTTGGAATCGCGAGCCTGAAATATGCGGACCAGATGCCAGGGCGTAATTTGGACTATGTTTTTACGTGGGAAAAACTGCTGGCTTTCGATGGAAACACCGCGCCCTACATCCTGAATGCTTATGTCCGGACCCGATCCATCCTTCGCAAAGCGGGGTTAGAAACCCCTCCCGTACATCACGTGGTTCTCAAGGAACCGGCAGAAGAGGAACTCTCCCGGCATCTGATGCAATATGGGGATATCGTGGCGCTGGCCGCCCAGGACCGGCGACCCCACCACCTTTGCGGATTCCTTTTCGAAACAGCAGGCATGTTCCACCGCTTCTTTGAAGCCTGCCCGGTCTTGCAGGCGCCAACACCCGAACTTCGAAATTCGCGACTGACCTTGGCAGGACTTACCGGTGACATCCTTCGTGACGGTCTTGACCTTCTGGGAATCCCGACCTTGGAGGAAATGTAACTTTAAATTCGGACTCTTTCCGCATCTCCCCAAAGATTCTCGAGACGGTAAAAACTCCTGCGGGCTGTGTGCATGATGTGAACCAGAACGTCGCCGTAATCCAGAATGATCCATTGGCTGGCTGAATTCCCGGATGTCCGATCAGTCCTCCTCCCCCCTTCCTCCTCCACACCGCGCTCAATTTCCGCCGCAATGGCTTTGATATGAGGTTCATTATCCCCCGAAACGATCAGAAAGAAATCTGCCGGACCCCCCACCTTGCGAAGATCCAGAATAATGGGATCGTGGGCTTTCTTATTCCCCGCCATTTGCGAACAGAGCTTGGCCAGCTGAATTCCCTCGGCGCTCATTGGTAAAACCGGCTTCGCTTGAGTTGGCCCTCCAATTCGGCCGGAACCAGTCCCTTGATCGACAATCCTTTTCTGATGCGCACCCGGATTTCGGTCGATGAAATATCAAAACGGGCCGGGATTACACTCATCCTTACTCCGGATCTCTTTTGAGGGATTTCGGGCCGCGGGAAGACCAGAAAATGCACCAACCGGGCGAGCTCAGAAAAGTTTTTCCAGCGAGGGAGCTGTTCCCACTGGTCTGAGCCAAGTATCCAGTACAATCCGGTCTGCGGGTTTTTCATTTTCCAATGCCGTGCAGTTTCAACGGAATAGGAAATCCCACGGCGATTTGTTTCCCATGGCGAAACTTTGGCCCACCCTTCCCCCCTTAGCCCTGACTTCAACCAATCCAGTCTCTTGGTATCTGGTGCCAGAGGCTGAAAGGATTTCAAGGGAGATTGGGCGCACGGAAGAAAAATGACCCGGTTCAGAGAAAAACGCTCCCATGCCATGCGTGCCAGCAGAAAATGGCCTAAATGAAAAGGGTCAAAGCTTCCCCCAAACAGCGCGATCTTCTTCGTCAAAAAATACTCCGGTCGACTTGAATTTTGTCATTCGGTTTAAGCTTAATGTCGCGCCCTTGATCAGCCTGAATATCTTTTGCGTTAAACTCCCGTGTCACCCCACCTTGCGTAAGTCTCACCCTCCTGCGATTGGCAAAATCCGTGAAGCCACCGCACGCCGCCACGGCCCCCATTGCTGTTAAATCCTTGGTGTAAGGCACCCGCTGGGGCATGCGAACCTCGCCTGTCACATCCACAAACCTCTGCTCTTTAAGATCCACAGTGACATTGGGATTCGTGAAAATCTCCTCTTTGACATAGGTCTCCTCGATGAGTTTCTTCAGCTGGACAGTAGTGGAATTCGCCGCAGGCAGGCTTCCGATGTGCGGCATCGATATCTTTCCCCCCTCATCGATTTTCACCTCAAAGATACCTTGGTCGGGAGTGGGCACTCCGGTCAGACGTATAATCAGGGTATCCCCACCCCGCAAAAGATCACTGGTATCGATACTCGGCACAATGGCGGGCGCAACTGACGCAGTTCCGGACATCGGATCTACAGCAGGGATAGTCCCCGAATTGACGGCCTTAATATTCTCAAAGGCAGAATTTGTATTCGGTGTCAGATTGAGGTTCTGCGCCTGAACGCTGGCGACAACCAACAAGAAAACCCCACCGAACCATGCTGGAGACCTTTTTTTCAATTAAAACCGATCCTCTTCTTTGGGCAACGAGACGTACGTAACTCGTGGCGAGGGAGTGCTTCCCGGCTCCGTATCCTGCTGGCTGAGTCCAACCCCTCCATCCTCTGCTGCGGGGGATGATTGGGGTTGCGATTGGACGTTTTCAGAAGCCGGAGCACGGCGAGTAGCACCCCGTGGGGCGCGTGGCTCGCGTTTCTTGTAACCATACTGGGTTGAGTAGCCCGCATAGTAGTAGTAGTTGTCATCCGTCTTGATGTTGACGTTATTGAGAATCACCCCAAACAACTTGCCGCCAACCTCCTCGATGACCCGCTTGGCCCTTTGCGAGACATTCCGAGGATACCTCCGGTGCTGGATCAAGAGGAGTGTAACATCCACTTCCTGACTAATAACGGAAGCATCGCTGATTCCCAGAACCGGAGGGGCATCGACCATGATCACGTCATAGTTGTTCCGGCAAATTTCCAGAAGAGACGCAAAGCGAGCCCGACTAAATCCACCCAGATCCTCCGGTCCAAGATTCCCTGCCGTAAGGATTTCCATGTTCGGAACAGAGGTCGATTGAACCAATTCGTCCAAAGAGGCCTGTCCTGCGAGAAACTCCCCCAAACCAAGGGTATTTTCGAGCCCCACAGCACGATGCATGGAGGGCCTGCGGATATCCGCATCAATGATCAAAACCCTCATCCCGCTCTGCGCACAGACCCACCCAAGATTGAAGGTGGTTGTCGACTTCCCCTCCCCTGGACCACCACTTAAGACCGTAATGCTTCGGGCGACATCCCGGCGACCGGTCAGATTCAGTTTCGCACAGAGAATGCGGTATCCCTCCGAAAATCTTGAATTCGGATCATCCAAACTGAGGAATTTCGCACCTCGGGGAATAACCGCCAGAACACTAATTCCAAGATACTTTTCGACATCATCCATGGTCTTGATACTTGTGTCCAAATACTCGATAAAAAAGGCAAGACTAAGACCAAGAACGATTCCCACGACAAAGCTCAACGCAAGGTTCAGCTTTAAATTCGGTTTCACAGGACGAACCGAGGGTTCCGCCCGGTTAATGATCTGAACCGGACGGGTCTCGATTTTTGATTCAACCGCCTGCTGCCGGTACCGGGATGTCAGGACATCCAGCAGTTGGCTCTGGGTTTCGAAATCCCGTCGCGCCTCATTATAGGGGGCCAGTCGGTCCGTCCGGTCGGCCCGCAACTGACCCCGCAATTCGGCCACCTCTTTCTCAAGATTCTCGACCTTCGCTTGGGCCACGCTCAGATCAATCGAAAGAGCTCGGCGGATTCCAAGGACAAGCTTGTTCAGCTGATCCCTCCTTTCGGTCACCACCTTCATGGCTCCCTGCATTTCGGGATGCTTTTTCCCATACCCCTGCTTTTGCATCGCAGCCACACTCTGCAACGCCTGCAGATACATCTGTTTGGTGGAAGCTGTCGTGGAGTCCTCCAGTTGAAGGGCTGGCAAGGTTGATTCCAGCTGCTCGATGGTCAGATCGGCTACCTTTTCGAGGCGAACCTTACGAGAAATCATATCGGCACGAAGTTCGCTCAGCTGGGACTCCTTCCGTTGAATTTCCATGTCGGAAAGCGTGGTCGACTGGACCTGGGCGGAACTGCCCGGCAACTCATCGATTTTCAGATCCCTTCGCAGCTTCTCAACCTTTGCGGCGGCCTCTGAAACGAGTTTTTTTTGTTTTTCGACCTCCGCATCCAGGGCCTTCAATCCCGAGTCACTCCGACCCGTGATTTCTTTTTGCCGGTAGCCTTCGTAGGACTCCGTGATCGAATTCGCATACAGGGCTGCCTCTTCCGGTTGTTCACTTTGGCAAACGACCTCGATCAGCTTGGTGTTTCGAAAAGGCCTGACCTCCAGATAGTTTTTCCGAAAAAGCTGGAAAGCCTGATCGTCGTTCAGCGAGCCGGGGGGCAATTCCATTGACCGGCACAACCGGTCGGCAATTTTGAGTTTTTCAATGACCGGATAAAGGACTTTTTTGCTCTGGATCAGCTCGAACTCGGTTTGAAAGAAAATTGGATCAAACCCGTCGAGACTGTTGGCAAACACCTGAAGATCCCGGTTTTCCTTCTCCACACGGAGAACTGCGGAAGACTCATAAATCTTGGGCTGCAACTTGGTCACGACAAACCCCGTTGCCATCACAAGAATCAAGATCGTAATGGAAGTCGGCCAGCGATTCCGAATGACTCGCCAAAGATCGTTGACGTGAAAAGCCCCCTCCCCGGCGTTGGCCGTCGCGGCACCATAGCCATAACCGGGAACGGGAGTCGGAAGATCACTCACGACTCTAATTTACTTGCAGATAAGTCTTTAGGCAATCAGTAGGTTCCGCGAAGGCCTACATAAACTTGGTTGCGGGTGTAACTTCCTCCATTGCCATTGTTTAAGTCAAAGTAAGAACCGTAACTTGTGTAGCTCCACCCCGCCTCGGCTGTCAGATAGGGGTAGATTTCGTAGGCGAATTTGCACTGGTACGTCACGGTTGTCTGCTGTCCGCTCCCTTGGTACGACCCCGTCAAAGCGATGGCTTCCGCTTCCGTCAACTGGGGGGTAAAGACGGCCACATTCACAAAGAAACTCTGGATGACCGAAAGTTTTTCGGTGAAATAGTGATCCCAATTGAAGCTGATCGTATAGGCCTCCGAATCGGAAGATGTTGCCAGATTCGACTGCTGAACGGCGACAGACAGGCCACCTGAAACGAAGCTTCTTTGATCATAATTCCAATTCGAACTGATCGAGGCAAAGGGATAGGCCTCAATCTCCAACTCGCCACTCCCCAGCCCCCCGGAACCGATCACGGTCGAACTGTCCGTTAACCCGTAATTATCCTGAAGCTGAACCCCGGCCCGACCACTGAAGGTCAAAGTGGGCAAAAAAGTATGGTCGGCACCAACCGAAAAGGCGACCTGTTGATTATCCCGATAACTTTGATCGCTTTGATAATCGAAGATTTGATAATCCACCGAGAAAGTGCCGACCGTCTCCGGGGTGATGTCCAACCGGAACTGATGGAATGCTCCGTTGTTCATGTAATTGCTCGAAGCCGAGCTCCCCGAATTAATCGTTCCATCGTTGTTATACGTCCCGACCCCGTCCGAATTCAGAATGCTATTGTTCCAGCGCGTCACCATGGAAAGCCGATCCGTCACCCGGTAATCCATTTCGATCGTCCCCAGATTGTTGATGTACCCTTGAGTCTGCGTCACGGGAGCCAGACCGACTGTGACCAACTGGGCCACCGGCTGTTCGCTGTATAGAAAATTGTCGGAAATAATCAGGCTCACTCTCGGATCAAAAGCATAGGTATATCGGCCGATGAAAGCCTGAGTGTACTGAATATCGTAAGACTGATTGATAGCGGGAAAATAAATCCCCGTAAAATCATATCGCAGGGCCAAGTCCGCCTGAAGCCCCGTGTAATTGTACCCCAGAGAGGGCGTGATGCTGGTGTATGTGGAGGATTTGATGTCCTGCGTCGACTGATAGGTCTGGGTCAAAGGGTTGCTGTCATATCCCTCCCTCAATGCCACTGTTGCGGTAAACGGCTTGGTTCCCGTTTGACCGGCCGAACCTTCAATCTGGGCATGCAGGACAAGCGGAATCAGGCACAGTCCAAGCCCTATCGAAAAGAAAGAGAGACAAAAAGGCCGATGAACTGGATTCCCAGACATCCATCAACTCTTATCGGCAATGATTTTATTTCAATAAAAAGGCCTCAAAATGCTGTCGTGTTATTCACACCGCAAGCCCATAACTCACTTTTCTATTATTAGGTTCCTCAGAAGTTATTCAGAATCCTAGTTCCATCGTTTTTGGATCGATAAAAGAAGATACTCGTTGTTGGGTGGGAGGGATGTGGCAAAAGCCTGGGGTAAATCCGACGCCTTTTGCCTTTGAATCAAGTCCCCCCAGGCCACCCATTCCGATTTCTCGGCCAAAATCTGGCTGTAAAGCCTCGCATCTGAACTGGCCGGAGTGAAAAGGATGCTGAAAACCGGAGCAACTCGATCATGAATTTTCAAAAAATCCTCCCGGGTTGACGGAATCCAGAGAGTCGGTTGCCCGGAATACCATGCCTCAGCCGCGGGCAAGTCGGAGGCTTGGAGTTCATCCGGTTCAAACCAAGTACGCATATAAAGAAAAATGGGAGGGTAAGTTGGAGGATAAGCAAAGGGGGCAGGATTGGATAAAAGCAACCGGGATAAAGTCGGCGTCACCGCAAAGAATGCCACGCCAACGACAAAGACCTGTCCCAAAAGCTCAATATCCAACTTCCACCGTTCGATTAGAATCCAAAGAAAAGCTGCCCCAAAAACACAGGCGACTGGCAATAACCCCAGGAGTGGCGGGACTTCTGGTTCGATCCCCTCACGCTGAACAAAAGCCGTTCCCAGAAAAAGCGCCACCAGGGCCACTCCCCAAAGATTTCTCCCCACCATGGCCGAAAAACGGCGAAAAGGATGCATCAGGGCGAGTACGCCCAGACAACCCACAAGGGCATTACCACAAATCTGGGGCCCCTGGGAAATAAGGAAAGCACCCCCTCGGATCGCGAGTCCGCCGATTTTTCTCCATATCTCAGTTTTCCCTATATCAAAATCGTAACTACGCCACAAAAGGGTTCCGGGATACTTCGCGGAATCGGCCAACAGATAGGCCCAATTCAGACCCAACGGATTCCCGGTGACCACCCAAAGCCTTCCCAGCCAGGCAGCAAAAACGAGCAACCCCAGTATCGCCCCAAGAAAAAACCACCATCTCCCATGTGGCAAGCACACAAAAGCCAGGCCAAGCATCCCCAAAACGGGCCAGATTTGGATAAACTGAACGGAAGGCAGAAGCCCGCATGCGATTCCAGCCAGAAGATACCAAACACCCCCTGCACTTCCCCCCGATTCCTCCATCTGCTCAGTCTGGCAACATCCATGGCCCAGAAAATATCCAGCCAATGCATAAAGAAAAACAACCAGGCAAGCCACGCCTCCTGAAAGCACCTGATCCCAGAGCATTGTGCTTCCAAGAAAAAAGACAGTGCCCAAAATGCCGACCCCCACATCAAATTGTTTTTCCGCCCATCCATAAACACAAACTGCAGAAAGAAGGACCAGCACGAGATTAAAAACCAAAACAAGATAATCAGGCGGATAAACCTTCATTCCCTTCACATCCTCGGGTGTCAGCTTGAATTTGACCAGGTGACTCAACTCCCCCAAACGAAAGATTCCGCCTAGCACAACAGGATAGAGAGGAGGACTCAGCGTTTCTGGAAATTTTGCGATCGAGGGGGCATCGTTTCCGTATTTTGAGCGCAGCTGCCACAAGGCGAGAGGTCGGATAAATTCCGTGGTGAATCCCTTGCCCGTCGATAACTGCCTGGCCTGCTGGGCCAAATCCATAGACTCCCTGTTTCCTAATCCATGGAATTCATTCATCCCGATCCATGCCGCCATTCCGACGACCAAACAAAATAAGGCGATCCGAACCAACCAGATTCTTACACCCCCCGACTCCACTTGATAAACCCAATCCTGCAATCCACTCATGGTTTTTTTTGCCTCAACGATTTTGAATCTACCAACTTGCGATGCAGGGTGCGACGACTAATCCCAAGCCGTTTGGCCGCAATTGTGATATTTTGTCCCGATTCTTTTAGGGCGGTCTGAATCGCATTTTTTTCCAAAGCGGCCAATTTCACCCCGGATTTTGATTCATCAATCTCTCCCGAGGGACTCCCTTCGCGAAGACTGCCCGGCAGGTCATTCAGTTCAATCCTGGAGCCACGAGCCATCACGACCCCATGCTCCACCGACGTTCGCAGTTCCCGAACATTCCCCGGCCAAGCATAAGCACATAACCTTTTCAGGCTTTCCGGCGAAAACTCAAGATGCGGTTTCCCATTTTCCGATGCGTACTCCTTTCGAAAATATTCGGCCAGCAGCGGAATATCCTCTGCCCGGGTCCGCAGCGGCGGCACCTGAATCTGCACCACCCGGATACGGAAAAACAGATCCTCCCGAAACTTCCCCGCTTTCACCAGCGCCTCCAGATTCCGATGCGTCGCAGCCACCAAACGCACATCCACATCGATGGGGTGATTGCCTCCGACACGTTCCATGGTTCTTTCTCCCAATACCCGAAGAAGCTTCACCTGGGTCGCCGAATCGATCTCCCCGATTTCATCCAGAAAAATGGTCCCCCCCTGGGCCTGTTCAAACCTCCCAATTCTTTTTTCCACCGCTCCGGTAAAGGCGCCCTTTTCATGACCAAAGAGCTCGCTCTCCAGCAATTGGGGAGAAAGAACCGCGCAATGAACGGCAACGAATGGCCGGTTTTTTCTCGAGCTCATGCCATGGATGGCCCGGGCCACCAATTCCTTCCCTGTTCCACTTTCCCCCTCGATGAGCACACTCGCCTTCGAATCCGCCACCTGCCGAATTTTTTCCAACACATCCTTCATTGAACCGGACCGACCCAGGATACGATCCAACCCAAAGGATCGATCAAGTTGGGCCCGAAGCTGCAGATTTTCTTGCTCGACCTGGGTTGTCCGTACCGCCCTTCGGAGCAAAATCTCCACCCGATCGAGATCCAAGGGCTTCGTCACGTAATCATATGCGCCCTGCCGCATGGCCTCCACAGCCCCCTCCACCGAGCCGTACGCCGTCATCATAATGCAGACGGGGGGTGGATTCTGCTTCCGACACACCTGCAAAACGGCCAATCCACTTTCCTGACCAAGACGAAGATCGGTCAAAACCACATCCATCGATTCCGCCGTCAGGAGGGTTTTAACCGAAGCCAGGTTGGGTGCGGTAAAGACTTCAAATCCATCCTCAAGCGCCCGACGCAGCGCATCCCTCGTGTTTTTCTCGTCATCGACGATCAGGAGATTGGGCTTTTTCCCGGGCATTCTTAATCTCCACCTGCCAAAGTTTTAGCCTCAAGAAGATGCACCGGGCGATCCTGCATGGGGATCCTTAACTGGACAACAGTCCCCTTGCCTGGATGACTTTCAATTTTTATGGAGCCCCCATGCTCACGGGCGATTTTTTGCACAATCATTAACCCCAACCCGCTTCCTCCGCTTCGTGTTGTGAAAAAAGGTGTCCCCAAATGAGGCAAATCCTCCGGAAGAATTCCCCCTCCTTGATCCCGACACTCCCAGACCAGAAAACCATCCTCCTTGAACACCGAAATTCCAATCAACCCATGTTCACCAGCCGCCTGCATGGCATTCCGGACAATATTATAAATCGCCTGCTTGATTTGCTCCCGATCGGCAGGAACCCAACCCAGCCCCGGCCCGATCTTCTTCTCCAAAAGAATTCCCCGATCAGTCAATTCAACCTGAAGCGGTAAAATGGCTTCCTCAAGGATTCGGGCCGGATCTTCCGGGTTCTTTTGGGGTGCGTGGGGGCGGATCGCGCGCAGAAACTGCGTGATCAATCCGTCCAACCGCCGGATCTCCTGCTGACAAATCCGGATCGAATCCTTGATGCGCTCCACCATGTCCGTCGGCAAACCCCTCAGATCTTTTTCCATAATCTGCAGATGAAGATGCAGGCTGTTCAGAGGATTTCCAATCTCATGAGCAACTCCGGCGGCGAGCAAAGTCAGGGCTTCGACTCGCCCGGCCTCGAGCGCACTCCTTGTTTCCGCCCTTTCCCGCGTCACGTCGTGAAAGATCGCCACGTGCTTCCCCTCAAACCTTCCCTCCTCCCCCAACGGAACAAGGTGGTAATTCAAGACCCGGGATTCCGGATAATGAACCTCGATCGTTCCGGAAGAGGAACGGTTTTCCTGAAGAAGATTTTTCCAATCCGGTCCACGCAAACTCCGCGTCAAAGTCCACCCCCCCGGCTCCACGTTTGCAGGAACGGAAAGAAGGCGGACCGCGGCCCTGTTCCAGTATGTGAGCTTTCCGTCCGAATCCACTACCGTGACGCCCTCCTGAAGGGTGTTAAAAATCGTTTCAAGAAAACCTTTGTCCTCCGCAAGACGGAGAAATTGAGAATGAATTTCTTCGGGCCCGACCCGACCCGCTCTTTCCAGAAGCTTTCCCAAAAAAGAGGACTTCATTCGAATCCCCGAGCCAAACTCAGAACCAACGCTTGAATTTCAGCCACAACCCCATCCCCAGCATCATTGCCAAGGTGATCCCCATCAAAGTCAAATACCCATGGGGATGATCCAATTCCGGCATGTGGCGGAAATTCATTCCGTACCACGAACCGACCACCACCGGGGGAATGGTGACAGCAGTCAACGCGGTCAAAACCTTGATCCCTTCATTGGCTTCGTGGGCCGAGCGGTTCGTATAGACATCAAAAGCCACCATCATGCGGTCATTACACCCCTGCAACCTTTCGTCCACCCGGGTCAACGCATCCTGCACGTCCCGAAAATAAGGCAACATGAGAGCCCGAACGATCTTGGATTCGCCCCGAGCCAACCGCGAAATCACCTCCCTCTGAGGTCGTAACGCTTGGCGGAGACTCGAAAGCCGCCGACGCGCACGCAGAATCCGCTTCGCCAAATCCTCCTTACCCGAACCCGAAAGGGCTTTTTCCTCCACGACCTCCATGTCTTCGGTCAACGCCTCGACCACCGGCAGATAGGAATCAGCCACATGATCCAGAATCTGGTGAGCTAAACGATCCGCACCCCGCGCCTGCTGGCCTGTCCCTTTCACCAGACGGTCTTTGACAATAGAAACCCCGGGAATCGCCTCGCGGTGATAGGTCACAAGAAACTCTTTTCCTAAAAAAAGATTCAGCTCGGAGATCTTTAGGGTCTTCTCCGGAGTGATATCCACGCTGTGCATGATCATGAAAAGATAATCCTCATAATCCTCAATCTTGGGCAATTCACTCAAAGTCACGCAGTCCTCGATCGCCAAGGGATGAAACTCAAAAAGCTTTTCAAGCACTTCCTTCGTCTCCTCGGGAGTCGGATCGGTCATATCAATCCAAAGGATCAAACCCTTGTCGGCACGGGCAAGACGCAAGGCCTCCAATTCCAGGTTATGACTAACCGGACGGCCTTCACTAAAGACAAAAGACTCAATCACTTCCCGATTATCCCCCGATTTAGTCCTCTCGTCCAAAGTTTTTAGCCGCCCCCGACTTCCCGACTCGATTCCACCAAAATCCGGGTTACATTTTTACTTCGTGAAAAAACCGGTCTTACTCTTGATTCGGGACGGATGGGGTATCAATCCGGCCGGCAAGGCGGGAGCGGCACGGCAGGGGGATGCCACACTCCTGGCCAAAACTCCGGTCCACGACCGGCTCTATGCCACCTGCCCCGGTTCACGCCTCCAGGCCAGCGGTCTGCAGGTCGGCCTTCCCGAAGGACAAATGGGAAACTCCGAAGTCGGTCACCTCAACCTGGGGGCTGGTCGGATCGTTTACCAGGAATTAACCCGAATCAATTTGGCAATTCTCGATGGCACTTTGGCACGGAATCCATGCCTTCTGGATGCATTTAAGGCCGCCCAAGGTCATCGTCTGCACCTTATCGGATTGGTTTCAGACGGGGGCGTTCACTCCCATATCGATCATCTTCTGTCCATTCTCCCCCTTGCCTCACAAGCGGGCCTGAAAGAAATTTACGTTCACGCCATCACCGATGGCCGGGATTGCTCACCCACCTCCGGTCGTGAATTTCTCCAGAGACTCGAGCAAAGAATCGACAAAATTCCCGGTTGCCATCTTGCCACGGTGATCGGCCGGTACTACGCGATGGATCGGGATAAACGCTGGGAAAGGGTCAAACTCGCCCGGGATCTTTTTCTCGACGGAGTCGGCCGCCCCGCACAGTCGGGCGTAACCGGCCTTGAGGCCGACTACTCCGAAAAACTCACGGATGAATTCATTCGGCCGATTCGGTTGCAACCAGGCCAGGAACCCCTGATTCACGATGGAGATGTCCTCTTTTTCTTTAACTTCCGGGCCGACCGGATGCGGCAGATCGTCCGCTCCATTGCCGACCCTGATTTCGATTCAATCCCATCTCTCCGCCGCCCCAAGGTGAAAATATTCACCATGACTCCCTACGAGGCGGACTTCACCCGGCTGGGAGTCCGCCCTCTCTTAACCCCGATGGAAATGAACGACCTATTGGGCGAAGTCGTGGCCGCACATGGACTCTCGCAGGCCCGTATGGCCGAAACCGAAAAATATCCCCACGTCACATACTTCTTCAATGGCGGCAAGGAGACTCCCAACCCCAAAGAGGAACGGGTCATGGTCCCTTCCCCGAAAGTTGCCACGTACGACCTACAACCCCAGATGAGCGCACCCGAACTGGCGGAGAAAGTGGTCGACCGCATCCAACGCGGCTTGGACGATCTGATTATTCTCAATTTCGCCAATCCCGACATGGTTGGACACACCGGCGTCCTTCCCGCCGGAATTCATGCCGTGGAGACCATCGATGCCTGCGTCGGTCAAGTGCTGGATGCTCTCGCCAAAGCGGGAGGAAAAGCCATCGTCACCGCCGACCACGGAAACTGCGAGCAGATGCTGGAAAAGGATGGCTCTCCCCATACGGCCCACACAACCAATCTCGTCCACTGTCTCTATGTCGCCCCGGACTCGGACCAGTTCAAGATGGCCGACGGAATTCTTGCCGACATCGCCCCCACACTCCTTGAGATGCTGGGACTGCCCAAACCTGCTGCCATGACCGGATCTTCCCTGCTTCGACGGAAATAGTTTTTAATCAGTTCTGGCCCGGAACGGCCGTTTCCGTGTGCAGGACCGAACCCCATACCTTAACCAACTCACAAACATCCATTCGCTTTTCCTCTTCGCCCGGAAACTTCACAACCGCCGTCCCGTAATCCACGTGGGTCGACTCTTTCTGGATCGAAACAATCGTTCCTTCCACCATTTTTGTATCGTAGGCTGACACAACCTGGTCTCCCGGCTCCAAAGGACTTAAAAACTGCCAAAAACAGTCGTCCAACATGCCGTTTGTTTCCTTGAGATTCT
>Ga0214917_10003385_pt1 | contig 18437 bp, 29 predicted proteins | sample LL_1208_BB_MetaG_FD_177983 | JGI IMG/M metagenome (GOLD analysis project Ga0214917, IMG submission 177983) | Freshwater microbial communities from Lake Lanier, Atlanta, Georgia, United States - LL_1208_BB | ecosystem: Environmental > Aquatic > Freshwater > Lake | place: USA: Georgia | collected...
ATCTAAAATTGAAATCGAAACTCACCACTGCCCAATCCCAAACCGGCTCCGGTTTGCTCTGATTTTCTCGACAATTTCCGCCCACTCCTTCATCGACCAGGTGCCGATGATGCGGGCATCGAATAGCTTAATTAGTTGGGCAAGGGTCATTCTAAATTTCCGGCACACGCAATTGCCGCCTCTGTCGCCTCTTGTTCTGATTGTGCGTCTACTTCCAAGACGCCAATCCTTTTGCCCGGCAACCCACACGATATTCTGCTTGTCCAATGATATAGGTCGTTATCAAACCAAGTATGTACGTTTGCCCAATCGTCACCGTGTGGAGCGTTTTCGCCTAATCGCGGATCCCATTTATTAGGATCGTTAGTAAAAAAATATCCTTTTACAGTTTTCACAACACCGCCTCTGGCAGCGGCCCCGTGATCTTCCACACGTAATTGCTGCGGTCGTATTCCAGCGGGTACCCAAAAAAATCCCGCAACAGATCCAAATCCCTGGCAATCGTCTTGTAGCTACATTCCAGCTCTACCCCCAGCTTGTGTGTGCCCGGAAGGCACAGATCATGCCTCAGCTTAGTGGCAATCACGCCCAGGCGCCGCAACGTTGGCCTTGTATCTCCGTTCCTCAACGCCCGCTTGCGTCGGCTCATAATCGTGGCCTTGGCCGTTCTCACTTACTCACCTCCACCGTCGCCACCTTGGGCAACCGCATGGCGTTGAACTGAGCTTCGCTAGCGGCAAACACGTCCACCACCGGCATCCGGCCCCTGCTGGCCTTCTTGCTCTTCACGGCCGTGCCCGTATCCACGGCCACCCACTCCCGCTTCCCGTTAAGGATCTTGATCTTGCTCCAAAGCGGGATGATGTCGGGGTCAACCGCACAATGACGGCCGGCACGCAACCTGGTGCCGGTACTGGATTGATAGCGGCTGCTCCACTCATCCTCTCCGGGCCAATAGCCGGTGATCCGCACCTTGATCCGCTTGGTCTCTTTCTGCGGCCGCATGTCGATCATAACGTTGGCGGCCTTGCCGGACGTAATCCCAAGGATGGCCAGCACAGAAAGCAGTGCTCTCACAGTCCCTCTCTTAAGCGGTCGATTAGGCAATTCTCCCTGCACTCCGCGGCAAAAAGCGCCTCGCGCGTTTCTTTAAGCTCTGCCTCAAGCCGGCGTAAGCGCTCGGCCAGCTGCTCGACGATTGGCTTGTCTTCTAAGATTTCAATCACAGTGCACCTCCCTTGGGTCGTATTTTTTCTCCGCCCGCCAGATCACACAGATGGCTTGGAACACCTCAAACGCCGCCCCCACCTCCTCCGGACTCCACTCCTTTTCGCTGATGACGCCGGTGGCCGGATCGATGTACACGTTCCGGCACCAGGTCGGCTCCTCAAAGTGGGCGAAGCAGTAAGCGGATAGCTGATAGAGATCCGTGCTGTAACTGTCGGCCTTGTCGTCTCCGCTTTTTCCTTTCTTAAATTTGCGGGTCTTGAAATCAATCACCTCTACCCGTGGCCCGTCTGTAGCTACAATCTCCGCAATCAGATCCACCCGGCCGGCATAGCCCACATCCTCATTCACCAGCACCTGCTCCGCTGCGTGCGTCTTGTGCACCTTCTTGAACCAAGCCGTTAGATTTTCCCAATGCGGATCAAACCCTGCTCGCAGGTCGGCTGGCTTAGGCCCATCCACGCCAATGATCTCTGCCAGGGTGTGCACGTATGTGCCACGATCTGCTGCCGCCTCCAGCTCTCCCTTGCTGGCAAGCACCACCCGCCTGGCAAAGTCTGGATCCGCCTCACCGTCAACTCTTGGCAGCGTCAAGGATTGCAGGATGGCTGTCTCTTGCTTCCAGTTGTCTAAGCCAGGTTTGGCCACGACTCCCAAACAATTAGTCACGCTGGGATAAGCGTTGACCTTTCGCGCGTCCCGCAGGTTGCCGTGCACCGGCTCACCCGTGCTGGTGTAGTAGTGGGAATTTTCCGCCTGAGCTGTTGCGATTAACTGAGCCACGTTATGCGTTCCAGTTGATCAGAATCTTCCACGTCGAGACGGCCGCGTAGGCCACCAGCATGGGGAATCCAATACGAACGATCATTTCAAGTGTTTCCATATTTTCCTTTCTTGCGCTGGCCGCCGCCGGATCCGGGGGGACACCGGCGACGGCCCCGCTTGGTTTTGTTTTTCCTCCTAGCAAATCAGAACGGGACGTTGCTGCCTTCCGGGCTGTAGTTGACTGCAACAGGCTGCTCTCTCGGAGCCCTGTCCTTGGCCCGCGTGTAATCCTTGGTCACCGTCAGCTTGGCCTTGCCGGCCTTAAGAACGGCGATCACGTTGGCGTAGGTGGATCCGTCCCGCTCGTTGTGCTGGACAACGATCTGGCAATTCGCCCCGATCAGCTTTTCCACGTCCAACTCCTGGGGCGGCGCCTTGCCAAACCAGCTCTTTACGTCTTTGAAAAGAGAGCTCTTTTCATTTAGCGACAGCCCGTACCGCCGGCCAATGGTGAACGGGCGGCCGTCCTCCATCTTTTCGCTGAGTTGCCAGACCAACCGGATCTGGTGTTTCTTTCCGTACTGCGTGTCCTGAATCCCCAGATCCACCACGTCACAGCACACCGCATCGAAAGTGCCTTCCGGTGCCGGTGTGTAGGTTCCGCTGTTTCCTCTGCTTGCTATTAGTGCCATTTTGTTTTCTCCTTTTTGTTATTCGTCATCGACGAAGTCGTTGTTCGTGTGTGCGGGGTTAAGATCGACAAATTCCTGATCCGCCAAATGCCACGCGATTTTGTGCTTTCTGGCCAAATCCTTGGCGGTATCCCACTGCCCCTTGGCAACGGCATTGACCACCCGCTCTGCCGAATTGCGGCACGCCATGGCCTCAATGTTTTCAATCAAGCGAAATTTGGTGCAGTCGCTCATTTGCACCTCTTTGAAATCAAGCCCCGGAGCCAGTTGACCACCATCAGCACGTTCTCGCTGGTCAGGCATTTGGTCGTGAAATGGATCACGTTCCAGCCTTCCATGATTGCCAGCCGGCCTTTCTCGGCATCTTTCACCTGTCCCATGCCGCCGCTATGCCGGCCGCGAATAAACACTCCGCCGTCCAGCTCGATGGCTGCCTTGGCCGCTTGGTGAGCGTAATCAAACCTGAACCGGCGGCCGGGATAGAACGTGACTTCTTTGGTCAGCGCCGGCCCCTTATGGATCGCCCACAAGCGCTCGAACTGATGCGCTAGGCGACTCACAGCAACCCTCCAAAATTATTCGGACGCCATGCCCAGGTTAGGTTCGGGATTATAGACCCACTGCTCCCAGCGTAAGCCTGAGCCTCACTTACAACGACGGGGCTCATGGCGTCCGAAATTCCTCTTTTATATAAAAGCCCTTGGCCTCTGGTGCCTGTGTTGTCTGCTTGGCACACAGGCTTGCCACCACTTCCTCCAGCCGCTTAATCCGGCTCTGCATATCCACGATTGAGGTCAGGATCGAAAATTCTGCGGATCCGTAGCTCTTGGCTGGCGCCGGCAGCACGCCCTCTGCCTCTAGGTCGCGGACGCTCATCGCCCCAGCTCCTTGCGGATAAAATCAATGACCCAGCAGACAATCGCCACGGCCATGGCAATCCCGGTCACACCGCATCCAGCTATAACGGCATAAATGGAAAGCGTCTGAATCAACTCCCAAAGCGCTTTGATCAAATCCCAGCTCATTTGACCCACCCCAAATCCACGGCCTGACGAGCCCAGGCGCGGTTAACGGCGGCAACGGGGTGCCAAACGTGGCCAGATGCGTCCCGCGCTGGCTTTCGCCAAATTATTTCTGCGAGTTGTTGGCCCGAAGGATTCCAGTCCTGATTAGTTACTGCCGTAATTTGTTCACGGCGCAAGTCGTTGTGGTTATAACATTCGGACGGGGTGGGATTTGAACCCACGGATCTATTACCTCTTTCGTTTTGATTTATTATGATTTGGGAAGTCATTGTATGATCTTGCCTTAAACTGCGTAAATGTTACCACTATCACCATGGCCTATTCTTATATTAAAAAAGGGAGTCCATGGTTCTTTATTCGCTTTAAAGCCCCTGACGGCAAGTGGCGTACAAAAAGCACCCGCTACCGAATCGACAACACGCTGCATCGCGCGAAGGCAACCGAGGAGGCCGCCCGCCTTGGCGTGAACGAAAAGCGAAAAGATTGCGGCAGCGATTGGGTGGAGGGTTTGATCGAGAATCATCCTGTTTCCCCTCTGACAAAAGTTTATTACAGGAATTGCTGGCGTCATCTTGCTCGTTTTATTACTGAGCAAAAAATTACCCTGCAAGCGTTTTCTTGTGCTGATTGTGAAATTTATTTGAGATGGCGCCAAAGCCTTCCCAGCACGACCGGAGGAAAGGCCGGAAGGAACCAAGCGTGCCAAGATTTGAAAATACTTAAGTGGATTCACCGCCAGGGCAGACTGCTTGGAAAGATGGATTCCGTTGCCCTGCTGGATTACAGAATTAAGCGCGGCCCGATCAAAAGGGTAAAACCCGTCTTTTCGGATAATGAGATTAAAATCGTCCGGCGTGCCCTCTCTGTCGATGCCGTTCCGAAGTGGATGAAGGTCAGCTTTGAGATCGCCTTGGCCACCGGTTGCCGGCTGCGTGAAACCCAGATCCCCCTGTCCTGCGTCGATCTGAAAAACCGCGTGATGACTTTCCCCTGCCCCAAAGGCGGATCTGGAAAGTCCTTCACCATTCCCATCCCGGCCGCCATTGAGCCGATGCTGGCCCGCATGAAGGCGGAGGGCCGCGAGCTGACGTGTGAGGTGCCCCGCACCCGAGCGTCCCTGTGCTGGCGCCGGCTTTTGGATATTTGCGGTCTTAAAACCCACTGTTTCCATTCCCTTCGGGTGACGCGGGTGACCCGATTGCGGCTCGCAGGGTGCTCTCAATCTGTCGCCATGCGACTCGTGAACCACTCTTCGACGTTAGTGCATGAGCTGTACCAACGGCACTGCGTGGACGATCTGCGCGATGCTGTGAATTTGGCTCAGTTTGAAACCGTCTCCACCGATCAAAATCAGAGGGAATTACCTTACCAGCGATCAACGGGAATCCAGGCATTGCCTGTAGCTGCTTGATCTTGCTATATCCAAATCCGTAAGCGGCGCCAAATTGGCGGAGACTCAGGGCGCGATCCTCTTTTCGTAGTTGCATGGCACCGTCGTGGAAACGCCCCAAGCTCATAAAAATACTATTCTTGGGCCTCGATTTCGAGCTGGCGCTCGATGAGTTGCGTCACGAGTTGCGACAATGAAAGGCGGCGCTCGTCCGCCAATTTGCATCCGGCCTGCTTCACGGCCACCGGCAGATAGAGGTTGGTGGCTTCATTTTCCGTGGGCCGTGGCATAGGCGCACGTTGTGCGCACAATGTAATGCGTCAATAAGTTTCTGCTGTTTATTTCTCTGTTGTTGCCTTGCGCATGAATAACGCATACCATGCGCACATGAAGAAGGAGAGAACGAACATTTACCTACCAGCAGACATTAAGAAAAAGGCATTTGATTTAGCCAATAAAGGCGGCTTATCCCTTTCGGCCTATATCTCGCAATTAATTCTTAGGGAATGCGCAATCGCGGACGGAACGCTTAAGGGCAATCTGGCAATTTTTACTAAGGGCAAGCCCTAAACTTCTTGGGTATCGGATTCTTGATGATCCGATAATACGGGTGCAGCCGGAAGTAAGGCCGGCGTCTTACATTCCCATTATCCACCCCGCTCACCTCCGACCGAAACTTTTTCATCTCAAGTTTTCCGATTTTTACCAGCTTGGTCACGATGCGGCTGACGTGCTCCTTCGACATCTGCTGCTCTTTGGCAATCTCTTTGACGGTTTTGTACCCCGGAGGGATCACGTCCGCTTTGCGACTGAAAGCATCCTGCAAGACCTCTGCCCAATCGCTCACAACGGAAATCTCCATTCATCTTTGACCGGTGTGGCAAGCCACGCCACGCAAGCGTCAGCACAATACTCACCATAGGCAAAGCCGTGCCCCCAGCGGTACGTGGCTCGCCGGTGCCTGGCGTAACCCATGGAGGGAATGTTGGCCAGTGTGCCGGTGCATATTCCCACGGGCGATCCCCTCACCCGGCCCCTAGTGATCTCCGGCCGGTGCAGGTGAGCCATGACGATGGGGCGGCCAAGGCTCTCCACGGTATCCCTGACGGCCGCTTCCCCGCACTGAAAGCCGTGCAGGAATACGGTATCCCCAAGAAGGAATAAGCCGTCATCAATGTCGTATGGTAGCAGCCGGGCTTTTAGCTTCTTCACGGCCTGCTCAATGGCCTGCGTCCCCTGTTCCGCTGCATAGGCAACCACGGCAGATGAGCTGCGCAGCATACCCCAGAGCCTCGCTTCGTGATTACCAAGCAGCACTACTGACGGGGAAAGTTCTTTCAGATGGCTCATGCCGACTAGGTAATCGTCAGAAAAGCTCACCGTCTTATCCGGATCGTCCGGGGAGTTGCGTGCACCGGCTCGCCAGGCGGCCGTGTCCAGAAAATCGCCCAGATGGATTGTGGTCTCTGGTTTCCACCGGCGCTTGAAATCCAGCACGGTGTCCCAGCTTTTGCGGTCAATATGGGCGGCGTGCGTGCACCCTACGGCAAACCACCGACGCCATTTGCGGACGACGTTCACTTGCCCCTTGCCTCGTGTCAGCGCTTATCGAAACCCGTGGGCATTCCTTGGAGGATGTGGAGGATCTTGCGACAATTCTCTCTTGCTAGGCTTGCCGCCAGAGAATCATCCGTGCACCCGGCCATGGCCAGATCCGCAATGGCTCCAAGCTGGATTCGGTGCGTATAAACATAGGCCACTAGATCCACGACCTCTTGCATGGCATCCGACCAGCACGGCCGCAGCCATAGGGATCCGCCATGCTCCTCCTGGCCCCGGCGGTACTTGGTGCTGAAATCCTTTGAAAACGTCTCTAGGATGGCTTTTAGATGGAGCTCATGTTCTGGACTCATAACGTGCGGCGTCATGGCTTGCGAATGCCAACCTTGCGCGATTGCATGGCCTGCCTGTTCTTCTCCGCAATCTTGGTGCCAGGGCTTTCTTTGGATTGAGGTATATCCCGCCACGATGCGTAACGGCCGTCCTGCAAGTGGCCAGTTTCCCAAGAAATGGCATTTAGCCCAAAGGTAATACCTACACGCTCGCCGAGTTTGAAGGCCGTCTCATCGTCCCAATCGGCTTGGAAAAGATCGACCTTGGCGGCTGGTTTCATGGGCACCCAATCAAAGGCTAGGCCGTGATTATGATACGACTCTCCTGGCCTTGCCTTGGTTACGATCTTGCCCGGCTTGGATCTGCCGATGGCATACAGCGCCGCCTGTTCCTCCATGCTCCTAAAGCCGGTGTAGACGAGCGGCAGGATCCCGGTCTGGATCATTTCCTCCAGCCATTGCTTTGCCTTGCGCTGAAAGGCCAGCTCCAGCGTGCTGATGGTCTTAAGCGTCCGGCTGCTGACTTCGCCTAGCGTGTTCATTTGCTTTCCGCACGTGCTCGCCAGCGGTCTGTTTCAGCCAGGCTTGCAGATAGCGCCTTAAGCGCGGAGACGTACTGGTCGCGGTAAGCGGACGGAGCTGGGCCGCTGACTTTTTCGATTTTGTCCCAATCGTAGATGAGCGCCTCAATTGTTTCCGGGCGCGGCGGCGGGCCGTCCGAGGTGGGCGTGACCGTTGCGCAGCCACTAATGAGCAGCGGGAGGCTTATTAGACCACCAAGAATCAATGCTTTGATCGCGCTTGCGCTTTTCAGCCTCGATGATTGCGTCCCGGTAGCTGGTCTTGTCTTTGGCTCTATTTTGCAGCCACCAGAGAAAGATTGCCCCAAACGTGCCAAGAATTGTGATGGCACCTGTAATCATTCTCTCCCCTTATTTGCGGGAGATTTGAGAAATAAAATCAACAATCTTCTGCAGGGTGCGCTCCGGCTCGTCGCCAGGGATGACCGTGGCCACAGCGATGGCGGCCGTAAGGACTGCGGTGAGGATCCCGACATATTGTTGCCAGTGGGAAGCGATATTGTTGATGATGTCCATGCCCTGCCGATTGATGTCAAAGTCCCAGCTTGCGGGAGACAACGGCTCCAAACGCGCTGGCGGCGGCCGTTACGATTACCCAAGCGAGCCAGAGTTTGGTTTTGAGCGTGTGGGCGTCTGCCTCAAGCGCCGTCACCTGCGTATCCAGATGCGTCAGCTTGGTTTTTAGCAGCTCTTTGATTTCACCAATTTCCGACATGATCCATTTTTGATTGGCCTCAATGGTGGTGATCCGCTTATCCAGCCCGTGGATATCGGCTGAGATGTTTTTAGGGGGCATCTTAGACCTGTGCGTTTTCGGCGCCTTCAGCGATCCGCACCATGGGGCTGCCGTCCGGGCCGATGTAGGTTTCAATGTAGCCCTCGGCCTCCAGCCACTTCAGGGCGGAGGTGAACTCACGCCAGCCCGGGCCTTCGGCCTCGCACGTGGTCATAACCCGGCAGGCACTTCTGGAGCCACAAACTGCACCGCATCGGCCTCATCGTTAGTCTGGGAGGCTAGGATCAATTCCTTGCATCGCAGGTATTCGTTACGGCAATCGGCAATGTAGGATTTGATGGCCTCGCATCGTTCTGGTGAGTAGATGCCTAGAGCGGCGTTTTGTTGAGTAGAAGCGTCTAGGCCAGCCACTTGAATAGCATGACTTGCCTTTTCTCTGTTAACTTCAACATTAAGCCTTATGGCTTCAGCTAGACTTCTATTGTCTATAACAGAAACAAGTTTACCATTTTCATAAATATATTGCTTCATATTGTTACATAGAAAAGCGGCCAAGCATTGTAAGTATAATCGATTGCCACCGATCTTGTTGTTTCTAGCCCTGAAGCATAGCTTCTAGCGCAAGAAAGAGTTTGACCTGTAAGTAATCCAGCACTTGTGAATCCAGCAAACTGATATGCCCATCCGTTTCCAGTTGTAATATGATTTACACTGTTTGATTGGTCTTGTTGCAGGGCAATCCAATAAAGGCCACCAAGTATTGCAATCGATAAACTAGACACGACAACGGCCGCATTTGCCGCCGCCGCAGTAAGTGTTGATGCGGTTCCACTTCCTAGAAGTGTCGTTGGGACATCTCCAGAACTTGAATCATAAATTCCATATCTTACATTTCCGGTAGTTTGAGAAAAGAAAGTCAATCCGATTGCCGTAATTGTTCCGCTAGGCAGAAATATGGGAGAAAAGATTGTGTTTTGTGACGAAAATGAGTATGTTTGGTTAGCTCTTGTATTGGCTCCAATGCAACCAATTAACCTTCCACTTGCAGAAGTTGGCCTAATAAGCGGAACATTTGGAATAAATGTTGCGGCTCCAGATAAGATGTGGCGGTCTTGACCAGCCGCTGGCGCAGGCGTTAATCCGCTGCTGCCCACCGCTGAGGTCGTTGCACCCCTCATGCTTGAAACTGAGCCCGCAATAAATCCCATATACTAACTACCCTCCCAAGCCACAAAGGATTTTCCAGCAGTTGAGCATATAATCCTGACGGCCTCAGTGGGAATAAACGATCCATCAAACACCATTCCACCCCCGTTGGCCGACAGAAGAAGCCCCGTAGACGTTGTTGGAGTGTAACCAACACCCAAATACATCGCCGTGTCTGAAATATTTTGAATAACAAAATATTTTCTTGATGTATTGGCATTGGCCACAAGCTGTGCCAGGCCAGCAGTGGTGATTGTGTTATTGCTGTTATAGTTTGACGTAATAGTCCCAGTAGAAGAGAGAGCTGTAAGCGTGCCGCTGACGGGGACAGTGCCGCTGATGCTGGCCGTGACAGAACCGATCTGAGCCGTGCCTGCCCCGATGATTACTGATGGAGTGCCAAGGATGCTGGTTGTGCCTGTTACTACCGTGCGGCCGGAGGTATCTACGCTGATGGCGCGTAAATTTGTTCCATCGCTCCCACCATGCAGATTCCCATAGCTCGGAGCCGTCGCCCCGATCGTAGTGGCCGAGGAAAGCGTGACATTAAGACGAGCCGTCCCACCAATGGTAGTGGTAGAAAGTTGGACAGGGAGAGAGCCGACCGTAATGCTGTTGGCTACATTTACGCCATGAGTGACGCAGGAGCCAATGGTGACATTATTCCCAATCGTTACAGTTCCAGATACAGATATGTTCGGTATTGTTGCGTTTGCATTAATATTAACTGGAACTGGATTAAACACGCCAGCACAGGTAAATGTTCCTTCATCCGAGTTGAATCCAATAGCAACCGCTTTGGTTAATGATGCAGCATTGTTTGTTCCAACATAATCACCGCTTATAGGTAGCGGACTGTCTGTTCCAACGATACGAAATTCACCTTCATTATTATCATCGTAACCAATAGCCAAACCACCTGATCCGCTTGCAGCTGCTAGTGAGTCATTATTTAAACCTGAAAATATAGGCAGATTATCACTTCCATTGCTTCCGTAGAGTTGTATTCCAGCAATATTTCCCTCTCCATTTTGAATAGTGAGCGCATCTTTAATCTTTGTGATATCTGCGTTTAGAGCCGTCACCGTCCCGCTGATGGACGGGAGAGAGGAGATGGTTACGCTGTTGGCAACATTTACTCCGTGGGTGACGCATGAGCCGATGGTGATGGATCCGGCTACGGTGGTAACTCCCGACGGCGTAATATTGATGGATGGCATGGTAACGACATTTACGCTGACCACGTTGGACACCGTCACGGTACTGATCAGCGCTCCGGATATTACCGCCTGAGAAAGAGTGACGACAGATGGCGTCTCAGTGATGGACAGGTTGATCGGCTCGGATCCTGTCGTGATGTAGATATCACTCATGGTACGGTGATCCTGGGAGACACATTGACAGTGCCTTCCAGCAATCGGGTGGCGATGCCGGCGCTGGTGACCATAAGGAGGTCATATTTTGCCCCGGCCGTAGGCACCAGGAGGCTGGCGGCGCTGGTCACGGATAGCCTCACCTGCCCGCCGGCAGCCGATACCACGCTACAGGCGATGGCCGTGGCCACGGTGCCGCTAGGGTACTGCCGGATCTGGCTGGTGAACGTGCGGCCAGAAACGTTGATGGTGCCCTGGGTGGCGGTGGTGAGGAACAGATCCCGCTGCCAATCGGCTCCCTGCTCAATGGTGATGTTATAGGTGGCGGCCATGGGGTACGGCGGAGATCGGCATGTCAAAGATCGCGGTCTTTTTGGGAAGTCCACGAGGTCACAATTTCAAAAGGAGAATCGTTAATTTCTTTGTACAGGGAATAACCATCAATGCTGACGGCCGCGGGGGGCCCGAACGTTTCTATAAAAGGTCGAATCACCCCGTCTTTGTTGCGGTACGTAAAGCCGAGCGGTAATTCTACATTATCTTGAGTATTAAAAACATTGTACCAATAAATTATTAGGGTTTGAGTCAGTTGTTCGGTTTGAGTAAAAATGGCGTAATAATCAAGGTTTCCATTGTTGTAGTTTTCCGCAGTGATGGAAATACTGCTGGCGTTGGGCGGAGCGTCTGACCATGTGGTAATCGGATTGTTGCTTGATCTGGTTTCTAAGAATTTTTTTACGCGATACTTTGCGTTAAAATATGCAGTGTATTTGCGCTGGTTGATTATGTGACCACCATTAAATCCAAACAAATTAACCAGATGATACCTCTGGCGGATGGCAGCCGTGTAATTCTGGCGAATCAGCGGATCGCGATCGTTTTTGTAGGCCGGATCAATTTGCAATGTGGTCGTTCCGTCCGGTGCTAATGTGGGAACAAGGTACGAACGATCTGGCCCCTCAGTGTATGCTGTCGAATTTTCCAAAGGGATGAGCTGCGGAATATTTTCTATGACCCCAACTTTATCCAAGGAAATCGCGGTTTTAGTAAATCCGCCGCCTTCTTGCTCATATTTGCCAGATATTTTTGCGCTGCAATCCATGATGGAGCCGTAAAACCAGCGGAAAAATGTGGTGATATCGATTTGCAACCTTTGATTCCACGCATTAATCGTATTCTCATCCGGATCCGTGTAAACGCTAGTGGCCGGAGGCAAGTCCCCATAGGCAAAGTTGCCGTGGGGCAGCGTGACTATATCGGTCATGTGTCAGACAAGGTATCAATCGGTACAAAAAGCTCCTGCGACAATATGATGGCAGGAAAGCCGTTGTAGGCGAACAGGCACGGCAGGATGTCTGTCTTAACATTCTGCACCAGTTGATAAGTTTTGTCGGCATCTTGTTTTTTATGGTAAATGCCCAGCCCGATGCGGGAGAAAGCCTGAGCTCCATCTTTAATTTCTGTCCGGACAAACGGCTTGGAAATTTCTTGTGTCTTAATTTCTAGGGTTTTTATTTCCAGATCCTTGATGGCAGCTTCCAAGTAAATCCGGGCCGGAGCAACAAAGTCCACCCACGCTTCAATATTTTTTATTTTTAAAGTGCCATCGCCCACGGTGCCGGTGACGGCATAAAATTCGTAATGCTCCGCCCCTTTGGACGGATTGGCCCGCACCGTCAGTTGGAATGGAAACAGCATAACATTGGAAACGCTTTGATTGCCTGTTTTAATGGAAAGCACCGTGCCATTACTGGAACGGGAAACATCGTAGCCTTTCCCTGGTTGCAGCCGGCATGAATCCACTGCTTCGCGCAATCTGTTTAGTTTTTCTGCAAAGGCGGAGGCATCCGGCCGCCGGGTAACCTCAAACGGGCCACACTGAAAGGAATCTGGCGTATCGCTGGCCATGGCGGCCTATAGGCTAGACGCGAGCTGGGCTGAAGTTTGTATCAGCGTACTTACTCCAAGGGTGGTGGTGGAATTGAACTGAATGAGATTCGTGGCGGCGGAGGCCGCCGTATAAAAGGCGGTGGTTACGGTAAGCACTCCGGAGTAAATGACCCGTGAGGGAGAATTGGCGATGGTTACCATGGGGGCGGTTACATAGCCGGATCCGGAATCATCAAGGCTAATGGCTGCCACGGCACCATTCACAATCGTTGCACTGGCGGCTGCACCAGAGCCACCACCGCCACTCAAGCTGATGGTGGGTGCGGAAATGTAGTTGGTGCCACCGGTGGCAATCGTAATCGAAGCCACCTTGCCTGCGTTTTCTGGCGCGGCGATAGAAATGGTGACGGATCCGGTGTAACCGCTGCCAGGGCTAACAACGCTAATCGAAATCACTTTCCCATTGGAAATTGCAGCGGTGGCCGATGCGCCAGATCCGGCGCCATAAATGGTCACGGTGGGGGCCGAGGTGTATCCAATGCCCCCAGTGGTGATGGTGATGCTTTTCACAGAATCCGCAAGATTGGGGGCTGGACAAACAATACTCGGCGCCGTCACATAACCGGTGCCTTGATTCAAAATGGAAAATGATACCGCCCCATTGGTGACAACCATATTGACGGCGGCCGTGGTGCCAGAGGCCGGGCCTGACACTGTGCATCCATAAATTCCATCTGCATAGCCGGTGGGAGTATTGGCGAGCGTAACGGAACGAAGTCCATCTGAAAGGCGCGGCGCCTGAATGGAAACACCAGGAGTGGCCGTGTAGCCGTAGCCGGAAGAGTTTAAAATGACAGATATTCCGCCTGCCACCGTGGTGATGGCAGTGGCCTGAGCTGAAGATGCCAGCTCACCGGCGATGAGGTAGGTGCTGTCTATGGCTACCGTTGGGGCGCTGTCATAGTAACCCGCACCTGCGCAGGTTACGGTGATATCTTGAATTTTGTAGGCCGGAAGAATCCCATAGTTTTTCCCATTCGTGATTGAACTTGTAAATCTGGAGCCCCTGGATGATATGGAAACAACAGAAACAACGGATCCATTAATGGCTCGCATCAAGCCGGTGCATGGACGGCCGTCTCCATCCTCGTCGGATGGGATTGAAAATGGGATATTGACGCCGCTTGGAAACCCTGAGCCGCCGCACACCACGCTGGCTGACGAAATGGAATAAACATAATCTGGATCTGGAACAACAACAATCGAGGCGGAAAGACTTGTTGAAATTAAGGTTGAATTTGCTACAGCAGCTACGCTTACAGAAGAAGAAAAATTAATACTTACAGTGCTGCCTAGATAAAAAATGCTTGGATCGATAAATGATGGGTCAATAGCGGTTATTTTTCCATTTTCAAAAGTGCATTTATTTGTAATGTTTTCATTTTCGTATAAAAAAGTGTTAAATGTAACTGCGGATGGTTTTGCAAAATACACCTGCGGATTCCCGTACAGGCCAAAACCGCCTTGTATGATATCAATAAACGTGTCGCCAGGGCCAAAGATTGAACTGCTTCTAAATGGATTGGCATAGTTTGATACGCTGGTGGTGGAAATTGAGGCTGTCGCCGCTGTCGCCCTGCTGACGAATCCAATGCGAAATTCAGGGGTTTTTGCCGTAACCACGGCAAGCGACAGCGTGCAGGCCGTGCCCCGCGTCATGACAGCAATGGCTTGGGCGGCAGTGTTGCCGTAAAGGGAGGCGGTCACGGTGGCGGTGACGACGCTATATTTGGCGACCGTACCCGTTGCCGTGGCCGTGCTGTAAAGCGAGCAGGTTGCCGTGGCCGTGATCCCAGCTTCCGATGCTTGCGTCAGGGCTGGCACGCTGATCACGGTGGTGGCGCTGCCAAGTAAGAGGCTGATGGTGGTGCCGGTGGCTGGGATGTAGTTTTGCAGATTCTGTAATGTGTCGCGCTGGATAAGATCCACGCTGACGGGCACGGTGTTGCCGGAGTAAAATGTCGGCCTGGAGGCAATTTGGGTGGACAATGGCCCAGTCAGCAGCTTGTTGTTGTCCAGATCGGCGTAATATCTTGGCATGGGATTACCTGTGGCAACCTGTTGTCAAAGGATTAACCGTAGAGGAAGGTGTCCCACCCACCCTCGCCGCTCATTTCATATTCCTCCGTCACGGAATAGGCTCCCGTTTGCCCGCGTGAGCTGATGTTAATTAAAAGAAAGGTGGCTCCTTTAGGCACGCCGGCAATGGAGACACCTGGGCTGGTTATCTTGCCAACCTTGCCGGCTGATGGTGGGCTGCTGGCTTGGTAGGTTTTGCGCACGATTAAAGATGGGACGTAGTAAGACTCAACCCCATTGATGAGATACCCATACAAGCTGATGGCTCGCGCCTTGTTGCCGGTATCCTCAAAAGTTGGCGACCGGTCTGGCACGCTGACGGCGTCTTTAATTTTCTTCTTATCGGCGGCGGATAGATATTGCTCGGAAAAATTGGGGTGGGTTTCAATCGGAACAGTGCGGACAGACGAAACGATTTCGACCTGCACTTGGGTGGCCGCCGTGGATCCGCCTGTGCTGGATGCGTCCAGATCGTATTGAAATGTGGTTTTTACTTGTCCGGCCACGTCCGTGGTGACGGTTTTTGATTTTCTTGTCCCACTGGCACCGGACGGAGCCGAAGCCTCTTGGTCGCCAATATAAACGACCGTCAGCGTCTGTTTGCCATCTTTATCGACCGTGATTGTCCGGCCGGGTTGTTCGTAGACTGCCATGGTTATTGAACTCCTGTGTCAGCGCTAGTTATGGAGGTCTGATTTGCAAGTTTGGTGATTCCCTTATCGATCGACTTAAGCGCGGTGAGCTGATCTTTTTGCACGGCCTCCGCACCTCCCACTCTGGCAAAGTTACCCCCACCACCGACACGCTGTAGGCTATCCGCTAGGATTTGCATTGGCTCGGTTCTGGATGAGGCGACTTTGGCCGTGACCTCAGAGCCAATCATGTTTTTCATGATATCGGCTTGCACCTTGGTCTGTAGCGGCCCGATTTGCGCATCCAGATTTGCCTGCTCAAGAGCCAGCTTAGCTCGGTCAACGCCTTCCGGCGTTTTGTTGATCTTATTCATCAGGTCGGCTCGCTCTTGCATCAGCGCCTGCAGTTTATCCTCATCCGACATGGCGTTTAGCATCTGCCGGCGGCGAACGGCATCCGCCTGGCGATACAGATCCATCATCTTTTCCTGCTCGTCCTTGGTCTTTTTAGCGGCGGCTTCGGCGGCCTTGGTGGATTCGTCGGACGCCTGTTCGCCAACTGTCTTTGGCCCGCCCGCCCCTAAAGGCCTGGCGCTTCTGTCCTCGTCAATGATTCTGTTTATTTCTTTTACAAGCTCCATGGCGGCAGCTTTGTCGCCGGACAATGCCTGCTTGATTGCAACACCGCCAACCGCCATTACTTCAAAAAGTTTTTTTGTAAAATTAAAGAATGGGTTTGCAAGAGCAGCGATTCCTCCAAAGAACATCGTAAAAGTATTTTTTAGTTCTTTTATTTGATCATCCGCCGCCTTGAGGTTGGCAATCGTTTCGTCCGACCACACGCCCATTGCTTCGCCCTGAGCGTTTATGGCGGCGGATCCTTGCGAAAGCATGGGCAGCAGGTTGGTGGCGCTTTTGCCCATAAGATCGACAGCCAAGGCAAACTCTTGGCCCTTTATTGATCCATTGGCCAAGGCGTCGGCAAAGGCCATCATGATCTGCTCCGGGCTTGCTGATGCCAAATCAGCAACGGTTAATCCAATTTTTGCAAAACTGGCCTGCAACGCCTCGTTGCCTCCAACGGCTTCCTGCGCCTTAATGGCGGCCTTGTTCATGGCGGCCGCCACATCCTCAACAGACGATCCGGATAAGCTGGCCGAGTTTCCAAGTTTCTGCAAGGAGCTGCCGGCTATTCCAAACTTTTCAGCCAGGTCGCCCAACATCCCGCCTTTTTCAATCGCACCCTTGAGCCCCTCAAAAATTGAACCAACGGCAAAGCCGCCTGCCAATATCCCGCCTATTTCAGATGAAAACTTTGAAACTTGGCTTTTTAGCGCACCAAGTCCTGCCTCAAAATCGCTTCGGTTTAACCCAATGCTTGCTTGTAGGTCTGCCATATTAAAATCCTATTGCCTTGGCCTCAGCACGCATTGCTTTGTCAATTGCCTTGACCATTTTTTCGTATTGAATCCTAACAGCTTGCGAAAGTTGTGAGTTGGACAAGCATTGGTCTATCCAAGGCACATGATTCATCAGTTGCACTTTTGGCGTTCGCTTGTCCATGGATGAGTCAGCCACAGATCCGCCGCCGGCTCTTCCAATGTTCCTAGTCACCCATTGAGGAATGCCGCGAGTGCCGCCAATGATTCTGGAACATGCCGCCCACCCGGCTTTTGCAATTCCCACATTTCTTCTTATTTTATTGATGTATGTTTTAATTTGTCCGTCTGCAACAACTCTCAATGGAAGCTGGTTCTTTGACACACGCTTTCTTGTTCCATGTCTTGCCGTCTGATGCGACTGGCCTCCATCCATTTTACCGATAGGGACCTGAGTAATTTCTTGTTCGCTTACGCCTACCCTTTGCAAAAGCTTTCTTGCGTCTGTATATTTACCTTTGCTTACTAAATAAACAAATGCTTTAGCTGCGTTGTCCGGTGTTTGACTTTTATTTTTCTCTTGGCCCCTTGTTGCGTGACGTATGGAATATGACAAAGAATCAGAAAGGCCAATTTCACCGGCAGTTTTATAGACTTTTCTTATATCTCGCTCGACAGCCATTTCGCCCATTTGTCTTGCCTGTTGGTCCTTGCCAAAAGGCTGAGTTTGAAACGCAAGATTTTCAGCCAAAAGCCTTGCCTGTGAACGAAGTATTTTTGAAGATGAAATGACATGATCTCGATAATAGTCGGAAAGTTTTTGCCTAAACCGCACATCTTGCAGTTTGATATGAATTAAATTTGCCATATCACCCCGCCTGTCCCACAAGTCCGCCGGCTCTTTTGGCTTTAATTTTATTAATCGCAATCTGTTCCGCCGGGCTAACCAGATCCACCTCTGCCCCCCGATGTTTGGCCAAAGCCACGTAGTACCAATGGGCCAACCCAATGGGCATGCTCCAGGCACGCTCCTCGCTAAAGTTATGGCGGATGAGCCAAGCGGCCACGTCCAGCGGTTGCGGCAGGGAGCAGAATTTATCCGCCTTGGGCGCCTCTTCTTCTTTTGTCCACAGCATGGGCGGCGCGTGAAAGTCACGGATATAGGCTGAAAACTTGGCTGCCTCAATCGCCAGCTTGTGTTTCCTGGTGCGAAAAGCCCACAGGACAAGACGCCAACCGGATGGAATGACGTAGCGCTGGAAAGAATCACCGCAAATAGCCACGGCCAAGCGCAGATCCGTCATGGTGACGCCACTCCTGCCGTGCCATAGGGGACTATCAATAAGCTCCAGCAAGGTGGCGTGCCAGAGTGAAAGCGGCCGCAGGCGCCGGCCTAAGACGATATGGTTGTCCCGATTAACGATGCTTTCCGCAAACAGGCGATCGAGGCTCATGACCGGCCCCGATCCAGATTAGATGCCAGGATAACTGGTGCCCCGGAGCGACACCT
>Ga0214917_10003386_pt1 | contig 18434 bp, 31 predicted proteins | sample LL_1208_BB_MetaG_FD_177983 | JGI IMG/M metagenome (GOLD analysis project Ga0214917, IMG submission 177983) | Freshwater microbial communities from Lake Lanier, Atlanta, Georgia, United States - LL_1208_BB | ecosystem: Environmental > Aquatic > Freshwater > Lake | place: USA: Georgia | collected...
CAAATGTCAACATTCTCGAAGGTATCAGGTTTTATGTCTCGTTCGCTTGCAGCTTTGCATTTGGTGAACTCAAACTTATGGAAGGATCCGCTAAAATTATCTCTCTCATCGCAAGAGACGAAAATCAGCACCTTGTCATTACTCAGAACATCCTCAATAAGTGGCGTGAAGGAGATGATCCAGAAATGCAACAAATTGCTAAAGAAGAAGAGGAATGGGTGAGGTTTGCTTTTGAAAATTGTGTCAATGAAGAGAAGCACTGGGCAGAATATCTGTTCAAGGATGGTTCTATGATTGGTCTGAATGATAAGTTGCTACATCAGTATGTTGAATGGGTTGCAAATCGTAGAATGAAAGCAATTGGGATCAAACCACTGTATGACATTGCTGCAAAGAACAATCCACTTCCTTGGACTTCTCACTGGATTGAATCCAAAGGATTGCAAGTGGCACCTCAAGAAACAGAAGTTGAAAGTTATATGGTTGGGGGAATTAAGCAGGATGTTGCTGCTAATACATTTGCTGATTTTAAACTTTGACTTATTCAACAAACTGAACTATACCCATTTTTTAAAATTATTAAATATAAATACTTAAAAAATTTATAACCATGTTGTCACCTAAGGAATATCAAGAACTTTATATCTCCATGTATGAGGGGATGAGTGATGATGAAAAAGAGATGAGACGTCTTGCTGCTGCTGAAAGACGTGCAGGTAAATCTGATAGAATGGATGCAAAAGTTGCTGCTAAGTATGCAAGTTCAGAAGCACGATCAGCAGCAAGAGAAGATAAAAAATCTAAGGGTAAGCACATTCATGGAACTGTTGATGAAGCAGTTTATGGTGGTGAACCAAAGAAGCAAGAAGAGCCAAAAGATACCAGAATGACAGTGACTGCTGCTGATAGGAAAGCAAATACAAAAGCATGGCAGAACTTTCAGGCAGGTCATAAAGGTTATAAGGCTGCTCCACATCTTGGTGAAGAAAAGGATGATTCATATTTGGAAACAGATATGAAGAAGAGACAGAAAAATAATGAAACTGCTATTGGTGCTATGAAGAAGACCAAGGCATATGCTGATATGGTCAAAGCAGCAAGAAAGAATTTTGATGAGCAAGTTACAAAAAAAGAACTTGAATTGCAATTAAGAGCACACTTAAGAGAGCGTGCCCTTGATGCTGCAGAGAAAAGAGAAAAGGAAAGTGTTTTCAAAGCACTCAAGACTTCAAAGCTTGCTAAGACTTATCCAGAGAAGTCTCCTAAAGAGATTGAGAGTTTGAGATATGCTATCTCTACTTCTCAAGCTAAGAAGAATATGGATACTTCAAGGTCAGATAAGAGGTATGGTGTAGAAAGATAATGAAGTTCAATTTCCAGTTTGGAAAAAAGAAACCTGATAACAAGAGCATTATTATTGTAAGTCTTGTTGTCACTGCAATTATTTCTACATTATCTCAGTGTACACATATAAAACAAAATAGTCTGTGGGATCTCTTTGATGAAGTTCAAAGAAAGTTCTTCCCACAGACTATTTTTAATGAGTTGATTATAAAGGACCCTGAGAAGTTGGATAGAAGAGTCAAGAGGGATGTTGATCGTGCTCTTGAGGAGTATGAGACATGGGAGAGGTCTCTGCCCCCTAGAATGACCAACAAGACCATCCTTAAGGATTTGGAGTCTCCTAGGTTTACTGATACTGAAAGACTGATTGTGGAGGATGCAATTTACTATGAGTGCCCTGGAGGAGTCATGGGCATCAGAGCAGCATGGGTTGACAAAGATCCCAACTGTGATTAGAATCACTCTGTTAAGGGTGAAAGATAAATAATAGCTCATAAGATACTTTAAGATGATCTATGAGAATCCTTGGAGATATCAAGGAAAAATTTTTGAAACAGAAGATATTCAAGATTACTTTGGGTTTGTTTATTTAATAGAATGTTCTGAGACCAATAGGAAATATTTGGGTAGAAAATACTTTTGGTCTTTTAGAAAGCCTAAAGGAAAGAAACGAAAAGTCAAACAAGAAAGTGATTGGAAGATGTATTATGGTTCTTGTCCAGAATTGAAAGAAGATATTGTAAAGTATGGTAAGAACAAGTTTCAAAGAACTATTTTATCGCTTCATAAGACTGGAGGTAAGACTAACTATGAAGAAACACGTCAACTATTTGTAAACAATGTTTTGACAGAATCCCTTGACAATGGCATTCCTATGTACTATAATAGTAATGTCCTTGGAAGATATTTTAGAAAAGATTATTATGAACAAAACTCAATTAAAACAAATGTGTCAAGTTCAAGTTGATAATATTATTAATAGAATGTATGTTCTTTGTGCAGATGGAAGGTCTAATGATGCCTCTGCATTGTATAAGGAAATTAAAGATTGGGTAATCAATAATACTGAAATTGAGGTAATGTCTTTAGATTATATTAATGATATCTTTGAGGATAATAAATAGTCATTCATTATGATTCTTATTATGAGTCTTTGATAATGATTTAGAGCCCAGGAGATTGCCCCTTGAAAAGGGGGAAGTGCGCTTTCTTTATTGGGATGTAGAATTCAATTAATTTAATGCTTTTTAAAACACTTTCAATACTTGCTTTTGGTCTTGTGGGATTAGCACCCCCAACAGCAAAGGCAGCAAGCGGATGTTCCCTTGCCTCACATTATGGAGTTGGTGATGGATATCATGGACAAACTGCAGCAAATGGAGAAGTTTACAATGCATATGGTATGAGTGCAGCTCATAAATATCTTCCATTTGGCACTAAATTAAAAGTTACTAATCAAGACAATGGTAGGTCTGTTGTTGTAAGAATTAATGACAGAGGACCATACATTGCAGGTAGATCTCTTGACTTGTCCTATGGAGCATTTAGTAAAATTGCATCTCCTGGACAAGGGGTTGCCAATGTGTGTTATTCTATGCTATAATTGATATGCTTGACAACTGAATATTTGGGAGGTTATTATCCTCCCATAAATATGCGAGCATAGTTTAGGGGTAAAATACCATCCTTCCAAGTTGAAGTCACCAGTTCGAATCTGGTTGCTCGCTCTCTAAATATATGAAAAAAAAATTTAAAAAACTTATACAAAAACCATTAAGATTTCATCACTAAGATATACATGAAGAACTTGACGAAATTAAAAGGATGATTAAAAATGTTAAAGATCAGATGCAAGAATTGCAACAAAGAATTACAAGCACATCCATCTCAGACTAAATGTTGTGGGTGTGATAATATGACAACTATTCGTGGAGAAAGTATTAGTGCTATTGATTTAAGCCTTGTAGAAATTGTTTCTCCAGTGTATAATAAAAAGAAGACAAATAAATTGTTATCAAATGAAGACCTTGCTTTTCAAGAAGCAAGAAAAACCCGTAAATTTAAAAAATTGGAGTTTGAAATTAGATGAGTTGGGAATTCCCAAAACTTTCAAAAAGTGATATTGAAATTATTACTTTGTCCTTGGATGACTACATATATTATTCCAAGCAAGATGGAATAGATGTCCAAGAAGCAGAAAGAATATTGTTGAGATTAAATGACCATTTGCAAAAATTCTAAATGGACCAACACACCTATGATAATTGGGTGAAAATCAAAGAAACATTTGAAAAATCTGGGAATACTAATAATATGTTTTACAGAAGAGCATGTGAAATTGTAAAAACAAAAGTAGATCCTATGAATACATTTTGGAAAAATAAACTTGATTTTTAATTTATCATGCAAAAATTTACAATAGAAGAATTTCAAACTAATTTTGATAATCTTTTAAGTCGTGTAGAAAGTGGAGAAACATTTATCATTACATATGAAGGAAAGGAAGTAGTAATAATGCCCACAAAAGAATATGATTGTATAGTAGATACTATAGATGAAAATGACGACCTAATTCGAATACACAAGAATCATGAAGAAGGTTGTTAATTTTTGGGAGTGTGATGTATGGAGCATCGTGGGTCTTATAAGCCCAAGTGGACCAGATTAGTCCCGTGTTAGGGTTCGATTCCCTACACTCCCATGCCCTGCCTCTCAGTCACGGATGGACTATAACAGCACTGGTGGAGTCAAATTTGACCCTCATTAGGTTTCCAATTTCCAAATAAAAAATTGGTGGCGAGCCTGAGTTACAGAGATGAGTTGCATAAACTCATCTTTTTTTGTATAATTAAAAAAAGTATTTTGCAAGTATGAAAATTTTAAATAGCGCTAATTTTGCAAAGCTTCATAATGAAGAAACTATATTCTATTCTCATGTATTTGATTTAAATTTAGTTTTTGATAAAATTAGACAAAAAGATCATGATGTTATTTTGATCAGTGGATGTGGTGATATTGGTATAGATAACTTCTATGCACCAGACAACGTAAAATATTGGTTTGCTCAAAATGCATTATCCAATGATGAAAGAATTATTCCAATTCCAATTGGAATGTGTAATGGATTTGAGCATCAAATTCCAGGTCAAACATCAATTGGATGTGGAGGAACTTATGAGTATTGTGATGAAATGTCTAAGATGCTTATAGACAAATTTTTAAATGATTCTTCAGTTCCAACTGAATTCATGTATGCCAATTTTACTATAAGTTCAAATCAAGGGTACAGATCAGTCGTAAAAGATATAGCAGTTGCCAGTGATTTCATTCATTATGAAGATCCAGAAGATGTTGGATTTATTTCTGTAGTTGGAAAATACCTTGAAGAAGATGGTGCTAAAAAATATATTCAGAAAATTTTAAATCATGAAGCAATTTTATGTCCTATTGGTGCTGGAATAGATACTCATAGGTTGTGGGAAACATTATATTGTAAAAGAGTTCCTGTCACTATTAATTCAAATGCATTTAGACATGAAAGAGTAAATCAATCTCCACATCATCCAGGAGAAACTTGGTATGCTCCTCCATTACAAAATGAGTATTCAATTTATACTAAATTATATTCACAACTACCTGTTGTTGTTTTGGATAGTTATAGAGATTTGTTTGATAAATCTCTTTTAGAAAGATTGATTGAAGAACAAAAACAAAAAGAATATGATATAAATCTTTTGGATTTCAACTACTGGAAAAAAATGATCTTAGACTATGAAAAAACTTTACTTTTATAATAATTACCACTATGGTGATTGTTTAGTGTCTCTTCATTTTTTAGATCATTTGTCTAAAAAAAATAACATTGAGTGTGAGTTTACATGTAAATCTGAATATCATGATCAATTAAATGAACTGATTTCATTTAACTCAAAAATTACTTTGTCTTGTTTGCCAAGAGAAAATTATGATTCTTTAGATTTTAGAACGCATTCTGGACCAAATAGTGCTATTAATCTTTGGTGTTGTCCCTCACTTCGTAAAATGTGGGGATCTGAAATAGAACAATTTCCAGCTTACTCTACAAAGTTTCCAACCATGTTGGATTTGGGATTTGTTTTGCTTGAGATTTGGAAATATGTTTGTCAAACAAATGATTTAGTATTTCCTTTTAAATGTAAGGATGAAATAATTTTTGATCAAGAAGTATTATTAAATGATACTTTGAATTCTAAGTATGATTTCCTTTTGGTGAATAGTTATTGTCATAGTGGACAAATGAAAATAATACCAGAAGAACAAGATGATTTGTTTCTTCAAATTATAGATTTGTTAAAAGAAAATAATAAAACTTTTATTACCACACAAAAACTTTTAGATTATGAATGTACATTAGATTATAATTTATCTTTAGTTGGTATTGGACAATTATCCAAACATTGTAAAGTTGTTTTGGGTGTTCCAACTGCACCTCTTTGGATCTCACTAAATAAGTGGTCTATGCAAAATTATATTAAATTTGTAAATTATACTAATGATATTTGTGCTTATGATTTTGGTGACAAAACCGTAAATATAAATGATTTGGATGAATTGTATGAAGAAGTTTGTAATTTAATTAAACAAGTATGAAAGCAGCAGTATTAGTTGAAATTGATGCACCCCTTGCAGTTAAAGAAGTAGAACTTACTGAACTGAAAGTTGGTCAAGTATTAGTCAAAGTTCTTATGAGTGGATTGTGTGGAGCACAACTTCATGAGATTAAAGGTTATAAAGGAAATGCAAAGTTTCTTCCTCACCTAATGGGACATGAAGGGTGTGGAATTGTAGAAGAAGTTAGTCCTGGTGTCACTACAGTCAAGGTTGGTGATAAAGTTGTAATGCACTGGCGTCCTGGATCAGGAATTGAAGCACCATTTCCATCTTATGTAATGGATGGTAAATCTATGAGCAGTGGTAAAGTTACTACTCTCAGTGAGTATTCTATTGTTTCTGAAAATAGATTGACCACAGTGCCTCAAGATACACCACCAGAACTTTGTGCTGTTCTTGGGTGTGCTCTTACAACTGCTATGGGTATCATTGACAATGAGATTGATCTTAAGTTTGGTGAAAGTGTTGCAGTTGTTGGGTGTGGTGGTGTTGGATTAAATTTGATTCAGGCAGCATCTATGAAGAGTGCTTGTCCAATTTATGCCATTGATAACAATGTGGAAAAAAGAGAATTGTGTTTTACTGCAGGAGCAACTACATTTACTGATAGTGTAGAAAATATTGATAAGATAGATGTAATTATAGACACAACTGGAATTCCAGAAGTTATTACTAATTGTATTGGTAAGTTATCTAATAATGGAAGAATGATTCTTGTAGGACAACCTGCACCAGGAAAGATGGTTGAGGTAATGAATGCCGTTAATCTTTTCAATGGGATGGGGCAAAGTATTAAAGCAACTCAAGGAGGTAAAACAAATCCTCAAGAAGATATACCAAGATATGTAAAAATGTATCAAGAGGGAATTCTTGATGTAAAACAATTTGTGACACATTATTTTACATTAGATCAAATTAATAAAGCATTTGATTTGCTTAAATCTGGTAATGCTGGTAGAATTATGATTAAAATTGGAGAAAACATATGAGAAAGAAATGGACTAAAGAGGAATTGATTGCTTTTGAGGATCATATTGGCGATCTTTATTTGGATAATAAACTTCCATTTCTTTTTCACTTATCTGGTGGAAACGAAGATCAATTAATTGAAATTTTTGATCAAATTGAAGATGGTGATTATGTAATTTCTAACCATAGGAATCATTATCATGCTCTTCTTCATGGAGTTCCTCCTGAAGTTGTAGAGGATAGAATCCTTAATGGAAGAAGTATGTTCATCTATGATAAAGAAAGAAACTTTTTTGTTTCTGCTATCATTGGTGGCACTCCTGCTATTGCAGCAGGTATTGCATGGGCATTAAAAAAGAAAGGGTCTGATAGAAAAGTTTGGTGCTTTGTTGGAGATGGAACAGAAGATAATGGACATCTTTTTGAAGCAGTTAGATATGTGAATGGATGGAACTTGCCTTGCAAGTTTGTAATTGAAAGTAATGATAGATCTTGTGAGGCATCAAATGCTGATAGGTGGGGTAGAACTGCACATCCAGAATGGAACTCTCCATCTGTGATTAGGTATCAATATACCTGTACCTATCCTCATTGTCGTAAACCTGGAATGATTGATCTTTCTAAAGCAATCAAGAAAACTGATGATGAATACTTCCCTCCTCTTCAAGAATTTGTTTATCCTAATGATATAGTTTCTGATATTTCTTACAAAGATGCTATCAATCAGTCTATGACTGAACTTGGAGAAGAAGGTGCAATCTTTATTGGATATAATGTTGCCTATGGTAATGCAATGGGAACTCTTAAAGGTGTTCCTAAAGAACAAAAACTTGAAACACCTGTGGCAGAAAATCTGATGGCAGGTCTTGCTATTGGCATGTCATTTGAGGGATTTATTCCTGTTCTTTATTATGAACGTCATGATTTTATGTTAGTTGCTTCAGATGCAATTATTAATCATATTGATAAGATTGAGAGAATTTCTCATGGTGAATTTAAAGTTCCTGTGATTATTCGTGCTGTGACTGCTGATGCTGGTCCATTTTATTCTGGTATTACCCATTCTCAAGACTTTACGGAACTGTTTAGATCAGCAGTAAGTTTTCCTGTAATTGATCCTGTCACTGGCGCAGATGTTCTAAATGCAGTTAGAGGTGCAAGAGAAAGTGGACGTCCTATGATGTTGATTGAAAGAAAGTCAAGGTATTGATGAAAAGAATACTTGTTGTTGGTGAAAGTTGTAGGGATGTATTTGTCTACTGCGATTCTTTTAGGTTGTGTCCTGAAGCACCAGTCCCAGTTCTAAACATTATTGACCAGAGAGAAAATCCAGGAATGGCTGGAAATGTGCGTAGAAATATAGAAAGCATATCTGGTAAAGTTGATATTCATACTAACTCTAACTGGTATGAATTGACCAAAACCAGATATGTTCACCAAGAAACAAATCATATGTTTTTTAGAGTGGATAGCACACAAAAAATAGAACCAGCAGATGTAAGTAAAATAGATTTTGATTATGATGCTATTGTAATCTCTGATTATAATAAAGGATTTTTAACACCAAAAGATATTAGTCATATTTGTGATAATCATTCTAATGTTTTTATTGACACCAAAAAAACATTGGGAGATTGGGTAAGCAAAGCTAAGTTTATTAAAATCAATGATGTTGAATACAAAAACTCAAAACAGTTTTTAACTAAAGAGTTATCGCAAAAAATTATTCATACTATGGGTGGAATGGGTTGTGAGTATCAAGGTAAGAGATATCCAACAAAAAAGGTAGAAGTTAAAGATTTATCTGGAGCAGGAGATACTTTTATGGCTGCATTTGTTGTAAAGTATCTTGAAACTAATGATGTTGAACAAAGCATTAAGTTTGCAAATCAATGCGCATCAAAAGTGGTATCACAGAAAGGAGTGGCAACAATATGATTATTCTAACAGGATCCTCTGGTTTTATTGGTAAAAACTTTAAGCCAAAACTAAATGAACCAGTAGTAGAAGTTGAGCAAAATAATGCATACAGTTTTATTAGTAGTTTTGATAAATGGAATGAAGTATCTTTGATACTTCATCAAGGTGCAATTTCTTCTACTACAGAAACCAATATCAGAACTCTTCATCATAATAATGTAGAATTTAGTTTGCTTTTATTTGAAAAGGCAATAAAGTATTGTATACCAATTAAATATGCCTCTTCTGCATCTGTGTATGGAAACACTCAAGGACAAATTAATCCGTTAAATTACTATTCTATTAGTAAACTTCAAATTGATTATTATATTCAAGATAATCTTGATAAGTTTTCTTTAGTTCAAGGATTTAGATATTTTAATGTTTATGGTGATGGGGAACAAAATAAAGGTGATCAAGCAAGTCCTGTTAGTAAATTTACAAAACAAATACAAGAAACTGGTAAATTAAAATTATTTGAGGGGTCTGATAAATTTTTAAGAGACTTTATTTGTGTAAATGATGTAGTTGATATTGTTTTAAATAATAATCAATCTTCTGGAATTTATGATTTAGGGACAAGTAATCCAGTAAGCTTTCAACATGTTGCTGAATGCGTTTCTAAAAAGTATAATGGTGAAATAGAATATATTTCTTTCCCAGAACATTTAAAAGGTAAGTATCAAGATTATACTTGTGCCAAAAAAGAGTGGGGAAATTATAAATTTACAACTATTGAAGAGTATTTAAAATGATTACAGTCTGGGTAAATGGTTGCTTTGACATTCTGCATCCAGGACATATAGAACTTTTTAAGGTTGCTAAATCTCTTGGTGATAGATTAATTGTTGGTGTTGATGAAGATGAAAAAGTAAGAAAAGATAAAGGAGAAGATAGACCTATCAATTCTTTGTGTTTTCGTAAAACTATGTTAGAATCTATAAAGTATATTGATGTAGTTTTACCTTTTGGAAGTAAACTTGAACTTGAGCAACTTATAGAACTTTACAGTCCAGACATACTTTTGGTTGGAGCTGATTGGAGGGATGGTGAAGTTGTTGGAAGACAGTTTGTAAAAGAGGTAAAATTTTTTAATCGTGTAGGAAATTATTCTACTACAAAAATTATTTCACAAATAAAAAAGGTATAAAATCTATGAAAGTATTTGATTCTCAAATTTCCCATCCATATGTAGATGTAGTAAAAGAATCTCTTGACAAAGCTTCAAAATATGAAAGTCAATTGACTGAACTTGTATTAAATATGGAAGGAATGTCTGGAAAAATGTACAGACACTTTATTAATAATACAATTTCTTCTATTCCTGATACCAGATATTTAGAAGTAGGTTCTTGGAAAGGTTCTACATTGTGTGCTGCAATCTTTAATAATAATATTACTGCTTATGCTATTGATGATTGGAGCACTGATGGTGGACCAAAAGATGAGTTTATGAAAAATGTGGAAAATTGTATTGAAGCATCTGATGAAACTTTGAACATTGATGTAAAGTTCGAAGAAAGTGATTATAGAAAAGTAAATTATACTGAAATTGGAAAGTATAATATTTTTCTATATGATGGTCTTCATGAAGAACATGATCAATATGATGGAGTAGTTTTACCTTATGATAATTTAGATGATGTTTTTATCTTAATTGTTGATGATTGGAATTGGGATGGTCCTCAAAAAGGTACTAGAAGAGCAATTGAAGATTTGAATTTAGAAGTTCTTTATTCAGTTGAAATTGAGGGTGCTGGATGTAATGGTTATGGTGCAAGTGATTGGCATAATGGGTATTTTATTGGAGTTTTGAAAAAAACAAATTGATGAAATATATTGTTGATATTGATGGGACAATTTGCACATCAGTTTCTGATGGAAACTATGAGGATGCAGAACCAATACAGTCTCATATAGACAAAATAAATAAGTTGTATGATGAAGGACACCAAATCATTTATCTTACTGCTAGAGGTATGGGTAGATATAGTGATAATGTTAACTTAGCAAAAATAACTTTTTATGAACTTACAAAAAATCAATTAAATCATTGGAAATGTAAGTATCATAAATTAATACTGGGTAAACCATCTGGTGATTATTACATTGATGACAAAGGAATTAACTCTTATGACTTCTTCAAAAATTAAATTTGTTCCTAAGGGGTGGGGATTTGAAAAGTGGATAGTTAACAATACTGAATATTGTGGTAAGTTGTTGTATTTTGTTAAGGGTAAAAAATGTTCTTGGCACTATCACATTCTTAAAGATGAAACATTTTATATTCAGTCTGGAAAACTTATACTTAGTTATAGTGATGAAGATAATTTAGAAACTGCTAACAAAAAAGTATTGAGAAAAGGAGATCATTTTCATATTTGCAGAGGATTGAGACATCAAATGTATGCATTGGAAGATACAGAGTTATTTGAATTTTCTACGCAACATTTTGATGATGATAGTATTAGAATTATTAAAGGAGACTGATGATTAGTATTGTTACTGGGACATTAAATAGAGGACCTTTTCTTCAAGGATTGATTGAAAATACAGTTGAAGCAAATGAAAAACTTGAACTTGTATTAGTAGATGGTGGGAGTACAGATGGAACTATTGAGTATATTAAAAATGAAAATCATCCAAGAATTAAATTAATTGAAGTTGGACAGAGAAGTTCATATCCACATTTTATGAACTTAGGTATTCAAAATGCATCACACGAAATCATTTGTCAGTGGAATGATGATGTTCTTTTAGTTAATGATTGGGAGGAAGTTTTCTCAGAAATAGATGATGAAAATGATTTTTATTTGTTTAATTGGAAGTATGGAAATCTTGATGACATAAAAAATCCAAATTGGTTATCTGGAAATAATCACAGCAATGATTGGTTTTTGACTAATGCAAAACCAGAACATAATATAGTTATGAATTATGGTTTGTATAAAAAGAAAATCTTTAGTGAAATTGGAATGTATAATTCAGAATACAGATATTATGCAGCAGATGGAGATATGGCAGAACGTGCATATTATTTTGGGTACAAGTGTAAAGATTTGAGAAACATTAAAGTATGTTCTTTAATCACTGATAAAGTAGCACAGTATTATTCTGATGATATGCAGATTTTAGATAAAAATGTTGAATTATATAAAAACAAAATTCTTCCAGATACAATTCAAATTTTAAAATGATGACTAAACATAAGTTTAATTTGGTTGGTGATTCATTTACTCATTTAACAGGGGGAAATAAAGGATACTCTGTAGCAGGAAAAGAATCAAAATACATTCAGTGGGTAAAAGATGGAAGTGGTGCTGCAACATTTTATGTTGACAATACTTTAGAACAGGCATTTCTTGATGAAAATAAAACACTTCCAAAATATGGGTGGTTATTAGAATCAAAATTTGTAACTCCACAAATTGTAGATTCTGTTAAAATGTTTCCTGAAAAATATTTGGAAGTGTTTGATATTATTTTTACACACAATCAAGAATTGTTAAAGATAGATTCAAAATTTAAGTGGGTTCCAGCACAAGGATTTTGGATTAAAGAACCTAAAGTATATGAAAAATCTAAAATGATTTCATTCATTGCATCCAATAAAAATTTCACAGAAGGTCATAAAAAGAGATTGGAATGGGTTGAAAGAATTGGGGATCAAGTAGACCTTTATGGTAGAGGTTTCAATGAGATTGGTACAAAAGAAGAAGGGTTGTGTGATTATATGTTTTCTGTAGTTGTTGAAAATGGATTTTATAAATCATACTACACAGAGAAGATTCTTGATTGTTTTGCTACTGGTACTATTCCTGTTTATTTGGGATCTCCTGACATTGGAGATTATTTCAACAAAGATGGTATTATTGAATTGACTGATGAATTTGACGTTTCTGAAGAAATTTATTATAGTAAGATGAGTGCTATTAAAGATAATTTGGAACGTGTTAAGGATATGGAAATCCTTGAAGATTTTATTTACAAAAATTACTTGGAGAATTGAATGTCTACATTAATTTATATTGGAACCAATGAAGGATATGGATTGGAAGAATATGTAGATCTTTATGATAAGGTTTATGCTTTTGAACCAGATCCAGAAATGTTTGATGTTTTAGTTGATAAATTTAAAGACAGAGAACATGTAGTATTTGTAAATGCAGCTTGTTCAGACACAGCAGGGATTAAAACTCTTTATGTTACAGAGAATAGACATTCTACTTCTCTTTCTGAATTATCTGATTATTCTTTGACTTATGGATTCTCTGGTGGCAAAGCATCCTTTAAAACTTTCGAAGTTAATTGTGTTAATCTTTATGATTATTTTGTAGAAAATAAAATTGATTATGTGGACACATTAATTACAGATTGTCAAGGAAGTGATTTGTCAATTATCAAAACCATTCTTCCTTATATTGATGGTAAAAAGATAGGGGAATTGTTTTGCGAAACTCATGGAACATCTGTAGAACTTTATGCAGGCTTAAATAATCAATTTGATAAATTTAAAGAGATTCTTTCTTCAAACTATGAAGTTGTGGATTTTTATCTTGATGGTAAATTAATGTCTAAAGACTCTGAACCTTTTGTTGAGTGGGACACTCATTGGGTATTGAAGGATGATAACATTTACTAAGTTAGGAAATCTTGGAAGGTTAGGTAATCAAATGTTTCAGTATGCCTCTTTAAGGGGTATTGCTGCGAATAGAGGATTTGATTTTTGTATTCCTCCAGAACATGTGTTTGGAGAAATTGACTCTAATGTAAAAAATTGTTCTACTAATATTCATACTGCTTTTGATTTAAGTAAGTGTAATAAAATTGGAAATCCTATTCTTTATGAAAGAGTTGAAGAATCTGGTTATCATTTTGACCAATATCTTTTTAATAATTGCCCAGATAATGTAGACTTATATGGATACTTTCAATCTGAAAAATATTTTAAACATATTGAAGATGAAATAAGAAAAGATTTTACTTTTTCTCAAGAACTTGTAGATCAATGTTTCAAGTTTATTAAAGAACTTGATTCAAATGGTGAAGTAATTTCTTTACACATTAGGAGAGGTGATTATTTACAATTACAATCTTATCATCCCACTCCTCCAATAGAATATTATGCAGAGGCATTAAAAAGATTTCCTAATGCACCTGTGCTTGTTTTTTCGGATGAATCAGATTGGTGTTTTAATCAAGAATTATTTGATCATGATAGATTTTTAATTTCTCAAGGATCTAATCCAGATTTTGATATGTGTTTAATGACTCTTTGTAAGTATCATGTTATTGCTAATTCATCATTTTCTTGGTGGGGAGCATGGTTAGCAAAAAGTGATCATGTCATAGTTCCTAAAAATTGGTTTGGCCCATCACTACCACAACATAGTACAACAGATCTTTACCTTAAAGGATGGCAAGTGATATGAATAATTTTTTTGATAAAATCTTTTGCATTAATTTAGACTCTAGACCTGATAGGTGGAAATCTGCAATAGAAGAATTTGAAAAGCATTCTTTACAAGTAGAAAGAATTGCTGGAATTGATGGTTCTAAAATGAATTTAGATTTTCCTTCGGAAATTAAAGAAGGTGCAGTAGGATGTGCATTATCCCAATTTTTTTCTGTTAAATATGCAAGACAATTGGGATTAAATAATTTTCTTTTGCTTGAGGATGATGTAGAATTTGAAGATAATATTAATAATATTTTTCAACAATATATAACTGAAGTTCCTGATAATTGGGATATGTTGTATCTTGGTGGGCAGCATTTTCATGGGATGAATCTTCAACAAGTTTCTGAACATGTTTATAAGTGTGAGTATACTTTAGCAGCACATTCAGTAGCATTTAGAAATACTGTTTTTGATAGATTTGTTGATAAATTAATTGATATAACTAAACCTTGTGATGTTCATTATGCAGAATCTCATAAAGAAATAAATGCTTATGTATTCATTCCACACTTAACTTGGCAAAAAAATAGTTATTCTGATATTGAAAAAATAAATATAGATTATACATTTTTAAAACAACATAGATATCCACAGTGGGGGAAACCGTGACAGATACTTCTACAATTAAAAAAAAACTTAAAGGAATGGGTCCAATTCTATGGATCAATCTTGATACTGAAATTAATAGACAAGAGCACATGAATTCTTTGTTTGATGAATATGATATTCCCAACACGAGAATCTCTGCTGTTGATGCAAGAGGTAACAATGATGTAAGTGATCTTTTAGTTGGAAAATTTCCAGAATTGATTACTCAAGGAGAACTTGGATGCACCATGTCTCACCTCAAAGCTATTAAATATTTTTATGAACAAACTGATTTAGATTCTATTATTATCTGTGAAGATGATATAGTATTTGATACAGCTCAGTACTGGCCATTTACTTGGAAGAACTTTATGTCTTATGCTCCCTATGATTGGGACGTGCTGCAGTGTGCTATTACAAGTACAAAAAACCTAAGAGCAAATCTTCATCCAAGATTGATTAATGATTTTTGTGCTGCATTTTATGTGATTACAAGGCATCATGCAGAAAAACTTATTAAACTGCATTATAGAGGGGATAAATATAGACTAGATCAAAAACTTAAGCCTAGAGCTGCATCAGAAGAAATCATTTATAATACCGGAAAAACTTACTCAATTCCTTTATTTACTTATAGATATGACTTTGAATCTGGTATTCACCAAGATCATATTGAGATCTTTCATAGAAATAATGTGGAAGGAGTAACTAACTTTTGGAAAAACAGACCACCAGAAATGGGAACAGAACAATTACTAGACTATGATTTCTATCAGTTCTGGGAACCTTTAGTGGGTTGACAAATTTTAAAAAATAAAATATAATATTATTTGTCATAGAAATTTATAATGACTATTACTACTAATGAACATGGACAACAAAACATGTTCGCCAAAGAACCTAAAATGTACATTACTGAGGAAGATCAAATGAACCACGAAAATCAAACACACAATGAACGTGCAGAAATTTACAATGGAAGAGCTGCAATGCTGGGATTTGTAGCAGCAGTAATCTCTTATTTGGTAACTGGAAAACTCTTTTTTGGAGTATACTGAACTCCTAACAAACTATAAACCTTATAAAGAGACTTTGATCTATATAAGATTGAGGTCTCTTCTTTTTTTATGTCAAGAAATGAATTGTCTAAAGATGAAATGAAGTGTTGGGTCCTTAAGTGTAAGGATGAATTATATCGAGAACAGATCACACAATATACTACAGATCCTAAAAAAATCGCTCATAAGTATTTAAATAAAGTCTTAGACAAGATTAACGAATTCAGATACTAAATATGTACTATACAGAAATTTTATTATTTTTTTCTGTTGGTATTTGTTTTTTAATTATAAATATTGCATATTCTAATGGAGATAAAAATGAAAATTGATTTGCATAAATTTTTTCAGTATTATGATGAGAAAAATCCAAAACATGTTGCTGCTGTTGAGCAACTCGAAAAGGATCTAAACGATTCAGTATTACTAAATGATGACTCAAATTGGGTTCGTATTTACAGAACCAAAATTGAAAAACCAAAATCTGATATTCGTTTAGAAGTTCCTTATTATCCACAGACTGATAATTATACAGATGCTGCTCGCACTTGTAACTCATCTGCCTGTGCGATGTGTCTTGAGTATTTGAAACCTGGAACTCTTAAAGGAGCACAAGGAGATGATGCCTATATTAGAAAAGTATTTGCCATCGGTGATACAACTGATCATTCTGTGCAGACACAAGTTCTTGCAAATTATGGAATTCAGTCAAATTTTAGTTATAATCTTTCTTTTGCTGATCTTGATAAAAGTCTTAGTGCTGGCAAACCTGTTGTTATTGGCATCCTACATCGTGGTTCTTTGTCTAATCCTACGGGCGGCCACATGGTTGTAGTGATTGGTAAGACACAGAATGGTGACTATGTTGTAAATGATCCTTATGGATCTTTGAATGATGGTTATACAGGTGATGTTTATAATGGCAAAGGTGCTATCTATAAGAAATCAGATCTATCTGCTCGTTGGTGCCCAAATGGTAATGATGGATGGGGCAGAATCTTTGATGTAAAAAAGTAGAAATCTCTATTCCTAATAAAGGAGTAGATCTTATTAAAGAGTTTGAAGGTTGTCACTTACAGGCATATCCAGATCCTCTGTCTGGACACCTTCCGATTACTATTGGTTGGGGAAGCATCAAAGATTTGGATGGAAAACCATTTAAACTGGGTCAAAAGATATCACAAAAAGTTGCTGATGATCTTTTGATAAGTCAAATTAAAAATGAGTTTATTCCTACACTTTCAAAAATACCTTATTGGGAGGAAATGTCTGATGGAAAACGCGGTGCTCTTCTTAGCTTTGCTTACAATCTTGGGGTTAGTTTTTATGGATCTGGAAATTTTAGTTCAATCACTCGCCATTTACGTGAAAAAAACTGGGACGCAATTCCAAAAACATTAGAACTATATTGTAATCCTGGTAGTAAAGTTGAAGCAGGACTATTAAGAAGAAGAAAAGCAGAAGGAGAACTTTGGAAAAAATGAAAACCTTCAATCAATTTTTATTTGAAACATCAAATCAAGAAAGAACTAGTATGGAGGAGTTTGAAAAACTTGTTCATAAGTTTCTTCCTTTTGTCTTTAAAGAATTAAAAATAAAAAATATTCCCCCTCTTCATTTTAAAAATGGAAAGGATGGTATTCATGTTCAAGATGTTCCTGGAGTTACTATTGTAAAAAATTCTGGGTTTAGTCAAGTCAAAGGAACCTTTGGACAAACAAGTAAAAAAAATAGAATAGTAGTTAATGTGGAAAATAGGCATCCTTTGGATGCCTTAAGAACTCTAGCTCATGAATTATGTCATTATCACCAACATACTATTGGAGTTCATGGAACAGGAGAAACTGGAAGTCCAACAGAAAATGAAGCAAGTGCAAGATCTTCAATTATTATGAGAAACTTTGATCATGCTTATCCAAATGTTTTTAAACTTAATCCTTTATAAATTAATCTTCCACCTTAGTTCTCAAAGCAATTACTGTTGTTAGAATTGTTAATAAAGTTTCATATCCTTTTTTCTCAGATTCTTTGCAATCCAAGGGAGGAGGATTTTTTAATTTGCCCAATGCATTTGCTCCATTGATTGATCCTGGAAATATAAAATTGCAAGAAACAAAATTCAATCCAACAAAACTAACTGCTGAGATACAAACAATAAAAATAAGTTTGTTGAGACTGAGTTTCATTTTCCCTCTTGATTATGAATCCAGGTTTTTAATCTAGCAACATACTTTCTTAATACTTCTGCTTGTTCTTCATGCCAGGTATCTCCAGTTTTTAAGTATAGATTTGTATGATTATCGACTGCTTTTAGTATCTTATGTATGGGTCCATTCCAGTCCTCTCTTTGAGGGGTATTGAAATCCCTTGACATAGGTGGGAAGCATTTTAAGTATTTAGAAAAA
>Ga0214917_10003387_pt1 | contig 18429 bp, 22 predicted proteins | sample LL_1208_BB_MetaG_FD_177983 | JGI IMG/M metagenome (GOLD analysis project Ga0214917, IMG submission 177983) | Freshwater microbial communities from Lake Lanier, Atlanta, Georgia, United States - LL_1208_BB | ecosystem: Environmental > Aquatic > Freshwater > Lake | place: USA: Georgia | collected...
CCACTAAGAAAATGGAGTCATCGCTTCCCTGCCAAACTCTTCTAGCCAAAGTGAAACTTTCTGCCGCAGCAGTTGCTTCATCCAACATAGATGCATTAGCAATTGCTAAACCTGTTAAATCTGTGATCGCTGTTTGAAAAGCAAATATGGCTTCTAACCTGCCTTGACTGATCTCTGGTTGGTAAGGCGTATATGCAGTGTACCAAGCTGGATTTTCTAATATATTTCTTAAAACAACTGGTGGAGTAACTGTTCCGTAGTAACCGCCACCAATTAATGATTTATAAACCTTATTGGATTGAGCAATTTTCTTAATTTCTGCAATTGCTTCAACCTCAGAAACTCCAACTGGAAGAGACTTTTCAATCTCTTCTTTAATTAAAATATTGGCAGGAACGACCGCCTTGATAAAAGTATCTAGATCTGGATAACCCAAATCAAGCAACATAGAGTGCACTTGATAATCATTTGGACCAATATGGCGGTCAACAAATTTGGATCTAATTTCCAACCTATCCCCCAAATGTATAAAAAACTTTGCGGTCTACAAAGTTATCCGTTCTCTTAGGGGAAGAGTATTAGTTTTTAAGCGCCTCTGCGCTTTCTCCGTTCAGCCAGCTCATCGTTATTTTCACCACTACTTACTAATGAACCATCCTCAGGGTTTTCACCTTGAAGAGTAGAGAGTGAACCTTCAACCTCTGTCCAAACCTTTCCAATTGCAATTCCGAAGACTCCCTGACCGCCTTGCAGAAGATCAACGATGTCATCAGCGCTGGTGCACTCATAAATAGAGGCACCATCACTCATTAAGGTAATACGTTCTAAATCTGAAATACCAGTACTGCGTAAATGTTCAACCGCTGTACGAATGTTCTGAAGTGATACGCCAGTATCAAGCAAGCGCTTTACAATCTTTAAAACTAAAATATCTCTGAAACCGTACAAGCGTTGTGATCCGGAACCAGCAGCGCTCCTAATACTTGGCTCTACTAAACCGGTACGTGCCCAATAATCTAATTGTCGATATGAAATACCTGCAGCAACACATGCGGTAGCGCCACGGTAGCCGATCTCTGGAGTTGTGTTCATGGGGACTCAATTCTACGGGGAAGTCTCAAGTGTAGAAGTTCTTAGCTTAAATTGCTCGGATTGACACGAAAAGATTCACCGCAACTTTAGGGTTTTTACTCCATTTTGTCAGGCTAAGAAGTCCTCAGGATTGATCTCATCTAAGAACTCTTTAAATTTCTCAATCTCATCCTCGGATTGATCTGGAATCTCAATTCCCGCCTCTTTCAATAACTCCTCGCTAGCCAAAATCGGAGAACCTGTGCGAAGGGCCAGTGCAATTGCATCACTTGGCCGAGCTGATATTGATTCTCCTTCACTGAAATTTAACTGTGCGTAAAAAATTCCATCCTTCAATTCAGTTAAATAGACAGTTTGAAGATTTACATTTAGCGAATCCAAGACATTTTTAAAAAGATCATGGGTTAAGGGCCTAGGCGGTGTTACATCTTGTTGCGCGAACGCAATGGCAGTTGCTTCTGTTGCACCTAACCATATTGGTAGGTATCTCATACCATCCAACTCTTTTAACAAAACAATTGGTTGGTTAGAGGGCATTTCAACTCTAACACCCATTACTTCGACCGGGTGATAGCTGCTCATTATGAATTTTCTGATTACTTTGATCTGCGTAAACCAGCACGTACCAATGAGGCATGCAGCCTGATGGATAGCACAGCTAGCTCTCGCTCTGTTTCCTCAGCCTTTGCTTTAGCCTCAGCACCTTTTTGACTCCTTATCGGTGCAGTAACTTGTTCAACTAAACCAATCTCTCGATCGGCTGCGGTTTTGAAAGAGCGAAGATGGCGAGCTCCAATGCCAAAGGCTGAAATTGCTACAACTGTTTTAGCAATTGCTAAGGCATCTGCATCATAATATCGACCTCTAATGCTTATGATTCCATATGATTCTAATTCGGCGAGATGATCATCAGAGATTTCCGATGCTGAAATTAATTCGGCACGAGTCAGACGCAAATCTTGATCATCACCAATTGTCGCACTTGTCAATGCACCATCTTGCGAAATTAATCTTGGTGTGGCAATTCCTCCGGAGTTGGCGGAAGGGGCTAAACCACGATCTATTGCATCTAGGTTCTCTTTGATCACTCGAAGTGGTAGATATTGATCACGTTGCGCCAATAAAACAAAGCGCAGACGTTCTAAATCTGAATTAGTAAATTTGCGGTAGCCACTTGGAGTGCGTTGTGGCTCTATCAACCCTTCGGACTCCAGGAATCTGATCTTTGAGATAGTAATATCTGAAAACTCGGCTCGTAATTTAGATAAGACTTCACCTATACTTAAATAAGCCCTTACTGGAACGGCCATTATTCATCTCCAATGAATAGCGTTAGATGGAATTTTCCAATTTGAATTTCATCTCCGTCAGATAAAACCTGCTCGCGCACTGCGACCGCATTAATATATGTGCCATTCAAGCTTCCTAGATCTCGGATAACCCATTTATTGCTTTTTGTAATTATCGCGTGAGATCTAGATACAGTTATGTCATCAAGAGAAATATCATTATTTAATTCTCTACCAATTTTAATATTGGATGAATTCAGCAAAAATCTTGAACCCGCGCCCGCACCCTTCAAAACAATCAAAATAGCTGATTCTTTTGGCAAAGATTTTACAACCGCTAGATCATGCGGTGAAAGTTGCTCTCTCAAATACTTTGATTTGCCATCAGATGGAATCGCTCGAAGTTGGCGAAGATTTAAGGTTGAGGTTAAATCCTTGGGAGGCAAAGCCTTATCTGCCATCTGCGCCCCCTTCAGGTTCAAGTAGAGGCTGACACTATTGGGCTATTGCCCATCGGTCAAGCGGTAAGTTTTTGATAAGCCTCAGCCGTTAGCAGTGAATCTAGATCAAAATCTGAATCAATTTCAATTTCGGCAATCCAACCTTTACCGTAGGCATCATTATTTATATCTTCTGGCGCGGAATCCAAATTTGAATTAATTGAAACTACTTTGCCAGATATTGGGGCATAAATTTCAGATACTGATTTGGTAGATTCAACTTCACCACAAACGGTGCCAGCAACAAGATCCTGTCCTAACTTGGGTAATTGAATATAAACAATGTCACCCAGAGCTGATTGGGCGTAATCAGTGATTCCAATTCTAAATTTATGGTTGCCGAGATCTTGGATCCATTCGTGCTCTTTAGTATATGAAAGATTTTCAGGAGTTACCGACATTTTCAACCTTTCTTTGTGCTAAATAATCCACGATATAGATACTGAATTCCTGTATAAAAATACAACCCAACACCCCAGATAGCAAACGCCCATCCAATATTATAGGCAACTGCGCCAATGTTTTGAACATCTTTCAATAGAAGCAATGGGAATGCATATAGCAGGTTAAAGGTGGCAGCCTTTCCTAAATACGAAACTTCTACGTACTCTATATTTCGAAGCTTTTGATAGATCACCATAAGGAGAAGAATTAAATCTCTAAGCAAAATCGAAACCACTAAAGTTTTTGGTAGATAATTTTGAACAGCGAAAGCTATTAATATCGCCCCGATATAAAGTCGGTCGACCGTAGGGTCGAATTTGGCACCAAAATCAGAGGTTTGTTTTAGCATCCTGGCAATTTTTCCATCCAAGTAATCTGTTGCGCCTCCCGCCGCAATAATAAAAAATGCGATCAAGGGTTTATCGGCAACTAGAAAAAAATATAGAAAAGCGGGTACACCTAACGCTCGCATCAATGTCAGCGTATTTGGAATATTTACCATCAATCTCGCTCCTTAACTTTTACTGCAACTGCAATTGGTGTTCCAGCAAAGCCAAACTCTTCTCTTAATCTGCGCTCAATAAATCTGCGGTAAGAATCCTCCAGGAATCCAGTAGCAAATACAACAAATTTTGGTGGACAGATTCCGGCTTGAGTAGCGAATTTAATTTTAGGTTGTTTGCCGCTTCGCACAGGAGGCGGATTGCCACCCACTAATTCACCAAAAAAAGCATTCAACTTTGCCGTTGGTATTCGCTTCTCCCAATTGCTTAATGCCGTTTTTAACGCTGGAGCTAAGCGATCCCTATGCCAGCCTGTTTTCGCCGACAAATTTATACGTTGTGCCCATGGATATCGCTCTAGTTGGCGATGGATCTCTTTGTCCAACACAATCTGTCTATCTTCATCCACCAAATCCCATTTATTCATAACAATCACTAAGGCTTTACCCGCCTCTTCAGCCATCGAAACAATCCGAATATCTTGCTCGGTCATGATTTGTGATGCGTCTAAAACAACCAAAGCAACCTCAGCTCTTTCAAGTGCAATTTGTGTTCGAAGTGACGCGTAATAATCTGTGCCACTTGCTTGATGAGCGCGCTTTCTTATGCCAGCAGTGTCGATAAAACGCCAAGTTGCTCCGCCAAAATCAATCAACTCATCCACGGCATCTCTCGTTGTACCTTCAGCATCATCTACTAAAACTCTTGGCACACCTGCCAACACATTCAACAAGCTAGATTTCCCAACATTAGGTCTACCCACCAAGGCCACTCTTCGATAACCATCATCTGCCGGTTGGGAACCCACCTCGGGCAATTGTTTGATCAAAAGATCAAGTAAATCTCCGCTACCTCTGCCATGCAACGCTGATACAAAATTTGGCTCACCTAGCCCCAAATTCCATAATGCATAACCATCAGATTCATCTGCAGCGTTATCTATTTTATTTGCTACCAAAATTACTTTCTTATTGCTTTTACGCAATAAAGTGAGAAGTGACTGATCTTCATCCAAAGCTCCAATTTGAGCATCAATTACAAACATAATTAGATCGGCTTCGGCAATCGCAGCTTCTGCACCCGCTGTAATTTTTTCGGAAAGACCCTCCGGTTTAACTTCCCAGCCGCCGGTATCGATTAAGAAAAACCTACGTCCGTTCCATTCAGCTTCATACTTAACCCGGTCACGAGTGACGCCGGGTGTATCTTCAACTATCGCTTCTCTTCTTCCAATCATTCGATTTACAAGCGTTGATTTTCCAACATTAGGTCTGCCAATTACGGCAACAGTTGGCAGACCTAACAGATTGCGTTGTTGCATCCATTTCCAAATTTGATCAACTACCTCAGGCAAGGAAAGACGGGTTGAATCAATTTCAGCAGCATCCTGCGCCTTTGCCAAAGGAGATATTTCTCGAGCGGAATCCAATTTATCGCGATTTTGTAAGGATTTAGCGATTTCAACACTATCTAATTTTTCTATGCTTTCACCTTCTCTTCGATTCACTCGCTCATTAATGTCAGCGTGTAAATAAATCTTAAGTGGTGCACCCGGTGAAACCACCGTGCCAATATCTCTACCTTCGACAACTATTCCAACTGGCGCATCTGAAATATATTTGCGCTGCAGATCAAGGAGATATTTCCTAATACTTGGCATTGCACTAATTACACTTACTTTATCATTTATCCTCTGAAATCTAATTTCTTCCGAAATATCTACCCCATCTAGAAAGATTTTAGGATCTTTTGGCGAGCAATTAAAATGGATATCACTTTCCTGAATTTTTTTATACAATTTCAATTCATCAATTTCATCATCACGCAGAGCGAGATAAGTAACTGCCCGATAGAGCGCACCAGTGTCCAAATACGACCAATTTGCTCTTATCGCCAGTGATTTTGCGGTTGAAGATTTTCCGGATCCACTTGGCCCATCAATAGCTAAGACCAGAGCACTCATGCCCCAATTCTATCTTTAAAACTGTTTAAGTTATTTATCGACTTTTCAAAGAATGGACATTCCATCCAGTAGACGTTAAATGATCTGATAATTTCTCTGAATCATTTTCATTTAAGGCCAAGGTGATGAGTCCTGTTTGCTGACCAGGTGAATGTTCAATGCTCAAATCTTCAATATTTACCCTAACCTCTGCACAATCATCAAAAATTTTTGCAAGTTGTCCAGGTTGATCATCAATAACTATGGATAAATATGAATAATTCCGATTTTTGCCACCATGCTTGCCAGGTATATTTTTATAAACCCTATTACCAATCTTAAATATCTCTTCCAACTCTTTTGTATTACCATCCTTTAGACATTGTTGAATCAAATTAATACTTTCTTTCATCTCCACTAAGTAAGGATCAATCGCATCTCTGTTCGCAATTAGCAACTGGCTCCAAATTTGTGGACTTGAGCCAGAAAGTCGCAGGACATCTCTGAGTCCTTGACCTGCTAATTCGAAGGACTTGACATCTTTTTTGTCTAAAGAATAAGCCAAAGCAGTGCTGATTAATTGGGGCAGATGGGAAATCGCTGCCACAGTTTCATCGTGCTCCTCTGGAGTAAGCCAATAGATCGTTGATCCACAAGTTGATACGACTTGGTTCAAATAATCCTTCGCTCTAATAGCGGTAATTTCAGATTTAATGCCAATCCAAGCTCGTCCTAAAAATAAGTCAGCTCTGGCAGATTCAGCACCTGAGACCTCTCGCCCCGCCATTGGATGCGAAGAAATAAAATTTTCCGCATTCTCTGATAACTCTTCAACCTCTTTCAAAAGATTAGACTTAATACTAGCAACATCTAAAACTATCGATCCTGGATTTCGATTTAAAGTCTCAACCACTAACTCTAGATTTCGATTTATGGAAGCACTAATGATGATTAAGTCGGGGTTATCTATATTTTCACCATTGACTAGATCATTTGCTAGTCGCTGCGATCTGGCATCAATATCGATCATCTGTACTAAAATTCCATCTGCTCTTAAGGACAGTCCAATTGAGGTTCCGATTAATCCAGAACCAATTATTCGAGCACTTTTGAATTTGGCTGCCATTTATTATTGCGCTAGATCTTTTCGTAGAACAGCTGCTCCATTTATGTAGATATGCTTGATATCCGACAAAATTTTATCGGAATTAACATGCATCAATACTCTTACGACCCTTTGAAGAGATCCGGGAACATCAATCTCAACTGCACATAGCAAAGGGACCTCCCCTAGCCCTATAGATCTGGCAGCAACGGCCGGAAAATCTGCATTTAAATCAGGAGTAGCAGTGAAGATAATTGAAATCAGATCTGAAGTTTGGATCCCATTTTCGGAGATCATCTTGCCAAGAAGCTCTGAAACGGCAAATGCAATTTCTGAAACCGAATTGTCGTTTACCTGGGTTGCCCCTCTTACTCCCCGAACTCTCATCTGATAATGGTATCTATCAATCTCGATTTGATGATTGAAGATTAATTAATATCTTGATGTATTGATATATAGGTTTCTAGATATCCATCAAAACTATTTATCGATAAAGAGTTTTTCGTGGCTTCCCGATAAAAACTGTTTGTCGTTAAAACCATAAAATTCTTGGCTTAAATATATCAATTTATCGATAATTTGGTCCTCAGAAAAAGCAATAAATCTATAAAAGGTTATTCGCGTTATAGATTTATCTATTTATATTCAAAAGGTTAAACAGCTTAATAACCTCTGGCTCATTTAATACTCTGTGCCGACCCACCTTCAAATCACCGAGGTTAATTGGTCCAAAATCTATTCGGATGAGCCGAATTACCTTCATCCCAAAAGCCTCTATCAGGCGGCGGATGATGTGATACCTGCCTTCATGGATGGTGATTTCAACCCAATGGTGATTTTTAGACACCGATCGAACTAAGACAACATTTAAAGCCCTTGCCAACCCATCCTCTAACCGCACACCTTGTAGCAGTTGATCCGATGTTGCTTTGTTGTACTCCCCTTCAATCTCCACCAAATACCTTTTTTCCAGACCATACGAAGGATGGGTGGCCCGATGAGCTAGATCGCCATCGTTGGTTAGCAGAATTAGTCCTTCTGAATCCTTATCCAATCTTCCAACGTGGAATAACCGATCGGATCTTTCTTTAAAATAATCTCCAAGATTTGCTCTGCCCTCTGGATCCGACATCGTTGAAATTACGCCTATCGGTTTATGAAATGCAATATAAGTATTAGACTTTTTACTAATTAAAGTCTCGCCATCTACTTGAATTTTATTGATTTGCGGATCAAACCTTCTTCCAAGCTCAATTATGATCCGATCATCTACTGTGACTCTGCCATCAAGGATCAATTGATCTGCAGCCCGCCTGCTTGCAATTCCAGCATCGGCGATGATCTTATTTAAACGAGTTAATCCCACTTACAAAGTTTAATGCTGTAATTCAAATCCACTTACCGCACTTCATTCAGTTAGGTTAGCCAGCAGTTCATCCAAACCATCGATATCCGGCAGTAATGGAGCAAGTGCAGGTAAATCTTCAACCTTATTGAGCCCTAATTTCTCAAGGAAAAATGAGGTTGTTTTATATAAAACCGCGCCGCTCTCCCCTTCAATGCCTGCCTCTTCAACCAGCCCTCTACTGACTAGGGTCTTCATAACCGCTTCAACATTAACACCCCTAATCGCCGATACTCGAGCCCTCGATACCGGTTGCTTGTAAGCAATAACCGATAGGGTCTCGAGCGCCGCTTGAGTTAACCTGGCTTGTTGACCATCCAGAACAAATTTTTCAACTAATGGAGAAAGATCAGGGTGGCTATAAAAGCGCCAACCGCCTGAAATTTGCCTCAATTCGAAACCGCGTTGCTCTTCTTGATAGCGATTCGCCATCGAATTTAATGCATTAATTATTTCTTCAGTCGGCCTTTCAATAATCTGCGCCAACACAACCTCAGAAACCGGCTCCTCCACCACCATTAAGATTGCTTCAAGGCTTCTATATAGTTGTGCTTCAGACATTTTTATCCCCATTTTCCAGATTTTCGGACTCCGCAATCGGCCTTATTGGTTGATCAAACTCATCACTAACTGCGATCTCACCTGTAGCTGTTCCCACCCAGGTAATCTGCAATTCGCCTAAAGAGATAATCTGTTCAAATCTGACGACACCCTCGCGGTAAAGCTCCAAAAGTGAGAGAAAACGGGCGATAATTACCATTGTTGAAGCGGCCCCCTCGATCAGCGCTCTAAAGGTAGCTCTGCCAGTTCTACGAAGATGTTCAATCACCTTTGTAGCCTCTTCTGCGACGCTCACCAATGGGCGATTGATATGTTCAATGCTAAATGTTGGTGCTGTTTTTGGGGTTAAAACCCGGTTCGCAATTGCAGCAAAACGTTCGGCGCCTACACCAATTAAAACCTCAGGTAATAATTGGGCGAAGTGAGGCTCTAAAGCGACGGTGCGAGCAAAGCTCTTCTCCTCGCGTTCGATCCTCTCATTGAAGATTGCTGCAATCTCTCTAAATGCTCGGTATTGCAAAAGTCTGGCAAAGAGTAGATCTCGTGCTTCAAGCAGGGCAAGATCTGCTTCATCATCAATCTCACCTGATGGCAATAGTTTTGCTGCCTTGAGATCTAACAAGGTTGCGGCAACTACTAAAAATTCAGTGGTCTTGTCTAGGTCCCATCCTTCATCAGATTTCTCCAGCTCCTTTATATAAGCGATAAATTCATCAGTCACAGCCCCCAGAGCGACCTCTGTGATATCCATCTTGTGACGGGAAATTAATTGAAGTAACAGGTCAAATGGACCATCAAAATTGATTAAATGAACAGAGAAACCGGCCACCCGACCATCTGTGATAGATGGCGCTGGGATAATTGGCTCAATTAAATTTTCCTGCGACATGCGCAGAAGATACTTCAAAGGTCCTTGCCTTTGCACATGCACCGCCGTAGGTTGCGCGCATGGCTAAAAACGCTTCGCAGACATCTCGTCAAAACGTTAAATCGACATTTGAACCCAGCAAGTCGAAGGTTCGGGAAGAAGGATTAGCAACTACTGCGGATGTTCTTGGAAGAAAAGCAAAGAATTTTCCGGAACCTCCAAAGGTTTCCGATACATCAACAGCAAGAGTCATTTCAGTTGTAAACCAGAAGGGTGGAGTTGGTAAAACTACCACTGCAATTAATCTTGGAGCCGCACTTGCCGAAACTGGCAGGCGTGTTTTATTAATTGATTTTGATTCACAAGCATCTATGACAACTGGATTAGGAATCAAAGGCGCTGCTCTTCGTGAGCAGTACGGATCAATCTGGTACTTGCTAAATGATTCAGAGTCAAAATTAGAAGACTTCATCCTTAAATCAACAGTTCCCGGACTAGATTTCATACGAGGTCATGAAGATCTCGCGGCGGCTGAAGCTGCCTTTGTATCTGAAATTGCAAAAGAGCACAAACTTCGTAAGTTGCTTGCGCCGGTTCTGGATAAATATGATGTTGTTTTAATTGATTGCTCCCCATCACTCGGAACTCTCACCGTTAATGCTTTAACTGCATCAAATGGCGTGATCATTCCAATGGAGTGTGAATACTTTGCTGTACTGGGCCTTTCTTTGGTTAAGAAAACAATTCAAAAGATTCAGGAAAATACCAATCCGGAATTGAGAATTTATGGAATTTTAGCAACCATGTTTGAAAAGAAAACTGGACATTCGCGTGAAGTGCTTGAGCTAATCGATAAAGAGTTTCCTGATGAAGTCTTTGATACGATAATTTCTAGAACAGTCAGGTTCTCCGAGTCAACGGTTGCAGGGCAACCGGTCACTGTTTATGCAAGTAGCAGCACTGGTTCAACCGCCTATCGAAGATTGGCTAGAGAATTGATTAACAGAGGAGGATCTAAATGAGCCGTCGTGTAAGCCTGCCAGGGGCTGATGAGTTATTTAGAAACACCGCAACTTTAAGTGCAGTTCCTTCATCCCGCGAAAATGTAGAAGAAATCGATACACCAGTTGCTGCGGCACCAAAGTTAAAAAACAACGCTGTGCGTACAACTCCGCGCAGACGCGCAACTGCATTTGATCGTGCTCCAAGCGGCAGAGAAAAACATGATGAAAAAATTACTGTTTACCTCTCTCCCGATGAACTCTACGATTTAGATCAAGCAAGATTGGCATTGCGCGGAGATTTAGGTTTAGCGGTAGATCGTGGCCGAATTGTTAGAGAATCACTTTCAATTATCATCGCCGATCTTGAAGCTAAAGGTGATCAAAGCATTATTGCTAGACGGCTAAGAGGTCGTTAAATAATTTACTTTGATCTCGGGTGAGCCATCGCATAACTCTCTCGGAGTTTATCTATCGTGATTAATGTATAAATTTGTGTAGTTGTGACTGAAGAGTGACCTAACAGTTCTTGCACCACTCTTATATCTGCGCCACCATCTAGCAAGTGCGTAGCAAATGAATGCCTTAGTGAATGCGGTGATAATTCGCCAACTATTCCAACTTTCTTAGCTTGAGCAACCACGATGTTCCATGCACTTTGTCTAGTTAGCACCCCTCCCCTTCCATTTAGGAATAAATATTTATTACTCGGTACTTTCAACAAAGTTGATCGCGAGTTTTCCAAATAATCATGCAAAGCATGTTTTGCAAATTTTCCAACCGGGACAATTCTTTGTTTTCCGCCTTTGCCAGTTAACTTCACTGAGGTGTAACTTTCATAATCCTGTAGATCATCAACCTTTAAATTTACAATTTCTGATACACGCCCACCCGTCGCATATAACGTTTCTAGAAGCGCGCGATCTCTTGCTGCATATTTATCAATCCTTGTTACCTTTAAAAACGAGTCTATATTCTCCAGCGAAAGAGCCTTAGGTAATCTTTTTGGGATCTTTGGTGGATGAATATCTTTTGCAATATTGGTAAATCCATGCTCTTTCGATAAAAAATCAAAGAAGTTTCTAACCGCGACAACATTTCTTGCAATAGAGGATTCACCCATAGAAAAATCAGTATTATTTAATCCTCTAAGCCAGGCAAGATAAAGCGGAAGATCTTCAGCCGTTATCGATACGAGATCCTTGTGGTTATGTAATAAGTATTGAGAAAATCGATTTAAATCTCGTCGATACGCCGCTACAGTATTTTTAGATAAGCCTTTTTCAATCGTCAAATAATTGAAATATAAACTTTGTAGATCATTAATCACGATTTGCTAAAGCTGCCCTTATTAAGGCTGAAAATAATGGATGGGGTTTTGTTGGCCTGGATAAGAATTCAGGATGGGCTTGGGTTCCAACGTAGTACGGATGAATTTCGGCAGGTAATTCGACAAACTCTACGAGATGTTCATCTGGAGATAAGCCAGAGAAGATTAATCCCGCATCTAGGATTTGTTTACGATAATCATTGTTAACTTCATAACGATGACGATGTCTCTCCTTTACTGATTCCTTTCCATAAGCTTTGGCCACAACTGAATTCTTCAACAACTTTGCTTCATATAAGCCTAATCTCATACTGCCGCCCATATCTGCATTACCGGCAACAATCTCTTTTTGCGCAGCCATCGTTGAGATAACTGGATTCTTAGTGTGTTCATCAAACTCAGCTGAGTTGGCGTCTCTGATTCCAGCTTTGTTTCGAGCAATTTCAATTACCATCATCTGCAAACCAAGACATAAACCTAAAGTTGGAATCTTATTTTCTCTAGTAAATTTCAAGGCTCCGAGCTTTCCCTCAATTCCTCGGACGCCGAAGCCGCCAGGAACGCAAACTGCGTCAACATCGGCCAAGTTGTTTCTAGCACCTTCAGCGGTAACACATTCATCACTTGGAACCCACTTAATATTTACCTTAGCAAAATTAGCGAATCCTCCCGCACGCAACGCTTCCGTAACCGATAAGTACGCATCCGGTAGATTGATGTACTTACCGACAAGTGCAACTGATACTTCAGTTTTAGGATTATGAACCTTATTTAGTAAATCATCCCATTCGCCCCAAACAACATCACCACAATTTAAAGCTAATCTTTTAACGACAAACGAATCTAGACCTTCGGCGTGAACTACTTTAGGGATGTCATAGATAGATGGAGCATCTACTGCAGCCACTACTCCGTCAAAATCAACGTCACACATCAACGAGATCTTTCGCTTTACTGAATCCGGAATATCTCTATCGCTTCTTAATACTATTGCATCTGGAGCGATACCAATTGAGCGTAGTGCTGAAACGCTATGTTGCGTTGGTTTGGTTTTCAACTCACCAGCTGGACCCATGTACGGCACAAGGGAAACATGTAGATAAAAAACATTGTCCCTGCCAACATCCTGTCTTATCTGTCTTGCAGCTTCTAAGAAAGGAAGTGATTCAATATCGCCAACAGTTCCGCCAATTTCGGTAATCACGACGTCGACCTCAGGAGCTGCCATGGACTTCATCTTCTCTTTTATCTCATTAGTAATATGTGGAATTACTTGAACGGTATCTCCTAAATACTCACCCCGGCGTTCTTTAGCGATCACCGCTGAGTAAACCTGCCCGGTGGTTATATTGGCTGTTCCATGTAGATTTGAATCCAAAAATCTTTCATAGTGGCCGATATCAAGATCAGTTTCAGCGCCATCATCGGTCACAAAAACCTCTCCATGTTGAAATGGATTCATCGTTCCCGGATCAACATTTATGTATGGATCTAGCTTTTGCATAGTTACGCGCAAGCCCCGAGCACGAAGTACTCGACCCAAACTAGATGCGGTTAATCCCTTACCTAAACTTGAGGCGACACCACCAGTAACAAAAATATGTTTACTCACATGAGGGGTGGTCATGGAGGACTAACTTATCATCGATTCTCTAACTATTTGCAACAATTCCGCAGCATGTTGCTGGGCAGTTTCAGAGTCCTCTTGTCCGCTAAGCATTCTAGCGATTTCAATTTTGCGCTCATTTTCAGATATATCTAATACATCGCTTTGAGTCACTGATCCACTTTCATTTTTTCTGACCACTAAATGTTGATCTGCCCATACTGCAACTTGAGGAAGGTGAGTAATGACGATTACTTGAGCTTTCTTGGCCAAAGTTGCAAGTCTTTTACCGATTTCAATTGCAGCTTTACCGCCAACTCCAGCATCAACTTCATCAAAAATGTATGTCCCAACATTTTGCGTATCAGCAATCACTACTTCAAGTGCCAACATAATTCTTGACAATTCACCGCCACTTGCAACTTTATTAAGTGGCAGTGCTTTACCACCTGTGTGACTGCAAAAAAGGATCTCTACCTCATCAACTCCGTGAGGAAGATATGAATCTTCTAAATTTCCATCCTTGCTGTTGACAACAACTTCTAGAAATGAATTAGGCATAGATAATTTTTTGATTTCCTCAGTTACCAATGAGGATAAATTCTCTGCCGCTTTAATTCTGATTGTAGACAGATGCTCAGCTGCAGATTTCATTGAATTAAAAAAATCCAATAGCTCTTTTTCCATTTGGTTAATCCGATCTTCGCCGCCAGTTAAATCTATTATTCTCTCATTGACATTTTCACCATCAATGAGCAGTTGATGGTATGCAACCTCACGATCGGAGCCTTTGCCGTACTTCTTAATTAATGAATTGATCGCTGATTTGCGCGCCTGTAAATGTGCAAACTGTTTTGGATCAGCCTCGAGTAAGCCTAAGTAAGATGCGAAATTGCTAGTCACATCCTGGAGATCAAGTAATTTTTCATTGAAATTATCAATCAGCAGATCTAATTCGGGGTCTTTCCCACGAATTGCATCCAATTCTTTACGTGATAGATGGAGAAGGTTCATTGCTGAGATCTCTTCATCCTCTAAATGATTTAACGCTGTAGAAAGGGATTGATTTATCTCTTCTACCGAACCAAGCTTGCTCAACATATTTTCTATAGAGAGTAACTCATCCTCTTTTGGTTTAACAAGATTAAAAGCGGCGGCAAAATCTGTTAGTTCAGCAATCTCAGCATCACGCCTAGCCATCTGAGTTTTCAATTCAACGATTCTGGCCTTTAAATCTCGATAATCATAAAAAAGTTTTTCGTATTCAGCGATAGAAATCCCACCAAATGAGTCAAGCAACTCTCTAACTGTGTTTGGTTTGGTCAATTTCAAAGATGAGGATTGTTGATGTACCTCAACTAATTTATCTGATAGATCCGCAACAAAATTTGCAGATGTTAACGATCCACCGATAGATACTCGAGATTTACCTTGTGCGCTTACGGTTCGAGTGATTATTGCTGAATCAGATTCGACTGCGCCACCATTTTCTTCAATCAAATTTGCAATTTCCTTTGTTACTCTAAATTTTCCCGTAATTGTTGCCCGCTCCGCCCCGATGCGAACTAAATCGGCATCTGATTTTTCACCAAGAACTAAACCGAGAGCGGTCAAAACCATCGTCTTACCAGCACCAGTTTCGCCCGTTAATACAGTTAAACCTTCCTTAAACTCAATATTTGATGAATCGATAACTCCAAGTGAACGTATTGAAACTTCCTCTAACTGAGTTGAAGATCGTTTAACCACGCCAACCCTCAACAGGTAATCTAAATTTAGCTACCAGGCGATCAGCAAAATTTGCATTTTTAATATGAGCTAACTTCACATCACTTCGATCGCTGGTCAAAATTACCCGATCATTTAATTCCAATTTGATCCTGCGTAAACCATCAGCATTTAAATCAGCGGAGTCGGACTCTAAATCAACCACTATCTCAGATTTTGGTGAAACCACCATCGGCCGAGAAAATAAAGCATGTGCTGCAAGTGGAACAAGCACTAATGCCTCTACCTCTGGCCAAACCACTGGTCCACCAGCAGAAAAAGCGTAAGCGGTAGAACCCGTTGGTGTTGCACAAATAACCGCATCGCAACCCCATCTTGATAATGGGCGGTGATCAATCTGGGCAAAAACCTCGATCATTTGATGGTCATTTCTTTCAATAGTTACCTCATTTAGAGCCCAACCACTTGCTATCTCTTTGCCCGCTCTCAATAACTTGTAACTTAAAATCATTCGATCTTCAGTTTTGTAATCTTTGTTAACTATCGCTTGTACAACCTCAGCAATTGAAGGTTTTTCAATCTCTGCCAAAAAACCAACGTGACCTAAATTAACTCCTAAAATCGCAGTTTGATTATCTCTAACCAATTCAGCTGCACGAAGGATTGTTCCATCCCCACCGAGAACCAAAGCTATCTCTACTTTAAATCCATTTGTAAAATTTAATGCGCCGGCAATATCTATATTTGAATAGACTAAGAAACCATTTTTTTTTAGATCCACTGCAAAGGCCATAGCGGCAGATTTCGCCTCTTCACGATAAGGATGCACCACAAGTAAACAGGAACGATTTTCAGCACTCATCATTTATCTCTCTTACTGCGGTCCATGAGCAATTGCATTGTCCAAATCTACTTCTAAAATGGCAGGAGCGTTTTCCTTCAGCCACAAGAAGTACTCAACATTTCCAGAAGGACCCGGCAACTCGCTGGCTACTACACCTAAACAACCCAACGATATTGAATGCGCATACTTAGCTACATCTAAAACCGCGGCTTTACGCAAGGAGTTGTCTCGCACAACTCCTCCCGTTCCAAGATTCTCTTTGCCAACCTCAAATTGCGGCTTCACCATTAATAGGAAATCCGCTTCATTTTTCGCAACACTTTTTAATGCAGACAGAGCAAGTTTTAGGGATATGAAAGATAAATCTGCAACCACAACATCAACTGGTTTATCGATAATTTGCGGTGAAATATTTCTAATATTGGTCCGATCCAAAACTCTTACCTTTGGATTATTTTGAAGCTCCCACGCCATTTGACCATAACCAACATCAACGGCATATATTTTATTTGCCCCTCTCCGCAGTAACACATCGGTAAATCCGCCCGTTGATGCGCCTGCATCTAAAACTGCTTTACCGGCAATTTCTATCTTTGAAAAATGTTCTAACGCACCATTGAGTTTAATGCCACCACGAGAAGCGAACTTATCTCCCCCATCTTTTAAGGTGATTGAAGTTTGTGCATCAACTTGAGTTGCTGCCTTGCTTGCTGGAATTCCCGAGACCAAAACCAATTTTTTTGAGATTAGTTCAGATGCCTGCTCTCTAGATTTAACCAATCCGCGACGAACCAACTCCGCATCTAAGCGGGTCTTCATTGGAAATTAAATTCCGTCGAGATTTGATAAGGCTTGTTGCAGTAAAAGATGAATCTCTTCAAAGGCTTCACTATGTTGAGAAAGATCTACTTGAGAAATATTTGCGATGCGTTTTTTAATCGCGAAAATATCCTCAGCAATCTTTGCTGACATATCCAACGCCATTATTTAGCCTTCTTTACTGTTTTCTTGACTTTTGGCTTTCCGCTAGCTTTTTTGACTGGAGTTGATTTTGCTTTTTTTATTTCATCAATCTCTTTCTGAAGCTTCAATAAATCACTTTGTTTAGCAAAACCCATCTTTGAAACAGATTGCGAAACCTCAAGTTCAATTTTCTCTTTAATTGAATCGCCACTCTCCTTTAACCAATGATTTAAGGCAGATGCAATTTCAGCAGGTGTTTTTTCACCATTTGATAATTTGGTTGCGTAATTCTTAAGGGCTGAAAATAGATCTTGGCTCATGGGTTAAAGGTACCTAAATTGATATAATCTCGCTTGCCTCAACCTGCCATCTACTGGCTAAACCGCTCGGCGATTGCCAAAATCTTCTCCTAATGGCGCCATTTACGCTTATCCAAGAATTCTCACCAAGTTTTAAAGCGGATCTTCTACCTACAGCACTCCAAGTTGCGATATCAATTGTGTCGACTAATTTCTTGGAAGATGAACGATCTTGTTCACGCTCAATAACCAATCTAAATTCAACAACTTTGCTGCCACTTGGTAAAATTTTTTCTTTCGCCACTCCTGATAAGCGACCTACCAATGACACTTGGTTTAAATAATCTCCTGATGCACTTTTTGTTTCTCTTGTTTGGACTTTCTTGACTCTTTTTCCAGTGCTCTTTGGCATAAATATCCCTTCGATTGATGAGTTAATTGGAGAGGATTCTTTATGAAATGAGTGACAAAGATTAAATTAAATTTATGAAGATGTGGATAAAAAAAGAGCCACAACTGATTTAATAATTGTGGCTCTTATAAATTGAGTCCGGCGGCGATCTACTCTCCCACAAGGTCCCCCTTGCAGTACCATTGACGCTGTAAGGCTTAACTTCCGGGTTCGAAATGGGACCGGGTGTTTCCCTTACGCTAAGGCCGCCGAAACATTATTGAGTTTTCAATCGAGTATCAAAATTACTTAAGATGAACTTAATAATCTATTTACTCCCGACCGTAGCTCGGGAACCACACAGTGAACGCGATTAAAATTTGTTAGTAGTTAAATCCTCGACCTATTAGTACCGGTCAGCTCCGAGGTTTACACCTCTTCCACTTCCGGCCTATCAACCCAATAGTCTCTTGGGGGTCTTACCTGGTAAACCAGTGGGAAACCTAATCTTGAAGCGAGCTTCCCGCTTAGATGCTTTCAGCGGTTATCCCTTCCGAA